>OGHJ01000163.1_pt1 | contig 112358 bp, 92 predicted proteins | sample 1571351 | NCBI WGS metagenome assembly OGHJ01 (sample SAMEA2582037, study PRJEB24529) | metagenome | biome: Human gut stool | place: China | collected 2011 | reverse complement strand
CATCCCCTAAAGAGATGTTTACGATCAGCAGTCTATGAAAGCATCGGAGGCACTCCGGTGTTTTCATAGGCTGTTGAGAAAAATGAAGAAAGAGAGGGATCGATTCATGAAAATCATCCAGTATCTGATCAACGGGATCAGCATCGGCTCCGTTTACGCCATCATTGCCTTGGGCTATACCATGGTGTACGGCGTGCTCAAGCTCATCAACTTTGCCCACGGCGACCTGTTTACCATTGGTGCCTATCTGGGGCTTACCCTGCTTGTCAGCTGCAATATGGCAGGCGCGCTCAATCCGTTTTTGGCGGTAGCCGCCGTTTTTGTCATGGTGGCCCTGCTGGTGGCGATTATTGGCTTTTTGCTTGAGCGTACGGCATACCGTCCCCTGCGCAATGCCAACCGCCTCTCCGCCGTGGTTTCCGCCCTTGGCGCTTCCATATTTTTCCAGAATGCGGTCATGCTGATCTACGGCGCGCGCTTCTACGTGTACCCCGACTATCTGCGCCCCGACTTTACGGTGAGGATGCTCGGTCTTGAAGTGCCCGGCGTGCGCCTGCTGGTTATCGCGGCCAGCGTTGTGCTGATGCTCGGCCTCTGGGCCTTTATCCAGCGCACCCGCACAGGCGCGGCCATTCGAGCTGTGGCCATCGACCCCGGCGCAGCGCAGCTTATGGGCATCAATGTTGACCGCATCATCTCGCTGGTCTTTCTTATCGGCCCCGGCCTTGGCGGCGCGGCGGGCCTGATGGTGGGCATCTATTACGGACAGATCGACTTTACCATGGGCTGGTCGTACGGCCTCAAGGCCTTTACAGCAGCCATCCTGGGTGGCATCGGTAACATCCCCGGCGCCATGCTGGGCGGGCTTTTGCTCGGCGTTATCGAAGCCCTGGCCGCAGGCTACATAGCCATTGCCTGGAAGGACGCCATCGCCTTTCTGGTGCTTATTCTCATTCTGATTATCCGGCCCACTGGCATTCTGGGCGAGCGCACGGCGGACAAACTATGAAAAAGATTCCGTGCAATTTCGCCGTTTATGCGGCTGCGGGCCTCTTTTTGTGCGCGTTGCCGCTCTTTTGCAATGCCTACTGGCTTGACGTGTGCGTGAGCATTGGCCTCTACGCCCTGCTGGCCCTTTCGCTCAACGTCATTCTGGGGCAGGCGGGCATATTCCATATGGGCCACGCCGCCTTTTTTGCCGTGGGCGCTTACACCACCGCCATTCTCAACACAGTTTGCCACTGGCCCGTGCTGTGGATCATGCCGCTCTCCGGCGCGGCAGCGGCCATATTCGCCCTCATTGTGGCCCGCCCCATCATCCACCTGCGCGGCGACTATCTGCTGATCGTCACCATCGGCATTGTGGAAATTGTGCGCATTGCGCTTATCAACGATGTTTTCGGCCTCACGGGCGGCGCCAACGGCATTTTCGGCATTAGTCGACCCATGTTTTTTGGCTTCAAGATCGTCAAGAGCATGCAGTTCTATTTTCTGGTCTGGGGCATGGTGGGCGTGAGCCTGCTGCTGTTCTACGGCCTGTGGCATTCCCGCTTTGGCCGCGCGCTGAACTTCATCAAGGAAGACGACGTGGCCGCAGAAGGCTGCGGGGTCAACGTCACCCATTACAAGCTCGCGGCCTTTGTGCTGGGCGCGTTCTGGGCGGGCATGGCTGGTACGCTCTATGCCGCAAAAATGACGACCATTGCGCCGGAATCGTTCAACTTCATGGAATCCGTGATCATCTTTGCGGTGGTCATTCTTTCCGGCGGCAGCCAGCTTGGCGTGCTTATCAGCGCTTTTCTGTTCATCGGCCTGCCCGAAGTGCTGCGCGAATTTTCCAATGCGCGCATGCTTATCTTCGGCCTTGCCATGATGGTCATGATGGTCTGGCGGCCCCAGGGACTGTTGCCCCCGAGACAGCGGCGCTACAAGGTGGATGTACCGCCTGCGGCTGCCAGTGACGGGAGGCCCGCATGACCCTGCTGCGCCTTGAAGAAATGAGCAAGATGTTCGGCGGCCTGATTGCCCTGAATGATCTTACCTTTGACGTGGACGCTGGCAGCATTGTGGGGCTTATCGGCCCCAACGGCGCTGGCAAGACCACCGTGTTCAACTGCATAACCGGCAACTATACGCCGGAATCGGGCCGCATCTTTTTTGACGGCAAATCCATTGCCGGACTGCGCCCGCACAAGGTGGTGGAACTGGGCATCGCCCGCACGTTCCAGACCATCCGCCTCTTCGGCCGCCTTTCTGTGCTGGAAAACGTGCTGGCCGGGCGGCACTGCCGCATGAAATCCGGCCTGATATCATGCATGCTGCACACGCCGGGTCAACGCAAGGAAGAAAAAGCCGCCGTTGCCCGTTGCATGGAAGAGCTGGAATTTGTGGGCCTTGCCGACCGCTACACCGAGGCCGCAGGCGGCCTTTCTTACGGCAACCAGCGTTTGCTTGAGGTAGCCCGCGCCCTGGCCTCCGACCCTCGCCTCGTGATTCTGGACGAGCCCGCAGGCGGCATGAACGATCAGGAAACCGCCGCTCTGGTGCATACCATCCGGGCCATCCGGGACAGGGGCATTACCGTGCTGCTTATTGAGCACGACATGCGCCTGGTGATGAAAATTTGCGAAAAACTGGTGGTGCTGGAACACGGCACCATGATTGCCCAGGGCAAGCCCGAAGACGTGCGGCAGGATCCCGCCGTCATTGAGGCCTATCTGGGCGCAGACGACGAAAAGTGGTAAGCCATGTCCCTGTTGCAATTGTCTAATGTGCGCGTGCGCTACGGCAGTGTTGAAGTGCTGCACGGCATCGACCTGAAGGTGGACGAAGGCGAAATCGTCACCATTCTCGGGGCCAACGGTGCGGGCAAAAGCACCACCTTGCTGTCCATCAGCGGGCTGGTGCGCCCCTTTGAAGGCGAAATTCTCTTTGAAGGGCAAAACCTTCTGCGCCTGCCGAGCCACAAGGTCGTGGGGCTTGGCATTGCCCAGTCGCCCGAAGGGCGGCGTGTTTTCGGCATCATGAACGTTCTGGAAAATCTGCGCCTCGGGGCATTCTGCATTGAGGACAAAGCCCGCCGCGAGCGCACCCTGGAATGGATTTTTGATCTTTTTCCGCGTTTGCACGAACGCAAGGATCAGCTCGCGGGCACGCTCTCCGGCGGCGAGCAGCAAATGCTCGCCATAGGCCGCGCCCTCATGGCCGAGCCACGCCTCCTGCTGCTGGATGAACCCTCCCTGGGCCTTGCCCCGCTGCTGGTGCGCTCCATCTTTGAAACCGTGCGGGCCATCAACAAGAAAGGCGTGACGGTGCTGCTGGTGGAACAGAACGCGCGTGCTGCGCTCAAGCTGGCCACGCGCGGCTATGTGCTTGAAGTGGGCAGCGTTGTCATGGAAGACCGCGCCGAGAATCTCCTTGCCAATGCCAGCGTGCGCGAGGCATATCTGGGCGGCTAGGCCAGACGGAGCGGCTGCTTTTTTACAAGCGTCCGCAATAGTACGAGGTTTGCGCGCCGCAACCCGGCTGAAATTTTTTTCACTTCTTTTACTTGACAGAAAATTGCTTTCAACTATATTTTTCCATTCCAACGCGGCGGCCATTCCGCCGTTATTTTAGCAATACGGCGCTGCTGCGCATGGAGGTTTTGCTATGACCCCTCTGGAAAAAGCCACCAAAACCGCTGAAGGCGTGGTGGTCAACGGTTTTGTTCTTTCCCCGGTGGTTGAACAGTGTTCTGGCTGCGACCGCTTGCGCGAATTTGAAGGCGAACAGTTCTGCTCCAGCTACCCTGTCCCTGCCAAAAAATGGTCTGCTGGGCGCTGCAACTTTGCCACGCACGTGAAGGCCTCTGTTGCAGCTGCCGCAAAGGTCAACCCTTTGAAGGCGTCCAAGCGCGCCGCCAAGGGTGGCCGCTAGGCCAACCAGGCTTACATCGGTTCCGACATGCCGCTGGCGGTCAGTTTGCGATCTTATCGCTGCAGGCCGATTCAACAACGGTCATGCCGGGGCTGAAGACTTTTTCAAGGGGCTGCGCGAGCAGCCTCTTGCGCGTTGTAACGCCATACGGGAAACCCCATGTTCAAGACACTCGACACCTTGTTGCGCGGGCTGGCCGGGCGAGAAGACCGCGTTGCGGAGCTTCAGGCCGTTCTTACGGCATGCCAGGCTCTTGGCCCGGACAACGGCGGCCAGGGCGAAATGGAAAAGGTGCGCTGCATCACCAACTGGCTCAAGGCCTGCGGCGTAACCGCCCTTTCACGCGTTGACGCGCCGGACCCGCGCGTTACCGATGGTCAGCGTCCCAACCTTGTGGCCCGCATCCCCGGCAAAAGCAGCCGCACCCTCTGGCTTTTCGGGCATACGGACGTAGTGCCTCCGGGCGACCTCACCGCCTGGACCAGCAATCCCTGGCAGGTGCGCCGCGATGGCGATTTTCTGTACGGGCGCGGCGTGGAAGACAACCAGCAGGCCATAGTCAGTATGCTGCTGCTGGCGGAAGAAGTGCTCTCTCAGGGCATTACTCCCGAGCTTTCGCTTGGTCTTGTTTTCATGGCTGATGAAGAAACCGGCAGTCTTTATGGCCTGGAACATCTGCTCAATACTGCCCCGCACTTTTTTAATCCCGATGATCTTTACATCGTGCCGGACGCTGGTTCGTCCAAGGGCGATGTCATCGAAATCGCAGAAAAAAGCCAGCTCTGGCTCAAGGTGCAGACCACGGGCATCCAGTGCCACGGCTCCACGCCGCAAAAGGGCCGCAACGCCTTTCTGGCGGGGGCGGACATGGCCCTCTCGTGCCACAATGCCCTGCGCTCTGCCTTTGCCGATGCCAATCCCCTGTTTGACCCGCCCTATTCCACCTTTGTGCCGGGCAAGCACGAAGCCAATGTGCCGAACATCAACACCGTTCCCGGCAATGATGTTTTTTACATTGACTGCCGCCTTCTGCCCCATGTGGATATGGACAACGTGCTTGCAAAAATGCGCGAAGTAGCCGCCGAAGTGGCGGAAAAGCACACAGTGCAGATACAGGTGAGCGTGGTGCAGCGGCAGGCCGCCACGGCCATACCGCAAACCGGCACCGTTGTTACAGCGCTCAAGGCCGCCATCGCCCGCATTTACGGCGTTCAGGCGCAGGCCGTGGGCATAGGCGGGGCAACCGTTGCTGCATTTTTGCGGCAAAAGGGCCTGCCCGCCGCCGTGTGGGGCTGCCTTGAAAATACCTGCCACCAACCGGACGAACGCTCATCCATCACCGCTACCATCAAGGATTCGCAGGTGTTTGCCCACATCCTCATGAACGCAGCCCATGTCTGATTCCATATTTGACTGCATTGTCGCCGGCGGCGGCCACGCTGGCAGCGAAGCCGCCGTGGCCCTCGCCCGCATGGGGCACAGTGTGCTGCTCATCAGCGGCAACCTTGACCGCCTGGGCTACCTTTCGTGCAACCCCGCCATCGGCGGCCTGGCCAAAGGCCACATGGTGCGCGAAATTGACGCCCTTGGCGGCATGATGGGCCTGTGGGCCGATGCTGCGGGCATACAGTTTCGCGTGCTGAACATGAGCAAGGGGCCTGCGGTGCGTGCCACACGCGCCCAGATTGACCGCGAGGCCTATCAGCGCGTGCTCAAAAAAACTCTCTACAACACGCCCGGCCTGCGCATCTGGCAGGATTCCGTGGTGGACGTGACCACCGATGACGGCCGCGTCACTGGCGTACGCACAGCCCAGGGGCTGACCTTTGCAGCGCGCCATGTGCTGCTGACAACGGGCACCTTTCTGGACGGGCGCATCCACATGGGCCTTACCAATCTGCCCGGCGGCAGATTGGGCGATGCTCCGGCGCTGGGCCTCTCAGACAGTCTGCGCAGCCTCGGCCTGACCCTTGGCCGCCTGAAAACCGGTACCACGCCGCGCATCCTCAAATCATCCATCGACTATTCGCAGCTTGAGGAACAGCCGGGCGACACGCCGCCTCAGGGCTTCAGCTTTCACGGCCCCGGCCCGGCGCTGGAACAGGTTTCGTGCCATGTGACGTGGACAAATGAACGCGCGCACGAAATCATCCGCAGCGGTTTTGACCGCTCGCCCATGTTCACGGGCGTCATCAAGGGCACCGGGGCGCGCTACTGCCCTTCCATTGAAGACAAGGTCGCCCGTTTTCCCCACCGGGAGCGGCACCAGATTTTTCTGGAGCCAGAGGGACTCAACAGCGCAGAGGTGTACGCCAACGGCATTCCCACCAGCCTGCCCCTCGATGTGCAGCTCGATATGGTTCACGCCCTCAAAGGGCTGGAAAACGCCGTGGTGCTGCGTCCCGGTTACGCCATTGAATACGACTACGCCAACCCCATCCAGTTACGCTCCACCCTTGAAACCAAGGCCGTGCCAGGATTGTGGCTTGCAGGGCAGATCAACGGCACGTCCGGCTACGAGGAAGCCGCAGCGCAGGGCCTGTGGGCCGCGCTGAACATCTCGTGTGCCATGCGCGGTCTTGCCCCTTTTACGCCGGGGCGCGATCAAGCCTATATGGCCGTGCTTGTTGATGATCTTGTAACACTCGGCACTCAGGAACCCTACCGGATGTTCACCTCGCGCGCGGAGCACAGGCTGCTGCTGCGCGAAGACAATGCCGATACGCGGCTGACCCGGATTGGCCGTGAACTTGGGCTTGTGAGCGACGAACAGTGGCGCGCGTTTTGCATAAAACAGGAGGCCGCCGAACGTTTCAGGGAATATCTGGGCAAAAAACGCATACCTGGCCACAAGGTGCCCGAGGATGCGCCCGGGGCCCAGTTGCCTGTGGGCAAGACTCTGGCAGAAGCCCTGAAACGCCCGGATGTTGACCTGGACTCGCTTGAAGCCATGCTGACTGCGACCCAACACGAAGCTCTGGCCGAGACCGGGGCTGATCTGGCTGCTGCCAGAGCTGCCGCCGGAACCGGCGCCTGTGAAAGCGTACAGACAGAAATCAAGTATGAGGGCTATTTGGCACGGCAGCGCGAGCTTATCGCCCGCTCGGCCAAGCTTGAAGCTACGGCCTTGCCCCCGCAACTCGATTATGCCAAAGTAGCTGGGTTATCCCATGAAGTGGTAGAAAAACTGGACAGGGTGCGCCCTTGCAGCCTTGGGCAGGCTGGACGAATATCCGGCGTAACCCCTGCGGCGGTTGCATGCCTGGAGGTTCACCTCCACAAACTGGGATTGCTGCGCCCTGAAAAATACCCCAATGGCGCTGCTGCATCCCCGCAGTGAGGGATGACGCCACACAACTGTTGACACCGGTGAATCTATGACGGGCACCCAACTTCTTATTGTTGTCGGCATTCTGCTTGCGGCGCTTTGCGCCACGCTCGTCTCGGTCAAAGGCCGGTTGCAGAGCATGCGCCACGCGGCAAAGCGTGCGGAAATCATCCGCCGCATGCTTGAAACAGCGCAGGAACAAAACGAAATATTCGACCTTAATGTTGAGGAACTCCACAACAGCAAGGGCATGGCCGGTACACTCGCCAGGATACTTTCCACCCAGCTTGAGATGGAAGTTCTTTCCTATGTATCGCGCGAGCTTGAAGGCACCCCGGTGGAAGTATTCTTTCGCGCCACCCTGCCCGAAGGCCCCTCCTTTTTTAAATTCCAGACCCAGATTGTTCAGGTGAAGGGCGCGTACGACAAATCGCGCCTTCTCCTTGCCATGCCCAAGGATATAGACGCTGGGCAAAAACGCCATTTCATCCGCGTTAAACCGCCCAAGGATCTGGTGCGCGTTATCGGCGTGTGGGAGATGGATCCCGCCAAGCCCATGCCCCGCAACACGGCTGAAATTGGCAGACCCCTGCTGCATTATAAATCCGGCATGGAAAACGAGCTCGTGCAGGTGGCCGACATTTCCGCCACGGGCATGGCCCTGCGCTTTCCTGCGGAATCGCTGGAAGACAAGCCAGTTGACCTCGACAAAGGTTCCCAGTTACTTTGTCTCATCATCTATCAGATGAGCAAGGAAGACCGCGTGGTCACATTCTGGTGCACCTGTGACGTGCTCAATATCCGCATGCAGAAAGAACCCACCCCGGCCCTGGTTCTGGGGACAGAATTCAGCAACTGGGCGGTTCTGGAACAGGGCAAGGCCGATATCAACTGGTTCCACAGCACCCCCAAAAGCGGTGTTTCGCCCATTACCCAATGGGTGATGCAAATGGATATCCAGCAGCGCAAGCTGACTGGCTAGGGCATATTGACAGTAAAAATGATCAGCTCCATGCGGATACTGAAAAAATCCGCGTACGGAATGTTTGTAAAACGCAGACCGTTCCATGCAAGGGCTGCCTCTCGAATGAAGATGCTTTGCCGATGAACAGGCATTGCAACGTGAAAATACTTTAGCAGGAAAATTCTGCCGTGGCGGTTGCACCGCAGGCAAGCGCGCGCGGCGCGTAGTGAGTACGCCAACCTAGGAGGTTATTTTGGACGGCGGCACGGAAGGTCACAGTACCATCTGGTCGCGCCTGAGCAGACTGTTCGGGCACGACGATCAGGAATCTCTCGAAAAAGCCATTCTGGAAGCACGAGCCGACGGCGAGGTGGAACCCTACGAGGAATCCATGCTCCTTGGCATCCTGCGCTTCAACGATCTTCAGGTGCAGGACACCATGATCCCCCGCACCGATATAGACTGCGTTCCCGATGACATGCCGCTTCAGGAAGTGGCGCGCATCATTGTGCGTTCTGGTCATTCGCGCATTCCCGTATACAAGGACACCCGCGACAATATCGTGGGGATTCTCCACGCCAAGGATGTTCTCAGCAGCCTGCTGGATCAGGGAGATCACGCCCCCGCCGTTTCGCGGGTCATGCGCGAGCCTTTCTTTGTGCCCGAGACCAAGTCCATCCGCACCCTGCTGCAGGAATTTCGCGCCCGCAAACAGCACATTGCCATTGCGCTTGACGAATACGGCGGCACATCCGGCCTCATCACCATCGAAGACGTGCTGGAAGAAATCGTGGGCGATATTGAAGACGAACACGATGCGCCGCGTCAGGAAGACATCCGCCCCCTCGGCGAAAATGTCTATGAACTCACAGGCCGTGCCCTGCTGGAAGACATTGAAGATCTGGGCGTTGATCTGGATTCGGACGAGGTGGACACCATCGGCGGCTACCTGAGCATGGAGGCGGGGCACGTCCCCGGCCCCGGCGAGCGCTTTACCCTGCGTGGCTGGGCCTTTACCGTGCTTGAAGCTGACAGGAAGCTCATTATCCGCCTGCGCATGGAACCTGCTGACCACGCCGCGCCCGCTCCGGCTACGGAAGAGGAAGAAGCGGCAAAAGCATGAAGCTGTTCCGTCCTGAAGCGCCATGGGCCACGCAGCGCAGCTGGGTTTTGTGCCTTGCTGCCGCACTAGGCCTGTGGCTGGGTTTTCCCAACGATCTTATCAGCTTTCCTCCACTGGTGCTCCTGTGGCCTGTGGCGCTGGCATTGCTTGGCCGGGAGGCCGCAAATCGCGCCATTGCCTTGCGCATGGGCTGGATTGGCACCATTGCTGGCGGTATGGCAGCGCTCTACTGGCTCACCCTGCCCGTGCACAACGTGGGCGGCCTGCCCTGGCTGCTGGCCGTTCCCTGCGCGCTGTTCATCGTAACCTGCATTGGCAGTGCTGGCGGCCTGTTTGCCTTGGCGGCCCACATGTTCCGCCAAAGGCCCGCCTGGGTGCAGGCCGTGCTGCTCGGCCTCTTGTGGTATCTGCTTGAGGCGGTCTATGCCCTTGCCCTGGGCTTTCCCTGGCTGGACATGGCCGGGGCTTTGTCCCCCTGGCCCATACTGGTGCAGGCTGCGGACATGGTGGGCGGTTACGCCCTTACAGGCCTGTGGAGCATGGCGGCCCTGCTGTGCTGCCTTGCCTTTGTCTGCGGGCCCCGACGTTTCTGCCCCGACCGCACAAGTCTGATTCCGGGCCTTGTGCTCACGATTGCCCTGCTGTGCTACGGGGGCTGGCGGCTTTACGCCAACCCGATGGTCACCGAGCCCACCGGGCCAGACAGCGTGGATGTGCTCTATGTGGAAGGCAATGTTGACCAGAACCAGAAGTGGGTTCCAGCCTTTCAGCGGCAGACTGTGGATCTGTATCTGGGCCTGACGTATCAGGGTCTTGCGCAAAAACCCGATGCCCGCCCTCTCATTGTGTGGCCGGAAACAGCCATGCCTTTCTTTTTTGAGGTCAATGCCCTGCATGCCCCGCGCATTCGCGAGCTGGCGGCCCACAGCGGCAGCCCGCTGCTGTTTGGCGCGCCGGGCCTCGAACGCCACCCCGGCAAAAAAGATCCCGATGTTTTCAACCGGGCCTTTTTGCTGAACCCCAAGGGCGATACTGTCGGATACTACGACAAGGAACATCTGGTTCCCTTTGGCGAATATCTGCCGGAATGGCTCAACTGGGGATTTCTGGAGGCATTGCTGCAAGGGGTTGGCGTATACCAGACTGGCACGGCTGTCGCTCCGCTGCGGCAGGACAATCTTGCTCTGGGAATGCTCATCTGCTATGAGGGAATATTCCCGTGGCTTGCCCAGAACCGCGTGGCGGATGGGGCAAATATTCTTGTAGATATCAGCAATGACGGCTGGTTTGGCAACACTCCGGCGGCACGGCAGCATCTCTACCTCACTGCCCTGCGGGCCGTGGAGCAGAACCGCTGGATATTGCGCGGCACCAACACGGGTATTTCTGTTGTGGTGGATCCGCGCGCACGGCTGACCATGCACGGAGGCCAGTTCAAGGCGCAGGCCGTCTGGGGCAAGGCGGCGATTGTGACCGCGCCAAGCCTGTTCCACAGTATTTCTTCCTGGCTTATGCCTGGGGCCGCCTTGGTATTTCTGACCCTGCTGCTGCTCGGCCCCGGCGGCAGGTTTGCAAAAGATCGCGACAAAGCCGCCAGCTGTTCCTGATTTTTTTCGGCCTTGACGCAGTCAGCGCCGCGCGCACGCGGAGGTCTGATCCTCCCGGTTGCGCGGTTTTACGCCTCAGGGCATTCACCTTAACCCCCATAGTATCCACAATGTTGCAACTCAGTGATCTGCGCGCCGCATGCCAGCCCCTTTCCCAACGTTTCGCCACCCTCTGGGGGCGTCTTTGACGTTGCCGCCAGCCAGAAGCGCCTGCAGGACATCGAACACGAAATTTCCCGCCCCGGCGCTTGGGACAATCCTGAAGCGCTGACCCCTGTTTTGCAGGAAAAGCGGCGTCTTGAAGAAGAAATCGAGCGTCTCAGCCGCCTCAAGACCTGCCACGACGACATGAACGAATGGCTGGCCCTGGCCTCTGAAAGCGAAGACCCCGAAGCCCTGGAATCCCTTGATCAGCAGAACCGCGATCTTACCGCCCTGCTGGACGAAACCGAGCTTGTCATGCTGCTTTCCGGCGAGGAGGACAACCAGGACGCCATCCTTGAAATCCACCCCGGCGCTGGCGGCACAGAGTCGCAGGACTGGGCCGAAATGCTGCTGCGCATGTACACCCGCTGGGCCGCGCGCCACAAGTACACCGTGGAAGAGCTGGACTACCTGCCGGGCGATGAGGCGGGCGTTAAGAGCGTTACCCTTCGCATTGCCGGTTCACATGCCTTTGGTTTTCTCAAAAGCGAGCGCGGCATCCACCGACTTATCCGTATTTCGCCTTTCGATTCATCGGGCCGCCGCCACACCTCCTTTGCATCTGTGGACGTGATCCCCGATGTGGGCAACGATATTGAGCTGGACATCAAGGAATCCGACATCCGCGTGGACATTTTCCGCTCCAGCGGCCCCGGCGGGCAGAGCGTCAACACCACAAGTTCGGCCGTGCGCGTGACCCACATTCCCACTGGTGTTACTGCCCAGTGCCAGAACGAAAAATCGCAGCACCACAACAAGGACACGGCCATGCGCGTTTTGCGCGCCCGCCTCTACAACATCGAGCTGCAAAAACGCGATGCGGAACGGCAGGCGGAATACGCCGGCAAGGACGCCATCGCCTTTGGCAGCCAGATCCGCACATACACCTTGCAGCCCTACAGGCTGGTCAAGGATCACCGCACCGGCTCCGAAGCCGGAGATGTGGAAGGCGTTTTGAACGGTCAGATCGACCAGTTCCAACACGATTACCTGCTGCACCGACATGAGCAACAACGCTGATTTTGACGCACTTGCCACCGAGCTGCTTGCCTTGCGGCAGGCAGACGGCGCAGCTTCGCGCAGCAGCGGCGAATCTGTGCTGGTGGCCCGGCTGTTGCCGGGTTTCAACGTCAGCAGGTGGCAGGAGTTTTTGCGCCGCTACCCCACCGGGCGCTGGTGCGCCCTGCCCGCTGGCCCCGGCCTTTTGCCGGAACTGGGCGGCGGCCCCAGTAATGCCCCCGGCCACCTTGCCCACCTGCTCATGGCCGAAATGTTTACGGTGCAGATAAGCCGCGAACTGTTGCGCCTCTCCCGCACAGGGGGCGATCTGGCCCTGATTGAAGGCGCCGTTTGCGACAAGACGCATCTGGACGAGGCCTCTGGGCTGGCGCTGGAAACCCTGCTTGTGGACTGCCTGCGGCAGTGCCGCGAGGAATGCGATACTCTGGGCTGTACCGGCCTTGGGCGCTTTGCCCTCCTTCTGCCCGGCGTCAGCGTACTGCGTGCGCGCCTGATGGCCGAGCAGATACAAAAAATCTTTGCTGTCCGCGCAGCGGAAATTCCTATTGTCAGCAAGGGCAGGTATGCGGCAAAAGCCAATTGCGCTCTGGGCATAGCCTGTGCCGATCAGGGGGGCAGACCAACCCCCGAGGCCCTGTTGGGCAAGGCCGCACAGGCCACGGATGAGGCTCTGGCCCAAAAGCACGGGCACATTTGCATAGCGGGTGGTGCTGCCCTGGACGCCAGAACCACCCTTGTACATTCCAGCGAAAAACGATTTCTCTTCTTTGGGGGAAACTGATGGCGAATACGACATTGAGCGTTGCCCTGCTGAGCGGCAAAGGCGGAGTGGGCAAAACCAACATGTCGCTCAATATAGCCTGCGCCCTGCACCAGCAAGGATTTAAAACCCTTTTGATGGACTGCGACCTGGGCCTTGCGAATCTTGACGTGCTGCTGGGCATTACGCCTGAAGGCAACCTCCAGACAGCCCTTCTGGGCGAAGCCGATGTCTCGGACGTGCTCTGCCAGATTGATGGCGAGGACTTTGCCGTACTGCCCGCAGCGTCTGGCGTGCCGGAACTGACCGAGCTGCAGCCCGACGCGCGCGATCTGCTGCTCTCCCGGCTGGAACCTGTGCTACACAAATATGATTTTGTCTTCATGGATATCGGCGCGGGTATTTCCGGCACGGTGCAGACCTTTGCCGCCATGGCTTCGGTGCGCATCGTTGTCATCACGCCCGAACCCACGTCCCTGACCGACAGCTACGCCCTCATCAAGGTGCTCAACAGCCGTTACGGCCTGCGCGACTTCATGGTGCTGGTCAATCAGGCAACCTCCCAGGCCGAGGCAAAATCTTCATTCGACAAACTTTCCGGCGCGTGCAAACATTTTCTGCACATAGAGCCTGTTTTGCTGGGGCATGTGCGCTCCGACAAAAAATTACCAGAAGCAGTCTGCCTGCAAAAGCCGCTAATGATGCACTCTCCGGGCAGCCCCGCTGCGCTGGATTTGCAGAATATGGCCTCCCGCTTGCAACGCATCAGGCTGGGAATGCTTGACTGGCTTGGCTCGCGCAACATTTTGCAACCTGTGCCGGTTCAGGACTAGATTTTTTGTCAAACAGTTTACCTTGTCTGGAAAAAGGTATAGGGTTGAATTACTAATAAATGTCCGACGTTGTCGCCTGTCGGGCAAACTTGTAACGCGGTCACGGAGGCATGATGAACAAGAGCGAGCTTATCAAGGCACTGGCCGACGAAACCAACATCCCTCTGGACGACGCGTCGTTGGTGGTCAACACCTTCTTTGACGCAATGAAAAAATCTCTGCTTTCCGGAGAGCGTATTGAAATACGCGGCTTCGGCAGCTTCAAAATCAAGGAGTACGAAGGCTACGCCGGCCGCAATCCTAAAACCGGCGAAAGCGTCGTTGTTGAATCGAAACGTCTGCCCTTTTTCCGGGCGGGCAAGGAATTGAAAGAATTTATCAATCAGTAAGGCTGTAACGCGTTGCCGAACCTGAGGCCCGTGCGGGGCCGCCTGCCTGCGAGGGTCAAACCTTCGCGCGGGCTTTTGTTCGCTTTTTGCAGCGCGCTGACACACAGGAGTCTGTAATGCAATTTTCAGGTGCATTGACCGCGCTTGTAACCCCGTTCAGAAACAACGCTCTGGACGAAGAAGCATACCGCGCATTTATTGAACACCAGATCAGCGAAGGCATTCACGGTCTGGTTCCCTGCGGCACCACGGGCGAATCCGCCACCCTGACCCATGAGGAACACGAAAGGGTCATTGAAATATGCATAGATCAGGTCAAGGGGCGTGTTCCGGTTCTGGCGGGCGCGGGTTCCAACAATACCATGGAAGCCATCCGCCTGACCAAGTTTGCGCAAAAGGCCGGTGCCGACGGCGCGCTGCTCATCACCCCCTATTACAACAAGCCCACTCAGGAAGGCCTGTACCAGCACTTCAAGGCCATTGCCCAGGCTGTGGACATGCCCTTGGTGCCCTACAATGTGCCGGGACGCACTGGTTGCAATCTGCTGCCCGCCACTCTGGCCCGTATGGCGCACGACTTCCCCAACATTGTGGGCGTCAAGGAAGCCACCGGCGACCTGGTTCAGGGCAGCCGCGTGCTTGAAAGCTGCCCCGAGAACTTCAGCGTCCTCTCCGGCGACGACTTTACCGCTCTGCCCCTCATGGCGCTTGGCGGCAAGGGTATCATCTCCGTTACCTCCAATCTTGTGCCTGGCCGCGTGGCTGCCATGTGCAATGCCTTCAACAAGGGCGACCTCAAGGAAGCAGCGCGCATCCATCATGCGCTCTTCCCCCTGCACGATGCCCTGTTCTTTGAGAGCAACCCCATTCCGGCCAAAACGGCACTTGCGCTCATGGGCCGCATGGAAGCGGAAATCCGCCTGCCCCTCTGCCCCATGGCCGAAGGCACCAAGCAAAAGCTCATTGAAGTGCTGCGCCAGCAGAACCTCATCTAGCCTTGCTGCAGCAGATATGACAAAGCCCCCGAACCTCGCTGGTTCGGGGGCTTTTGCGTTCAGCCTGCAATAATAATCTGATATCAGGCGCGGTCTTCAGGATCAGCGGTATCGTCTGCCGCATCGTCGGGCACTTCAGAGGCATCCGCATGCATGGCGGAAACCGACGAGACGCCGGGCACGGAGTCAGCCATACCGGCTGGCTGGACAGCACCGCCAGTGCGCGCCCCTTCGCCACGTTCTTCACTCTTGTGCTTCACGCTTTCGCCCTGACTGATAAAGTAGACCTGCTCCGCAATGTTGATGGAGCGCCGCCACACGCGCGTGAGCGAGCGGGTCACAAGTATGATGTGCATGGCCTGATAGGGATCCAGCGAGGAATCAGGGTCAGAAAGGCTTTCCATGATCTGCTGGATGATGCGCACTTCGCTTTGCACGGCTTCTTCATCACCGCGCAGCATATGCAGGGCGTCTTGCGCATTGTTCTCACGGAACACACGCACGGCGCGGTCAAAAGCCTCGCTGGCCTTGTAGTACATCTCGCGCACATGGGGGATCACCCCAAAGCCGGGCTTGTCCTGCATCAAAATGGCCTGTTCGGCCATGCTCACGGCCTCGTCGCCAATGCGCTCAAGGTCAACCACCATACGCAGGGCGCTGACCACAAAACGCAGATCCCCGGCAACGGGCTGCGTGCGGGCAAGCAGTTGCAGGGCCATCTCGTCAATTTCATTTTCCAGAGCGTCAATGGCGGCATCGTTTTCAATGACTGAAGCCGCGCGGCCCGGATCACCAGCCGCCATGGCCTTGCCGGCGTCTTCCAGGGCGATGCCCACGCTGGCGCACATGACCAGCAGCCTGGTGCGCAGTGATACGAGCAGTTGTTGCAAATAATTGGCCTGTTGCTGCATGATCGTTCTCCCGGAACAATTACGCTTGAATGTGAACTGCCCTGCGCTCTCTGCGCGCGCTGGCAGCGCTTGAACATGACGTCCTGACGGCTGCGAAAGCAGGCGGTTAGCCAAAACGGCCTGTAATATAATCTTCCGTCTGCTTCTTGGCCGGTCTGGTGAACATGACATCCGTGGCGTTGTGTTCAATGAGCCTGCCCATGTAAAAAAATGCCGTGTAGTCAGAAACGCGGGCAGCCTGTTGCATGTTGTGCGTAACAATGATGATGGAAAGCGATTCGCGCAGTTCGCGGATGCTTTCTTCAATCTTTTGCGTGGCAATGGGATCGAGGGCGCTGGCGGGTTCGTCCATGAGCAGCACCTCCGGCTCCACAGCCAGGGCGCGGGCAATGCACAGACGCTGCTGCTGCCCCCCGGAAAGCCCAAGCGCCGGGCTTTGCAGGCGGTCTTTGACTTCTTCAAAAATGGCGGCCCGGCGCAGGGAAAGTTCCACTTTTTCGGCAATCAGGCTTTCGTCCCGCAGGCCATTGACGCGCAGGCCGTAGGCCACGTTTTCGTAAATGGTTTTGGGAAAGGGATTGGGCTTTTGAAACACCATGCCCACACGGCAGCGTAGCGAAACCACATCCGTATCGGGACGGTTCACGTCCTGACCATCCAGAAGGATTTCGCCTTCTACGCGCGCGCCGGGAACAAGGTCGTTCATGCGGTTAAGACAACGCAGAAAGGTTGATTTGCCACAGCCCGACGGGCCAATCAGGGCCGTGACCCTGCGCGGCTCAAAATTCAGGCTTACTTCGTGCAGGGCCTTGTTTTGCCCGTAGTATACACTGACGTTGCGTGCCAGCAGATGCTCGTTCATGAAAGTGCCGCTCCGTAAACGGAAGATAGGGTGAAAACAAGGGCCGTGCTGCCGTCCTGCGCCGGGCTTTCCGCCCGGATGCGGCCACCGTGCCGTTCAACAATGTGCTTGCAGATGGCCAGCCCAAGACCGGTAGTTGCCTGCCCCCTGTGCCGCTCCACCTGATAAAAACGTTCAAAAATGCGCTCCAGATCGGCCTTGGGAATACCGGGGCCGTCATCCACCACACGAAAAACTACATCAGGGCCGCTCACGCGCGCGCTGATGCGAACATCGCCGCCTTCCGGCGCGTAACGTCCTGCGTTTTCAATAAGGTTTCTGAACACCTGCGCCAGATGCGGCTGGCTTGCCATCACGCGGCAGTCTTCGGGGATATCCACAACCACCGAACACTTGCGGCGCTCAAGCACTTCGCGGCACATGCCCGCGGCTTGCGATACTGCATCGCGAGGATCCGTGGGGCTGAGTTCCAGGCTGCCTGTTTTGCCCTCCAGCCGTGCAAGGGTGAGCAGATCGTCCACCATGCGGCTGAGGCAAACCCCGTGCTTCAGAATGATTTCGCCAAAGCGACGGCATTCGGGCGAGGCATCCAGACTGACGAGGGTTTCCGCATAGCCCTGGATGGCCGTCAGCGGGGTGCGCAGCTCATGCGACACGTTGGCCACAAAATCGCGGCGCACGCGTTCCAGCCGCATAAGCTCTGTAATATCGTGGAATACCGCCACCGCACCCACGCCTGTCTGGCCCAGATGCTCAAGACCGCAGGGGCGGGAAATGCATACCGACATGACCTGCCCGGACGAAAGCTCAAGTTGCAGATACCGCTGCTCGCGATTGAGCGTTGGCTCTTCACCTGCGGCAGCGCCCTCGTGTTCCGCAGAAGGCGGCACGCTGCTTTGTGCTGCGTCTGCCGGGGCTGCCCCAGAGCTGGGCGCAGAGCCGGACATAGAACCTGGCATTGGGCAGGCGGCCATGGCCGCATCCACAGCGGCCTGCAACTGCGGGGATGGAATAACTTCTACCACCTGCGCGCCCAAGGCCGACGCCGCAGCAGGAAATTCACGCGCCAATGCGCGGTTACAGCGGCGGATGCGCCCATGCGGGCCCAACACCAGCACGCCGTCGCTCATGGTTTCCAGTATGCTTTCAAGCTGGGCTGTCTGCTCAGCAGCAGTGCGCACATGATCTTCAATATTTTCAGCCATGCGGTTTACAGCTTCAGCCAGCGGAGCAAATTCCCTGCCGGGAATGCGCCGCAAACGCCGCTGAAAATTCCCCAGTGAAATGGCTTCCACCACAGAGACCATCTGTGAAAGCGAATTGCGCAATGCACCTGAGAGCAGCCCCGCAAGAATCAACGAGAGCACCAACGTCACAATGCCGATTCTGGTGAATACGGCCACGCGGCTTTCAATTTCCTGTTTCAGATTGTTCAGCGGCAAGGCAATGCGCAGCAACCGCGCGTCATTTACACGCACCGAGGCATACGCCATATCCGTACCCAACGTTCCGCTCGAACGCACGGAATACCCCTGCCCGCCCTGCATGGCAGCCCGTACCTCCGGCCTGTCCGCATGGTTGTCGAGCTTGGAAACCGGCTGCGCGCCCGGCGCTGTGTCGGCCAGCACGTTGCCGCTGTTGTCAAGGAGCGAAAGCCGTTCCTGAGGCATTTGCAATATGGCTGCCAGTTCGCGCAGGCCTTCAGGATTCGCCCCTGCCTTGCCAAGAATAGCAGCAGAAAGCGTAGTTTCGCGCAACAACCTTTCGCGCGCCGCGTCAACCTGACTCTGCTCAAAGGAAGCTCTGCCGTAATAAACGGCAATTCCCGAAGCAATGAGCGCTGCGGCAAGCACGCTGCAAAAAATTCGTGTTCTGAAAGAAAGCATGGTTTTTCTCGCTCGTAACATGCTGTCGTGGGCAATTACATTTTGAAAATGTGCAGCCTCAAAACGGTCAAACGATAACGCTGTCTACCATCAGCCAGACGCTCCGCCACCGTTGGCGCACCGCCCTGCTCCCGCTGCTGGGCCCTTATTCCTTGATGCGGTAGCCAACGCCGCGCACAGTCTCCAGCATGGGAGCCGCCTCGCCCAGCTTGGCGCGCAGCCTGCGCACATGGGTATCTACGGTACGGGCGTAGCCTTCAAAGGAATAACCCCATACGTTGTTGAGAAGCTGCTCCCGGGTGCGGACTGACCCGGCATGCCGCAGCAAGTCTTCAAGCAGGCGGAATTCCGTGGCCGTGAGGTTCAGCAATTCCCCTTCCACTTCGGCGGAATGCGCCTCGGTGCGCAGGCGTATGCCGTGGCGCTCAAGCACAGGGCTTTCAACCTTGCGCCCACCGCGCCGCAGCACGGCCTTGACCCGCAGCATCAACTCGCGGACGCTGAAGGGTTTGACCACATAATCATCGGCACCAAGACTCAGCCCCACAACCCGGTCCACTTCTTCACCACGTGCGGTGAGCATGAGCACCGGGATGTGGGAGGTTTCAGCCTGCGCGCCAAGACGGCGGCATACTTCAAATCCATCCACACCCGGTAGCATCACATCAAGAAGCACCAGGTCGGGGGTATGCTGCCGGGCAAGGGCCAGGCCCTGCGTGCCATCGGCTGCTTCATGCACAGTGAATCCCTCGCGCTCAAGATTGAAACGCAAAAGTTCACGAATATCGGCTTCGTCTTCAACTATCAGTATTTGCTGGCTCATATGTTTCACCTCTATGACGCAAACAGAGTACAGCGGCTTTGTGCGCCAAACTGATGGAGGGCATGTTACAATTGCGTGACGAAAAACATTTTAAATAAGTTGCAATATTTCAGCATGTTAATTGTATATATTGCAGTTTCACGCAGTCTTCTGCGTTTCGTCATATTTTTGTAACAGAGGCGGGCAAAAAGAGAAACGTACCGGGAAACGCCCTGGCACCAACATTAGAAACCAAGGAGAAAATCCATGTCTATCGGAAAACTGCTCGTCACCGCCCTCGCTGTTCTGAGCCTCAGCGCTCCTGCCATGGCTGCCCAACAGGTCATCATCAACGGTTCCACCACTGTTCTTCCTGTGGTTCAGAAAGCTGGCGAAGCCTTCATGGCCTCCCACCCCGATGTGGAACTGAGCATTTCCGGCGGCGGTTCCGGCAACGGCATCAAGGCACTCATTGAAAAGCAGTGCGACATCGCCATGAGCTCGCGCGACATCAAGGAAAAGGAAGTTGAAGCCGCCAAGAAAAACGGCGTGACCCCCAACCGCGTTGTTGTTGCTATTGACGCCATCGTGCCTGTGGTCAACCCCGCCAACCCGGTTGCCGCCCTTACCTCTGCCCAGCTGCGCGACATCTACGCCGGCAAGATCACCAACTGGAAGGAACTTGGCGGCCAGGACGGCAAGATCGTTGTTATCTCGCGCGATACGTCCTCCGGTACCTTTGAATGCTGGCAGGAACTTATCATGAAGGAAGAGCGCGTTAACCCCGCCGCTCTCATGCAGGCCTCCAACGGCGCTGTGGTGCAGGCCGTTTCCAAGAACAAGAACGCCCTCGGCTATGTTGGCCTGGGTTACCTCGACAAGTCCACCAAGGGCCTCAAGGTCAATGATGTGACCGCCACCGCCCAGACTGCCCTTTCCAAGCAGTGGCCCATCGCCCGCGAACTTTTTGTCTTCACCAACGGCGCGCCTGCTGGCGGTGCCAAGGCTTTTGTTGATTACCTGCTGGATCCCGGCAAGGGCCAGAAGAACGTGCTTGAAGTGGGTTATGTGCCCCTGGGCAAGTAGGTAGACTACTACCCGCGTTACACCCACAGCATCGGCGGAGCGGGACGGCATGAGCCTCCCGCACCCGCCGGGGAGAAAGCGCAATGCGCTCCAGAGACATCAAGGAAAAAGCGGTGCGCGTCACCCTTACCACCATGGCAGGCAGCTCGCTGCTGGCTCTGGCTGGTATTGTCATTTTTCTCTTCATGGAAGGCCTGCCGCTTTTCAGCGAATACCCCTTCCTCAATTTTCTGTTCGGCAACCTCTGGTATCCGACTGAGGAACCGGGATTGTTCGGCATATTTCCCCTGCTGGTGGCCTCACTGGCGGTGACGGTACTTTCGTCCCTGCTGGCGGTGCCCATGGGGGTGCTGACGGCGGTTTACCTGACGGAAATCGCCCACCCCAACGTACGGCGCGTCATCAAGCCCTTTGTGGAGCTGCTGGCGGCATTGCCCTCGGTTGTGCTGGGCTTTCTGGGCATGGTGGTGCTTGCGCCCTTCTTGCAGGATTATCTGGATGCCGCCACAGGGCTGAATCTGCTCAATGCCTCGCTGGTACTGGCGCTCATGAGCGTGCCGACCATCTGCTCCGTGTCTGAAGACGCACTCTTCGGCGTGCCACGCGACCTGCGCGAGGCATCGCTGGCACTGGGCGCGACCCGTTGGCAGACAACAGTGCGAGTGGTTATTCCTGCCGCTCTTTCGGGCATAGGCACGGCTGTGATGCTTGGCATGTCGCGCGCCATCGGTGAAACCATGGTGGTGCTGATGGTTGCTGGCGGGGCAGGCATCATCCCCACCTCGCTGCTTGACCCGGTGCGGCCCATGCCTGCCAGCATTGCCGCTGAAATGGCGGAGGCCGCCTTCCGCAGCGAACACTACCACGCGCTGTTTGCTATTGGCATTGTACTCTTTTTCCTGACGCTGAGCTTCAACCTGGCCGCCGGTTATATTGCCGAAAAGCACCGTCAGGTGGGAACCTCCAGCCTGTAAACGCACAGTGTTGCAAGGTTGCACAGTATGACGCCAGTTCAGAACGAGGAAAAATCCATGTCAGCCACCAGCCGCCTTACCCCTGTTCCTTCCGCCGGGCCGAGCATCAAGCTCACACCGCGCCCTCTGGAAGCAGACCTCAAACACCACGATGCGGACGAACCGCCGCGCGAAGAAGGTGCGCGCCTGCAATTTGCCAGCGGCAAGGGCCGCGGGCAGTACCAGACCTTCATGTTCTGGCTGTTGCGCGCGATTGCCGCCTGCAACGTGCTGGCACTGCTGGCCGTATGCGCTTTTTTGCTGCAAAACGGCTTGCCTGCCTTAAGCTGGTCGTTCCTGACCGAGGCCCCCCGACAGATGATGACCCAGGGCGGCATATTCCCTTGCATCGTCGGCACGGCAATTCTGTCGCTAGGTTCCCTCTTGCTGGCGTTTCCTCTGGGCGTGGCCTCCGCCGTGTACCTCAATGAATACGCCAAGCGCAACGCCTTTGCCCGCTTTGTGCGTCTGGGGGTCAACAACCTCGCGGGTGTGCCTTCTGTGGTTTTTGGCCTGTTCGGGCTTTCATTTTTTGTTACCTTTTGCGGATTTGGCGTAAGTATTCTTTCTGGCGTGCTTACCCTTGCGGTTCTGACACTGCCAGTCATTATCGGCACAGCCGAGGAAGCCCTGCGCAACGTGCCGGACACGTACCGCGAGGCCTCGCTGGCTCTGGGCGCAACCAAATCGCAGACCATTGCCCGCGTTATTTTGCCAAGTGCCCTGCCCGGCATGCTGACTGGGGCCATTCTGGGTGTGGCGCGCGCCGCGGGCGAAACCGCCGCCATCATGTTTACGGCCTCGGTATTCTATATGCCCAAGGGGCCGGATTCCATATTCAGCCCGGTCATGGCGCTTCCCTACCATATGTATGTTCTTGCCACGGCAGGTACGGAAATCGACAAGACCCGCCCGCTGCAATACGGCACCGGCCTTGTGCTGCTCTTGCTGGTGCTGGGCATGAACCTGCTTGCCATCATCCTGCGCGACAGATTGCAGAAACGTTACTAATTCTCACACCCTCCGCCTTCAGACTCCAATACCCTCTCCTTCCCTCCTCTCTGTCAGAGCCCGCGCAAGCGGGCTCTGGTCGTGTTGGCCTTGCCATTCGGGCTAAAAGCAAGGGCAAGCTACTGCATGGCTGCATTTCTGGCGGGCGGGGTTCATTCTATCCGCTGTTGAGACAGCTGAGAGGTTGTCAGCCTTATGAAAAGGCGCATGTGTTTGGGCATCAGCCTGCTGCGATCCACGGCTTGATCTGCTGTAGGCAGTGTTTACAGGCAGGTCTGAACCAACGCTCAAAGAACTGCCTTGGCACAGACGCAAAAAGGGAGGCCCGAAGGCCTCCCTTTGAATGCGTATCAAGCCGTCCGCAGACGGTTGCTCTTGGATTAGAAGCTGTACGCGAAGACCACTTTGGCCTGGTACATGTCCTGCTTGCTGAACGAGCTGGGGGTCTGAGCCTTCTTCCAGGTGCTGTTGTCCATGCAGTTGACCATGTAGTCCAGTTCCAGGTTCATTTCCAGGTTCTGGTAGATCTTGTAGGAGTTCACGAGGTTGAATTCTACAAGACCGTCGTTGGTGGTCAGGTAAGGCACGGTGTTGGCGCCAAGACCATCGGACCAGGAGTAGGCGGTCTTCATGTACTTGACCATGCTGGTGCTGTTGGTGCCGCCCCAGTAGGCCACACGGAAGGTGTGCTTCAGGTCTTCCAGGAAGCTCATGTCCTTCAGCTGGGTGCCGATGCCCCAGGTACCGGCGTAATCAACGCCGTAGTCCTGACGCAGCCAGCCCATGTTGCCGTCGCCCATGTAGGAGGTGAAGTTGCCGGTGGGCACCAGGGAAGGCATGCGCTCGGAACCGTTCTTCACGCTGCTGTCGTCGCCGGAAGCGTACCAGCCGAACAGACCGGGGGTGGCCCAATCCATCTTGTATTCAACAAGGGCCTTGGCCAGCCAGCCCTGACGCTGGGAGCTGCCGCGCACCCATTCGTTGCTCTGGCCCTTCTGCACATCGTAACGGCCCATGCCTTCAACATAGCCATAGTTGATGTCCAGCTCGATGTTCAGGGGATCGAACACGGTCACAGCCAGGGGCAGACCGGCCCAGAACATGGAACCGTAAGACTTGCTGGTGCCGCCGAGGCGCACGAAATCGTTACCGGTGATGGACGAACCCATGGGGGCGGGCATCAGGGTCATGGGCGGGTTGCCGTCATTGTTGTTGGCAACCTGATTGTATTCGTTCTTGTCGGCGTCGTAGTTGGTCAGGGTATTCTTGCCCAGCATGCCGTACATGATCCAGGGGGTCACGTTCACGCCATCAAAGGTCAGGGGGGCAGTCACGCCGAACAGATCCATGTTGTCAAGATAGTTCACATGGTTGGTGCCGTGGTAACGGGCATCCTTGCCAGAGAAGTTATCATTGAAGGGGCGCGCCCAGAAAGCGGTCATGCTGACGTTTTCATTGAACTTGTACGAAGCGACAACAGCGGCCACGTCGGTATCAAGAATAGCGGAGCCACCAGCAACGGTGTTGGGCAGGGCAAGACCCTGGATACCCATGCGCACCTTGGCATCGGTCTGGGGGATGGCCCAGTCGATGTAGGCGTTCTTCACTTTAACCTGATTGTTGCCGTCAGCGCCGAGGGAGCCGCCAGAGGCGCTCTGACCCCAGGTCTGGGTGCCAATTTCAAAGTACACGGTGCCGGACAGGGCTTCAGAAGCCACGGCGTCCAACTGCAAGCGCACGCGCTGCTGGGCAACAAAGCCGTCGCCATTGTCGCCCTTGGTCTTGTTGCTGTTTTCACGGGTCTTGCTGGTCAGGCTGTTGTCGCCAGCGCTAAAGCCCATGAGCCACTGGCCCTTAGCCTTGAAATCAATGGCGCTGGCACCGGTGGCCGCGCCGAACACCAGGCCGGCGGCCAGGATAAGCGTACAGATGCGTTTCATAAATCCCTTCCTCTCTAGTTTTTCCCACAGGGTTGACACAAGCCTGCTCCAACACAGGCTGGGAAAACATATCTAGAATCATGTATGAAGGCAACCGTTTTCGTCAAAAAATTTTTACCAGACTGTCACAATGGCAGAAATATGACGCCCAAATGACATGCAGGCAATGCCAAGGCTCTCATCCTGCCGATCTAAAACCACTGGCGTTGCTACGCCGGGAGCCATTGCTCTGCATTCTTCCCCAAAGTTGTCTGCAGGGGCTTACCCCGAATACGCGTTCAATTTTTTTGCTGGGCAAGAAGTTCCCCCCTCTTTAAAGGAGTCGCGTGCGCACACAAAAGCCCGCCCCTGTTCAAAGCCAGCATTGCTGCGGCATCATGAACAGGGGCGGGCCACGGGCTCACCCAAAAATCAGAACTTACCTATTCGACTTACAGAAAATCAGGATCAGCGGCAGCCTTGCCCTCTGCCAGCATAATGCGCACATAGTGCAGGCTGTGCTCGTCAACCGGAATGATGGGGAAGGACTGGGAGCAACCAGGGCAACGCACCATGCGCGGTTCCGTAGGGCTTGCTTGGGGCACGTGCTTGCCGCAGTTGGGGCACTGATAAAAAAACAGAATTTCCATTCCGTCTGGCGCAACAGGCTGGACGGGTCGCTTGCGCTCAGCCACGGTTGGCCTCCCCTGCATTTTGGGGCGCGGCCAGATTGCGCCCGGTCATCAGTTCAGAAGGCTGCATTCCCCAAAGGCCAAGAATGGTGGTGGCCACATCGGCCAGCCTGCCGTCCGCCAGGGCGCGCACCTTTCCATCTGGTTCCAGCAGAATGCAGGGAACGGGATTGGTGGTGTGGGCCGTGTGGGGCTGGCCATCGGGCGTGAGCATTTTTTCGCAGTTGCCGTGGTCGGCAATGACAATCATGCGGCCCTTGCGGGCCTCCACAGCGGCAACCATGCGCCCCAGGCAGGCGTCAACCACTTCGCAGGCGTTGACCGCAGCCTGGAGAATGCCCGTATGACCCACCATGTCGCCATTGGCGAGATTGCAGACCACAAGATCGTACGCGCCGGAATTCCAGGCTTCCACAAATTTGTCCGTCACTTCAACGGCGCTCATGGAAGGCTTTTGGTCGTAGGTTTTCACCTCGCGGGGGGACGGCACAAGGATGCGATCCTCACCAGCAAAAGGCTCTTCAAGTCCGCCATTGAAAAAGTAGGTGACGTGCGCGTATTTTTCCGTTTCCGCCAGGCGCAGCTGCTTCAGCCCTTGCCGGGAAACCACTTCGCCAAGCCCCATGCTCACGGCCTCCTTGGGAAAGGCCACGGGGATATTGAAGCTTGATTCATAGGCGGTCATGGAAGCAATCCCGGCCAGAACCGGAACGCGGCCACGGTCAAAGCCGTCAAACTCAGGCTGAATAAACGCCTGGGTAAACTGGCGCATGCGGTCTGCACGGAAGTTGAACAGGAACAGGCCATCGCCATCGGCCATGCCTGCATCATCGCCCGCAGCAAAGCACAGGGGCTTGATGAATTCGTCCGTGATGCCAGCCGCGTAAGAGGCTTCAATGGCCGCAACGGGCGCAAGCGTTGTTGCAGGGGTACCGTGAACGATAACTTCCCATGCTTCCTCAAGGCGCTCCCAGTGCTTGTCGCGATCCATAGCAAAAAAACGGCCCACCATACTGGCGATGCGCGTCTTGGGCTGCCCTTCAATGCTCTTTTGCAGCGCGCGCATAAAATCCACGCCGCTGTGCGGGTCGCGGTCGCGCCCGTCCATGAGGCAGTGGATGCGCACAGGCACCCCTGCCTTATGGGCAATGCCGCACAGGGCTTCAAGATGATGCATGTGGCTGTGTACACCGCCATCAGAAAGCAGCCCCGCCAGATGCAGCTTGCCGCCGCTCTTGCGAATTGATTCAAGCAGCTCGTTGAGTACTGGATTGGCGGCAAAGCTGCCGTCTTCCAGCGCCACATCGATGCGGGTCATGTCCTGATACACCACGCGGCCTGCGCCGATGTTCAGATGCCCCACCTCGGAATTGCCCATGTAGCCGCGCGGCAGCCCCACATCGCGCCCGGAGGCTACCAGCTGGGAATGCGGGCAGCTCACAAGGAGCGCATCCATATTGGGTGTAGCTGCAATATAGGGCGCGTTGCCGGGCCCCGGCTCGGCAATCCCCCAGCCATCAAGAATCAGCAAAAGCGTGGGCGTCATGATTATTCCCCGCTTCGGGCTTCGGCCAGTGATGCAGCCTTGCCCCACAGGGCTTCAAGGCCGTAAAGCTCGCGCACCGGCTCCAGAAAAACGTTGACGACAATGTCGTTCATGTCCACCAGAATCCACTGACCGGCGGTGTAGCCTTCCATGCGCAGATATTCAAAATTGCGCTGGCGGCAAAGTTCGCCCACGCCATCGGCGAGGCTCTGGGCGTGACGCACCGAACCGGCGCTGGCAATGACCAGAGCCTCGGCAAAACCGCCCTGCCCGGCCATATCTATGCTGACCACGCGCGCGGCCTTGTGCTCTTCAAGCCACGTGACCACGTCCGCCAGCTTTTCTTCCAGGGGGACATCCGAATAACGCTTGGGGGCAGTGCCCCCTGCAGGTGAAGAAGAAGTGTTGTTTTCCATACCCTGCACATAACGTAAAGACGGGGCAAGAGCAATGGCGCAGCAAGCCGCCAACGCGCTGAAACGAGCGCGAAATCGCGCCAATCCGTATTGACCGCGCCAGCGCATTGCGGCATACCCAAACGAAGCTTTTTAGGGATCAGCGTCGCGCTTTTGCGCCGCCAAACGCCAGCCGCAGAAGGAGAGGGCCGTGCTTTTCAACATCAAACAGGAAACTCTGCCACGCGAAGAAATGGAGGCGCTGCAACTGCGCCGCCTGCGTGATTTGTGCAACCGCGTCTACGCCAACGTGCCCTTTTATCGCAAACGTTTTGACGAGGCGGGCATTACCCCTGCCGACATCAAGTCGCTGGCGGATCTTAAACTGCTGCCCTTTACGGAAAAGCAGGATCTGCGCAACCACTATCCTTATGGCCTTTTTGCGGTTCCCAAGGATCACATCGTACGTCTGCACGCCTCCAGCGGCACCACGGGCAAATCTGTTGTGGTGGGCTATACCCAGCGCGACCTCGAAACCTGGGCGGAACTGATGGCCCGCAGTTTGGCAGCCGCAGGCGTGGTGCGCTCGGACGTGGTGCATGTGGCCTATGGTTACGGCCTCTTTACCGGCGGGCTGGGCGCGCACTATGGCGCGGAGCGCCTTGGCGCAACCGTTGTGCCCGCTTCTGGCGGCGCGACCCGGCGTCAGGCCGGTTTGCTGCGCGATTTTGGCGCAACAGTGCTCTGCGCCACGCCGTCCTATGGTCTGCATCTGTGGGAAGCGTCCATGGAAGTAGGCGTTAATTTTCGCGATCTGCCCCTGCGCGTGGGCGTTTTCGGTGCCGAGCCGTGGTCTGAAGCCATGCGCCGCGACATTGAGGATAAAATGGACATCAGCGCCATGAACATTTACGGCCTGTCCGAAATCATGGGGCCCGGCGTTGCCATGGAATGCGAGGAAGCCAAGTGCGGCATGCATTTGTGGGAAGACCACATCCTGCCCGAAATCATTGACCCCGTTACGGGCGACCAGCTCCCCCCCGGCGAAGTGGGTGAACTGGTGCTGACCACGCTGACCAAGGAAGGCATCCCCATGTTGCGCTACCGCACGCGCGACCTCACCAGCCTTGATTACACCCCCTGCCGGTGCGGCCGCACCCACGTGCGCATTTCGCGCCTCCAGGGCCGCAGCGACGACATGCTCATTATCCGCGGCGTCAACGTGTTCCCGCAGCAGATTGAGGGCATCCTGATGGAAAGCGAGGGGCTTTCCCCCAACTACCAGATCATCGTGGACCGCGTGCACAACCTCGACACCCTCGAAGTGCGCGTTGAGATGAACGAGAACCTCTTTGCCGATGAAATCCGCAAGCTGCAAATGCTTGAAGGCCGCCTGCAAAAGACCATCAAGGAATACCTGGGCGTCTCCGCCAAGGTACGCCTGATGGAACCCCGCTCCATTGAGCGCTCCGAGGGCAAGGCCAAGCGCATTGTGGACAACCGCAAGGATTAGGCTACCGGCCAGGCGAGAAATATTGGCTGCATGCGCGCTGTAAAACGGCATGTGCGGCACACTTGGGGGCCATCGGCAATGCGGATGGCCCCTTTTGACAAAGACAGTGCACAGCAATGACCCTGACATTTTTAATTGTTATTTCAGTATATTAACAATTTTGTCTAAAAAGCGGCGAAAAAAAGTCCAGCAATGCTTGACACCTCAGCCAAGTCCGCGTAGAACGTTTTCTCGCTGAGCGGGAGTAACTCAGTGGTAGAGTGCAACCTTGCCAAGGTTGAAGTCGCGGGTTCAAATCCCGTCTCCCGCTCCACTTTTGCGGGAATAACTCAACGGTAGAGTGTCAGCTTCCCAAGCTGAAGGTTGCGGGTTCAAATCCCGTTTCCCGCTCCATAAAAGCTTACAGATAAAGCCCTTACAGTTTATAGCTGCAAGGGCTTTTTTGTTGGCCTGATCCTGTGCCACCAGTGTGGGCTCTACACCAAAGGCGGGGCAAGCTCCTTCAGCGGGCAGTTTTTCCGACAGGTTTCTGAACAATTTCCCAGCCATTTCAGCAGTACAAAACACGCACACGCAGGGGTAGTTTTTGAAGTTACGAAAGCCATACGCACGCCGCTGAATCAACTTCATTTTTCGGTGAAAGCCTTCTGTTATGCCCATTTTTTCTTGGAGCTGTTATTCCTCTGTCTTTGAGGTAGAGCAACTATCCCCATATTCTCCTCACGTCTCCTGCCCACGGTGGTGGTGCGGGTTCCTGAGGTGTGAGGGTCCGCTTGCACCCAAGTGATGCACTACGGCTCCACACGTGAACAAACGAGCGCCTAGGGAAGAAAAATATGCGTACTTGAAATGTGCTGCCTTTTCACGTTTGCTTGCAATACGACACATTGCTCCGTATGCGGCCACAGCGCGGACCAGCATTTGGCGGGCCTATTCCCCAGCAACGCTCCAACTTCATTAAACCTGGCTACAACTACAAGAGAAAAACATGGCAAATGTAAAAGGCATAGCGCATATAGCAATTCAGGCTGAAGACTTTGAGAAAACAGCTAATTTTTATATCAATGCTCTTGAATTTACTGAGGTATATAGATGGTCTTTGCCGCAGTATAATCTTGAAAAAGCCGCCATGCTTGCATCAAATGACGGCCTCACGATGATAGAACTGTTTGACAACAAAGCAGAAATTGCCGGGCAAGGTCGCAAACGAGGCCCAGGTGACGAGATTGTCAAAGGTGCGCTTCTCCACTTTGCCTTGAAGGTTGACGATGTGCAGGCAGCTTACGAAGCTGCGCTGAAGCATGGGGCCACTCCGTGCATTCCCCCCTCAACTTTCGAATTGGGACATCCTGGCAAAACTGTAACCAATGCACTTGTTTACAGCCCCAATGGCGAAGTCCTTGAATTTTTATCAACCACTATTTTTTGACCGGTTCCCTGTGACAAGTGCGGCTTGCACTGGCCGCAACCAACGAACTGCGGCTTGAACGGCCCACAAAATACTCTTGCCCCCTAACGCAGCAGCCACAACCCAATTTCTGCAGTATTTTTTCCTTTCTGAAAATTCCAATAACATACTAAAATATAAAAATAATATTTTAAACTTACACGCTGTAACCTGTAAAAAAATGGCCCCGGACCGACGAGAACTATTGCAAGCCATTTATGAGAGTGCTAGTTTTTACCTGCGAAGTTTTTTTGTTCGCAACCACCAGAACCAAGGAGGCAAAGTATGGAATATGCCGTTATGTTGGGGACCGTCGGATGCCGCAAAGAGGATTCAATCCTCGGCTCTGTTTGGGGTGGTTGGATGAACTGGTGGCGTCGCATGCTGGCAGCCGCCGACCGCTTTTGAGCACAGCATGTGACACCGCACGCTGTAATCAACCTGTGATTTAAGGCCGGGAGAACTCCCGGCCTTTTTTAATTTGGTCTGGGCCAATCAACACAACATTGTACATCCCCGCGCTTTAAGGTCGGGCATTCCCCACAATGTCGCATCGCCCCCACCACTACGTGTCACTTCTCCTGCAACTACCCAAAATCATTTTGACTTTATTCAAACACGCACTAACCAGCATCGGCTGCCGCCCTTTTGTACAACCGGCCTAGACCCAGGCCACAATCGTCCGTATTTTTAGCGTGCCTTTTAATGCAAAACTCGATATTATGCATAGGAAACATACTATTTAATCTCCAGCCAAGCAGAATCCTTAGTTTCTATTAGGTTGATAAATATGTTGTTTTGCACTAGCCTGCCTTCGCTGTCTCACTGAATTAAACAGATATATAGCAGTACCCAACGGCATGTACCCCATTCGCATAAAAAACGTGCGGAGCATGGCATATACGTAACGACACTGCATAAACGCTACTCACAAATTTACTGTTACCAAGCAGACGGCATACAAAATAATCCACCCAGGCGTTCAACAAAATGTCCTTTAAATATTCCAAAAATTACACACTCTGGGATACGATTTTTATCATTGCCATTGCTGGCTATACTCTGTTTGGACTGTGGGGAGTAAGCCTGCTTTCGTGCGACGGGCTTAAAATCAGCAGCGACCTATGCTGCTATGTACAAAATATGGCGGGCGAACTGCGCCGTGAACTGTTTTCACTTGACCCGCTGTTAGCAGTTCCAACCACTGCAAATTCCATCATCAGCCTTGAATCAACATTGGCAAGCCTGCTTCAACCCGGTGACGATATTGTGCAGGGGATGCTACGGGCTGGCGCTGTGGGCGTGCTTTTCCACTACATTGCCTGTTATTATCTGGGACGCCGTCTTTTTGACACGCCGCTGATTGCCGCCCTGTTTGCCATGCTGACAGGTGTGACCGTATGGGTCAGTTTTGGTACGTACTGGGGCTTTGGCTCGGGCGACATTACGCCGCGTGTTTATTATGCGGCTCTGTTTCCCCTGCTATTGGCAGCGACACTCTCGGCCCTCGACAAACCCCAGCTACGCCCTCTTGTCCTCTTTGTTTCGGGCTGCGGCATGTACCTGCACAGCATCAGTTCGCTGGTGGCGAGTTGCATGCTGTTTACCGTATTTTTCTTTCACAGGGCCAAGGGCGACAGCCTGTTGCGGCACGGGGCATGGCTTCTGCTCAGCTTCGTTGCATGGTGCCTCCCCACACTGCTCTATCTTACAAGCTCAATCAAATCCGCCACGCTTTTTTCTCCGCAGGATCTAGCCATTCTCCAGCAGGTTTTTGACCGCCGCTTTCTTGAAGACGAAGGCGGACTCTGGCGTAGGCTGATCGGGCACCTGCACTATCGAAGCGACAGTTTTTTTCTCATCCTTGGGGGTATTGCCGGATTATTTGTTGTGCGCCGTTATGGCACACCACCCATGAAGCGCCTGGCATCCATCGTACCCACCCTGTTTTTGGGCTTGTGCATAGCCCTGCTCATTTCGGTAGCGGAAACTCACATCGCTCAGGCCCTCGGCAGAATGCCCATGGGAGCGGAGCTTCCCCGAGGGATCCGCTTTGTTATCTTTTTGTGCTGGCTCATGATCGTCTGCGGCTTTGCCTGCTTTTGGCAACGCGCCCCCAAGTGGGCGAGCCTTGTTGCCCTTGCTGCGGTTATCGTTGTTCTTATGTGCGATCAAGGCCGCTGGGCCTATGGGGTGCGGTTCGCTTTCAGGCATGTGCTGGAGTTGCCGCAGCCAGCACGGGTACAGAATCGCTTGAGCCGGGGGGCCGCCTATGCGGAGGCCCTGCAAGCCGTGCAACGGATCGTTCCGCAAGACGCCCCCATTTTTGCAGAACCCGACGCCATGGCCGTGCGCTATCGCCTGTATCGGCCCCTGGCCTACGCTTTTAAAGACGGATCTTCCTATCTGTACAGCCAGGACGCGCAAGGGGCTGCCCGCTGGCTTGACCTGACCGCCATTCGGGATAAACAAGGATTGACCGCAGCATGGATTGCCTCTGGCACTCAGTGGATTTTGTGCGGCACCATGTCCGAACGGCAGAACATCGAGCAGCTGGGAACTGTTCTCTGGAGCAATGACCGCTGGTTTATCGCCAAACGCGGCATTGCGGCTGAACACGTCACGCAATGAGGCTTTGCATGCGCCAAACCACTCTCTCGGTTGTTGCCCCCGTTTACTGCGAGGGCGGCCATCTGCACAAATTTGTGGCTTCACTCACCGGGGTGCTGACCGCGCTGAGAGCTGATACCGGCCTCGACTACGAAGTCGTGCTGGTTGACGATGGCTCCACAGATGACACGTGGGCCTCAATGCGCACGCTGACCGAGCAATACGCCAACCTGCGCTGCCTGCGCCTGAGCCGCAATTTCGGCAAGGATGCCGCCCTTTCCGCTGGTCTGGCGGCCGCGCACGGAGATGCCGTCGTCACGATGGACAGCGACATGCAGCACCCCGCCGCGCTTATACCAGAAATGGTGGCCTTATGGCGTACCGGTGCTGTAGATGTGGTTGATGTGCGCAAGCAGGAGCGCCAGGTAGAATCATTTTTGAGCAGAATCTGCGCCGTTTCATTTTACCGCATTTTTCAGATGCTGACCTCATATGACCTCAAAGGCTCGGGCGACTTCAAGCTGCTTGACCGTAAGGTGGTTGAGGCCTGGAAAAATCTTGGCGAACGCAAGCTCTTTTACCGGGGGCTGACCTCGTGGATGGGATTTCGACACGAGGAAATACTGTTTAGGCCATGCGCACGTTGCGGCGGCACCAGCAAATGGAGCTTGGCCCGCAGAGTCACCCTGGCCGTTGATTCCATGACGTCTTTCAGCGGTAAACCCTTGCTGATCATTGGCATTATTACCCTGCTGTTCTATGGTTTTTCGTTTATTGTGGGCTGCGAGGCGCTGTGGAGCTATGCCACAGGGCAAGCGGAATCGGGCTTTACCACGGTCATTCTGCTGATGCTGCTGACCGGCAGCGCCATCCTCACAGGCCTGTGCATTCTGTCGGCTTACCTGCACCATGCCTTTGTCGAGCTTAAGGGCAGGCCCCGCTATCTTCTGGCCGAAACGCTGGAAAGCGACAAGACGGACGCCTGATTCATGCGCCAGCAAAGCGATGTCGAAAAACAGCCTTCCATGCGTTTTATCGTCCATGCGGACGACTGCGGCCTGACCCGGCAGATCAGCGAAGATATCTTTGCCTGCCTTGCCCATGGGGCGCTCAACTCCGTTTCCGTCATTATGGGCGGCTCGCACACGACAGAAAGTCTGCAACAACTGGCCGTCATGCCCCATGTTCGCGTGTGCCTGCACCTGAATATTCTTGAAGGGCGCTGCACCGCGCCTGTGTCACAGGTTCGCCCGCTGGCTGATGCACAGGGCGTCTTTCGATACGGGCTGGGGCAGATGCTCTGCAACCTTGCCACGGCCGCAGGCGCCCGCAAAAAAGCCCTGCTTTCAGCCATTCGGAATGAATTTGAAGCGCAGATAGATGCCTTTGCCAGCGGTTTTTCACAGTTGAGGCAAAGGGGAGGACTGCATCTGGACGGGCATCTGCACGTGCACGCCATCCCCGCCCTGCGCGGAATCATGCGAGACCTCATGCGGGAGCACCCGCCTGCCTATGTGCGTCTACCCAAAGAACCCGCTCACCTGCCCCCGCTGCCATTGGCGCAGCTGCTTGTGGGATGCGCGCGGCGCACCCTGCTCGCGCACTGGTCGAAGGGGTTTGCTGCCGTGCTGGATCAGGCGGGCATTGCCCACAACAGCTTTTTGTGCGGGCTTGTAAGCGGCGGCAACCTTACTGCTGCGCGGGCCGAGGATTCCCTTGCGGCCATACAGCGCCAAAAGGAGCGCGCCCCGCTGGTTGAAATCATGAGTCACCCCGGCGGAGGACATGACGCCAGCGAGGCCTATGTGCGACATAGTGATTTTTACCAAAGCAGCGCACGCCTGACAGAAAAGACCATGCTGCTTGATGGCAGCCTGAACGCAGTGCTGGCGCGCTACGGATCCTTGCAGACCTTTGCGGAAACACAGTAATAGCGCCCCATCCAACAAACCCGGCAGGTACCGGATTGTTCCTGCATTTCACTCAAAAAATCCCGCACGGCAAACAACAAACGGCCCAAAAGCATAATGCCTTTGGGCCGTTTACATACTTTTGCGGCAGGCGCTCTCGCCTGCATAAGCGCTATTGACCGCGAATCCAGTAGGTTTCAAAGCCGTCTTCAAGCCAGCCGTCCTTCACCCGGGTGAAGCCAGCCTCCTTGAAAAGATCACGGTACTCATCCTGCGTGCGCCGCCAGCCCCAAAACTGTTGCCGACGAATACCCATATAGTGCAGGGCCGCGCGGATGCCGATCTTGATGGCGTTCACAAAACTGCCGATAAAGGAATCTTCTTCCAGCAATGACGCAGAAAGCAGCACCAGTTCCCCGCCGGGGGCAAGCTGCGCCCGCAGTTCCCAGAGCAGATGCTGGAACTCGCGCGTAGGAATGCCGTAGTCGACAGTAGACAGGTAGATCATGTCGTACTGCACATCAGAGGGCAGACACATGGGCGGCAGCCCGATATAGATGCGGTCGCTGGGTATGTATTCCCGCAGCCACTTCATACCTACGGTGCTGGGTTCGTTGACATGCAGCTCAAGCTCCGGCATTTCTTCCAGCAAAATTTTTTCCATATAGCCCACGCCGCTGCCAATGGACAGCACGCGCACCGGTTCCATGCGCCCTGCGGGGTCTTGCGCCAGCTTTGCACGCAACTGACCGATAAGCCACTTTGCGTCTGTGCGTTTGTTTTCGCGCCAGACAGATGGCAAATCTTCCCAGTTCTTGTAGCGGCGGAACAGCTCTTCATAAAAAACCGCATAAAACTTTGGTTCCGCCAGATGAAAGAATGAAATATGTGAAAAGGACGTGAAGGGTATGCCCTGCCAGCTTTCCTGATAAAAACGCCGCACGTTGAAGCCTCCGAGACATGGCCGCAAAAGCTCGCCTCGCGCAGGATTGCGCCCCAGGCAAACTTTCGATGCGCAAAATCATAACCCAACCGCCAGCAAGGCGCAATGCGCGTAAACCGGGCGGCGGCAACTTGCGCAAGAACGTGATCAGGCCGCAACGTTACTGCAATACTTAAAAAATATCTGGCAGGCACACGCAGCAACCTGCCAGATATCATGCAGCAGCAAGCGCAAACAAATCATAAAAATCCGCAAGGGGAGGATCTTTCCCGATCCTCCCCTTGCCCATAGCTGCTAACCAGGCTGAAACTCAGCAAAAAAGCATATTGCGACCACTGTCACCTAGAGACGCTTTTTGCTTTCTTCTTTTTTCTGCTCTCAAACCTGGATACGGCGTTCCGTTAGCCAGCCTTCATTTCCTGAATAAGCCGCCGCAGCACCTGGGCCTGCTGGGCCATTTCGCCCATAGCCTGATTGGCCCTTCCCATGGCTTGCGCGGTTTCCGCCGAAATAGTTGCGACCTGCTCCACAGAACGGCTGATTTCCTCACTGGATGCCGACTGCTGCTCGCTGGCTGCGGCGATGGAGCGCACCTGATCGCTTGCCTGTTCCACAAGGCTGACAATCTGTGTAAGCGCCTCGCCAGAAAGCGAAGCCCGGTGCGTGGCGCTTTCAATGGTGGCAACAGACTTGTCCACGCCGTCAATGCTTTTACGGGTTCCTTCCTGAATACCACGGATAACGCCGCCCACTTCCTGCGTGGCAGTCATGGTCTTTTCCGCCAGTTTGCGCACTTCATCGGCCACCACGGCAAAGCCGCGCCCGGCATCGCCAGCGCGGGCCGCCTCAATGGCGGCATTCAGGGCCAGAAGGTTGGTCTGATCTGCGATATCGGAAATAACGCTCATGATCTGCCCAATGCCATCGGCCTGTTTGCCGAGCGTGGCCATATCGGCCTTGACTTCAAGCGACTGCTTTTGCACCGCAGTGATATCGCTCACCACATTGCGAACCAGTTGCGCACCTTCCTGCGCCTTGCTGCGCGCGGTATCGGAAGTATCAGAGGCCTTGGCGGCGTTTTCCGCAACTTCGCCCACGGTGACGTTCATCTCATCCATGGCAGAAGACGTAACTGAAACACGCCGAGACTGTTCCTCTGCCCCACGGCTCGATTGCGTAATCAATGCAGAAAGCTGCTCTGTGGCAGTTGATACCACCTCAACCACGCTTTCAAGCTGGTGCGCGGCCTGCAGCATACCCTCGGCCTTGGCGCGTTCGGCCTGCACCTTGGCAGCCTGCGCCTCTTGGGTGGCTATTTCCGCATGGTGGGCCTGCTCAGAAGCTTCGGCGCTTTTCTGCTCCGCCTCGGCGATCTTGTCCTTCATGGTTCCCACCATGTTTTGCAAGACATGATAAACGCCGCCGGGCTTCTTTTGCTGACGGAAGGTCACGTCCAGATCGCCGTCAGCAATCTTGCCCGCAACTTCGGCAAGATAGCCAGGATCCTCGCCAAGCTGCCGCATAACCTCACGCGTGAGCAACATGCCTTGCCCCACAGACAAGATAAAACCAATGGCAATGGCCGCAAAAATCATTTTTTTGGAAAAATCAGCCAGGTCGTCATTGGACTGGGCCAGCAGATGGCCCTGCTCTTCCTTGGATTCCACAAGGCGGTTGATGGCATCCTGATACTGATTGGCCAGCTTGTTTCCCTCACCATCAAGATAGGCTTCCGCTCCGGCGGAGTCACCATCCTGCTTCAATTTGAGGACCTTGTCCGTCATGCCTCTAAATGCCGCGCGGTGTACCTTGTACTCTTCAATAATTTGCTTTGCCTTGGCAGAAATAAGAGTCTTCTCCACAGCTTTTGAGCTTTCGTCTATTTCTTTGCGCAGCGCTTCAATCTGGACAGTGCGCTTACTGACCTCCGCATCTGACGATGCGCCCACGATACCTTCCATGTTGACGCGAATGCGCTGAAAACCCACGGAAAGCTTCAGCAGATCCGCCATGGGAACCGTGGCGCGCTCATAAAGGATCGTGTCAGCATCATTGACCTTTTCCAGCTCAAAAACGGCAAAGACACCTACGGCCAAGGTCATCAGCGAAGACAAAACAAAACTCACAATCAACTTTGTTTGCAGTTGCGTATTTTTCAAAAGGCTCATGGTCGATTCTCCAGGGGAGGGGGATTTTATACTATTAGTATGCTACTTTCTTTATCGGCATAGTCTTTAAACATTTTAGGTTATCAGCAAAAGTAATTAAAAATATTTTCCATATAACATGTTACAATCCTTTGTTTAGCTACCCAACCAGATTCCTGTCATCGCGTCCAGCAGCGTCTGCACAGGCCACTCGGCAAATCAGAACTTATCCATCGGTCTGAGCGGAATGCAGATTTCCGTCAGCAGGTCTGCAGGAGGGGTTGTTTGCGGCGAATTCCAGTAGATTTCAAAGCCCGGATCATTATACGGCTCGCGTCCACTCTGCGGAAACCACATGCCAAACAGCGACCTGTAGGCCGGATGCAACAGGGAGTACGGCCCCTTGATGCGCAGTGCGGCATACTCCTGTTCCCCGCCAATATGGCGCAAAAAAATGCCCTCATTCTGTAGCAGAGGGCACAATTCGGCACTTGTTTCCAGTAATTCTGGCGACAGGCTGACGCAGGCATCCATGCGGCACTTTTGAGGCGCGGTGATGTCCGGATTGTCGTAGCTCACGCCGTAAGCCACCGAGGCATCAGAAAGCAGGCCGTTGGCCCCCAGCGCGCCGCACAGTTTTTCCCATGCAGGAAAACTCTCGTCATACGGCCCTGTATGCCGCACGGCAGCCACCAAGCGAGGCGCAAACTTTTCGACACGCACTTCCATGACCGGGAGGTCGGTCATTTCATGATAAAACAGGGGACGCGTCAGATCGCGTCTGCGGGCAACCTCCAGATGTCCCTTCCTGCGGCGGTATTCAGACGGCAGCATGCCCATATGCGCCCGAAAAGCGCGCGTAAAGGCGTCCACGCTATCGTAGCCAGCGCAAAGGGCTATCTGGGTGACAGATTCAGGGGAATGCCCAAGCTGCATGGCGGCGCGCTCCAGCAGCAGACGGCGCACGTATGCCGCAACGCTCTCACCCACCATGGATGAAAATACCCGGTGAAAGTGATAGGGCGAAAAACAGGCTATGCGCGCCAGTTCCTCCAGGTTTGGCCTGTCATCAAGGTGCTGCTCAATGTGGCGCAGCACAAGGCCTATACGCTGCTGGTAGGTAAGTGTTTCCATTTATTCTCCCATCTCGGTTCTGGCCGCAAGGGCCACGGTGGGCAGAAGCGCAAAAAAAGTCGAGCGAATTTTCGCCAGCAGGAACATGTTGACCCCACACAATATAGCCCCGCAAGGAGTACCTATGAACGGATTTGAAATAAAAGTCGTGGAATTTCCGACCAAGCAGCTTATGGGCATCAAGGTGCGTACCAACATGGCAAAAGCCAAGGAAGACTGCCAGGCCCTATGGCAGAACTTCTGCCCGCAAATGCCCAAAATTTATGGCAAGGAAAGCTACGGCGTTTCCATCATGCTCAATGCCCAGGATTTTGATTACTGGGCCGCCGTTGAGGCTGACGAACAGATTCCAGCAGGCATTGAAACCACCCGCATTCCGTCCGGCTCCTACGCCCGCTGCACTGTGCCGAATCTGGAAAGCATCGGTGCAGGATACATGTTCATGTACCAGACATGGCTTGGCGGGCAGCAGGAATGGAAACTGAACGAGCAGGCCCCCTGCTTTGAATTGTACCCTGCGGACTGGAGTCCGAGTATGCCGTTTGACCTGTTTATGCCGGTCAAGCGTTAGATTCCGCCGTCCGGCGGAGTTAGGACGCCTCCCCGGCGTGGTCGCGCCCGAGAGGCACTAAGTTTATCTTTTTTCTGCCCTTTGGGCACGGGATGCCGCCGTCCGGCGGAGTTGGGACGCCTGTGCGGCGCGCAGCAAGGCGGGGCCGGTTAGGGGCTATGCCCCCTTCTCGGCCCCCCTTGCATCCCCCCCCGAAGCACCCCCTGAGGCCTTCAGCTTCCCTCGCTCGCTACGCTCGCTCAGGTGATCTCCCTCCGCGCCGCGTTAATGCCAGAGTCCGCTTTCGCTTTGAATTTATGAGTCCGTTTCAGCCAACAATCTCAGTACCCGTCGAAGATTGAGCAACTACGGGTAAAAAAGAATTCCCCCCTCCATCAGGAGCTGGTCGTGAAGTTGCCTTCCTTAAACTCGCCGAAGCGGACGCGGAGGCGATGGCTGGTGTTGGACGAATTTGCAAAATACGCATTCAGGGCGCAAAAGTCAGGTTTGCGTAAATCAGCCTGACAGGCTCACCCACCCCGCCGCCAAGATATTCCTGCCTTTATCTACCCTGCGGCTTACGGCTCAGAATCAACGACATATAGGGCGGTGTTTCACCCGCAGCACAAGCCCCGCCAAGCCCCTGACAGACCTTCTCCGCGGGCTGCTCCACATGGCTCGCCAGGACGCACGACTCCAGTCTGTTGGTAGCGCCCAAGGCTTCCGCAATGGCAGGCAGGTTGCGATAGGCCTTGAGAATCACAGCAGTATCACTCTGTTGCAATGAATCTTCCAGACTCTCCCGGCTGTTGATGCCCGGTATAATGCGCAAGGTCTCGCCGTTTTCGCACAACACGGTGCGGGTGCGGGCGGCTGCTGCCTGAAAGGACGTAATGCCGGGGATGACCTCCACCGCCAGATGCGGCGCACATTCGCCAAGGGTGCGCATGAGGTAGCCAAACGTACTGTACACCAGCGGATCGCCAATGGTCAGAAAAGCGGCGCTCTGCCCGCTTTCCAGCACATCTCTGGTAGTCTGGGCCGCTACGCGCCACGCCTCACGCAGCACGGAACGGTCGCGCGTCATGGGAAATTCCAGCCGCAACACGCGCACATCGGCCCGCAGATGCGGGCGCGCCGTGTCCAGCGCCGCTGAAAAATCATTGCGGGGCGAGGCTGCCGCAAGGATAACATCCACCTCGCCCAACACCCTGACTGCCCGCAGGGTCAAAAGATCGGGCGCGCCGGGGCCGACGCCCACGCCGTAGAGAATTCCGTTCATTATCTGCTCTCTTTACAATGCTCTGAAATAGTTATGAGATCAGCGATGCAGCCAGCTGTCCAGCTCTTCCGCCGCATCCAGGGCGCGGGGGCCGGGGCGGGCAAACCGCTCTTCGTCAACTATAAGTACGCGCCCGGCGCGCTGGGCGCGCAAATCCCGGTAGTGATCGCGCCCGGCCAGGGGCGTTGGCTCAGGATTCATGGGGCCTTTCTGAATAATGTACGCATCCGGGTCTGCCGCAATCAGGGCTTCCTCGCTGTAGCGCACCAGCTTTTTGCTGTCGTTCACCACGTTTTCGCCCCCGGCAAGAGCCAGTATTTCGCTGCTGATGCCGCCGCGTCCGGCAGCCAGCAGATTGGGATAACGCACCTCGTAAAAAACACGCGCCACGGGCTTGCCCGCATTGCGGCTGTGCAATGCCTGCATTCGGATCTTCCAGTCGTTTACGAGAACCTGGGCTTTATCCTCGCGTCCGGCAAGCCGCCCCAGGGTTTCCGTAACTTCAAATAGCCGCTCAAAGGAATTTACTTCAAATGTCAGCACCTTGAGGCCCAAAGAACGCAAATTTTCGGTCTGGGTCTGGGCTTCGCTGCGGCCTTCAAGCTGCAAAACCACATCAGGCTGCTGCGCCAGCACAAGCTCGGCATTGGGGCGCATGTGCGTGCCAATGGCAGGCAGGGCCGCAAGCTCCGGCAGGTTGCCGTCCGCAGCGGTGCGCGCCACCAGCAGGTCGCCAGCGCCCATGGCCAGAAAAATCTCGTTAAACGCCCCGTACAGCGCGATCACCCTTTTGACGGGTTGGGCAAAGGTTACTATTGCGCCCGTGTCGTCCGTGATCACAATGGGGGCGGAATCACGACGCTCGCTGTTTTCAGAGTTAGCCGCCTGCGCTCCTGCCGGGAATAAAACCCGACTGAACATCAGGCACAGCAGCATCAACAGAGGCAGCCGAAGCAACAGCTTTCTCCCCGCTCCACGGGCCTGTTGCGCTGGCAAGCAGGGCCTGAGGCAGCCCCCACCGAGGGTGGGGCAACACGCAGATGGGTATGTTGTAAAGCGCACCGAGATTCTCCTCTGTAAAAACCTTTGCTACCGGCCCGTCAAAAACCAGATTTCCGTCCCGCAGCCCCATAAGGCGCGTGGCATAGAGGGCGGCCAGATTGCAGTCGTGCACGGCCATGAGCACGCAGGCTCCGGCGGCGCGACGGCGTTCAAGCAGGTCGAACAGATCAACCATGCGCGCCCAGTCCAGCCCTGCGGCCAGTTCGTCCAGCAGCAGGAGTGGGCTTTCCTGCGCAAGGGCGCGGGCAAGCAAGACCCTTTGCAGTTCGCCGCCCGAAAGTTCGGTGAGCCTGCGGTGCGCCAGCGGCGCTGCCCCGGTTTCTTCAAGCGCCCGGTCTGCCGCCGCATAGTCTTCCTGCCCATAAGCTCCAAGCCACGAAAGATGGGCAAAACGCCCGAGCAGCACCATCTGCCGTGCGGTAAGGCCCTGCGGCAACTGCCCCCGCTGCGGCACCACCGCCACCATGCGGGCGCGCTCTCGCGGCTTCAATGCCGCCAGCGGACGCCCCTGAATCTCAATGGTGCCAGCCTGCGGCATCAGCACCCCAGAAAGGGCGCGCAGCAGCGTTGTTTTGCCGCTGCCATTGGGGCCAAGCAGGGCAGCGCATTCCCCGGCGTGCAGGGTAAAGTCCGCATCGCGCAGCACGCTCTGCCCGCCGTATCCGGCGCGCACCCCGGCAATACGCAGCACAGGCGGTGCTGTGCGCCCCTCATGGCGAATATCTTGGTCAGGCCGCAGCATCAGCGCCTCCGCACCAGCAGGGCAAAAAACGGCCCGCCAAGCAAGGCCGTGACCACGCCCACGGGCAGTTCCTGTCCGCCGGAAAGAACGCAACGGGCCAGAACATCCGCCCAGACCAGCAGCACACCGCCGCCGAAAAAGGCCGCAGTCAGCAAGGGGCCGTGCCCCCAGCCCAACAGCAGACGCAGCACGTGCGGCACCACCAGCCCCACAAAGCCGATCACCCCGGCCACGGCCACGCAGCCAGCGGTCATACAGCTTGCTCCGGCCAGCAGCCACAGGCGGGCGCGGCCCACATCAAGGCCTGTCTGGGCGGCCTGTTCATCGCCAAGAGCAAGCACGTCCAGGGCGCGCCAGCCAAAGACTGTTGCCAACAATCCCGGTACAAGGGTTGCCAGCAAGAGGGGCAGACTGCTCCAGCCCCGGCCCTGAAAGGACCCCATGATCCAGAACACGATGCTGGTTACGGATTCCTCGTTGAGGGCCTTCACAAGGGCCACCAGCGCCCCCAAAAATGCGGCCACGGCAATGCCCGCAAGAATAACGCTCTCCCGGCTGAACGCGCCGTCGCCGCGCCCCAGCCACAATGCGCAGCCAAGGGCCGCCAGCGCGCCGACCAGAGCCGCAGGGGCCACCAGCCCGGCATGACTGAAGCCAGCCAGCCCCGGCACATTGCCCACCCACGGGATACTCCCCAGCATGACCACCAGCGGCCCGCCAAGGGCGATAGCCATGCTGGCCCCGCAGGCTGCTCCGGCGGAAATGCCCAGAGTGAAGGGATCAGCCAACGGATTGCGCAACACGCCCTGCAATGCCGCCCCGGCCATAGCCAGAGCGCCGCCGCACAGGGCGGCCAGACACACCCGGGCAAGCCGGATGCTCACCACAACCCCGGTCAGGGCCGGATCATCAGGCGCAGGCGCAAAGCCTGCCAATGCCGCCAAAGCGCGAAACACGCTCTGCGCGCTCAAGGGCACAGGCCCCGGCAAACAGGCCAGCGGCAGCGAAACAAGCCACACGACCACAAGACCGGTAAAAACCGGCCACAGCCTGCGGGATTGCGGGTAGGAGGAAGGAGAAGATTCGGTCGTTCTGGTCATGCCAGCCCTCTGGCCGTAGCCTGCGGGGGCGAACGCGGGCCAAAGCGTTGGCTGACCTCAGGGGTCAGACCCTTGCCCAGTGGCGGCCTGCGCCACGCGGGCATAAAAAAAGCCTCTTCCACTCGTGGTGGAAGAGGCCCGTATTTCCTCTGTCCTGCCGGCAAAAACCCGTTGCCGTGGGGCGGCCAATGCCGCACCGTGGTGCCGTCATTCCATGACTGCGCACCTTGGGGCATGGCAGGTCTTCCGGCTTGGTTCCCCTGCTCCGGCCTTCCCGTTTCCAGTGGCGCAAGATGGAGCAAGGTTAAGAACCTTACGGCGGCGGGTCCGCTCCCGTTTTTCACGGGATTCCCTTTTCAAGCCGGTCTACCCGGCTACCAATGCCGCCAACACTCTAGGCGCGGCCTTGCGGCCTGTCAATGGCTCAGGCTGCGATCCACACAAGGCTGGCCTGACGGCCCGAGCGTCTGGCGCAGCGGTAGGAAAAAAACTGTTCGTTGTTGCTGGCGGTGCAGATGTCCAGCCCATAGATGTTGCGTGACAAAAGGCCCGCGCGCTCAAGCTGGTGCCTCGTGAGACCCCACAAATCCATGGTTTTGCTGCTGGCGTCAAACCAGGGCAGGTAGGGATCGCCCCACTCCTTGTCAAAATTGACAAATTCCGCCTTGCCCGGCCCAAGGCTGGGGCCGCGCACAGCCAACAGATCGTGCGGTTCAAGGCCGTAACGCTCGCAGAAGCGGGCCACGCCCGTGATGGGGAAATCGCAGCGGTTGCCGCGCCAGCCCGCATGCATGGCGGCGATATATGCACCGCTTTTGTGGGCAATGAGGATGGGCTGGCAATCTGCCGTTTTGATGAGCAGACCAAGGCCGGGACGCGCTGTGGCCATACCATCGCCTTCCGCCGTAACGGCCGTTTCGCAGGGCACAGCCTCCGGCTCAAAAACAAAACCATCGCCGTGCACCTGCATCAGCTCGGCCCAGGCGGTCATGCCCTGCGGGCGCAGGTCTTCCAGCATGCTGCGGCGGTTGGCAATGACGTGCTCGGGGTTATCCTGCACGGTAAAAGCAATGTTGCCGCCGCCAAACTCGCCAAGGCTCACGCCTCCGGCGCGGGTCTGAAAGGCGCAACGCACCTGTGGAACACCGGGAAATACAAAGGGGATATAGCTTACAGACACAGCATACGCTCTTCAGTACATATATAGTTGACCCGCTGGTCCCAGGGGGCCAGGGGCAGGGATTCCACAAGCTGAAATTCAAAGCACAGGCCTACGCGGGGGCAGGCGAATCCTTTTTCCAGAAAGCGGTCGTAATAGCCGCCGCCATAGCCCAGGCGCCCGCCAGTGAGATCAAAGGCCACACCGGGCAGGAGCGCGAGGTCAGGGGCAAGGGGGGGGGAATCCACGGCGCTGCTGTCTCCAGCCGCTTCAGGCCCGAAACCGGGCAGGGAATCGTGCGGTTCAAGCAGACCAAGGGGGCCGGGGCGCAACTGCTCTGGGCCGCTGCACGCCACAAAATCCATAAATCCCGGCTTGCTGCGCCGCACACGTGGCAGCCATACGAGCATACCGGCCTGCCATGCCGCGCGCAGCAGGGCTTGCGTACCAAGCTCGCCCCTAACGCCCACATAGAGGGCCACGGAGCGTACATTCTTCCACAGGGCGGATTCCATGAGCCTGTTCTGCGCCCCCTCGCTGCGGATTTCGGCCAACCGGGGCGACTGCGCCGCCCGCAGACGGCGCATGGCTTTGCGCACATCATTTCTTGCTTGAGCCATAGAATCGGGCAGCTCGGCAGAAAGGACACCCGCCGGAATCTTCGGCGGATTATCTGACTGACTCACTGGCTGGCTGGGCGGCACAGGCGCGGGGGGCGTGGCATTGGAGGGCAAGCGGCTCTTTCCTTGTAGTGCAATGTGTGGCATTCTCAGCATCTGCGCCACTGTAACAAAGGAAGCAACACCATGCCAAGCGCCGACTCTCAGGATTTTCTCTGGATCGCCGTGGGCGACATCCACGACGAGCCTGAACGTTTTGCCCAGATACCGGAACTCTCGCAGGCTGACGGCATTATCGTTACCGGCGACCTGACCATCACCGGCGGCGTCAAGCAGGCAGAGCATGTCATGAACGCCCTGTGCGTCCACGACATCCCCGTGCTGGCCCAGATCGGCAACATGGACAGGCCTGAAGTTGACCAGTGGCTGAGCGAAAAAGGCTGGAACCTCCACACCGTCACCCGCGAACTTACGCCCGAAATCGCCATTTTTGGCGTTGGAGCCTCCACGTTTACGCCTTTTGGCACGCCGAGCGAATTTCCGGAATCCGCATTTTCCGCGTGGCTTGAAACCTGCTGGCAAAAGGCCCGCCACTATCCGCACAGCGTGCTTGTTTCGCACAATCCACCCAAGGATACCGCGTGCGACATGATCCCCGGCGGCATTCACGTGGGTTCCACAGCAGTGCGCGAATTTCTTGAAGAAGCCCAGCCAGACATCTGCCTGTGCGGGCATATCCACGAATCGCGCGCCATGGACCGCGTGGGCCGCACCCTTGTGGTCAACCCCGGCATGCTGGCGCAGGGCGGCTACGTGCTGCTGCGCTCCAATTCGGGCCAGCTCTCCGCCGAACTCAAGATGCTTGAAGACTAATTTTTGCCTGCCGCATCTGTCGGAACGCATTGCAATGATGTGATTCGGCAGATGTGGCCCTTGCCCCGGCCCCACACGCTCACCCGCAGTTTTTCTTCTGCCTCCGCAGCATGTTATCGTGACAGGATGCAGATCTCATCGCCCGCATTTTCCGGCCCGCCCCTTGCCCGCTTGCATATTTTCAAAAAAAACGTACTCTCCAAAAAGCGGATTAGCATGCTGCCGCCTTCGCGCGCCTTGTTGGCGCTGCGGCGGAGCAAGTACGGCACATTCCCGTAAATGCGTTGCATGCTGGCTGAAATTTTCGCGGAGGCTCAGCGCCCCGCAGCAAAAGGATTTTCATGATAGATCAAGACACCCCCGTGGCCGCTTCACAGCCAGCCACGGATGCATCGTCGCAGGAAGTTTCCAAACCCAAACGTTCAACCACAACACGCAGCAAAGCCAAGCCAGCCGCCAAGCCAACCTCTGGCAAAACAGCTCCCGGCAAAACCGCGTCCCAATCCTCCGAATCCACGCCCGCCAAGGATTCCTCTGATTCTAAAGGCGGTTCCGATTCCAAGGCCGCCCAGGCCGAATCAGCTTCATCCAAGACCACGGCATCAAAAACCGCCAAGGGCACAGGCCGTAGCGCGGGCAAAACAGCAAAGACGACTACCGCCAAAGCTAAAAAAACGGCTGACGCCTCCAAAGAAATTTCTGGCAGCACGGCAGATGCCGTAGCGCCCAAGTCAGCCGCTGCCACTGCTGCTGAGGCCCCCAAGACCGCTGGCAAAGCTGCGGGCAAATCTTCTGCCAAAACTCCGGGCAAGGCTCCTGCCAAAGCTGCGGGCAAAACCGCAACGCCCCGCAAGGGCAAGGCAACAGAAGCCAGCGCAACGGAAGCCACGGCGACGGTCAAAACGGCGGAAGCTTCTGATAGCTCCAGGCAGGAAGCCGCACAGCAAAAATCTGCCGCTCCCCAAAAGCCCGCCGCCGCAAGGGCTCCCAAAGGTCGGCCCGCAAAAGCCGCGGCAAAAAGCACTGCTCAGGTAACTGCTCCGACAATTGGCGCAGCGCCTACAAACACAGCCCCCAAGGCCGCAAGCCCCACAGCAGATAAACCTGCGGCTTCTGCGGCCCTCACAAGTCCGGCCCCTGTGGCTCAAGCCACTGCAAAAACAGCAGAATTGAGCGCAAAACAGCCGGCGGAACAAATTTCAGACAAGCCCGCAGACGCCGCGCCGCGCCAGAACGCCCCCGCAGCGGAGCGCGCTCAAAGCCCCAGACAGACTGCCGACCAAAACGCGAGCCAGACCACAGACAAGACCGCCGACCAGACGGAACAGGGTGCAGAACAGGCCGCTGAAAGCGGTTCCGCTCCGGCCTCCGGCGAGGCTGCTGCCGGGGATGGCCCACGCCGCAAGAATCGGCGAGGACGTCGTGGCGGGCGTGGCCGCAACCGCAAAAAAGAACTGAACGGGCAGGATGACGCGCAAGCCGCCGAGGATATGACCAGCACGGCCCCCCTCGACGATGATGACGAGGCTCTCGATCTGCCCGATGACGCGCCGGAACAGGCCAGCCGCGCGCAGGATACGCGCCCCCAGAACGCCCCCAGGCAGAACAAGCCCGCCAAACAGGCCAGGCCTCAGCAGCAGCAACAGCAGCAGAATAAGCCAGAAAACGGCAAACCTGCCGAAAACAGCAAATCCGCTGAGAGCAACAAGCCCGCCACTGCCGCCAATGCTGGCAAGGCTCCTGCCGAAGCCCCCAAGGGCAGGCGGCGCATGTTCATCAGCGTGCTGCCCGGCGAACAGGTAGAAGTGGCCCTGGCTGAAGACGGTCAGTTGCTGGAATACTATCTGGACATGCTGCACCAGCGCAAAATCAAGGGTAATATTTACAAGGGCGTCATCCACAATATCGACACCAACCTTCAGGCGGCCTTTGTCAGCTACGGTGCTGGCAAAAACGGATTCCTCCAGATTGACGAGGTGCATCCCGAATACTGGCTGGCCCACCACGAACCCTCCAAGGGCAAAAAATTTCCGCCCATTCAGAAGGTGCTGAAGGCTGGTCAGGAAGTGCTGGTGCAGGTGGTCAAAGAACCCACCGGCAGCAAGGGCGCATTTTTGACCACATGGCTTTCCCTTGCCGGGCGCTTCCTTGTGCTTACGCCGGGGCAGGATCAGATCGGCGTTTCCCGCAAGGTGGATGACGACGAGGAGCGTTCGCGCCTGCGCGAAATGATGAATGGCATTGACCCCGGTCAGGGACTTGGCGTCATTGTGCGTACTGTCAGCGCCGGAACCACCAAGACAACGCTCAAGAACGATTTGCAGTATCTCAAGCGTGTCTGGCGCGATATCCGCAAGAAGGCTACCGAGGTTTCCGCCCCGACCCTCATATATCAGGAGCCGGGCCTTTCAGAGCGCGCCGTGCGCGACTATCTGACTGAGGACGTGTGCGAAATCTGGGTTGATAATGATGAAGTGGCGCAGAGCGTACGCGACACGGTGAACCTGCTGTTCCCCCGCCGCAAAGATCTTGTGCGGGTGCACACCGACATGCGCACGCCCATGTGGGAGCGCTTTAATCTGCGCCGCCAGCTGGAGCAGATTTATTCGCGCGAGGTGCTGCTGCCCTCTGGTGGACGTCTGGTGTTTGACCAGACAGAAGCCCTCATGGCCATCGACATCAACTCGGGTAAAATTTCCGGCAAGGGCAACTTTGAAGCCATGGCGCACAAAACCAATATGGAAGCCGCTGAAGCCATTGCCCGCCATCTCAAGCTGCGCGACATCGGCGGACAGGTGGTTATCGACTTCATTGAAATGCGCGACAAAAAACACGTGCTTGAAGTGGAAAAAACCCTGCGCACTGCCATGAAGAATGACCGTGCCCGCCACGATGTTGCCCGCATGAGCTCCTTTGGCCTGTTGGAACTGGTGCGTCAGCGCACGGGCTCCTCGGCTTTGGCCATCTCCCTTGAGCCTTGCCCCGCCTGCGGCGGCACAGGCATGCGCCGCAATATCGAATGGCAGGCATTGCAGGCCCTGCGCGAACTGCGCCGCACGGTCAGCGCAGAGCCCAAGGAAAAATGCGTATATCCGGCAAGCCCGGAACTGGCCCTATATCTGCTGAACCACAAGCGCGACACCCTGCGCGAGATTGAGCAGGATTATGGTAAATGTCTGGAAATAATGGTTCGTCCTTAGAATACGGCACGGCAGCCGGGGTGGAAACCCCGGCTGCTTTTTCTGCACAGCACTCCCCCGCCGAATCTGCACCCGCCAACAGCATTTTGGCAGGCTCCATTGCCGCTGCGCCCGCATCCGCCTTGCCTGCCAACAGCCTGCTGCTGCATGTTTGCTGCGGGCCGTGCGCCGTCATGCCCGTCACGCGACTGCTGGACGAAGGCTTTGTCGTAACCGCATGGTTCATGAATCCCAACATTCAGCCGCTGGCAGAATATCTGCGCCGCCGCGAGGCCGCCGGGCAATGCGCCGAGCGTCTGGGTGTGCCGATTATTTACGCTGATGAAACATGGGACATCACCAACTGGTTACGCGCTGTGGCAGGGCGCGACACTCCGCCCGACCGCTGCGCCTATTGCTGCGAAAGCCGCATGCAGGCAGCGTTTGCCTTTGCGCGGCAGCAGGGATTTGCCTGGGTGAGCAGCAGCCTGCTCTATTCGCGCTATCAGCCCCATGAGGTCATCAAGGCCGCAGGCGAGCAACTGGCGGCCCAGGAGGGAGCACCGGGCTTTGCCTATCGCGATTTTCGGGCAGACTGGCAGGAAGGCATAGACCGCTCAAAGGCCATGGAACTCTACCGCCAGCCCTACTGCGGCTGCGTTTACAGCGAGGCGGAGCGCTACCAGAAAAAGCTTTTGCGGTGCATCAAGGGTTGATCCAAAAATTTTTGCAATTTTCGCTTGACCTTGCCCCTGATTTTCCGTAAACACTTCCTTGCCTGAACGTTCCCCGATAGCTCAATTGGCAGAGCGGGTGACTGTTAATCACTAGGTTGGCGGTTCAAGTCCGTCTCGGGGAGCCAAAAGAAAAGTAAGCCTTTGCGAGAAATCGCAAAGGCTTTTTCCGTTTGATCCCAGTGCGTTAGACTTCAGAACATCCACCAGCGGCGAAACTGCCTCCCATAAAGCATTTTCCAAACCTGCCCACAGCCCTCCCATGCATTTCACCGCAACACAAACTCTGCGGCACCCATACACGAAAAGCCGCCCCTGCTCTTTTTTACTGAAGATCAGGGGCGGCTACCTTCCCTTCAGGCTGTGTGCCAGAAGAGCTTTTACCTAGAATGTAAGCGCCAGCCCCACAACAGGGCCATACTGAACAGCGTTGACCTTGACGTTATCCCTGCCGCTGCCGGATTCATAGTTCAGCCCAACCGCACGACAACCAAAAAGGTCTCAATTTCCCATACTGTTACCGTAAAAATTACTGCTTCCCGCAAATACGGCTGTCGCAAAATCACAGCCCGCAGCCAGGCCATACCAGCACTCACTGAGTCTGCTGGACAGAACTTTTTGCGCACGCGCTCTCAATATCTGAATCGCCGCTGATCTGGCGGATGGCCTGAGCGTAACGTTGATTGCCGTGTTGCATTCCGACGGCCTGGCACAGATACCCCAGGGCTTTGGCGCGGTCAGTTCTGGCAGCAAGAAGACCAAGATTATAGGCGGCATCAGACATGGTCGGGGCAAGGCGTAAAGCCTTGAGCAGCATCTGCTCTGCCTCTGCCCTGAGGCCGCGCTCGGCCAGTATCAGGCCAAGATTATAGGCAATGGCGGCATTGTCGGGATCAATCTCGTGTGCCTTGCGCAAGGCAGCTTCCGCCCCGGCCATGCTGCCCAGACGGGCCAGAGCCATGGCGGAATTGACATGGGCGGCGCTGGCGTCCGGCCGCAGGCGCAAGGCGGCCTCATAGGCCGAAAGAGCCGCAGCGGGCTCGCCCGAGCGCAGCAGGTAGTTGCCGCGATTATAACTGCCCGTCCAGTCATCGGCTCTGGCAGAAAAGGATTGCTCCAGTTCTTCTCTGGCCTTGGCAACAGCCTGTTGCGAGGATTCCGGAATATCATGGCTCTGCACGCCAGCCAGAGCCTCGGCTGCCCGAACCCGCACGAGCCGTGATGGATCGGCGCAGGCCTTGGCAAGGGCGCTCACTGTGGCAGCCTCGCGATTTTCTGCCAGCGAGGCCGCAGCACTGGCGCGAACCAGCTCGGATTCATCGTTCAGGGTGGCGCGAACCACCGGCCACTTGGCGCTGTCCGGGCAGGCGCGGAGCAGGCGCAACATGGATGCCGTGTAGACAGCATCTCGCCCCGACTCCGTCAGGGAGGCAAGCATGGCTGGCAATTGGCTGAAGTTACGCTGCCGCGCATCCAGAATATGCCGCGCGCGGGCCAGCACCGGGGCCTGATAGTCTCTGGGCCGCCATTGGCGCACAAGGGCATCTGCCCATGCGGCATCCTTATTCGGGTGGCAACCAAGGCAGGCGTTTGGCGAACCAAAACTGGCTGTTGCGGCAGGCGTTGGCGGGCGCATGGAATGGTCGCTCCGGCTCATGCGTGCAAAGTCCGTCTTGGGCATGTGGCAGGCAATGCAACGGGAGCCGGGGCTTTCCGGTTTGTGCCGGGTGTGTTTGTCCAGCCCGGCTTCCTTGTCTTTATGGCAAGGCAGGCAGGCCTGATCCGGATCCTTGGCCTGACGGAAACGCCCGCTGGAGGTATGGCAAAAGATGCATTCCAGTTTGCCCGCGCGCACGCAGGGGGCAGACAGCCAGGAAGTGAAGGTGAAGTTTTCCCCCAGGTCGCGCCCGTCTGGATAGTAATCCTCATTTTCCAGCAGGATCAGATCAAAGTGGTCAAAAAACCGCTCGCCTGGGCGGAACGAATCCGTGATGGGCGACATTTTCGCATGGCACGAGGCGCAGGAATCGTCGCGCTGCTGGCGATCCAGATCTTTTTTTATACGAATGATTTTCAGATCCGCAGGCGGCTTTCCCGGTTGTGCGGCAAGGCAAACGTCATTGTGGGCCTGCGACGGCCCGTGGCATGTTTCGCAGTTGATGCCCGGTTCGCGCCATGTGGTGCGGTAGCTATCGCTTGCCGCATCATAATTGGTGGCCAGCTGACTGACATGGCAGGCGTGGCAGGAGGTATTGAAGGTGTAGGCGCGGTCGCGCCAGTTGAGGCCTTCGCGCCCGCCAGCCCGGAAGTGGGGGCTGCGCCGCGCCGTGCTGTCTGCAACCGCAAACCACTGGCGGTTACGCACGTCAAAAGCCAGAGGCAGGGTCTGCAAACGTCCGCGCTCAAGGGTTGTAAGAAAATAATAAACATTTTTGCCGCCGAGCACTTGCGCAATGGCATAGTCGTGTTCGCCGTCCGGGCCAGTCTCACGCACAAAGCCCTGCCCCGGCCCGCAATAGGCGCGATACACCCGCCCGCCGGATTCAATGCCTTTACCCTGCGGGGCCAGCTGCGCGCCAACCGTGGCATCTGCATACGGCTGCATGGCCAGCCCGTGACGGGATGTGGACCAGAGGGAATAAAATTTTTCGTGGCAGCTCTTGCAGCTTTGCGAACCGGCAAATCCATCAGAGGCATCTGCTGCAAGGGATGCGTCCGGCCCGCAGACAAGGGCAAGCCCCAGCAACAGGGCCTGCCCGCATCTGCATATATTCTCTGCTATTTTCAAGCCTAGTATCCTGGCAGACGGAAATTGGGCGGATACTTTTGCAACACGCCACGGTAGCGGCCAAATTCCGAATTAATGACATTCCCCACCGGTATGTGGCGAATACCAACGGAATCGTCTTCCTGCGGATTGGTATACAGGTTGAACATCACAAGGCCGCCGGTTTTTTCCACGATGCCCCCGGTAAATCCGCCATTGTAGCCCTTGCGGGTGATCATGTCGGTGATCTGCACCGCCTTGTGCAGCTTGAACTCGTCAATGCGCACAGCCGCAAAGGTGGTGCCCAGCCAGTACAGAATGCTGCGCCGGTTGGAGTTGCCCTTCTCCGCCAGCAGGAAGGAAAGCTGGTCGATGCCGTCCACATAACGGTCTGGGGGCAGCAGCTTGGCAAGCTCTGCTCCGGGCTTGCCAGCGAGGGAAAGCGCCGTGGGCAAGATGTCCGCCAGGTCAAAGAGACCTTCTGTCTTGCGGGGGGAGATCACGCCCTTGAAATAGGCAAACGTGGGCACGCGGGTGCCGCCTTCCCAGGTGGTGCCCTTGTACCCACGGAACGGCGAACGGCCATAGGGGGAGACTTCGCCTTCCGGTCCGTTATCCGAGGTGAAAATAACCAGCGTGTTGTCAATCTGGCCGGAATCCTCAAGGGCCTTCATCAGGCGGGCGAAGACATCGTCCATTTCCACCATGCAGTCGGAATACGGCGTGCAGGCGCGGGATCTGCCCAGATATTTGTCGCTGGGATAGTTATCAAAATGGCATCCGCGCGTGCCAAAATACAAAAAGAAAGGCTTGGGATTTTTTGCCTGGGCCTTGATGAAATTTTCGCCGTAGGTCGTCAGGTCGTCATCCAGATGCTTGATGCTGTCGAGATCAATAACCCGCAGATCCTTGCAGCCTTTTTCACCTTTTTTGCACTGCACTTCGCTGTGGCTGAAGGGGGCGTTTTCAAACGCGGCAAATCTGGGGGGATTGAGGGCAATCTCTGGGTTGGCATTGATGTCGCGCCATTCGGTGTACTCGTCAGAAACTGACAGAAATCCACGAAAATCGTCAAAGCCGACATTGTTGGGCAGGGAGCCTTCGTTTTCACCCATGTGCCACTTTCCTATGCCCTGGGTCACATAGCCCTGATCGGAAAGCAGTTTTGCAATGGTGATAGCCCCGTCCAGACCGCCCGCCTGCCCATACATGGGCGGATATTGCAGGCCGTGATGCACCGGCAGCTGCCCGGTCATTATGGTGGCGCGGGTTGGCGTGCAGCTTGGCTGCGAATACGCCGAGGTCATGATAAGCCCTTCGGAGGCGAATTTGTCCAGCGAGGGCGTATCGTTGCCCACGGCTATTCCGCCGCCGTTAAAGCCCACATCCATCCAGCCCACGTCATCAAGCACAAAAACCAGGATGTTGGGTTTTTTACCGAACTTTTTTTCCAGCGCAGCCAGTTTTTCCCGAACGGCCTTGTCCTGCTCCGGATGGGGGATGACAGGCTCCAGATTGTCGGCGATTTTAACGCCTGGGACGGTAAGGTACTGGTCGGGGTGAGGATACCCCTTGGCCTGAACAGGGCCGGATGACGTGCCTCTGTCGTTTTGCGCAAGGGAGGTTCCTGAAACAAGCGCCATTACCCCCAGCTGCATGAGGGTCAGGGCAGAACACAAACAGATAAAACGCAAAAATTTATCCATGCTTCCTCCGAACAACAGTGCTTAGCTGAAGATGTTCGAGAAATAGCATTGTAAATACGGCTTGACTAGATAAAAATATTGTTATTTCGCATCATTCGTAACCATAACAATTCTATAACCTTTATTTTGCCATTACGTTAATGCGGTGTCATTTCAATACAAAATTGTTATACCAACATGAAATTTAACACATTATTGCCAATGATATTTTCATCTTTTATATATCCTGTTCACAATATTGTTTTTATTATTTTTATAAATTACATTGATACATACCCCATTAGCAATAAACTAACGGCGCGAGATATTAATAAAAATAAATTTTCATCATATGTCACCTTTGCAAACTACAACTATAACCGTAAAAAAAAATAATATAGAGCCATTAATGCATTATTCCACACCATGTTTTCTATGCGCTGCAAAGAATGGCAAGCGTATGGAACGCCTTTATCCATTTCCGGTACAATACCCAGGGCAGCAGACATTTGATCAAGACCAAGCTGTACGCAGAGCAGCGACTGCCTTTGCGTGCCTTTACTGTCGGCGCATATTTTTACTCTGCGGCCTTAACCAATAAATAAACTCCACCATTCTAGATAGTTATGTTTTATACAACTATTTTTATTCAAAAAACGGACGGCTTCATGTAAACTTGACGAACAGCGTGTGCTTGGCGCGGCATCGGCACGGCGGGCGAGCAAATCGGCTTTCACAGCACCCGGCTGAATCCTTTCAAATAATGGTGAGATCATGCCCACAGCAGAGCAAAGCACCAGAGAGAAGAAAGGCGCGTTATGCAACTGCAACAGGCGCATGCTTGCCATCACGGCGGCGTCCCTTCTTTTTCTGCTGACGATCATCTGGTCGGCAACCCTGTGGGACATTGCGCGCTCAGAAAAAGAAGTTCAGTCTAACGTTGAAATTACCACGCGCACCCTGGCCCGCGCCCTGAGCGAGCACATGCTGTCCACAATCAAGCGCCTTGAGCTTGCCATCAAGGAACTGGATGCAGCATGGACTCCAGACCAAAAGGATATCCGCGCAGAAGCGGAGGGGCTGAAAAAAATCATCGGCGATCTGGCGCTGCAAATTTCCATAGTTGAACCTGACGGCCTTGTTGCCTATTCAACCCTGCCGCACATTGCGGGCATAAGCATAGCCGACAGAGAACACTTTAGTGTGCACCTCACCCCGCCCTGGCGGGAAATTCATGTTGGCAGGCCAGTTTTGGGCCGCGTTTCCGGCAAATGGACCATCCAGTTTTCCAGCCCCATTGTCCGGCAAGACAAACTTGTCGGCGTCATTGTTATTTCTGTTGAACCAGACTACTTTGCCTCATTTTTTCGCAGCCTTGGCCTTGATGCGCAAGATTCCATCGACGTCATCCGCTCGGACGGCACACTGCTTGTGCGCTCCACAGGAGCGGGCCTCATCTACGGGCATATCATCAGCGGCACAGCCTACCTGCAAGCAAACTCCCCCATCAGCGGCAACTTTCGCCGTCCTTCGCAGATTGACGGCATTGAACGGATATTCGGCTATTACAAGATTGGCCAGTATGGGCTGACCTTTGTGGTTGGCAGCGCGGTGGGCAACGCCTTTGCGCCCTTTGAGCAGATACGCTCCGCCACGCTATGCGCGGCGGCGCTGGTATCAGCCCTGCTGGTGGCTCTGGCCTTTCTTGCCTACGACAGCCTCCGCCGCCGCGATGAAGCCGAAAAACAGCTGGAGCTTACGGGACAGGTATTTGATTTCACTGGCGAGGCCATCTGCATAACAGACAGTGAAACAAGCATTCTGGCCGTCAACGAATCGTTTTGCCGCCTCACGGGATTTTCGCAACCGGAGATAATCGGCAAGACCCCGCGCGTGCTGGCCTCAGGCCGTCACGGGCCGGAATTTTACAGGCACATGTGGGATCAGCTGTTTTCCAACGGCTGGTGGGAAGGCGAAATCTGGAACAAGAAAAAGGACGGCACCTTTTACCTTGAATGGCTGAACATCAAGGTAGTGCGCAACCTGCGCGGGGTCATAACCAACTATATCGGCGTGTTTGCCGACATCAAAAAAATCGCCGTAACCCAAAGGCGCATTGAGTTTCTGGCCACGCACGATGAACTGACGCAGTTGCCCAACCGCGCCGTGTTTTGCGACCGCTTGCAAAAAGCGCTGGATTGCTACCCGCCCACCAGTTGCCAGTTTGCTGTTGCCTTTATCGACATTGATGATTTTAAAATAGTCAATGATTCCATCGGGCATGCGGCGGGCGACAGCCTGCTTAAAGAAATGGCCCTCCGCCTCACCACCGCAGCGGGCGCGGATGCCGTTGTTTCACGCTTTGGCGGCGATGAGTTTACTCTGCTGCTGGAAAATGTGGACGATGCCAAGGCTGCGGCCACTGCGCAACGCATCATTGAATCATTACGCCAGCCCATTTCTGTATGCGGCTTTGAAATCTACGCCGGGGTCAGCATTGGCATAGCCGTGTATCCGCAGCATGGCAGCGACATAAGCACTCTTTTGCAAAATGCCGATATTGCCATGTACCATGCCAAAGGGCAGGGTAAAAACACTTTCAGCTTCTTTAATGACGAGTTGCAGATCAAGGCGGCCATCCAGCTACAGATAGAGAGCGGCTTGCCGCGCGCCATTACAGAAAACGAGCTGGTTTTGCACTACCAGCCGCAGGTGGAACTGGATTCCGGTCGCATAATCGGGCTTGAAGCCCTTGTGCGCTGGCAGCATCCCAATGACGGGCTGCTGTTCCCCGGCAAGTTCATTCCCCAGGCGGAAAAAACACGCCTTATCGACAAACTGGGCGAATGGGTTGCCGACAGTGCCGCCGCGCAGATCGAGCAGTGGCGCGCCGCAGGGCTCAACCCGCCCAAGGTTTCCATTAATATTTCACCATCGCAGTTTTTGCGTGGCGCGGCCTTGCCCATGATTGAGCGTATTCTCAACAAATATTCCATTCCGCCGTATCTGCTCGCCATTGAGCTGACAGAAAGCGCCCTTATGACCGACCCCAAGGAGGCCCGCCGCGCTCTGGGCAGGTTCCGCGATATGGGGCTGGAAATTTCCATTGACGATTTTGGCACCGGCTTTTCTTCGCTGTCGTCCCTGCGCCACTACCCCATCAACCGGCTCAAGATAGATCAGTCTTTTGTGCGGGATCTGGACGAGGCCCCGGATGCCTGCGCCATCACGCAGACGGTCATTGATCTGGCAAAATATCTGGGCATAGCCTCCATTGCGGAAGGCATTGAAAACGAAGGGCAATTCACCAAGATCAAAATGATGGGCTGCAATATCGGGCAGGGATTCTTTTTCGCAAAAGCGCTTTCAGTGGAAGATCTGGAAAAAAGAGGATTCGTCAGCACCGGGCCTGCAATTATCACGCGCGACCAGTAGCCCCCTCCGCTCCGGCGGAGTGCACCACGGTATTCTTGCCCCTGGCCTTTGCGGCGTACAGGGCGGCATCTGCCGCGCGCAGCAGTTCACGCCTGTTTTTCTTTCCCGTGGGTTCCAGCACGGCAACTCCGGCGCTCACGGTAACAACATTGTCATGCCTGCCCGTGACATGCTCAATGCGCATCTGTGCAAAAGCCCGCACCACATCCTCCGCCAGCGCAAGCGCCTCTGTAGCTCCCATGCCAGGCAGAATCAGGGCAAACTCCTCCCCGCCATAACGGGCGGCGACATCCGTAGCGCGTCGGGCATGCGCTTGCAGAACCTGCGCCAGCTTGCGCAGGCATTCGTCGCCTTCCTGATGGCCGTACTGGTCATTGTAGTTCTTGAAGTCGTCAACATCCAGAATCACAATCGCCATGCCAAGCCGCCCACGCACGGCCCGCTTCCATTCGCTCTCATACGCGGCATCAAACTTGCGCCTGTTGGCAAGGCTGGTGAGGGCGTCAGTCTCCGACATATCCTGAAGTTCTTCGTTGGCGACCCGCAGTTCCGCCTCCATTCTGGCAAATGTCATGGCGATGATGCTGAAAGTCAAAATTGAGGCAATGAACATTGCCATGAGCAACATGGCCTTGGCCATGTCATCCGGCCCGGAGGGAAGGCACTGCACAGAGTTGAAGGCATTGTACGCGCGCAGCACAAACACTGCCCCAAGAACAGCAAACATCGCCGACAGCAGGGATTGCGTCGCATGCCGTTTCCAGCCCTTGACCACATACGGTTCAAAACCGATGCGGAGAAACATGAAAGCCATGCCAAGTGAAAAGACGGCAACTCTTGTGCACGTGTTGAAATCAACAAACATATAATAGGCGATTACGGCTGAAACCACCGCAAAAACACCGTAGTTTACTGCCATGCGACGCTTCGGCCTGACACCGCCATACAGCAACAGGCCACGGAACAGAAAAACCCCGGAGAGCAGCATCAGCACGCCGCCAGAATAGAGGGAAAGCAAAAAATCAAAGGGACGGAAATAGTTGAGAAACAGCCCTACAGACCAGGAAACCAGCCCGAGCGTCATACTCCCGAACCCAGGATAGGTTCGGCGGTACAGGTACGTATACACAAGCACGGAAGACAGCGAAAAATAGAGAGCCGCCACGAGAACTGCCATGGTGAAGGCATCAAAGTTGCTCAAAAGATCAATCATTGGCAACTATCCGTAACGGTTGGGAATAAACCAAAAATTTCAGAATGCCCCAGAAACATTGAGCAAGATTAGCATGTTGATGCATACCTGAAAAGGCGCAAATACTCCCCCGACCTGCCAGGGCAAGAGCACGCCTTTTGCGCCACCGCCCATTTCCGCCAGGTTGACCTGCGCAGTGCTTCACGCGTAAGGCCACGAGGTGGCTGCAACCTGCCGTGTTGCCAGTTGAATACGTTCCATCCCGGCCCTGATGCCGGATCAGCGAAGGCCTTATGGATATTCCTGTTCTTGTAGTTGTGATCGCATGGTTTGTGGGCGGTTTTGTTTCAGGTGCAAGCGGCATCGGCGGCGCCATGATCGCCCTGCCCCTTGCGGCCCTGTTTATTCCCATTCAGGTTGTCATCGCCCTGAGCTGCATACTTAATCTTGTTATGGACGGCATGATAGCCGCCATGCATTTTCGGTACTGCAAGGTTCGCGCGCTGTACCCCCTGTTTGCCGGGGCCATCCCCGGCTCCATCATCGGCCTTTTCATTCTCCAGATGGTTCCTGGCAGCATGCTCCAGGGCATGACCGGCGTACTCCTGCTGGCATTTGTGCTGTGGCAGAGCCGCTCGCGCCTCAGCCAGACCGGGCAGGAATCCTGGTTCAAGGGCGGGCTTGCGGGCTTTGCCTCGGGCGTGCTTGGGTCGGCCATCTCTTTTGACGGCCCCCCTGTGGGAGCCTACGGCCTTTATGCCGGGTGGGCTCCACGGATATTTCTCGGCACGCTGGGGATATTTTTTATCATCAGGGCTTCGCTGACCTGCGTACTCCAGGCCGGAGCGGGACTGTACACGCCCGAAGTGCTGCGCTACGCCGCATATGGCTTGCCTGCCACGGTGCTGGGCACGCTGTGCGCCTTCCCTGTAGCGAAAAAAATCAACCCTGAACGTTTCCGCACCGTACTGCGCGGCATCATTGCCGCTGCGGCTCTGGTCTGCATCTGGCGGGCATGGCTGTAGCGCTCAACCACTTGCAACCTTCCATCAGTAGTGGCCTCCTCGCGGAGGCCTTTTCTTTGCGGCAAAAGCAAAGCCCGCACCAAACAGGCGCTTGCCCCGGCCGTGATACAAATTTGTAATCCATTGTGTCTTTATGAGGACAATAAAACAATATTGTTTTAGTAATCCCCTGTTTTTTCAATTAAAAATATTTAATATGCTGAAATAGAACAACTTTAAACTTTGGCAGTCATGTTGCAATACCCTCTGCAAAATCTGGAGGGTTTTCGTATGAATATGTTGCTGAAAAAAGTTGTGGTTGGTGCAGCGCTGGCAAGTTCGCTCCTCATGGGCGCCAATACCGCTCGTGCCGACCTGCTTGCGGATATCAAGGCCAAGGGCGAAATCGTCATTGGCACCGAAGCCCGTTTTACGCCGTTTGAATTTATGGAAAACGGCAAAATCGTGGGCTACAGCACCGACCTGCTTGAAGTCATCATGAAGGACATGCCCAGCGTTAAGGTCAAGCGCATGGATATTCCCTTTCAGGGCATCCTGCCCGGCCTGAGCGCTAAAAAATTTGACTATATCGTCACGTCTGTCACCGCCACCAAGGAACGCAACGAGCACTACGCCCTGAGCGTGCCCGTGGCTGACGCCACTGTGGCCATGCTGGTGCGCGCAGACAGCCCCTTTGCAAAGCCCGAAGACATGAGCGGCAAAACCGTGGGCTGCCAGACCGGCTCCGCCCAGATCAAGGCCATCGACCTGCTTGCCGAAAAACTTGGCGGCAAGGACAAAATCAAGGTCAAGGAATACGTGGCCTTTGACGAAGCCTACGCCGACCTTGCCGCAGGACGCCTTGACGGCGTGGCGCAGTCCTACCCCAACCTTGCGGATGTTATCAAACGCCGCCCCGGCGTGTTCAAGATCCTCACCCCGCCCTTTGGCCCCAAAGTCTACTTTACCTGGGTTGGCCGCAACGATGCGGACAGCGCAAGCCTTGCGGCTTTCTTTGATGACGGGCTGCGCAAGCTCATCACCAGCGGCAAAATGGCGGAGCTTCAGCAGAAGTGGTTTGGCTTCACCATGGATATTCCCACAGAGCTGCCCGCGCCCGTTCAATAGCCTTTCCTTCCTTCACACATGGCCCCGGTCTTATGAGGCCGGGGCCTTACTTTGCCAGTTTGCACATTATTTCAGGAGAATAGGTATGAGTCCGGTCAATTCCTTACAATCCCCCCGGTTTTGCGGCATCCGCACCTTCATGCGGCAACCGGCGGCAACGGGCGAAACCCCGCAATCCGATGTTTCCGTTATCGGTGTTCCCTTTGACAGCGGCGTCTCATACCGCCCCGGCACCAGATTCGGCCCTGCGGCCATTCGCGAGGCCTCAACCCTGCTCAAGCCATATTCGTCAGAACTTGATGTGGACGTGAACGAGAGCTTCACCATTGCCGACCATGGCGACATAGACACCATACCCGGCTATATGGAAGACAGCTTTGCCGCCATCACCAGCGGCCTGAAGCCCTTTTTCGCCTCCAAAACCCTGCCCGTCATTCTTGGCGGCGACCACAGCATCAGCCTGGCAAACCTGCGCGCCGTGCATGCGGCGCATGGGCCAGTGGCCCTGCTCCATTTTGACGCGCACAGCGACACCATACCCAGCTATTACGGCAAGCCCTACAATCACGGCACCCCCTTTTACTGGGCGCTGAAAGAAGGCCTCATCCTGCCCCAGCATTCCACGCAGATCGGCATTCGCGGGCCGCTCTACAGCCGCAACGCCCTTGACTGGCCCCGCCAGCAGGGCCTGCGCATCATCATGGGGCACGAGGCCCACGCGATGGGGCCGGAGGCTGTGATACGCGAGGCTCTTGCGCGCATTGGCGATGCCCCTGTGTTTCTGAGCTTTGACATTGATTTTCTTGATGCGGCCTATGCCCCCGGCACCGGCACGCCAGAAGTGGAAGGGTTCACCACCTACGAGGCCATGACCCTTGTGCGCGGCATCTGCAGCAAGTGCCGCGCTGTTGGCATGGATCTGGTGGAAGTGCTGCCCGACAAGGACGTGGCGGGCATTACCGCTCTGGCAGGAGCCTCTGTGGTCTTTGCCTTTCTTGCGGCGCAGGCGGCCTTTCGAGGCGTGCAGCCCCGGACCGCAGATTGATCGTATAATGAAACAAAAATGTTTTGCATAAATCCAACATCCCGAAATCAAAACTTTTTTGTTTTCATGGTCCTCTGAGAAATATCAATCAAAAATGAGCAACTTACTGTAAATAAATAATAAATGCCGCAATGGCATCCAGTTTGCTCAAAACACCATACTGACAGGCGGGGAGCCGTGCCGCAGGGGAGTCCCTCCCACTGTTCCCCGCCGGAAACGCCCAACCGAGTGGATGCATCCACAGCAGGCTATCATGAACGAATGCAGCTTCATCCTTTCCATCATGCCGGAGCTGCTCCAGGGCGCAATAACTTCGGTTTTTGTGGCTATGGCGGCAATCTCGCTGGGTGTTGTGCTCGGCATTTCGGTGTGCCAGATGCGGCGGTCGCAGTTTTGGGGCTTCAAGCGGGCGGCGGGGCTGTACATCAGCTTTATGCGGGGCATTCCCGTGCTGGTGATTTTGTTTCTGCTGTTCTACCTGCCCTCGGCAGTCAATATTGAAGTGCCCTCACTGCTGGTTGCCGTGCTGGCCCTTGGCCTCAACACCAGCGCCTTTCAGGCCGAAATTTATCGCGGCGGCTTCAACTCCATACCCGTGGGGCAGATCGAAGCGGCCAAGGCTCTAGGCCTCAGCCGCATGCGTATTCTCACGCGCATCCAGTTGCCGCAGGTGCTGTCGCTCACAGGACCGGAGCTGGTCAATGAGTTCATCATCCTGTTCAAGAACTCGTCACTTATTTCTGTTATCGGCGTCACCGAACTCATGCGCCGCAGCGAGCAACTTGTGTCCACAACCTACAAGCCTGTGGAAGTATATCTGGCCGCAGCCATTATTTATCTGACCCTGTGCCTGATTATTTCTCGCCTGGGCGAACGCCTCAAGGGGAAGCACTGATGGACGCCCTCACGACCTTTCTGGCCCGCTGGCAGAGTTTTTTGATTGAGAACGGCCCGGATTTTGGCGCAGCGCTCTGGGTGACCATCCGCATCAGTCTGGTCGCCATAGCATGCGGTCTGGCGCTGGGTTTTGCCGCAGAACTTGGCCGCCGCATCTGCCCCTGGCTGCGCAAGCCCGTTGCCTGCTATGTGGAGTTTTTTCGCGGCACGCCTCTGCTTATCCAGCTCTATCTGCTCTATTACGGCGGCCCCAGAATCGGCATCGTGCTGGATGCGGAACCCGCAGGAATGCTGGGCATGTCGCTCTATGCCGCCGCCTATTTTTGCGAAATCTTCCGCGCCGGATTCGAGTCCATACCCGAGGGTCAGCGCGAGGCGGCGCACTGCCTGGGCATTCGCCCCTGGCGCAGACTGTGGCGCATAGAATTGCCGCAGATGGCCCAGATAGTTCTGCCGCCAGCAGTCAACCAGATCATCACGCTCATCAAGGATTCAGCGGTGCTTTCCATCATCACCGTGGCGGAACTGACCAAGACCGCGACCCGCATCATGAACATCAGCTTTGAAATCGTCATGCCCCTGTGCCTGCTGGCGCTGCTCTACTGGGCCATTTCCGAGGCAGTGGCAGTTGTGTGCGGCAAGGCGGAAGCCCGCCTGACCAGACATTTGACGCGTTAGCGCAGCATCAGACCCGCGCGAATTTGTACAGGAATCCGCGCCGCCAAGGCTCCAAAGGAGAACAGGTCATGGAAGAAACAATCACCCCTGCCATCAGAATATGCGATGTGCGCAAGCGCTATGGGCAGCACGAAGTGCTTCAGGGCATTGATATGGAAGTCATGCCCAAGGAAGTGGTCTGCCTTATAGGCCCTTCCGGTTCCGGTAAAAGCACCCTCTTGCGCTGCGTCAACTTTCTTGAAGTGTACGACGAAGGCGAAATCATGGTTGAAGGCGCGCTCATGGGCTACGAGATGCAGTACAACGGCACCCGCCGCCGCGCCAGCGAAACACGCATTCGCGAAAGCAGGCGCGACCTCGGCATGGTGTTTCAACATTTCAACCTGTGGCCCCACATGACGGTGATGGAAAACGTCACCGAAGCGCTCATTTCCGTTGCTGGCAAAAGCCGCGCCGCCGCCGAAAAAAAAGGGATGGAATGCCTTGAACGCGTCGGCCTTGCCGAAAAGCGCAACAGCTACCCGGCCCAACTTTCCGGCGGGCAGCAACAGCGCGTTGCCATTGCGCGCGCCCTGGCAACGGAGCCGCGCATCATGCTGTTTGACGAGCCAACCTCAGCCCTCGACCCCGAGCTTGTGGGCGATGTGCTGCAAGTCATGCGCAGCCTGGCCAACGATGGCATGACCATGCTCATAGTGACCCACGAAATGGGCTTTGCCGCCGAGGTGGCGGATCGGGTGGTCTTTATGGAAGGCGGGCACGTGGTGGAGCAAGGGCCGCCGGACAAACTTTTTCATACGCCGGAAAGCCCCCGCCTTGCGGCCTTTCTGAAAAGCTGGACGCACCGCAACGGACAGGTTGCCTAGCGCCTGTAGCACTGCCGCCAACATCAGTTACGAGCGGCAGACAGAATATCTGGCACAAGCCTTTGGCAGGAGAACATGACCATGAGCGAATACATCACCATTCCCGGCCGCTGCGGCGATGCCGCCATTGTGCGGGCCGGTGAACGCATCAAGATCGTCAACATCACGGGGGAGCAGGTGGTGGACACCTGGGCCTTCAACCTGCGCAACCCACAGGAATATATGTCCATGCAGCATGTGCGGCCCGATCTCAACAAGGGCATTCCCGGCCCGGGCGACAAGCTGGTGACCAACTGCCGCCGCCCGGTGCTCACCATGCTGGAAGACACCAGCAACGGCGCGCACGACACCTTTATGGCCGCCTGCGACATCTACCGCTACATGGCCCTTGGCGTGCAGGGCTACCACGCCAACTGCACGGACAACATGTATGCGGCCCTGCGCAAGCTGGGCATGCAAGTGGATTTTTGCCCCTGCCCGCTGAACCTGTGGATGAACACCCCCATTGTGGACAACAAGGCCCACTGGCTGCCGCCCTTGAGCAAGGCGGGCGACTACGTGGTGCTTGAAGCCCATTTTGACTGCGTGGTGGTCATGTCTGCCTGCCCGCAGGATATTCTGCCCATCAACGGTAAAAACTGCGTGCCTTCTGACATCAAATACAAGGTCTACGCGGCCTGACCGCGTAAAAAACGGATACCGCCCTTACTAGGCGGGGGTCACACTATAACCAGACCGAACTTTTTCCGGCCCAAACATCGAGGTTTTTATGGCTTCCATGCAACCACCCAGCGCGTCTTCGTCCCCCCGATTCTGCAACACCGGCAGCTTCATGCGCATGCCGCGTATGGACGACCCCACGGGTATGGATTTTGCAGTTTTTGGCATTCCCTTTGATACGGGCAGTTCCTACCGCACGGGTTCGCGCTTCGGGCCTTCGGCCATCCGGCACATTTCGAGCATGATCAAGCCCAACAACGTGATCTTTGAGGTCAATATTCTCAACGAGCTGACTGGCGGCGACTTTGGCGACGTCAATATTGTTCCCGGTTACATCGAACCTTCCTACGCCGCCATCACCGAGTTCATGCAGCCTCTGCTTGAAGCTGGCGCAGTGCCGCTGGGCCTTGGCGGCGACCACGCCATCACCCTCGCCGAGCTGCGCGCTGTTGCCGCCCAGCACGGCAAGGTAAGCCTGCTGCATTTTGATTCGCACCTGGATCTGAACGAATCCGTATTCGGGCAGCCGTACAACCACGGCACACCCTTTAGGCGGGCGCTGGAAGAAGGCCTCATTGACCCGTCCACCTCCATCCAGCTGGGCATGCGCGGCTCGCTCTACGACCCGGACGACTTCAAGATCGCCGCCGATCTTGGCTTCAAGGTGCTGCCCGCGCACATCATGCGCGAGATGGGCTTGCCCGCGGTTATAGAGGCCATTAAGCAACGCGTGGGTGACACAAAGGTCTTCCTCACCTTTGATATCGACTTTGTGGATCCGGCCTACGCCCCCGGAACCGGTACGCCGGAGGTCGGCGGCTTCACCTCATGGGAGGTGCTGAGCCTGGTACGCGCGCTCAAAAATCTGCACTACGTGGGCTTTGACATAGTGGAGGTCATGCCCGGCATAGATCAGGCCGAGCTGACAGCCTATCTGGCCGCCAACATCGGCTTTGAATTCCTGTCCATCCTCGCATTTCAAAAAAAGAACGGCCTGCGTTAGGGCAGGTTACGCATGAAATGGGTTAACGGCTCTAAAGAACGCAATTGAATTTAAGCAACTTGCCATCACACGCACGGCGCAGCCCTGTTACCCTCACAGAGCTGCGCCGTCATATTTTCAGCCAGACAACACGTCTGGCAAGGGCTGGAGCCGACTAAACTTCGGCAGTGTACGGCGGGGCCGGATCGTACTGCAAAATTTTGCGCACAAGGCGGGCGTGATCAGGGTCATGAATCTGGCCCACAAGCCACAGGGCCATGTCCATACCTGCAGAGACACCCTGCGAGGTGACAATCTTGCCATCGCGCACATAGCGCGCATCCGGCAGAGCCGTTATTTCCGGGTCGCTTTCAAGGGCGTCCATGAGCTGCCAGTGCGTTGTGGCCCGGCGGCCCTTGAGCAGCCCGGCCTTTTGCAGGATCAACCCGCCGGTGCACACTGCGGCAAGGTATTCCACCTTCTTATATTGCTGGCGCACCCAATCCAGAATGCCGGAATCGCTCCAGGCGTATTCGGAAACTTCCGCCGTGCCCGGCAACAGCAGCACATCCAGCGGCGGGGCGTTTTGCAGACTGTAATCCGGCGTAATGCGCAAGCCGCTTAATCCGCAGAGCGTCTGGCCCGTGCAGCTCAGCGTCACCACCCTGCCACCCCCGGCAAACTGGTTGGATGCCGCAAATACCTGCATGGGCGCTACAAAATCCAGCTCCGCCACCTGTTCATAAATATATATTCCGTATGTGAGGCCTGTTTTCATCGTTGTTCTCCTTTAAAAAAATGTCGGCTGTACTGGTGGGGACTCAGGCCAAGGCGGCGGATGAAGGCCTTGCGTAGGCGATCTTCGCTGCCAAAACCCGCCGACTGCGCCACCGCGGCAAAGGAATCAGCCCCGGATTCAATGAGCTCCCGCGCCCGGATGATGCGCAAGCCTTCCACAAAGCGGGCGGGGCTGCTGCCGGTTTCTGCGGGGAATACCCGCGCGAACGACCGGGGGCTCATGTTCGCCACCTCGGCCAGGCGCTCAACAGTCAGATTTTTGCCAAGATTCGACTCCAGCCAGCGCACCAGAGGGGCAAATCTGCCCGCATTGACCTGAGCGGCCAGCGCTGAGCTGTACTGGCTCTGGTTGCCGGGGCGGCGGCGGTACAATAGCAATACGCGGGCTACTTCCATGGCCAGTTTGTCGCCGTAGTCTTCCTCAACCATATCCAGAGCCAGATCTATGCCCGCCGTAACGCCGCCGCTTGTGGACGTCTTGCCGTCGCGCACAAAAATGGCGTCAGGCTCCACGATAATCTGTGGGTACAGCTCGGCCAGGCGGTCAGCCACCAGCCAGTGGGTTGCCGCCCTTTTGCCGTGCAGCAGACCGCAGGCCGCCAGAATGAACGCCCCGCTACACACGCTTGCTATGCGCGCAGACCGGGCCGCAGCCGCACTTACCTGCTGTATGATCTGCGGATTCCCCGATATGGCTTCCGCATCCACTGCGCCGGGAACAACAAGAATATCCGGCGAAAGATTTTCAAGTGTTGTTTCCGCCGCCAGCACAAGACCGGATGAGGTTCGCACAGGGCCGGGGGTACAGGCGGCGAACACGGGCACATAGCCTTGATCCTTTTTGTTGCTGTGCGCCAGAATATCCGTAGCCGCCGCAAAAACCTCCAGCGGGCCGGAGACATCCAGCGAGACAATGCCGGGATAAAGAAAGAAAACAACGCGCTGTTTCATGTGTGCAGAATAGAAAACGACCGCACTGGCAGCAATGACAAAAAATAGTCTTTTTCTGCCACAATTGCGGCAACAGGGCCGCCGCCGGAACAGGCGGTGCAGATTGGCAGAAACAGGCAAAGGCCGTCCGGCATACTCACGGGTATGCCGGACGGCCTTTATATTTTTGAATGTCGGGCCTTCTGGCCCGCCGGGTTGTTTACTGTTTCTTTTTATCGCGGGTCTGTTTGGTGGGGCTGCTGGGAGCCGCGGCCTTGGCAGGAGCCTTGGTGGACATGCTGCGCAGGGCGGCCTTGGCATCAGGATCTCCGTTCTTGGCGGCAAGCTGATACCAGCGGCTGGCTTCGGTCAGGTTGCGGGGAACGCCCGTCCCCTGTTCATACATGAGGCCAAGGCTGTACTGGGCGGCAGCTTCGTTCTGCTCCGCAGCCTTGCGGTACCAGTCCACAGCCTGGGTATAATCCTGCGCCGCGCCGCGCCCCTGTTCATACATATAGCCGAGGTTGTACTGCGCTTCAGCATAGCCCTGCTCCGCCGCGCGTGTATACCATTGCACGGCCTTGGCGGGATCCTGCGCATAGCCGCGCCCTTCGGCGTACATGTAGGCCAGATTGTTCTGGGCTTTGGCGTGATCCTGCTCCGCGGCCTTTTCAAACCAGTGGGCCGCCTTGGTATCGCTCTGGTTTTCGCCCTTGCCGTTCATGTAGGTCCAGCCCAGCGAATACTGGGCCGAAGCCAGCCCCTGATTGGCGGCACGGGTGTACCAGTCGATGGCGGCGGCTTCATCCTTGGGCAGGCCCTTGCCATAGGCATAGAGGTAGCCAAGATTGTACTGGGCCATGGCAAGGCCCTGATCGGCGGCCTTGCGGAACCAGCGGGCGGCCTCGTGGTAATTGCGGGGAACGCCATCCCCGGTAACCAGCGACGTGGCCCACGAATTCATGGCGCTGACATCGCCCTTTTCCGCCGCCAGACGGAAAAATTCCGCAGCGCGCGTATTGTTTTTCTTCACGCCCTTGCCTTCAAGGATCAGGCGACCCATGACATACAGGGCTTCGGCATTGCCGCTGTCCACCAGCGGCTTGAGCACGCGCACGGCCTGATCGTAATCGGCCTTGTCCAGCGCGGCCTGCGCCTCGCGCAGGGTCGAGGCGTCATCAGCCAGAACAGTGCCGCCCATGAGCAGAACAGAACAGAATACCGCGGCCACCAACAGCGACAACGAAAAAACACGAACTTGCATGTGTTACAGACTCTTCAGCATTTTCAGCCAGTAAGGGTTAGGACCGCCCGGAACGGTCAGGGCCTGCTGCGCGCAGTACGCCTTGCGCGCCTGCTGCACCTTATCGCTCATCCACCATGCCAGCGGATCACTCCAGACCTCGGCGGCCTTGGCGGCGGCCTTCTGGGGTGTTTCGTGCCATATACCGGCTTCGGCCAGCATGTCCAGCAGGGCCGTGGCATCGCTTGTCAGCGCCCAGGCCTCACGCCGCCAGAACAGCACCATGGGCATATTGGCAACCAACGATTCCAGCAGTGTTGTACCGTTGTGATCCAGCACCAGCAAACGGCAGGCATAGAGATGGTTTGACAACATGCCCGTGGCCATTCGCACTGCGGGGAAACGCTCCAGCACCCAATCCGCATCGCGCAGAGAGCCGGGAACCGGGAAATAGGGACGGTACAGCGAACAGGCCTGCACATCGCGCCCCAGAGCTTCAAAAAATCGACTTTTGTCCTTGCGGTATTCCACTATCTGCAAGGGCGAGGGATGCGCGTCAAGCCGATAGGGAAAGGCGGGCATTTCGGTGCCGACATACAGCAGGTTTTCGCCCTTCTGCCCCTGCCAGCGCCCTTCAAGGCCATCAAGCTGCGGATACGGCAGGGGAATAAAATTGCCCGCGCTGCCCTGATGCTGCTTCCAGCCCCAGGTGCCAAAGGCATGCTGGCTGTATTCCACCATCTCCACATCCGACACGCAGCGCACCTGCCCGTAGTCGCTGCCATGCTGCACATACATGAGGCGGTTGCCGCGCCCCCGCCAAATGGCCAGCGACTGGCGGTAATCCGCATCTTCATAGGCCAGCACGCTGGCAACACGCAGACGCGGCCCCAGCGGATCAGGCGCAAGACGGGCCGGATGCTTGTGACTTGCCAACAGCTGCGGCAAGGATGCCATGAAAAGCGTCACCAGCGTACTGGCGAAATTTTCTGGCAGATCCACCGCAATACCGGTGGCGGCGCTGCTGTACTCCGCCTGCGGGCGCGACCTGTCCGGCCCATGGCTGCGGTGCAGCAAGGCCAGCGAAAAACGCAAAGTCTGGGCAATGCTCATGCCCTTGAGCCGGGGGCAAGGCAGGCGCAGCATCAGCTTGCGCAGCACCTCACGCACCTGCTCCTTGCCGGAGAGCTTTTCCTGCTCGCCATACTTTTTTTGCACCGCAGGCAGATATTCCATGCTCCAGGCAGCGGGAAAAACCTCTTCCAGCAGGCGCGAGAACAGCCAGTGGTTGTAGGTATGCCCCAGCGCCCCGTGCATCACAAAATCCGGCCCGGTGGCAAAACTGAACGAGCAGTCACGCGGCAGCAGCGGCACATGCAGCGGCTCCTGCCCCCAGGCCTGCACCATGGCCTTGACCCGCCACCAGCGCTCCACAACCTGCTTGGAAACATTCATTGCCCATGGCGTGAGCAGGGTCTCCCAATAGGCAGGCGGCAAATTGCGGGCATGCGGGCATATACGCTCGGCAACATGAGGCAGCATGTCGGCGCAGAGAGCCTTTACCTCCTGACAGGCCCGCTCCTGCAAGGGAATCTCGACCAGCGGCTCAGGAGCAAAGGTGAATTTTTTATCCCAGTCGGGGAAAAATTCTTCCTGCTCGGCAAAACACCAAGGCCCGGCCGCGCGAAAAACCGCAGGGTCGGCCTTGTGGGGCATGCGCCCAAGAACAAGGGTTACGCGCCCGTTGCTCATAATCAGGCCCTGTCAAGATCGGCCCAGGAAAGCACGGTATCTTCTGGCAGATCACGGCGGGCGCGCATACCGAGCACCTCGTCGTAATTACGAGGGGAGATGCCGTGCGCGGGGCGCTTCCAGGTAAGATCGGCAGCGGTCAGCGGCTGACCGGCAGGCACGGCCCGCGCCGTCACCAGAGAGCGGCGGGCATGCTGACGTGCGGGTTCTTCTTCCGGCAGAGCACGCAGTTCCATACCGCCCACGCTGGTCAGCGTGGCGTTGAGGCGCTTGTAGAAATGCTTGAGGTCTTCCTTGTCCATGGCATGATAGTGGTCATTGCCGGGCAAAGTTTTGTCGTGCGAAAAATGTTTTTCAAGAATACGCGCGCCCAGCAGGGTGGCGGTTTCAAGAATATGCATGTCGTTGGGCAGGGTGTGGTCGGAATAGCCGATGACATGCTGGGGGAAATGCCGCTTGAGCGCGGGGATCATGCCCAGGGCCGCGTTTTCGTCCGCAGTGGGATAGTTGAGCACGCAGTGCAGCAGGGCCAGCTTGTTGCCCTTTTCTTCAATCCATTCCACGGCTTCTGCAATTTCGTGCAGATGCGCCGCGCCTGTGGAGAGAATAATGGGCTTTTTGAAATCGCAAAGAATGCGGATAAATGGCTTGTTGGTGATGTCGGACGAGGAAATCTTGAACACGTCCATGAGGTCGTTGAGAAAGTGCGCCGACTCCACGTCAAAAGGCGTGGACATGAAGGCAATGCCCGCAGCGTCGCAATATTTCTTGAGGGCTTCAAATTCGTTCTTCCAGAAAGAATCGTGCTTCTTGAAGAGCTCGTACTGGCTGGAAGTAGGTTCCTTGGAGGTGTCCCAGTAGGCAGGAGAATCCTTGGAGGCCAGGGTTCCTGCCTTGTAGGTCTGGAACTTGATGGCATTGGCCCCGCCCTCGGCGGCCTCGTCAACCAGACGGCGGGCAATTTCCATGCTGCCCTCGTGGTTCACGCCAGCCTCGGCAATGACATAGGGAACGGGAATGTGGGTTTCCTGAGTGGGGACGTCGAATATTTCCATGAGTTTCATGCTCATTTCCTCTCTGATGAATGATTGGTGAAAACTATACTCCCGCAAGATGTAAAAGAAAAGCACACGCTGCGGCCCATTCATATAACATTTTATAATAACTACATATTTAAACTATCCAGGAGTTTTACCCAACGCTCTTTACCTGCGGCCCGCCTGCGGATATGTTCTTTGCCCAAACTCATAAAGGATGCAGACATGGCGCACAGCAAGACACTTCGTATCGTTCTGGCCACGCAAAATGCGGGCAAGGTTCGCGAACTGGCCGACCCGCTGACCGAATTCGGCGTGGAAGTTCTGGGGCTTTCGTCCTTTCCTGAAATTGGCGACATTGAAGAAACCGGTACCACATTTGAAGAAAACGCTCTCATTAAAGCCCGGGCCGTGGCGGCCCTGACCGGCCTTGTGAGCGTTGCCGATGACTCCGGCCTGGAAGTGGACGCCCTGGACGGCGCACCGGGCGTGTACTCTGCCCGCTATTCCGATGACTGGGAGAGCCTGCCCGGCGAAAGCCGAGATACCCGCAACATCCGCAAGCTGCTGCACGCAATGGCCGCAGTACCCGCTGAAAAACGCGGCTGCCGCTTTGTCAGCTGCATGGCCGCCGCCAAGCCCAATGGCGATGAAATGGTGGTGCGCGGCACATGGGAAGGCACCCTGCTGGAAAGCCCACACGGGGACAACGGCTTTGGCTACGACCCTATTTTTTTTGATCCATCGGCGCGCAAATCCGCCGCAGAACTGACGCGGGACGAAAAAAACGCCCGCAGCCACCGGGGCAATGCCCTGCGCGCCCTGCTGGCCCGCTGGGCCGAATTTATGCACTAAGACGCGACACACTCCAATGATGCGGACAGAACGAACCGCACGAAAATACCACATGGCTACAAAGCTAAAAAATCAGGAGCAGGCGGGGCAACCCGCCGCTTCTCTTTTACCCCGGCTCTGCAAGGCAGCGTGCTGCGCCCTCCCGCCTATCCGCAGAACTCCCTATGAATACCGGGGAAACAGACCGTCATTTTTATGCCAGCCAGGGCAACCGCCAACCGGATCTGCTCATTTCTCACGCACCGCCAGTCTCTAAACTTTTTCACCTTTGCTCCGTTAAAATAACTGAGGGGCAAGATCCTCGGCAATTTTGCGTGGAGGCAAAAACTGCCTTTTCGGGAGTCCGGAGCGAACAGAGCGCTCCGTGCGCGCAAGCGAGAAAATACGGGCATGTCGGGCACTCGCGCTATCCGCTGATTTTTTTCAGCATTTCTGGTATTGCCCCCCCCCACTCCACCGTATCCACCAATTTGCACGTATCTTGCAAAATTTTGAGTGTCCGTCATGTCTCCGGCATGTATTGCCGCCATTTGCATACATGACGGCTGGCGGTTCCCCGAGGTTTGCGCATGCCCGCACCGGGAACGGCACATCTTTCTTGTGAGGCACCCATGGCCAGCACCATTTCCGGCTCCAACGCCATATCCAACCTCAGTGGTTCGGATACTGACTTTGATACGGTTCTCGCGAACCTTAAAAAGGTTGAGTCCACACAACTCAACCGCCTTACCGCGTGGAAAAGCGACTGGAAGCTGCGCTATGATGCTTTTGACAAAGTTATCGGGCAGGTCAGCACCGCCAGCAATGTGCTTGCAACCCTTGCCAACAAGAACAGCTTCGTTACCAAAAACGTAACCAGCAGCAACAGCAATATCATTTCTGCTGTTGCCAGCGCCTCCGCGGACGACGTTCAGCATACCATCAATGTCAGCCAGGTGGCGAGCAACGCAATCTGGGCGAACACCGGACACGTCTTTAGCAGCAAGACAGACATCATCAACACATCCGGCACATCGCAGACATTTTCATACAGCTATGCCGGCAAGGAATACAGCATGGCCGTTCCGGCCAATACCACGCTCGATTCCTTTGTGAGTATGGTCAACAATTCTTCCGACAACCCCGGCATCAAAGTCAGCATTGTTCAGGCCAGTTCCGGCTATGTTTTTCAGGTTGCCGGCAAGAGCACCGGCGTGGCCAACGATCTGGTCATTCACAGTTCCGGCCTTGTGGGCATGAGCGCATCTGGGGCATCCTCCACATGGTCGACCAACAGTGTGCTGGATGTGAACAGCACGCTTACCAATCCCACAAAATTTGCCTACGACCTCATCATGGAGGACGGCAACACATTTTCCGTCAAAATCAATGGCGACAAGACCAACCAGGATCTTGCAACCGCCATCAATGCGCAGGTGGGGCGCAGCATTGCCAGCATCGACGGCTCCGGTAATCTGCAACTTGCTGACGTCAAGGCCATGTACCGGCGCGACACCAGCACACAGACATCGTTCAGCACCCCGGTCACAAAATTTTCCATGGGCTCAACGCCCACGACAACCAAGCTTACGGGTGCCCTTACGGTTGATCTGAACATCAACGATGGTGTTACCACTGGCACCCGCTCCCTGACCATTGCTGCCGGCACCACCATGAAGGATGCCGCACTGCAGATCGCCCAGGCTTCCGGCGCAAGCACGGCTGAAATGACCTATAACAGCACCACTGGCGGCTGGGAGCTGAACCTCTCCAACGTGAACGGTGCAACCCTCAGCTTTGCGGACAGCGCCAGCGATTCTGGCAAAATGACCTCAACCGTCATTGCAGACCAAACCCAACTTGGCACCAAGGTGGTTGGCAGTTCCGGCGCACAGAGCTTCACCGCCAGCACAGCCATTACCTTTGACAGTACCAAGCTCTCGCAAAAGCTTGGCGGCACTAGCGCTGACGGCACAAAAAACTTTACCTATACCTTTGTTGACAACACTGGCAGCACGCAAACGCTGACCATTGCGCAGGACAAGACCTATCAGGATCTGCTGACCCAACTTCAATCTTCTGGCGGTACATTAAGTGGAGATGGCAAAACTGTAACTTTTGCGAATACGGAAAAATTCTATTTGAGCGCGGGCGGCACCGGCGGCGGCATGGACGGAATCACCGTCAAGACAGACGCCACGGCCACCGTTACCAACATGGCCGCAGGCACCACGCTGGAGACGCCCCCGGCCCTAACCTATACTTACACCACCAATAACAGCTCCACGCCGCAAACATTTACGGTTCCTGGCGGCTCCAAGATGGCTGACGTGCTCGCCGCCATCAAAGCCAAAGGGCTGACTGGCTCGCTCGTAAGCGCGGACGGAGCCACGACAATTGACCTGCAAACAGGCACCCTGCCTACAACCGGCAGCTATTTTCTCAAGCTCAACAATATTGATTCCCTCAGCGGGCCGGGCATTACCGGTCAGGTGACATCGTCCTCCAACTGGAATATCCGCGGTGCGGCCAACGCCAAATTTACGGTGGACAACTGGCCCTTGACCATGGAATCCGACACCAACAGCGTGAGCAACGTGATCGAGGGCGTGGTCTTTACCATTCAGGACAAAGGCAGCGCGTCCATTACGGTCAATACAGACATCACCTCGGTGGAAAAATCCATTCAGACGTTTCTTGATTCCGTCAACTCTGTCTTGATGACCATCAATGATTACACAAAATTTGATCCGAACAAGGACGTCACCACCAACGATCCCAAAAATACGAGCAGCAGCAACTATAGCACCTCGCAACTGACCGCAGAAAAAGGCGGCCTGTTGCAGGGCAACTATGGCGTGCAACTGTTCAAATCGCGTTTCACTTCATTGGTCAACAGCGCCCCTCCTGGTTTTTCCAGCCGGACGTCTGCCTCTGATGTGCTGTCGGGTGACGTGCTTGCCAACCTTGCCAACATGGGCATCAAGGTTGAAACCGACCAGTCGAGTTCCAACTATGGGCTTTTGGTAATTGCGCCTTCGTCCGGCATTGCTGAATTGCAGCAGATGGACAAGAGCAATTATGAAAAAATGATCAACAGCAACCTTTCGGATGTTGTGGATTTTTTCTGTTCCAGCGGCACCGGCACGACTACCAGTTCTGATTTTCGCTATGGCAGCCACATTGCGGGCATTACCAAGGGTGGTTCGTATGATGTGAACTACTCGGTTGACGCTGGCGGCAATATTACCAATGTCACGGTTGGCGGCGTGACCGCAACGCGCGACACGAGCCAGCCGGGCTATTACTACAGCGTTGCTTCCGGTGATGCGCGAGGCCTTTCGCTCCAGATCGACAACCTCACCCCCGGCAACCACACGGGGCAGATACGCATCAAGGAAGGGCTGATTCAGACGGTCAGCACCTTCCTCAAGGGTGAATTGACCTATACGGACGTCAACGTCTCGGGCACCGGTACCGCAGAGCAGACGTCCGCAGCCATTGCGCTCAAATCGAAGAATGGCGCTTTGATGGTTCTAAAAAACAACTATCAGAGCATCATGGAAAATATCGACAAAAAAATCACCCAAGAACAGACGCGCCTTGAGACGTGGGAAGCCCGGCAAAAAACATATTTTGCCAACCTTGAAACCCTGCTCAAAAAATACAATACCCAGAAAGATCAGCTCACGTCACAGCTCAAGCAGCTTTCCAGTTCGTCAAGCAGTTCCTCCTAACCTGCATGAAACAACAATAAGGCCAGCCAAAGAACACCGCCATAAGGACACACTATGAACAAAGCGGCGCAAGCATATTTTCAGACCAAGGTCGGCACCACGGATCAGGGGCAACTTTTGCTCATGCTCTATGACGGCGCACTCACATTCATACAGCAGGCGCGCACAAAAATGATTGCCAATGACTATGCGGGAAAGGGCATCCTTATCTCCAAGGTCATCGATATCATCAACGAGCTTTCCGCTTCTTTGAACATGGACAAGGGCGGCAGCCTGGCTGTGAACCTCAACAACCTGTACCTGCTCTGCACGGCCCGTTTGCTGCGCGCCAACCTGAAAATGGATATGGATTCACTCAACAGTGTGGAATCCATCCTTTCAGGCCTGCGCGGCGCCTATGCCCAGATTATTGAAACCCCCGAGGCCCGTCAGGCGAGCAACGATATTGCCACCCGCCTGCAACCCATGGGGACAATGACCAGGTCACCGCAGCCCATCATACCGTCAACAGTTACCGCCGTGCCGCGCTCCCATGCTCAGGCGGCCTATGGCCGTAGCGCCATGCGCCCTGCAGCCCCTGTGACGGAGGCACCCAGCCAGACGGCCGATGCCCAGCGCGCGCATGTGCAGTCCTTTGATCAGGCCGCGCCACAGGCGGCAGCGCCACAGCCGCGCCTGCCCGGCGCTTACGGCAAACCCTAGATAACGCAGCCTTGCCCTGAACAGGGAGGCGGATAGCAGCATTACGCAAAAGCGGCGGCATCTTGGTGTCGCCGCTTTTTGCGCTGACATGCGGTCTGCCGAAAAATACCACCGATGTGTATGGCAAAAGACGGCAATGCAGCTTCCGTAAATCGATTATTATCCTCTTTGACAGGCTTATCCAGAGAAGCTAGTCTTCACAAAATTTTTAAAGAGCATCCGCTCAAAGTTTATCCATATTTTACTGCACTGCGAAACAAGCGCCATGGTGAAATCCAAAGAGTCTTCTGTTCTCTGCAAAAACACATATCTTAAACTATTTGATATGTTTGATAACGCAGGCGTTCCGCCAGAAACGCGCTGGCGTTCCCTGCTGCTTTTTTTCAGGGAAATGAAGGACTATCATTTTCTTGATGAAGAACAAAAAATCGCCATTCTCGCACAGATGGAAGAGCTGTTGAAAAACAGGCACTACTCTGATGAACAGCTTGTTTCCACAATCCGCAAATGCAGCGAAATATTCAGCAGGCCAATTGTGACCCAGCTCGACAGCATGGTTCACGAAACGTCTTCCATCATAGACCAGTTTTTCAGCAAGCTGTCTTCGCGCTACGGTGATATTGCCCACCTTGAAAAAGAAAGTCTTTCCATTGTGGCGGAGAACGGCGATGGCACCGTTATGCTTGAAAAACTGCAATCAGCCTTTCACCGGGTCAAGGTGCTTTTTGAGGAAGACATCTGCAACCTCGAAAATCTCGCCTTTATTGACCCTCTGACCCAGGTTGCCAATCGCCTGAGCCTTGATCTTTTTATAAAAAACTCCACAGCCCGGTGGCACGAAGAGGGACAACCCTTTGCCCTGGCCCTCTTTGATATCGACCACTTCAAAACCTTTAACGACACCTACGGCCACCTTATCGGCGATCAGGTGCTTAAGGTTGTTGGCTCGCACCTCCGCAGGGCGCGCGAGGAATTTGATACAGAGACAGATGCCCTGGCAGCGCGTTTTGGCGGCGATGAGTTTGCCCTTGTGGCCTCCGGGGCCAACGCGCATCTGTTGCCCGAAATTATCAGCCGTTTTTGCAGGGCCATCAAAAATTTCAACCTGCTCATCCGGGATACGGAAGGCAATGTTGAAAAAAACAACCTGCATATTACCGTCAGCGCAGGCATAGCTTTGCTGGATGCCCAAGCACCCCGAATTCAAACGGCAGAACAGCTTTTTGACCGGGCGGACAAAGCCCTGTACCACGCCAAGCACAATGCCCGTTCGCGCGCGGTGGTGTTAAAAGCCAACGATCAATACCTGATTCTGGACGAAGAAAATCACAAGGCTGTCTAGTGCCGGGGCAACAGCCCGCAGCTTGCGCACCATAAAAAAGGGCGGGGAAACCCGCCTTTTTTTATGGTGCTAACAAAATCAGCCGCATGCTCGCCAGTTAAGGTCCTAGCCCCGTGCGCCGCTGACTTTTACAGCCCAGACCTGGCTTGGTGAAAGCAGAGTTTTACCGCCACTGCGGCAAGGCAAGCTGTCAAAAATGCTCCCGCCATGTCCAGTGGGTAGTGCACACCCACAAAAATTCTGGCCCAGGCAGTAGCGAACCCCAGCAGCATGACAAACAGTGCAATGCCACGCGAGCCCTTGTGCAGAAGCAGGGCAAACGCCATCGAAAACAAAAAGGTGGCGTGTAGACTGGGAAATGACGATGTGGGTTCGTGGGCAATCAGCATTCGCCCAATCCCCAGCACAAAGGGCCGGGGATTATAATGAAACATTCGGATCAGGCAGGCTGAACCCATGGACACCGCCACGGTCAAAACCACACGTAAAGCCAAAACAACGGCAAAGCCGCGTGGCTTTTGCCGCACAATAGCCAGCAGGGTCAACAAAACCGCGATACCTATGGGCCACTCTGCCAGTGCGCCCCCTGCCCACACTGCAAAAGGGGATGCCGCATCGCTGGCGTTAATGGCAAGAAAAATCTGGTGATTAAGTGAAGTCATGATCTATGCCGGGATGTGATGCATCAGAAAAAATCCGCATTATGCGCGCTGAAGCGCGTTGTCAAAAAATCCTTGAACACGTCTACGGCAGAGGCCGCAGTATTGCTCCAGGCAAAATCCTGAAAAACAAAATGCCCACAATACGGCAGCATCAACAGGGAGGCGCCCGGAATCAGTTTTTTCATGTCCAGAAGCTGCACTGGCAAAACGATATCCCGGTCGCCGCCCACAACGAGCGTTGGCGTTTGCAGGGTTTGCAGACGCTCAGGCTTTATAATGTCCATGCTCTCCCACAGCTCTTTTGTCTTGCTGATGAAACTCTCGAACTTGGGGGCCGGATTTAGTTCCTCATACTGTTGCGCAACTTCCGGCATATGCTCCCGAACAAAATCCGCAGACAGATTACCAACTGTTTCCAGCCAACCATCCGACATACCTTCAATAAGATAATTGCCGGATATGGCTATGAGACTCTTTACCTTGCCCGGCAGGCGGCTTGCCATATGCAAGCCGAGGTTTGCCCCGTCGCTGTAACCAACGATGTGAAAAGGCGGCAGGTCAAGCGCCTGCGTGAAAGAAATCAGCTCCTCCGCCATCAGGGCATACTCAAAAGGCGCGTCTGTATCCGCTGTTCTGCCGTGTCCGCGCCGGTCAACAGCAATAACGCGGAAATCCTTTGCCAGCTCTGCCAGCAGGGTTTCGTAATTCTCGCAGGTATCCAGCCCGCCGTGCAAAAAGAGAAGAGGCTCCCCCTGCCCTTTTGTTGTATAAAACCAGTTGATTCCGTCAGTTGATATCTGCATTGCTTGTACTCCGAAGTCTGATTTCTTTGTTACATTACCTTTTTACGCTGACTTATCAACTTTAGCGCGTCGCCGTTACTGCCCAGAACTGAAAAATATTTTCGCGAACCATCACACAACGCGCCCCGAACTTGCAAACAAAAAGAGCCGGGGCAGACCATACTCCGGCTCTTTTTGCACATATCAGAGTTTGCTTTTCAGGCTACTGTCACTGCACGCCCTTGCCATTAAGAAATGGGCCATAGCGTTTATCCGTACCCATAATATGGCCCACGAGCCACTCTTTCAAAAAACGCATGATTTCCATGGTGACCTTGGCGCGACCACTTTTAAGCTCCTGCTCAAAGGCCAAAACTTTTTCTACCAGATCACGGTGCGCTTTTTTGTGCGCAGGCGCTTCTGCGTAGCCATAGCGGTCAAAAAATTCTTCTTCCGTGGCAAAATGCTTTACCGTGTATTGCTTCAGCCTGTCCAGCACGCCTGCAAGCACCTCTTCTGACCGGCGTTGCCGCATGGCGGAATTCAGCTCATTGATAAGGGCCACAAGAGCCTTGTGCTGCTCATCTATCTTTGCAACCCCTACAGAAAGATCGTTTGTCCAGCATATAAGCTGGTCAGAATCTACAACGCCGCCAAGATTTCCCTGCCCCATGGCGCTGACGATGGCGTCCAGTTCTTCTGCCTGACCAGATATTTCCACAAGCACGCGAATGGAATTATTGACGTGCTCCGCCGTTTCCTTTGCGATGGTGTTGACTTCAGCCGCACCTCTGCGAACATCTTCACTCGCCGCGGTCTGCGCCTGACTGGACGCCGCGATGGCAGAAACTTCGTTGGCGGCCTGCTGCACAAATCCCGCAATCCTGTCCACATCTTCAGCGGCCTGTTCGGCGGCGCTTGCGCTTGTGACAATATCTTGCGCGGCGGCATCCACAGCCTGAACATTTTCGCGCGCCTTGGCCTGAATATTTCTCAATGATTCGCCGACCTCGCTGGTGGCCTTCATTGTCTTTTCCGCGAGCTTCCGCACTTCGTCGGCGACCACGGCGAATCCGCGGCCAGCTTCGCCTGCCCTGGCGGCCTCAATGGCGGCGTTCAGGGCCAACAGGTTTGTTTGATCCGCGATGTCGGAAATAACTCCCAGCACAGTTCCAATGCCCTCGGCCTGTTGTCCAAGATTGGTCATGGTTTCCTTGAGCAGCAGAATACGCTCTTTAACCTGATCAATAGAAAGAACTGCCGAGCGCACCCCCTGCGCGCCCGACACAGCCCCCTGCTGCGCCAACGCAGCGTCATCCGCAGCTTTAACGGTATTGAGCGCTATACTCTGGATGGCGGAATTAATCTGCTCTATGGCTTGCGAGGCTTCCTGCATTCTTTCCCGCTGATGCACCACATCGCGATCCACATTCTCCATGTTTTGACCAAGTTCGCGGATACCGGAAAAAATACTCGAGGATGCAGTGGCCGCTTTTTGCGAAGCGGTACGCATGTCATTGAGCAGTTGCCGCACCTGCGCTTCCGCAGCGCGGCTTTCCTGCAATGCAAGTTCGCTGTCTGCCGCGAGCCGGTGCGCTTCGTCGCCTTTACGCCGGGCATCTTTAAGGGCCTGATCCAGCGAGGCGACCATAGTGCAAATACTTTCGCGCAGGTCTGAGTATTCTTTGGGCATGGTGTACGCTGGGCATGCTGTGGGGCGGCCACTGGCGATCTCTTGTGCGTAATCACGTATGCTGCGTAAAGGAAGTATCAGCTGCCTATAGACCGTCCATATTAAAAAAAGACCAGCCGTGGCCGCCAATAAAAATAACACACCGTGTATTATAAACGATGCATTAGAAATAACGCCATATGTGAATGATGCTGCGCCACCGCACATCAGCACGACAGCAGAAGAAAATAACCGGAATGAGAGGCTTGTTCCTGATGCAATAGCCATGACATATCCCCTAATGTAGTCGATTATCGATTTTCAGGAAGCAAAAACTGTCTCGATAAAAATGCAGGCTAAACAACTCAACGGGAACATTAATAACTTTTGTATATAATTATAAAAATGTTAATGCAACTGTCATAAAACGAATATGGTAGTTGCCTATCATTTGAGTTCAGAGCAAACAAGATGCCCTTCTAACTTATTTTGATTCGTGAAACAAAAAAATATAGCTATAGACTTGCCGACACATACATTGACATCAGCATCAGCATCAACCTTATCTGAGACATAACGGATGTATTATTTTTTTTATTAGTAAAAAAAATGATTTTTTTGAAATAAACAAAATGGCCACTCTTATATTGTACAAACTAGTGAGCGTGAATACTGTCCATTACCGCGATAACGGACAGTATTCACGCTTCAAGGCAAAACGCACCCCGTAACAAGTTTGTGTGACATAAAATCGAACATAACCGGGGAACATGCTTTCACATAGCGAACCCATAATTGCGGAAGCTGCACCCCGGTAAGCGTGCAGAATGGTGCGGGGGAGGGGGAAGGCTGCTTAACTCGAAAAAAAGACTGGAGCCGCATGTACGGCATTGCACCATACATACGGCTGACGCTGGCGGGAGTACACCCTACCCGGCCAGTTCTCCCAGCTCTTGCAGACGCTGCTCCGCAAATTCCCAGCGCAGCAGCAGCTCGGTTTGCTCTGTTTCCAGCGCCACCAGCCGATCTGTGATTTTGGCAAAAGCATCTGGATCGCGGGCGAACAGTTCCGGATCGGCAAGTGTTGCTTCCAGAGTTTTCTGCTCCTGCTCCAGAGCATCCATACGCTCTGGCAGGGCTTCCAGCTCTTGGCCCAGCTGTTCAAATTCCCGCTGTTCCTTAAAACTGCGCCTGCGGGGCTTATCCGAGGCGGGGCGCTGGTTTGTGCGGACGAATTTTTCTTCCGGCTTGCGCTCCTGCGCAGGGGTCGAGCGCTGGCGCAGCCAGTCGGTATACGCACCAACATACTCGTGCGCCATGCCGTCGCCCTCCAGCGCGATGACGCTGGTGACAAGATTATCCAGAAAACTACGGTCATGGCTGACCACAAGCACGGTGCCGGAATAATCCGCAATCAGCTCTTCGAGGAGATCAAGGGTTTCCGCATCCAGATCGTTGGTGGGTTCGTCCAGCACCAGCACGTTGGATGGCCGGGTAAATAGCTTTGCCAACAGCAGGCGATTGCGCTCGCCGCCGGAGAGCACCTTGACCGGCAGGCGCAGGCGGTCGGGAGTGAAGAGAAAATCCTGTAAATATCCTGCAACATGGCGCGTGCTGCCGCCTACCGTGACCACGTCGTTGCCCTCGGCAACGCTGTGCATGACGCTGGCTTCCGGGTCGAGCGTTTCGCGTAACTGATCGAAATAGCTGATTTCAAGATTGGTACCGAGGCGCACCTCGCCTTCAGTGGGCTGCTGCTCGCCCAGTAGAACGCGGATAAGCGATGTTTTACCCGTACCGTTTTCGCCGATCAGGCCCACGCGGTCGCCCCGCTGAATGATTGCGGAAAAATTGCGGATAAGCGGCGGCTGGCCAGGGTAGCCGACTGAAATATTGTCGGCCTCAATAACCAGCTTGCCCGAGCGACCAGCCTCCTGCGCGGCCATACATACGTTGCCCTGTCTGTCGCGCCGCTCGGCACGCTCGGCCCGCAGAGCCACAAGCGCGCGCACCCGGCCCATGTTGCGCGTGCGGCGGGCCTTGATGCCCTGCCGAATCCACACTTCCTCCTGCGCAAGTTTTTTGTCTTGCAGTGCAAAGGCGCGCTCCTCGGCGGCAAGGCGTTCTTCGCGCCGCTCGGGGTAACGGTCGAATCCACAGGAATAGTTGTGCAGCTTGCCCCGGTCGATCTCCACAACACGCGTAGCAAGGCGCTTGGCAAAGGCCCGGTCATGGCTGACAAAAATCAGGGTGCGGGCCTTGCGCAGCAAAAAATCTTCCAACCAGGTGATGGTGGCGATATCCAGATGGTTGGTAGGTTCGTCCAGAATGAGGTCTTCTGAGCAGATCAGCGCCCGCGCCAGAGCCACGCGGCGCTTGGTGCCGCCGGAGAGGGAGGTAAAATCCGCATCGGGATCCAGCCCCAGATGATTGATGACGGCAAGCACATCCCCGTAGCGCTCCCAGCCGCTGGTCAGCTCAAGGCTGTGCTCGGCCCCGGCATGTGCGGCGGCAAGGGCCGTGCCCTCCTCGCCCAGGACCTCCGCCACCAGAGAAAAAACCGTGCCGCGCCAGCGTTCCGGCACATCCTGCGGCATCTGGCCTATGAGCGTGCCGGGGCGGATAATCATGCCGGAATTGGGCTGCATCTGCCCGCCGAGCAGCGCCAGCAGCGATGACTTGCCCGCGCCGTTGCGACCCACGAGGCAAAGCCTGTCGCCCACTTCAACCGAAAAATCCGCCGAGTCCAGTAGCGGCTTGCCGCCGAGGTTCAGGGTAACACCCTGCATGCTCAAAAATGCCAAAATATTCTCCAACGCTGTGATATGATTCTGCCCGGGGCTGCCGCTGCTCTGGGTTGCGGCTGCCCTTCGGATGTGTGCTTTGCGTGCCCTGCATACCGGGCGGCCAACAATGTGCGCAAAAACGCGCTGCACCTGCGCCCCGCAGAGGCGTATCATTACCCCAGCGGCGAAACTGACGCAACGGGCCGCTGACAAGCCTGTGCGCGGCACATTTCGCACAACACAGATGCTCAGGCGATCTTGTATTGCCCGCACAAAGCGAGTACCCGAAGACATTGCCGGAATTTCACTCACTACCACGGACGGGAATATGCGGAGCGCAAAAATCTTTTGCTGGTGTTTTCTGTTTGTATTTTTTGGTGGATTGGGCCACGCCCTTGCGGGCGATATTCAGGTTCACGAAGCCACGCAAACGACATCCCAGGGGCCGGTTGCAGTTAAGGCCTTTCTCGCCGCCGGGCAAGGGCCGCACCCGGCTATCATCGTCCTGCACGGCAGCCAGGGGCTGGATAAATTTCGGGCATTTTATGAGCGCAACGCCACACAGCTCGCCCGCGCGGGTTTTGATACCTATGTGCTGGATTATTATAATGAGCAGGATGTCGCATGCTCCAAAACTGTGGAAACACGGCGTGCAAATTTTTCAAAGCGCATAGGCGCATGGTCGCAGATGGTCAGCGATGTTGTGACAGACGTGCTTGCGCAGGGGCAGAAGGCGCGCCCTGTCGGCATTGTGGGCTTCTCTCAGGGGGGATATCTGGGCACATCCGTAGCCAGCAAGGATACAAGAATCGCGGCGCTGGTTGTGTATTACGGCGGCATCCCCGCTCAACGCAGGGCTGACGGCAAGCTCCCCATTACCCACATGCCGCCCCTGCTGGAACTGCACGGCGATGCGGATACCGTTGTGCCCATGGAAAGAGGCAAGGAACTGGTGGAACTGACCCGTAGCCTTGGGCAAACCGCGGAGATGGTCATCTACCCCGGCGCGGGGCACGGCTTTAACCGCTCTGCCGCCACAGACGCGGAGCAGCGGACGCTGGAGTTTTTTCAGCGGGTGCTGATGGGCAAACGGTAAAGGGAGTCCGATAGTTAGTGCCGTGGGACGCCACAGATAACTACCAGAAGAAATTTTCACCTAAAGAGCCTGCCGCCAGATGTTAACCACTTGGCGGTGATTATTGAATCTGCGGTTCTGTCGGAATCTGTTCGGAGGCATGAGGCCAAGGCCAGTAGGCAACTCTGGACATTTTAGCACATGAGGGGGGGGTGATACCGCAGCCTGCCCTTATGTTTTTATGCAACAGGGCACAACGAACATGATGGGGAACTGGCAAACATGATTCGTATTTGCGGGTTAGGGCTTTTTTGCCGTGCCGTAGCGAAAAACGCCGCGCTCCATAATAATGAGATCAGAAAAGCTGCTTTCTTTCAAAATTTCCTCTGTGCGACGGTTGAGGTTGCATCCGTCGGCAATTCGTGTCCATGAGCCATTAGCAAAGTCAAAAATTTTACCGGCCCGCGCTCCTTTGGGCCGCACATGCTCAATGAAAATGAACAGGCCGCCCGGCTTGAGTACCCGCTGTATTTCGCACATGCTTTTTTCAATATCCGCAGTGCAAAAAAGCAGCGTGGCGACCACGGTGTCAAACTGCCCTTCTGCAAAAGGCATTTTTTCAACATTGCCCTGATAAAACGTAAAATTCTTCCCAGCCCGCCGTTCAAGCTCCGGTGAGCACTGGCGATCCAACCCTGTCAGGCTACGTATCTTTGCAGGATTATAATATTGAAGGTTGACTCCGGTCCCTATCCCTGCTTCAAGCACATCGCCATAGGCACTGAGCATTATTGCTGAACGCATTTTCTTCAATACCCACGCCTCTAAGGGCATCATGGCAATATCGTATATGTTCATGCCCGATTCCATTTGTATAACATGGTGAGGGTGGGATTCGAAAAACATCATAATAGCCTGGAATAAAACAGATATATTTTAATATATAAATTAATGTCCGGTTTTGTATCCGACTAGCATGCATTAAAAAAATTTCATTGAATAAATTTTCCGTTATTTTTGAGACTTCCAGAACATGCAGAATAAATTGACGAAATTTTATTAATGTTAACATCAAAACTTCTTCGCAATTTGCTACACACTTCAGACGTTGGAAATCCACTAAGACTGATATTCACGACCAGTCAACATTCAACGGTAAATATCAACTCTTCAGTCCTATGCTTGCTATAGGAGTCTTCTGATAAAAGCACTATAGCTTTGCATACATACAAACAATTTTCTTCCTTACTGACATCCTTAAAACAGTTTGTGCTATTCTTTTTATTTAAAACTGTAAATGTTCCGCATAACGACCTGATACTGTTGAAATGAACAGGCTTCCATCCATTATACCAAAACGACGAAAACCCGATGTCAGCATCCTCGATTGAATAACAAAACACCCCGTTCTTAGATTGGCCAACAACTTTCTTATCACCAATGTTACAATTAGGGATGTAAAGCCCTCTTGCTTCAAGATCAGAATACCAATGACCATATCTCAGAAGTGGGAATGGAACAACGGCCAAAGGAACTCCTCCCTGCTTGTCATCTTCATTCAACTCATAAGATAGTTTATTTTCAAGAAACAATCCTACGCTGATACTTTCTGAACGTTCATAAATTCTTATTTCTGAAGCGAGTTTTGAAGCAGTCACCATTTTTACAACAGTCAAATCTATTGCTTGATTCTCATCTAGCTCTATTGGAAATGATAGAGCTAACAAGTCTAGCGAACCATTATCTTTAGAAAAGTTAAACAACAATTTCTTAATGTATTCAGATATATTTGCCTGACTTGGCAATACTCCTTTCTCCCATTGGAGCAGCCAACCTGGTTTTTGGGGGCGTATCCCAATATATGCGGGCTCGATCGGCAACGCCGCAATTGAAAGATGAGAAGCATAAGCATCGGGCATCTTGTAATAGATTTTAGCCAGATCCAATGTGCGCAAATACGCGGAACGCCCCCTATGGCTTGCCTGTGTATAGAACTGTCCGGTGGATCTAGCCCTATCGCGCCCAACAAAATAGTCAACTTGGGTCTCAGATGTCGGTTGATACTTAAATGTATTGTTCCATTCGCTTATGTAATGCAACGTAAATGGGAAACCAGTTCTTTGCTCCTCTCTCTTAAGGTTTGATTGATACAAAAGAGGCACATGTGACCCCTGAAAATAGTTATAACGATTGTTGTCGCCGCCGAAATCAATATCCGACCCCAATGGATATGCATAGGCCCCCAAATTTACAGGGTTTGCTATTAAATTTGATAAGAGCAAGTCCGACAACAACGACCTTGCTTTAATACTTTTTCCTAGATCTTTCGGTGGGACATATCCATTGTGCTTAGCAAAGAGGAATACGCATAACACTTCTACGCACTCCGATTCTTGGCACCTATGAGCAAGGTCTTCTATCAAAAAAGCTTCAATCGTTGGGTGGTGATCAACCAGTAGCTGAGATATCTGCTCCATCACTAAGAGCTTGATTGTGGGTATCGGTAGCTTTAACCTCGAAACTAAACACTTCGCTAAAGCATCTTCGTTGGAATCATCGTTATGCCAGTCCCAGCGTGGGGTAGGAAGTTGAAGGTTACGTACACTTTCTTCTAGACTATCAACCATCGCTGATGCCAATTGAAAAGCCTCTTCTATCCTACCACAATGCGCGAATAAATAAACAAATTTATCATTTGGTACAATATAACGGCTGAACTTATCACGCCAATCATTTGAGCGAATAGTCGTTAATCTAATAAAATCATCAATTTTATTGCCGTATTGCTCTATAACAATGTTAATCCGCTTGATACTGTTTTCAGAACTTTCGCACCACTCAGACCAACCCTCCATAGCATTATGAGCGGCGACCAGTAGATCAAAAGCTTTAGTTTTACCTATAAGCTTACGGTGACTTGCATAAAGCAAATCTAACAAGCATTTTTTATCGTCAAAGTTTTTAACCAATGTCTGGGTCAGTGGCACCAGCTGTTTTAGCAAATTTAACTCTTGGCCTTGCTCTACCCAGAAGAAATACCAGGACTTCCAAAATTCTGCGGTGCTGAATTTACCTTTCAACGTAGCAACAAGATCCATGTATTTCTCAGGCGGAAAGTCCATTGGATGGACATTGATCTTTTCACCAAAATCATCCGCTTCCATTTGATCTTCATCCGTAGGTTTACCGAGTTTAACTCCTAAAATTGTTTCTATTCTTTTACTTATTTCAGTTGCATGTTCATCATTGTCAGCAATACCTAAGGATATTTTTTGGTTGCATTCCGAATGCAATCCAGTGAGGTATAATCTCTTTAAAATCGGGGAAGACAGGCTAGATACTTCAATAAGTTTCTCAATTGTATCCTCAGCGTAATACCATTCGCCATCTTTTAGCTCCTGATCGTACTTAGATGCAGCTGTCTGTGGACTCAACTTAGCTAGTATTGACGAAACGGAATGCTTCGAATGCCGAGTTTCGTCTCCATCAGTAAACTTTGAGATATTTAAGATGATAGGGGATATTCGTTTTAAAAGCTTCATAGCAGCATTTGAATCAACGCCAGAAAGATAATCTAACGCATTCAATACTTCAAAGATCGTTGAGTCTTTGTGATGTCCATATCCAAGCACAAAATCCCAAGTTTTTCGCAGACATTCCTGAAATAGCTCAGCAAATCCAGATTGAAAAGCAAGCTGTGCAAGTTCAAGGTACGAATTTGATTTCTCAATTGTTTCTTCTAACTTGTTCGATAAACGGGCCAGCTCCTGACGGATTAGCAATTCTATTGAACTTTCACTCAGAATTTGAAGCCCACACTCTTTACACCATGACCTTAGCAACTCAACATTACACAAGTTACTATCAATAACACTTTTCAATTCATTGTACGCTATTTTCGATCTGGTAGTTACCAAGTGACAATCTGTTGCTATTTGAATCCAATCTCGTCTCAAAATTATATTCGCCCTTCGCGTTTTCCAATGAACTTCATCTAAAATGGGCTCAAGTGGGAAAAAAGAACAGACCAAATCAAAATTTAACGTGTTGCCGGAAATCAACTCTTCTGCTGCAATATCTGCTAATTCATTTAGAAAATCATATTGCATGGAGATATCAGCTCTATCGTCCGATGTTGCACTGACCGAAACCCAAGAGTAATCACCAGCCGCACTTAACCTAACGCATAGAGAAGAGAAAAACCATCTATGATAGCTATCCGTGGTTTCAACTCTAAATTTTTGAAGGGAGTTATCATCACAATAATAAGTTATAACTTGTCCAATTTTTTTTTCAGCAAAGATACTCAGAAAATTAAATAATGGTTGAGAAAAACAAACACTATACTTAGGGTGGCATCTAATATCTGCTTCCTCGACAATACTTAATCTAATTGCATCAAGTTCTAACTGCTCAGCCCGAGTTGAATTATCAGCCAAGCAACTCCTAGCCCTTAAGAGCAGATCAAGGTCACGCTTTGCAAGACAGGCACTCCTAAAGTTCGAAAAATATGATTCAGGCCAATTGGGAAAAATATTAGCATCAAAAATAGTATCATAGTTAAGTTGGTCAGTTAGCGTGCCAGCACGAATAAGCACAGAAGTTTCTGTGTCATCATTTTGTGAATGCTTAGAAGACAATAGTTTAATTTTAGCTCGGTATCGTTGTAACGCTTTCCCCGCAATTAGAGTAGCTTCACCGACTTGTTCTCTGGCCCATAGCACAATAGACAATATTGACAATTCTATTGGCGAATATTCATTTTGCCCCGAAAGCAACTCATTTAAAGCCATCTCACTGGAACCTATCAGAGAAAATATCTTGAGATTGGTTGGATCCCACGTCTGAAACTCTGGACCATTAATGAGCCGAGTCTTCAGTTCTCTATGCCGATAGGCTTCAGCGTAACTTCCCTCTTCAAATGCGTACGCTTCGGCTTCGGATAGTAAACGTATGCATGATTGGGGCGGCATTCCTTCAATCAGCCGGTCGAGCAGCCAATCTCTGGTAAGCCCTTGCCGCAGAAATTTTGACTCACCAGCTCTTGCCAAACAGGACCACAGCCAATTATTTTTTAAATGCACGGGAGCCTTCAATTTTAACCAATCGCATACCCTTGGCAACAATGCATTTATTCGTTCTTGATGCTCATTCTGATTCCGGACAAAAACCACCAAACTTTCATGGAATGGCCTAACCCCAGACATCCCTTCCGACAACATATGTGCAACTTTATCAACACTGGGGGCATAGCTATGTTCATCCCCAACAACTTCGCTAATGACTGCTCTCGACCAAGCGAACTGAAATCCACTACAGAGATGTAATACATCCTTCTGCTTGTAATTCAAATTTCTCCATAGCTCTGCATAGTAAGCAATAATATCACCATCCGTACACGGAGGAAGTTTTCCAATTTCCCATGAAGAAAGTGGAAGCGCCCGCTGTGAAAGATATTCAGATGAATAAATTACATGTAGAGGATAACCCTTTGTGAGTTCCAACAATGCACTCGAGCTATTCTTGATTTCTTCCTCTAGGTATTCCTCTTGGGAATTTAAAAATAGCCGACCGAACTTTACTTGTTTTTTTAAAAATTCGAATATTGAATTTCCAGACATCTCAGGCAACCAGCGCCAATCATCCTTCGGTGAATATCTAAGCAGTAAGCTGGGTAACAATCCGTCATCAACGGGTTGAGTTCCAAAAATTAAAACCAAATTATCTGTTGCTGGCAGTAATTGCCGAAATAATTCATCCAGGGGAGTCTTGTCTTTCGCATTGTCGCGCCAGACATGGTCTAGTCCGTCAACCATAACCACAAAAGGTTTTTTTGCACTTTTGTAGTACTTAGCGCAGGTTAATAATGCTTCACGCAGGTTTTCTGGCTTCGATGTGTCCGCATAAGCATTTTGGTGAAAAATTTTTATCTGATATAATAGAGATTCCGCTACGATTCTAGGGGTTAGTCTGTCTTCAGTACTATCGTTTAATGACAAAAAATAATGATGCCGAACTAACGGGATTTCCTTCTCCTCAAGGGCGGTGCACAAAAAAGATAAGTACGTGCTTTTACCAGCACCAGGCTTACCCGTTAAGGTAATAACTTCTCCTTCCGAAGCTGCAATTTGGGCAACCAGTTTATCATGGAAATCAGTATTCGGCAGACAATATCCTGTAGGTATTGAGAATTTTTCAGGAATAGGCTCAGGCCTTTTCGGTGACAAAACCTCTCTAACGTGATGAAGATAAATCCAACCGTCTTCAGGAGGGTTTCCCTCAAACATCGCCCATTCTCGTGCTCTAGATATAAGCCTTTCAACACCGGATTCATTAGATTGCTTTAGCAGCTCAGATCGAACCATGCGCTCTACCGTACGGTAATCACCATCGCTGTGTTGAATCGTCAATTTAGCAAATAGAAGCTTACAAGCTTCTATATTTCCCAATTGACGGACAATTTCTTTTCTATTTTCTTCGTCGATTTCAGTGAAGTTTATCACAGACGCACAAAGGCAAGATTCTATCAACCTATCTGGGCGTTTATTTGTTAGAAGAACAACTTCCCCTAATCTTTCAGGCGACACTTGTGAAATAGCATCATATATTTTTTTGAGAATAGAACGAGACTTGCTCGTTTTACCTGAAACCTTTAACAACCAATCCCACGTAAGCCTGTTTTCATCCTTCTCTGGAGAGGGAGTAAATTTGACTTGCCAAAAGTCAACAATTCCATCTGCACGTTCAAAAATGATATCATCAATACCCCTTGGAGCTTTATTGCTTTCATCATCAGCTTCAAAAGCCGCTCTAATATATTTAGAAGGACTTTGTAGCCACTCAGCAAGAAGCCTTACGCCATGTAAGGTTTGATAATCATAGCCCGTATATATAATTGCAGAGTTTTTAATTTTCATCATCGCTATGTTCTCATTGCGGTAAAGATCTATCTCTAGGATTGACCGTTAGTTATATCTATTGGCGTGCCCATCTCTTTGAATTTTTCATCGGGTAGCCTCTCCAATTTCGATATCCAGTCAACTTCAAAACCACCAAAAATACTACGCATTCAAAATCTCAAACTGGTAAACATCAACACTAAAAAAGCGGATTCTAAGGCACCCTCTCTTGGAATTTCAGTCCATTAACTCAGCCCAAAACGATGCTACAATTTCACCAGTTAGAACAAGTGCGGCAACCGATAAATAAATAATACTTTTCATGTAAGAAGCTTACAGCCATAATTACTTCCATTCAAGACAATGATTACCATAGTTTGCTATGCGCATTCATTTTAATGATATTCCATTGAAGAGATTCAAAACCTCAACGGGTTATCCTGCTCTCGGTGAGATGCTGCCCCGATCTCGCTCGGCGGGGCTGGTGTTGATGTTAGAGAGTGAGTTCCCCCATCTGCCAGTTGTTATCATCTCATATTTTAGCTATTATACTAAAAAATACAAATAAGAGCTATTATGTTAGACGATATTTTAAAAACTCCGCAGGAAGTCCGGCTCGGCATCGCCGCCAAGGCGCAGGCCAAACGTCTTGCTCTCAATATGAGCCAGAAAGATTTGGCTGCCCGCAGCGGCGTTTCCCTTGGCTCTGTGAAGCGCTTTGAAACAACAGGGGAAATCTCGCTCGCGTCCCTGCTGGCTATCGCCCTGATTCTTAACGATCTTGAAGCCTTTTCCGGCTTGTTCAACCCGCCGCGCCCAGAAAACCTCTTCAAGCCGCAATCCCCAGCACCCCGCAAGCGGGCAGGGAGAAAACGCCATGAATCTTGACGTGCATCTGCATGCATACGGCGTACGGCGCCATGTGGGAAAGCTCGCCGCACACAGCAACGCCATTCTGTTTCAGTACGCGCCAGAATTTCTTGATTCGGGCATCAACATTTCGCCGTTCAGGCTTCCGCTCAGCCCAGAGGTCAAGGAAGACCCCAAGCGCACCTTTGACGGCCTGTTCGGTGTGTTCAACGACAGCCTGCCCGATGGCTGGGGGCTGCTTTTGCTGGACAGGACATTACGAAAAAAAGGCTCATCGCTCCATGCCTGTCTGCCCTTGCAGCGCCTTGCCATGGTGGGTGCCCACGGCATGGGCGCGCTGGAGTATACCCCGGCGGCGGAACTGGCAGAAGAAGCCGTTTCTGTGGCGGAACTGGATGCTCTGGCAGAGGAATCGCTGCGGGTTCTGCGCGATGCGCCTGTGGATGCGGGGCAACTGGACAAATTTATTCAGCTCAACGGCTCATCCGCAGGGGCCAGACCCAAAATTCTGGTGAACGTTGCCGATGATTACCGCATTGTGCCGCAGGGGGCGGGGGAACCTCAAGGAACCCCCTGGATCATCAAATTTCGCTCCGCGCACGAACCGCCAAACACCGGGCTGACGGAATACGCATATTCCCTGGCGGCCAGAGAAGCCGGGCTGGATATGCCGGAAACGCACCTGTTTCCGTCGGCAACCTCGCCGGGATATTTCGGCGTACAACGCTTTGACAGGGTGCATGGCCAAAAGGTGCATGTGCACACCGCCTGCGGCCTGCTGCACGCATCGCACCGCGAACCCTCGCTCACATATGAAAGCCTGCTGCGCCTGACGCTGCTGCTCACCAAAGACATGCGCGAAGTGCTTAAAATGGTGCGGCTCTTGGTGTTCAACGTGCGCTCCGGCAACAGGGACGACCACTCCAAAAACTTTTCCTTTCTGCTGAACAGGGAAAACCAGTGGCGCATGGCCCCGGTCTATGACCTTACACCGTCAGATGGCATTAACGGGGAACAAACCTGTATGGTCAATAACAAGGGCAAGGATATAACCGAAAAGGATTTTTTGGTGGCCGCCGCAACTGTGGATGTAGACGCTAGGACAGTGCGCGAAATTATACAGCAGGTGGACGCGGCTTTGGCCGGGGTGAAGAAGTAAGGTGCTCAAATGCGCTGGAAAGAGGCCGCCTGAGTGACAAATGGGAAATTCCGCAAGCAGCCTGAGAACTGCTCATAAAGGAAACGCCAGAAAAAAACATCCGGTTTGATATCTGATTTTCACAGCGCGAAAGAAGGCTGCCATGCGGTCACGCATAGCAGCCTGTATTTATTAACTGGCTGGGATGATAGCCTAAACATCTACGGCAATACTCAATGACCTAGCCAGCGGAGAAACAAAAACAGAAGCATAAAAGCAATCGCTGTGCATCCAGAAGTTACACTCGCCAACCACCACGTATCACCCCGCAATTCCTTGCCGTAACCATCCATTTCTGCACGCGATTTATCAAAATATTCCTTAGAGGCGATTGCCGCCGCCTCGCACTTTGCCAAGCATTGCTCCATACGCGCCCGGTGCTGATTCAAAACCTCAACGGGATAATCCCTTACTTGGTGAGCTGCGGTTCCGATCTCCCGTGCGGCCTGAGAGGTACTTCTCTGCAATTCTCGTAAAAGCTGAATCAGCTCCTGTGAGTTCTTGATTCGTGCTTCCTCCTGCAAGCTCAGAACCATCAGGCTTGCTTCTAGCCTTGTTTGATCTATCTCGCTCGATGGGGATGGTGGCGTTGTCGCTTCCGATGCCCTGCTCATGCTCTTCAATTCGTCTATCTTGCTCATGGAGTAATCCTCTAAGTTGCAATGCGCCCCATGTGTACCCTTTGCCGAGCTTGCTGCCCTTGAACGTCACATCACCAAGCGCAAAGCTGATCCCCGAAACAAATCCGGTGGAGGCTTTATTTAAACGCACGGTCACGCCCTGGGCTGCCAACTGCTGGCAAAACGCATCCAACGCAATTTTCTGCGTAAGGGCCGCATCAATTATTTTTTGTAGGTTCATGCGGGTGGAGGCCTCGCCAGTACGCAGGGCGTGCTCAATCTCCCCTTTCGTAAGGGCTGCCCGCAACGTTTCCCGGCTTGAGCGCACTTGCCGAAGAGAAAACCGTTGCTCCAGCTCCCGCATGATTTTTTCTTGTCGCCTGTAGTCGTGCGCGTCACTCACCACTTTTCCATCCAGCGCAATTCTGTTCACCAGAATATGAATGTGTGCGTGCGCCGCGTCTGTATGTCGGCTAATGACATATTGATTGTTTACAAAGCCCATGCCCTGAAGCCACGAATGCGCGGCCTCACACCACTGCTCATCTGACAAGGATTCTTCCGGGTGTAGGCTCAGGCTCACATGGCAAACTGCTTTGGACAAATTCGGCCTCAAGGCGCGGATAGCCCCGAATTCCGCAGCAAGGGCGCGTGGAGTGCGGCCCGCCATATTGGTTTCAAGCAACAGGCTTTTGTGGGGCTGCAAATCGTAGGCTGCCGCCCCACGAAAGCCCTTGCCCTTGATGCACTTGGCTATCAAGGCACTTCCCCTGCCACTAGCGGCATGCTGCCAGCAACCCCCATCAGCGAAGCTTGCAAGCACATGATCTGGCTAAGCAGCTCCCTTAACAGCCCGAAGGGAACAGCCGTTCGCCCCGCATTGGCTGCCTTGGCGATTTGGTTGAGATTTACGCCCAACCGCGCAAGCTCGCCGTAGGCCTTGCGGTTAATCTCTGGCACAGGGGGAAGCGGCATGCGTTTGCTTAATGCTGCTGTGCGCAACCACTGCGCAGGGCTCATGCCCATGTGCCGCGCGCGAAGCTGAAGCGCCTCCCACTCTGCCGGATTAACGCGCACCCCGATTGTCATGTGGCGCACCTTTATGGGGTCGCCCTTTGGGCGTCCACTTTTTCGGGGGGCGTGTTTGCGCGACTCAGCAAGCATAGGCGCGCTCCTTTTGCCGTGAAGCGGCAATGTGCTTTGACGCCTCGCAGAGCAAGCCGTTTGAGCGAAGCGAAAACATGGCTTGCTTCAAGCCATCTGACGCGGGGGAGGCGATATTTTGCAAAGCTGTCCCACTGTCCCTGTCCTTAGGGGTGGGACGGTGGGACACGGCGTTAATAACGAACAGCACCAGCATCGCCGCCCTCCTCCAGCTTCTTCTTGAGCCGATGAACCACAGACTTGCTCACGCCCATTTCATCGGCGCAATCCCGAATGGAGAAGCCCTCAGCCAAGAGCTGCTTCAATTGCTCGGCCTGAACATTGACAAGCTCGTTCACATCCCAAATGAGCTGATTCCCTTCACTGCGCAGATGCACCTCAAAGGGCATTGCATCCTCACCCACAATTCCCCGCGCCTTGGTCAAATGGACTTCAAACCGCGCACCTTCGGCAACGCTGTAGGTTGTGGGCCTCCGTAAGCTTATGACCGTGTCCATGATGTCTTCGCGTGCCGAGGTTCCGCGCTGATCGCCCGATTTGCCCGCGTGATGCACCAGCAAAACAGCCATACCCCGCCGCCGCAAATCCAATAGCCAGGTCTGCATGGGCGTCCAAGATTGTGATTCATTTTCTTTGCCAGTGCGGCAAAGGGTGGCGAGGTTGTCTAAAACCAGTAAATCGACTCCAGCAAGAAATGGTTCAAGAGCCTGCTGCCCGTAGGTTGTTGCCAAGTCCGGCATGGGCCGCGATTGAATGTCGGGGGTGATAATGGAGAAGTTCTGCATCGCATGGGGCGGCGCAGCCATGCCCGTTGCCAGAGCCGCCAGACGCTCTTGCATGGAGATGGCGGGCATTTCACCATCCACATACAAAACGCGCCGAGCCTTGGGAGCATGCCAGTTGAACAGGGACAACCCACCAGCCACAGACAGGGACATGTGCAACGCCGTAAAGGTCTTGCCTATGCCCCGCTTTGCAACGAGCATGACTATCCCCTGCTCAGGAATTACCGGGTGCAGAAGGTAGTCGCGCTCGGGCAAGGTGCTTAAAAGAAATTCCTCCATACTGATCGCCTTCAATGGGGGAAGATTATTTTGTGAGCCGAGAGGGACATATGGGGAGGTCATGCGGCGTCCCCTCCTTCCACATTGCTGATCAGCGCCCGAATATCTTCAACGCGCCAAACGGTGGTACGCGGCCCTAACTTCACAGGGGTGGGATAGCGCCCTTTTTTGACGCCTTCCCACCAGCTTGTTTTGCCAATGGGCAGCACTTGGAGAATTTGCGACAAACGAACAAACCCCTCGTCAGGCAGGTAGTCTCGTTGCCGATACAAAAAATCGACTTTTGCCATAACGGCTCCTGAGGTTTACGGGCCGTTATGAAATGAAAACGGCCCATGTTGGAGAACATGGGCCGATTGTGGGCGAGGACAGATGCAATATCGTCAAGAGCTTTAGCTGATAGTTATTCCAAAAAAAGTGATCATAATTTATAAAAAAATGATGATTCTGCTATATTTTATGCCTCCACTTCCTTCCCCGCCCCCGAAGGGTATTGGTGTTCTGCTTGCCGTCAGTTGAGATGAGCCTCCCCATCATGGCGTCACCAATCTTGGCAAATGCTTGGTCGACACTTTGGGTTAGCGCAAATGGATTGTCCTGCCCCAGAGATCTAAGTTCCTTAATATACATTTCTATTTCTTCGATGGATGACTTTTTAGCAGCAACTGTATCTTTAGAAAAAAATTGTGGATAGAGCTTGTCATCAGGAATTGGGCTGCCAGGATTTCTAAATATATATCCATTAGTGGCATTAATAATTTCATGCTCATCACAGTATGAATCAAATCCATTACTGCTAGAGAGATCGAACATCATTTTAAATGTCGAGAGCATGTGAATAAAATTTTCAGCAACTATGCCCAAATTTTTTTCACAGGTGATGATAACATCGTCCCTAGAAGATGCAGGCACATAAGAAATATATTTATATTCATTTTCAATATTCTCAACATGCTGTTCAAGAACAACAATATTTGAATATGTATTAGTTAAAGAATCATAATCCCATGATGCCATTTTCATTTCTGAGAGAATTGCACAGAAATTACCGCTATTATTTTTTGCAATACTTTCAAGAGTGTACAATACAAGTGATTTGCGGCAAATGAATTTATAGATTGCATTATGTGAATCATGAGGCCACCTAAGAAGGAGCTTACTAATAGGCAATATTTCTGATAGAGATAAAAATTTCTGATTATAATCAACAGTCAACATGATAGCCCCCTCTCAGTTCATCTAAATAATCAGCCCATGCTTGCATCATCTGCCGCCGTTCCGGCAAAAACTCCGCATGATTGTATGCCGCTCGAATTTTATTGCGCTCACCGTGGGCAAGTTGGCGCTCGATAGCGTCCCTGTTCCAGCCAAGCTCGTTAAGCAGGGTTGAAGCCATCGCCCTAAAGCCATGCCCACATATTTCTTCCTTGGCGTATCCAATCCGGCGCAACGCCACGTTAATGGTATTGTCAGACATTGGGCGGGATGCCGTTCGTACTGAGGGAAAAAGGTATTTTCCATCCCCAGTGAGCGGCTGCAATTCATGGAGGATATTCAGGGCTTGAGTTGAGAGCGGCACAATATGCAAAGAGCGCATTTTGGTTTTATGCGCCGGAATGCGCCATTCGGCAGCCGCCAAATTGAACTCGCTCCACTCTGCGTTGCGCAGTTCACCAGGGCGCACAAAAACCAAGGGGGCCAGCCGCAGGGCGCAATACACGATTGCCGAGGCTGCACAGCCGTCTATGGCTTGCATGAGCCTGCCAACTTCTTGTGGATCAGTGATGGTAGGACGGTGCTGCTTCTTGGGTGTCGCGCAAGCTCCTATGAGGTCTGCGGCAACGTCCCGCTCTGCCTTGCCTGTGGCAATGGCATAACGAAAAATCATGGAGCAAAGCCCACGCACTCGGCGCGTGACCTCAAGAGCACCTCTGGCTTCAATGCGGCGAAGGCATCCCAAAAGTTCCGGCGCGGAAATTTCCCCGATGGGCTTCTCTCCGATGTAGGGGAAAATATTCATCTCCAGACGCCGAAGATTCAATTCCGCGTGGCCTTCTGTCCACCGATGGGCGTTTTTCTGCGCCCACTCACGCGCTACAGACTCAAAGAACTTGTCTGGAGCTACGGCGGCTTTTTGCTCACGCACCAGCGCCACAGGGTCAACGCCGTCTTTAATCATGCGCCGCTTATCATCACGGCGCGAACGAGCTTCAGCCAGAGATATTAGGGGGTATTCACCGAGGGAAAGACGATTTTCCTTGGAGTCGATCCAGTAACGGAGACGCCAATACTTTTTGCCCGAAGGCTTTATCTCCAGATAAAGCCCATCTGCGTCTTTGAGGGTATAAATTTTCTCGCGGGGCTTGGCCTTTTTGATGGCCATATCGCTTAGAGCCATAAGCGTTTCCTCCCTAGACCGGACATCTTTTGGACATAGGAAACGCCAAAATAAAAAATGTCCGGCGCAGTATCCGGTTTAAGCTCGGCTTTGAGCGTTTTTTACCGGACATCGTCGGACAAAGTAAAACTCCGAATTCGGCTACTGTCAACGACTAGCGGACGAATTCGGAGTTCCTTGAATCATCATATGGCGGAGAGGGTGGGATTCGAACCCACGTAGGAGCTATTAACCCCTAACTCGATTTCGAGTCGAGCGCGTTACGGCCGCTTCGCTACCTCTCCGCAGGCCACAAAGGGCGTTGGGTGCCCCGCTTGCAGCCGAAGGCGGTATATAGCCTATCTTTGGATGAAAGGCAATGCTTCTGATTCACAAAGGCGCGCCGCCTCAGCGGTTTGCCCCAACATAGCAAAAAACATCTGTGAGGCCCTTATTCACGCCGCCACGGTTGGCAAACCGAAGGCCGAGCCTCAAGAGCGTGGGCAGCAACGCCCTGAACGGCAGATCATCTGTACTGATGGGCAGAAAGACAGAGCCAAAATTTTCACCCTCGCTTAACCTGTTAGCGTGCTCGGCGCGTAGGCACAATCCGTGAACCCGGCCTGACCGCAGGCTCCATCAAACACAGCTCCCGCCCCTAGTGCTTGCCCAGCGCCGCCATAACCTCCAGGGCATCGGCCTGCTCGGGGTCTGTCTGCAAGGCGCGCAGGGCGTTATCTTCCGCAGCCTGTTTTTTACGCCATGCAAGATACAGTTTCGCCATTTTGCCAAAGGTGGAGGCATGACCGCCAAAAGTGCGTAGCACAGCCTGATACACAGCCTCGGCCTTTTCGTATTCCTGCAGTTCCATCCACGCTGCCACGGCTCCGGTGTAGGCCGAGGCCTCGCGCGGCTGAATGGTCATGGCTTCCTCATACATGGCGGCGGCTTCGGCAAATAGCCCGGCAGCGGCAAAAATCTGGCCCATTTGCAGGCGGATGCCTTCCTCGTCGCCAAACTCTTCCACTATGCGCTTCAAAAAAGCGCGCCCCTTGGCGACCTGCCCCTCGCGCAAAAAATCCAGCCCGCTGCTGATAAGCTGCTTTTTCCGCTCCAGCCGGGACTCTGCCTCCTGTTGCACAGCCTGCTCTGCCGCAGTTTGCAGAATCTTTGCCAGCCCATCCAACACGGTGGAAAGCGTGGCTTCCTTGCCCGCTTGCAGAGTGATGCTGCGCGGATTGCCCGTATTGCCGGGATCAAGCAGCGGTTGCAGGGCGCTATGGCGCACAATGCCCCCCAAAAATTCCCCGATCTGGATATCCAGTTCCGCCCTTGCTGAACGCATCAGCTTTACCCCGGCCAGGAGCCGCAGCGCCTCACTCATGGTCACAAGGGCGCGCTCAACTTCGTCTCGCCGCAGATAGCCCATTGCACGGGCGATATTTTCCCTGATTTCTTTTGGAGCAGTAGTCAGCATGCCGAGCCGTCCTCCAGCCAGTGATGCCGCACTGTTTGAACGTTGCTTCGCAAAATCTGCAAGGCCGCATCCGGCACAAGAAAATCCACATTACGGCCCGCCAGCCAGAGCTGCCGCACCCGAGAGGCGCTCACCGCCAGCCATGGCACAGAAAGAAAATGCGCCAGCCCACCTCCCGGCAGGGCCATGCACGGGCAGGCAGGCAGCAATGGAGCGCGCTCTGCGGCATCGGGCCACAAGGCTTTGGAGGCGGTGATAAAATCGGCAGAGGTATGCCCCTTACGGGGCACAACCACAAAATGGCATAATCGTGGCAAATCCAGCCCCCTATGCCATGTGGAGAGCAAGGCGAAATCCGGGCTGCCCAGAATAAAATACAGATCCGTATCCGGCTCTGCCTCACGGTAGGCGCAAAGCGTATCCCACGTATACGACGGCCCCTGGCGCTGGGCCTCCATCCGGTTGCAACGCAGCCAGGGCAAGCCCTGAGCGCAGGCCTCTACCATATCGACGCGCAGGTCAAAGGGCAGCATGCTGCGCTGCACCTTGTGCGGCGGTACAGCGCAAGGCACCATATCCACACCCTGCACAAGGTCGCCCAGGGCCTCGCGGGCCTCGATGGCCAGCCGCAGGTGTCCCACATGGGGCGGATTGAAACTGCCGCCAAGAATGGCTCTGCCCGGCGGGGGGGACGCCGCTTCCGTCATTTATCCGCGCACCTGCCCCTGGCCAAGCACCACAAACTTGGTGGTGGTCAGTTCGTCCACGCCCATGGGGCCGTAGGCATGCAGCTTTGAGGTAGAAATGCCGATCTCCGCGCCTAGGCCAAGCTGCCCGCCATCGTTGAAACGGCTGGAAGCGTTGACCGCCACCATGGAAGCATCCGCCTCGCGCAAAAAGCGCATGGCATGCTCGTGGTTGTTGGTGCAGATGATTTCCGTATGGTTTGAGCCGTAGCGGGCAATGTGATCCAGCGCGGCATCCATGCTTTCCACCACGCAAACGGCAAGCACCAAAGCATGGAATTCCTGTCCGAGATCATCGGGCTGCTGAGCAACGGCAGTTGCGCCAAGCAGGGGCAGCGATTGCGGGCATGCGCGAAATTCCACACCGGCAGCGCCAAGCTTTGCCGCCACCTTGGGCAGAAAATCCTTGGCCACATCGCGGTGCACCAGCAGGCATTCCAGTGCATTGCACACGCCAGGGCGCTGCACCTTGCCGTTAAAAACAATCTCCGCCGCTGCGTCCAGATCAGCATCCGCATCAATATAAGCGTGGCACACGCCCTTGAAGTGCTTGAGCACGGGCATGGTGGCAGCCTCGGTCACGGCGCGCACAAGGCCCTCGCCGCCGCGCGGGATGATAACATCAATATATCGGTCGAGCTTGCACAGGGCGTTGACGGCCTCATGACCGGGTATGGACACAAGCTGGGCCGCATCGGCGGGTAATCCCGCCTGCGCCAGCGCATCGCACAGGGCCTTGGCAAGCGCGATGTTGGAGCGCAAAGCCTCGCTGCCGCCGCGCAGAATAACCGCATTGCCCGCCTTGATGCACAAAATGGCGGCGTCGATGGTCACATTGGGGCGCGCCTCGTAGATCATGGCGATCACGCCCAGCGGCACACGCATACGGCCCACAAGCAGGCCGTTGGGGCGCTGCCACTGGCGTTCCGTAGCGCCCACAGGGTCGGGCAGATTTGCCACATGGCGGCAGGCAGCGCGCATTTCATCCATGATGGCAGGGGTAAGCGTCAGGCGGTCAAGGCGGGGGGCGTCCTGCCCGGCGGCACGGGCCGCAGCAAGGTCTTCCGCATTGGCGGCCAGAATTTCGGCCTCCCGCTCCTGCAGCAGTTGCGCCAGCCCCAGCAGGGCTTGCGTTTTGGCATTGGGGTGGGCCTTGGCTATGGCCCTGGCCGCTTCCTTTGCCCGCGCGCCAAGGCGCGACATTTCTTCTGCAGGCGTCATGCGTACTCCTTATTGTATTGGCCGGGGCCGCGCAGGCCGCCTGACCAGAGGATATTTGTTTTGACAGAGGGGCTGATTCTGGCCTAAGAAAAAAGCTTCCGTCCAGCTCCGCCGATCATGGAACGCGCAGGGCAAACGCGCGGAAAAACTACGGCGGTTCCGCCTCCCTAAGGAGTTTTGATACATGAATCCGCAAAAGAATCAAGGCGCAGAGGATTCCCCCCTGTTGCGCGACCTTCAGGCAGAAGTCAGCTCCGAAAGCGCCCCCATGCTCCAGTTCATGCTGCGCCACGCTGGCACCATAGCCAGCATTGTGGTGCTGTTTGTGCTGGTTCTGGCGGGCACCGGCATCTGGCGCTGGTACAGCACATCCAAAAATGATGAGGCACGGCAGTCGCTTGCGCGCATTGTGCTGCAAACCAGCGGCCCCGCGCAGGTCAAGGAACTTGCCGCTCTGGCGGAAAAGGCTCCTTCTGACGTGAAGTTTTCCGCCTATCTGGCCCTGGGCCAAAGCGCCATGAGCAACGGCGACAACGCCGCCGCCGCGGATGCCTTTGCCAAGGCCGCCAAGGAAAGCGAAGGCCCCCTCGCGCTGATTGCTGGCATGAATGAGGCTGGTGCAATGCTCAAGGCCGGAAAATACGCCGATGCCCTTGCCCTGCTGCAAAAGCTGCAAGCCGCGCTGCCGGGTGAAGTTACCGCTCCGCAGCTCAAGCAGATGATGGCCGAAGCCGCCGTCGCCGCCGGGCAGACAGAACAGGCCGCCCGCATCTACCTTGCCCTCTCGCGCGAGGCGCAGGGCCTTAACAGCGAATATTTCCGCGCCCGCGCAACCACGCTGGCCCCCAAGATTGTTGAAGAAGAAGCCGCCCAGACTGCGGCCCCGGCAGCGCCAGACGGCGCTGGGGAAAAATCTTCCGGCAAAGCCCAGTAAATATCTCTTCGCAAGCCCGCGCATGTACAAACAGCGCGGGCTTGCGTCATTGTAGGCGGGGCCGCATGGGCTGCGCCATTTTGCATCCAGTTGCGGTTCAGGCACATATGCCTGGGCCTGGAGGGAACATGAGCAATCATCCGCTGTTGCAGGGCGCTCGCGGCGAGCGGCACCTGCTGTTGGGAAACGAAGCCATTGTGCGCGGCGCGCTTGAAGCGGGTGTGCACATGGTCAGTTGTTACCCTGGCACTCCGTCTTCGGAAGTGCCGGACACATTCCACCGCCTTGGCGGCGAAGGCCGCTACCGGCTGGAATATTCCGTCAACGAGAAGGTGGCCATGGAAGTGGCCACCGGTGCCGCCCTTGGCGGCGCCATGAGCCTCGTGACCATGAAGCATGTGGGCGTCAACGTGGCTGCCGACCCGCTGTTCACCTCCGTTTACACTGGCCTGCCCGGCGGCATGGTCTTGCTGACGGCAGACGACCCCGGTTGCCACTCGAGCCAGAACGAACAGGACAACCGCACTTATGCGCGCTTTGCCCTGCTGCCCTGTTTTGAACCTGCCTCCGCGCAGGAAGCCAAGGACATGACCCGCGAGGCCTTTCGCCTTGCCCGCGAGCTGCAACAGCCCGTGATGCTGCGCACCACCACCCGCATCAGCCACATGCGCGGCGCTGTGGATTTTGACGACCTGCCCGCCACCCAGCCCAAGGTTGAATTCAAGCGCGATCCGAGCCGTTTTGTGCCGGTTCCCGCTGTGGCCCGCAAGCGCCATCAGGTGCTGGACGGCATCATTGAAAAAGCCCGCCAGTTTGCGGAATCTAGCCGCTTCAATACGGTACATGAACCCCAGACGCCCACGCGCCTCGGCATCATCACCAGCGGCGTGGCCCGCAACTATCTGGCCGACGCCCTTGCGGCTGGCGGCTGGGGAGACCGTGTGCGAGTGCTTGAGCTTGGCATGACCTGGCCCCTGCCCACCGCCATGATCACCGAATTTTTGCACGGCTGCGACCGCGTGCTGGTGCTTGAAGAAGGCGTTGACCTGCTGGAGCAGGACATCCGCGCCCTGGTGCAAAAGCAGGACATCCACGTGCGCATTGAAGGCAAGGATTCCGGCCTCACTGGTCAGGGTGAATACTCCACCACCCTTGTCATGCGCCGCATTTCCTCCTGGCTCGACACGCCCTGCCCGGCCAAACCCGTGCGCAGCGTGGACATGGAGCTGCCGGGCCGCCCGCCGAACCTCTGCGCTGGCTGCTCGCACCGTGCCGTTTACTATGCCGCGCGGCAGGTTTTTGGCGACGACGCCTTCTACTCCAGCGACATCGGCTGTTACACCCTGGGTCTGCTGCCGCCCCTGCGCGCTGCGGATTTTCTGGTGTGCATGGGGTCTTCCATCTCCGCAGGCAGCGGCTTTGCCCGCGCATCGGGAAAGCCCGTGGTGGCTTTTATCGGCGACTCCACGTTCTTCCACTCCGGCATGACGGGCCTTGCCAACGCGGTTTTCAACCAGCATGACGTCATTCTGGTCATTCTGGACAACGGCACCACGGCCATGACCGGCCATCAGCCCAACCCCGGCATGGTGCAGGACATGCTTGGCTCCATGAGCCAGCACATGGATATTGAAGCCATTGTGCGCGCCATGGGCGTTACCCAGTGCGCCAAGGTGCGCTCCTTCAACGTCAAGGCCGTCACCAAGGCGCTGGAAGAAATGAAAGCCCAGAGCGGCGTGCGCGTGCTGATTACCGAAGAGCCCTGCGTGCTGTATGCCCGCCGTCAGCTCAAAAAGGCCCAGCCCCAGGTAGCCGAGGTGGCCCAGCAGGGGCCGGAAGCCATGCGCTGTCTTGAACAGCTGGCCTGCCCCGCCTTTTACCGCGAGGGCGACAATCTTGCTGTAGATGCCACGCTCTGCACGGGCTGCATGGTCTGTTTGCAGGTTGCGCCCACGGCCTTCAAGGCGCGGAAGCGGTAGGGAGATATTATGAAAACACAAGAAATGCAGAAGCGGATGCGTATATTCTTTACCGGCGTGGGCGGTCAGGGAACCCTGACGGCCACAACCCTGCTGGCCCGCACGGCTCTGGAAGCCGGACTGGATGTGGTGGCTGGCGAAGTGCACGGCATGGCCCAGCGCGGCGGCGTGGTGGAATCTGTCATGCTACTTGGCGGCTGGCGTTCCCCCAAGCTGGACTACGGCGAAGCCGATGTGCTGCTTGGCTTTGAGCCGCTGGAAACCCTGCGCGCCCTGCCCTATTTGCAGCCAGGCGGCGCAATCTTTTCCAGCAGTGATGCCCTGCCGCCCCTCAGCGTTTCGCTGGGCAAGGCAGTGTACCCCGATATGCCGCACATTATGGAAAAAACCCGTCAGGTTGCGGGGCAGTGCCACTTCGTGCCCTGCCGCGAGCTTGGCATGCAGGCCGGTTCCGTGCAGAGCGGCAACACCGTGCTCCTGAGCGTGGTCTGCTCTTCTGGCGTGCTCCCCTTTGGCGTGGACGCGCTGGAAGCCGCCATCAAAAAATTCCTGCCTCCGAAATTGCAGGAATCCAACCTCAAAGCGCTGGAACTGGGCAAGGCCTACGTGAATAAATAGCGCCTTGCATGCAGGCCCGCCACAGCTGCGGCACCTGAACGTAAAACCATTATGAACGCAAGGAGCCCCTTCAATGAAGGGGCTCCTTTTTTGTGACGGAATAATTTTTGCCTCAGCAATTCTGCATCTGCTCAATGAGGCCTTCAAGATTTTTGGCCTGGGCAGAGAGCCCCGCAACGGCGCGCGAGGCTGCGCTCATGGCAACAGCGGTTTGCCGCGAAAGACTGGTGACATCCCCAATTGTGCGGTTGATCTGGTCCGTGGCAACAGCCTGTTGCTCGCTGGCTGTGGCAATGGCGCTGACCTGATTGGCGGTTTCTTCCACTGTTCCCACAATGCCCTCCAGCGCCTGCCCTGACTGCTGGGCAGCTTCAGTTGCCAACGAGATGCCTTTTACCGCCTCCCCCACAGAGGCGGCGCTGTGGGCCACACTTTGCTGAATGGCCTTGATGGCCGTATCCACATCATGGGTGGAAGCCATTGTTTTTTCCGCCAGTTTGCGCACTTCGTCCGCCACCACGGCAAAACCGCGCCCGGCATCGCCAGCCCGTGCGGCCTCAATGGCGGCATTGAGGGCGAGCAGGTTGGTCTGATCCGCAATATCCGAAATAACGTTCATGATACGGGTGATCGCCTGCGCATGCCCGCCAAGCTGCTCCATATCATCCTTGAGACGCAAGGAGGTAGAACGCACGGTTTCAATACTCTCCAGAGCGTGGCGAACCACCCTGGCCCCGTTCTCTGCTTTTTGGCGGGTTTCTGCCGAGGAGTCAGAGGCCACGGCGGCATTCTGCGCCACCTCGCCCACCGTGGCATTCATCTGCTCCATGCCTGTGGCGGCTTCTGTAAGCCTTTGAGCCGTGCTGTCGGCACTTTCTTCTGCTTGCCGGATGGTTTCGCCAACCTGACCTGACGCTGTGGCAACCACATGGGTCACTTCTTCCAGCGCCTCGGCCACCTGCTGCATGGCTTCTGTTTTTTCGCGGGCATCCCGCTCCGCCGCTTCGGCCTGTTCCAAGGCGGCATTGGCCCGGGCAGACTCTTCCCGCGCTTTTTCCGATTCACTGCGCGCACTTTCAATATGCACTTTCAAAGCCTGAACCATGAGCACCAACGAGGCGTACACACCCTGTTGACGACCTGAGTGCTCAAGATCGTAATCCCCTTCAGCCACCCGGCCCGCGATAAGCTGCAACTGCGCCGGGTCTTTGCCGAGCTGACGCTTGATGGCAAGCGTGATGCCCGCCGTAACCGCAATGCTGAACAGTATGCCCACGATGGCGAGCACGGCCCCGGCCATGCGCGACTGACGCGCAATTTCCTGCGCGCCTGCTGCTGCCTCCTGACTGCGCTGCACGTCGTGCTGCACAAGCTGGTCAAAATAGCGCGCAAGGCGGATAAAATCAGCCCTGCTGCGGGTGAACAGCGCAATGGAGCCATCCGTATCGCCCTCGCCCGCCAGACGGATAATTTCTTCGCGTGTGGCTTCCTCCGCGCGCAGCTGGGCTATGATGTTGCCCCACAGTTCATCATCTACCGGTTCGTCAGCCTGTTTACGGGCTTCGATCAATACCTGATAGGCCTCGGCGTGCTGCGCAAACTGCTTGAGTGCGCGCTTGATGCGGTCGCGATACTCGGCAATGGTGACTCTATCCGTATGCGGGGTGAGGGCCGCCAGATCGGAGCGGGCCGAATACAGCAGGGACGCCATGGCCTGCACCGCTACAAGCGAGGGTACATACTGCTGATCCATATGGCTGACGGCGTGATCAATACGGTCGGTATTGATGTAATACACGCCGAACAGCGCCAACATAAGAACAATGATGCTGCTGAACGAAAAAACCAGTTTCGTGGTCAGCCTCATGAGCACTCCCGTAGTTTGCTTGCTGTCGCCTGCGGAGACGGCAATAATCGTTACGCTTCAAATTGATAGTTGCTGCCGCTGATGCGTTTGCACTGCTTTTTCAGCGTGGCTGCGGCCCGCGCCAGATCAAAGCTGCTCTGGAAGTTGCTGGCCTTGACGCCGACAATTGTCAGAGACATGAGCGGGAAACGCTCCTCAATATTGCTGCGACTTTTGCCCTCAATGTAACCGCGCTGGACGTCATCAGCGCTGTAAAAGGCAGGCACGCTGTCGTTAAAGGCAGAAATAATGGCTTCGCACACGCTGGGGGCTGCTTGGGTGTCTGTTACGGCGATAAAATCATCACCGCCGATGTGGCCCACAAAATCATCCTCACAGGCGCTTTCCTTGATGATGGACGAAAGGCGCTTGAGCGCCCTGTCTCCATTTTTAAAGCCGTATTTGTCGTTGTAAGCCTTGAAGTTGTCGATATCGAAGTAGAGAACAATGCGCGGCAAGCCGAGGCGCACAAGGCGCTCCAGCTCGATATCTATGAGCGCGTTGCCGGGCAGTTCTGAAAGAGGGTTGAGCTGGCGAGCGTTGGCGACCTCAAGCTCAATACTTTTCTCAAGCAGTTCCTTGACTGTCACCACGCCCTGATAGCGCCCCTCGCGGGTTACGGTAACAAAGTCATAGAGTTTGGCGTCATCACGGCGCATGGCCTGACGCGCGACCAGATCAATGGTGCACTGGTGGTCTACACACAGAAATGAGCGGTCCATGACCGCCTCCACGGCTTTGTCGGCAAAGAGGGAAAAACCAAACCTGCCGCTCAGTTGCTCGTGCAGGCGGTTGCGCGTGAGCGCTCCAACGGGAATCTCGCCCATGACGACGCACAGGCCGTTGAGCTTGCTGTTTTTTTCAAACAGATCAACCACGCTGCGTATTGGCATGTGCGGCGGCACAACCGTGCCTGGGCGGCAAATATGCCGCACATGAAACTTGTGGACGCGCGCGCCGAAAAATCTGTTTTTGATTTTATTTTCGCGGTGAATGACCTGGAGAGCCACGGGATCTACAGCTCGAGGAGTGGGATCTGGCCTGCGGAGAAAATACCCCTGCCCGTAGGGCACATCAAAACTGATGAGGGTTGCCAGCTCTTCTTCGGTTTCTATGCCCTCGGCAATGATGCGTGTATTGGTGAGCGCCGCAAATTCCTGCATGCTCTTGATGAGCGCCTGCCGGGTGAGGTCTTTATCCACCCCGCGTATGAGCTGCATGTCGAGCTTGATAAAGTGCGGCTGCACGTCTGATATGAGGTTGAGGCCGGAATAGCCTGCGCCTGCATCGTCGATGCTGATCTGGTAATTCTGGCCTTTGTAGTGCTCGATAATCTGTTTGAAGCCACGCAGGTTCACAACCGACTCGCGTTCGGTGATTTCAAAAACGATATCCTCGGCGCTGATGGCAAAACGTGTCAAATATTCCTTGGTGAACCCCATGCCGAAGTGCGAATCCTGAATGATGTTCGGATTTACATTAAGGAACAGGCGGATGCCCGTTGGCATCTGGCGGGCAGCGCGCAGGGCGCTGCGCCTAAAGAGGTGCTCAAGCTCCAGCATGCGCCCGTTTTCCAGCGCGCACTGAATGAGGGCCTCGGGATTTTCAAGCGGAGTCCCGGCAGGGCCGCGCCCAAGCGCCTCATAACCAAAGACAGCGCCATCGCGAAGGGAAACAATTGGTTGGAGCACGCTGGTGATGACTTGGTTCTGAAGCACATCCAGCAAATCTTGTCGGCGCTGCTCATCATCAGCAGTTGCAACATTCAGTGACGTTGAGGCTGGCGGCGGAACCATTGACGAGGCGCGGCATGGATGCGAATGCGAATCTGCCAAGCCTGCAGGATGCAGCGGCAAATCGCAAAAAGTATCTACAAATAAATCCTGCGCGGAAGAATCGGGCATGACCCCCTCCACATAAATTGCTGGGATGGCTGGGCTGCGGTCTGTTTACGCGAAGCGGACTGCGACATTAATTTTCAGCCAGCGCGGTACTCAGACTCGTAGTCACAAACATCACTAAGCCGATACTATGGCGGGTCTGTTACAGAAATAATTGATTTTGACGGCGAATTGGATTCGTCAGAGATAATTGGAAAAGACTGTTGCCAAAAAGAAGGAGGGAATTGAGCTCATTGTTACAACCGCATGACGCGACTTTTTACGGCAATGTTACGGAGGTAGACGTGCGCATGAGAGGGGCAGATTTTGATCGGAGCCTAGATGGTGGGACGGATGGCCTTTAGTGATAGCCGTGTCTGGTGTGGCAATGATGCCAAGAACGATTTGCTTAGCTCAACTTAATTCTATTTATTGCCCTTTGGGCACGAGATTCCGCCGTCCGGCGAAGCTTGGGCCGCCTGTGCGGTGGACAATTTCTGCTCATCGTAAAGCTGGAGTCTTTTGCTGCCCTCCGGGCACGCGATTCCGACGTCCGGCGGAGTTTGAGGCGCCTGTGCGCAGCGCAGCAAGTCGGGGCCGGTTATGGGGCTACGCCCCCCCTTCTCGCCCCCCCTTCTCGGCCCCCCTTGCACTCCCCTCGGAACACCCCCTAAGAGCGACTATCAATTACCCCAGTATGGCGAGGACAACGCGGCTATAGCTTCGGGAACTTCCTTTGCTCGCTGCGCTCGGTCAGGCGATCTCCCTCCGCGCCGCGTAAATGCCAGATAGCGCTTTTGCGTTGGATAAAGTCCGTTTCTGCCGACGATCCAGATAACTATTCTGCTTTGAAAGCTGGTCGTTGGCTCAAGCTGCCTCGCCAAAAAAATTGTTGCATCGCAAAAAATCTGGTTTCGCTGTGGGCATCATCACAGGCAAGACGTGTTGATTACTTCCCTAGTCACCTCGAAACGAAAGCTCCACTGCTAAAGAAGCCAACGGCAAGTCGTTAACCTCATATGCCTTTTGCAGGCAGTAATTAAAGAAAGGTTGCGGAGTCACGTTCAGCACATTCGGGCGAGCAGTTACAATGAACTAGTGAAAAATTATGTTGTCAGGGAAAACTTGATTTGCTGTGGTCGTGACCAGAAACAGACCCTGAAGTCACTTTCTGTTGGTCACTCCTTCTGCCTTTCAAGGGTCAGAAATGTGATAATTAAGGCATCGCCTACCCTCCTTGGCTTTCAGTGGTCGAGATCAGGTGGTGGTCGTGCGTTGCCTATAGCATCTTATCTTTTGCAGGGCGTGATCAGAAAATGGTTGTGGCGTTGCCTTCCTTAGACTCGCCGGAGCGTAGGCGGAGGCGATGTGCTGGTGTTGGGCGA
>OGHJ01000161.1_pt1 | contig 113325 bp, 108 predicted proteins | sample 1571351 | NCBI WGS metagenome assembly OGHJ01 (sample SAMEA2582037, study PRJEB24529) | metagenome | biome: Human gut stool | place: China | collected 2011 | reverse complement strand
GTCCCCTCTGTCGCTGCGCGACATCTCCCCGCACTGCGGGGAGTCACCCTTTGCAGGGGAGCCTAAGTATAGAACAGGGAACGGTCCCCTGTTTTTGGTAAAATAAAAAAAGGTGAATTTTATGGAACAGATTTTACTTGAAAAAATTAAGAAACTTGGGATAAAAGAATTTGAGAATTTTAATTCTTTAAATCTTATGGATGGAAATTACTTGAATATAGAATGTACACTTCCTAATGGGGATAAAACTAAAATTCTTGATAACGATACACAATACTATGCAAAACAGATTGATATTGAAGGAAGCGATAAATGTTATGGTGTAGCTGCTAATGAAAAGTTTATTGCTGTATATAAATATGGTTGTAATGGCGAAAATGCAGAACTTGTACTATGGAAAAAAATATAATTTCAATAAAACAGGGGACGGTTCCTTGTCCTACTACACAATAGAAACTTAACCGGAGGCGACGGTATGTACAAACCGATTTCTACCTACACCGGGCGGCATTTTGACCCGTACCACGCGGTGGCGGCGGATCTGGATGTGCGGGATATTGCCCACGCCCAGTCTCTGATGACCCGCGCCAACGGCCATTTTCCGGCGTTTTACTCCGTGGGGCAGCACTCTTTGGCTTGCGCCCGAGAGGCGCTGGTGCGAGGCGAAGCGAACCAAACGGCACTGTTTTGCCTGCTTCATGACGGCGCAGAGGCGTATATGAGCGATGTGACCCGGCCGGTGAAGGCCCGGCTGCCGGAATTTGTCCGGGCAGAGGAGCGGCTGCTGGCGCTTCTGTTTGACACCTTGGTAGAGGCTCGGCCTACTCCGGCGCAGTGGCAGACGGTCACGGAGATCGACAACGCCATGCTGTCGGCGGAATTTTTGCATTTTACCGGCGAGGTGATCCCCACGAATGCCCCGCCCCTGCAACGCACCCCGGATTGGACGCAGCTGCCCTTTGATCGGGTGGAGCAGGATTTTCTCTATTTGTACGCCCGCCTGCGCGGCTGAAAAGGCGCGCTTTCGGTAATACATAACACAATAGGAAAAAAGGAGCAATTCCATTGTTGGATTGCTCCTTTTTGTAGATGATGTGCCTTATCGCAGGGCGCGGAGGCGGGGATCGGTGCGTACTGCCGGCTTGATCTTATCGCCAAACCGGCGCCGCTGCCGATTACAGTGCCTATCACCTGGTGATGAACGGCCACGGCGTTTGCTGCGCTCACTTTGATGGTATTGCCCCGGTTGGGGTTCCCTTGCTTACCAGCATCAGCAGGTGGATGTTTATACCCACCTGTCGCCCAACTTGCAACAGGCGGAGAATATGCAGACTGCGGCTGCCTACGCTCGGGAGTTTCGCCACTACAAGTGCCTCTTTGCAAGCTATGACAGCTATGCCGATCAGCTGTGTGAGCGCAACGCGCGAACGTATGCCCTTTATGCCGTAGCCAAGTACAGCGGTCAGCGGGAGATATAAAAAGGAAAAACGCCATCGAGCATTGGTACACTCGATGGCGTTTTGCCATGTTTATATTTATTTTTGGATAGTCGGATCGTTTGTGCGGCCAAGAATATAATCCGTAGACACACCATAGTAGTCCGCCAGCGCCAGCAGCACGGCGGTGGGCAGATCCCGTTGGCCTAATTCGTAATTGGAATAAACCTGCTGGGAGCAGTTGAGCACCGTCGCCACTTGCTTTTGGGTCAGGTCGCGATCCTCACGCAGGTCTCGTATTCTTTGAAACATACTATCACCGGCGTTATTATAAAATACCGCAATTTGATGTATTGACATTTACCGCAAAATGCAGTATTTTAAGGATAGTATGCGTGCGGCGTGGTGCGAATATGCGTAGAGGGATCCACTATTTAATCCCTCTGTTTTGCTACGCTCAACACCACCTAACCGGTGTCGCAATCAGCCTAACAAAAAAGCCACCGGAAAGGGTGGCTTGGATCGATGGTTATGGATTTGTTTTGGGGTTGTCGGTGCGGCCAAGAATGTAGTCGGTAGATACGCCGTAGTAGTCCGCCAGTGCCAGCAGGTGCTCCAGCGGCAGATTTTGGTAGCCCCGCTCGTAGCGGGAATAGACGGTTTGGCGAATGCCCAGCAAGGCGGCCACATCCGTTTGCTTCAGGTCTCTGTCCTCTCGCAGATCCCGCAGCCTTCTAAAATACACAACGCCACCTCCGCACCACTGATTGGTACTATTGACTTTAGCATAAAAATTTGCTAATCTTCTATTATAGTACCCATTAGTGCTACGATGCAGCGAATAAGTTGGTGAAACAATGCAAAGTGAGATGGAAAAAAGCAGCAGCCTGTCCGCCCTGCGCCAAAGGGTCAGGGACGGCGTGGCCGAGAGTGATTTTGCCGGGCTGGCTCGGTTGGTCACCCATCGTGGAGTGTGGCAGGCAGTTGCCGCAGACCCGATCAGTTGTGCCTATATGGCGCCGGTGTGGGCGTATGGCTTGGCACCGGCACCGGGGGTTGATATTTTCGGTCGGTTAGAGCGGTGGTGCCCAGCGCTGCCCGCAGCGGATTATGCCTTGGGCATTTTGTATGCGGACGGGCTTTGCCTGCCCCGGAATGTGCACCTGGCCCGCTACCATTTGCAGCAGGGCTGGCAGACGGAGTATTCGCCGCTGGGCGGCACTTCCTGTTGGTGGGTGTTTTCGTCCATTGCACCGGACGCCGTGTTGGCCCGCGCCGCCGCCGGGGCGTACCGGTCCAAATTCGCCTTGGCCGCACGGCGGGGGGGATAAGATAGAACGCAAGGCCTTGATGAAATCGGGCACAAGCGGCCGGATGTGGGCATCCGGCCCTACATTTTTGTAAATTATAATCTTGTAGGGTGCGATGAGTGAATTGCACGTAGTGCAAGAGACACGAGGCTCCAAATGCGTTAGCATTTGGGAGAAACAGTCCGGGGGACTGTTTCGTAGCGAGTACAGTATCGCACCGCTTTGCTACAACACAAAAAAGGCACCGTTCCAACGAACGGTGCTTTATGCTTATTTTTTTCTGTTGTGCTCACTTGACCCGCACGGCGCGGGCTGCGGTGTAGCTGCCGTAGTAGCGGGTGTTGCCTACGGTAGTGTAGGGGCGCAGGCGCACATAATAGGTGCGGCCGCCCTTGGCGGTTTTAATATTCCAGGTGGCCTTGCCGCTGCTTACATACAGGGTCTTTTTGTCGCCGGAAAAGTTCTTCTTGGTGGAATACTGCACCGCGTAGCCGTTGCATTTCACTTTGTTCCAGCGCACGGTAATCTGCTGCTTTTTGGCGGATTTGGCGGCGGTGCATTTGGTGGCAGTAGGGCGGGTGGTTGTTGCCAGTCGGGTGCCCTTGGCGCCTTCCTTGGTCTTGGAGTCTACCGTGTAGGGCGCCACATAAAAATAGTATTTGGTGCCCGGCTTGGCGCCGCTGCCCTTGAACACAAAGCTGCGGGCGGTTGTGGTGGCCAAGCGCTTTGTTTGCTTCTTGGCGGCAATATATTGGTACACCACATAGCCGTCGGCGCCGGGCTTTTTGTTCCACTCCAGGGTAATGGAACCGGTGGCGGTCTTTTGCGTTTTCAGCCCGGTGACGGTGCCTGGCAGGGCGTGCTTGGCGTTCACCTTGGAATAGGGACCCCGGTAAGCGGTGTTGCCCCGATAAGCCGCCACCTGCACCTCGTACAGCTGGGTGTCTGTTAAATCGGTCAGATCCACTCGGGTGGTGCTTACTGCCCTGTCAAAGCCTTTGCCGGTGGTGCGGTTGATGACCTTCACCAAGTAGGCGTTGGCGCCGGGGGTGGCGTTCCAGATGTAGGTGAGCCGTGTTTTGCTTCGGCTCTCCAGGGTCAGACCGGTGACCTTGGCAGGCAAGATCTTAAAGCGATAGTACCACCGCCGCCCGGTGTAAGCACCCAGCCCCTGGGCGGTAATGGTGGCCATGCCTACCGCTTTGTTATTGATATAGGTCAGGGTGTAATCCTTGTCCGCTTTCAGCGGTTGGCCGTCCTCGCCGGTGACGGTGGGGGCGGGCGTGATGGCCTTGCCGGTGTAGGTCTTGCTTTTCAGCAGGGTGGCAGAGCCGGGCAAACTGTTTTTATTGCCGTACAGAAAGTCCATATCCGTGTTGCCGTTGACCCCGGCCACCTTGCCGTTGTCTGCGTACTGCCACATCAGGTAATCGCCGTCGTACTTGCAGGCTTTGGAGCCGTATTCCGCCACCCATAGGGCGTAGCGGCCCCGGGTTTCCTGCTCAATGTAGTCCAGCAGCGGGCTGCGGCTCATATACAGCCCCGGGGTGTGCCCGGCAGCGGCAATGATGCTGCAAAAGTGCTCTACCAGCTGGGTGCAAAAGGCCTTGCCCTTGTTCAGCTGGCTGCTCTCCTCTAAGTCATAAAACACCGGCAGATCCAGGGTGCGGCTGCCCAGTACTTGCAGGCACAGGCGCGCCTCTTTTTCCACATCCGCCACGCTCTTGGCATAAGAATACCAGTAAATACCCACCGGCAGCCCGGCTGCAGTGGCGTTCTTAAAGTTGGTGGCAAAGTAGGCGTCCTCCTGGCTGGCATTCTTGCCGTACCCGGCGCGCAGAATGGCAAAGTCAATGCCGTCGTTCTTTATCTTTTTCCAGTCCACCTTTTCTTGCCAAGCGGAAATGTCTACACCGTTTAGCACCTCCAGCTTGTCAAATCGGGCGTTGTGGGTGTAGCTTTTGCCGGTGTATTTGGATCTCATGGTGGCGGCCTGGGCTGCGCCCGCCGTAGGCAGCAGCGCCGTTAAGGCCACCAGCACCGCCAGCAGTACGGCGGTGACAGAAAACAATCTCTTTTTTGCTTTTTGCATTAGGAACCTCCCAAATACCAGCGGTTCAGGTCAATGTACTTGCTGCCGTTGCCTTTGATCTTGCCGGTTTTGGAATATTGCCAAATATCAAAATCCCCGGTGTAGGTGACGGCGCTGTTGTAGTCCGCCACCCAGCGCAGAGTGCCCTTGGGCAGGGAGGCGGCGTCGAATTTAGAAATGTAAAAATGTGAGTTGGCGTACACCCCGGCGGTGTAGCCGTCGGCGGTCACGGTGTCACAAAAGGCGGTGAGCAGCCGGGTGGTGTCCTTTTTGCTCACATTGGCGTCATACAGCCGACCGGCGTGTTCTCCGGCGGCGTTGTAGCCGTATTCATAGTCTATGATCAGCGGCAGCTCCACTTTGGCAAAGCGCACGGCTTCCAGCACAAAGCGGGCTTCCTCTTGGGCTTCTTTCTCCGTGGTGGCTTGAGAGAAGAAATATACACCCACCGGTACCCCGGCCTTGCGGGCAGCTTTTAAGTTCTCTTTTGCCATTTTGTCTGCATGGAGCGCACCGTCGTTGTAGCCCCGGTAGCCTACCCGGATAAAGGCAAATTTGGCGCTTTTTGCCAGGGTAGTCCAGTCCACGGTGCCGTTGTGCTCGGAGATGTCTACCCCCTCCACAAAGGGGGCGTCGGTGCCAAAGTCATAGGTTACCCGCTGATGGCGGTTCCCCAGTGCCAGCACTGTGGCAGCCAGCGCACCCACGATCACCAGCGCCAGCGCCGCCTGCACCCACCGGTTGGCAAACAGAGATTGGCCGTTGGTTTTGCGCCGCCCCTTGCGCCGGGCGGTGCCGGCGGGCTTTTTGCGGGTGGCTTTTTTACGGTTGCTTGTCCGCTGTGGGGTTGACCGACTGCGGGTATTCTTTTTTGCAGGTTTTTTTCGTTCGTTTGCCATGCTTTGCTCCGCTTTACCTGTAAATGATCCTTTTAATAGTAATACAAAGCAGGGAGCGGGTCAAGGGCAGCGGGCCAAAATTTACAATTCCCCCGGTATTCCACTGTTGTGGTAATTTAAAGCGCTTTCTTGACAAGTTATCCCGGGCAGTATAATATAATAGGTATTACAGTATAGAAATCAGGTAAAGCCCATGCAGAATTTTGATAAAATGGATCATATGCACTTTATTCGCAAGCTGCCCATTCCTCAGGAGCTGAAAAAAGAGATGCCCCTGACTCCGGAGCTGGCTGCCTACAAGGACAAGCGGGATCAGGAGATCGCCGCCATTATCCGCAGCGAGAGCGACAAGCTGCTGTTGGTGATCGGTCCTTGCTCGGCGGATCGGGAGGATGCGGTGATTGACTATATCCACCGCCTGGCAGAGGTGCAAAAGCAGGTGGCGGACAAAATCTTGATCGTTCCCCGCATTTATACCGGCAAGCCCCGCACCACCGGCGCCGGATACAAGGGCATGCTCCACCAGCCGGATCCGGGTAAAAAGCCGGATATGTACGAGGGTATTCGCGCCATTCGCCATATTCACCTGCGTGCCTTGCAGGAGACCGGGCTGTCTTGTGCAGACGAGATGCTGTACCCGGAGAACCACCGGTACCTGAGCGATCTGCTCAGCTATGTGGCCGTGGGTGCCCGCAGCGTAGAAAACCAGGAGCACCGGCTGATCTCCAGTGGACTGGATATTCCTGTGGGTATGAAGAATCCCATGAGCGGGGATCTGTCTGTGATGATCAATGCCATTAAGGCCGCCCACGGCGATCATTCCTTTATTTATCGCGGCTGGGAGGTAGAGAGCCAGGGCAACCCCCTGTCCCACGCCATTTTGCGGGGCAGTGTGGACCGCCACGGCATCAACCACGCCAATTATCATTACGAGAATTTGCGTATTCTCCACGATCTGTATGTGGAGAGCGGCATTGCCAACCCGGCGGTGCTTATTGACACCAACCACTCCAATTCCTCCAAGCAGTACCTGCAACAGGTGCGTATTGCCAACGAGGTACTCCATTCCATGCGTCACTCGGCGGATATACGCCGGCTGGTGAAGGGCTTTATGATTGAGTCTTACATTGAGGATGGCGCCCAAAAGTGGGAGGACGGCATGTACGGCAAGTCCATCACCGACCCCTGCCTGGGTTGGGACAAGACCCGGGACCTGATTTTCTCCTTGGCGGACCAGCTGTAAACGGAAAAGCATATACTGCGCCCCGGCAGATCGTTTTCGGTCCCGCCGGGGCGTTTATTTTTCCAACCCCTGTCCGTTATTGCGATTTTGGGCATTTTTTTGTTCCAACGGTGTTGACAAATGGCGCAAAAGTGCTATATTGGTAGTACAAATTCAACAGTCAAATGCAACGAACAGGACAGGACGAACCGCATCACCGCTTACAGAAAGCCGTCGGTTGTGGAAGACGGCAGCAAGGCACGGTCCTCGTTATCCCCTGCAAGCAGCACCTGTGAGCGGCCCTCGGGCTTCGTAATCGGTGCCGGTACTCCCCGTTATCGGAGCGTGCTATCCGCCTTGGCGGGCAGCGCATGAGCGGTCGGCAGCTTTGCCGGCAAGCAGAGTGGTAACGCGCGGGTTTCTGATTTTTACCTTCGTCTTTGCACAGCAGCATTGGCTGTGCCGGGGCGAAGGTTTTTTGTTTTTGTATTTGACTGGGAAAAGAAGAATGAAAGGAGTCTTTCAAATGAACACATTGGTTATTGTACTGATTGCCATTGTTGTGTTAGGTGCGGGCTATGTGCTGTATGGTCGCCATATTGCCAAGTCCTGGGGGATTGATCCCAAGGCAGAGACCCCCGCAGTGAAGTACAACGACGGCAAAGACTTTGTACCGACCAACGGCTGGACGGTGTTCAGCCATCAATTTTCCTCTATCGCAGGTGCAGGCCCGGTTACCGGCGCCATTCAGGCGGCGGTTTTCGGCTGGGTACCGGTGCTGTTGTGGATCCTGATCGGCGGCGTTTTCTTCGGCGCCGTTACGGACTTCGGCGCCCTGTACGCTTCTGTGAAGAACGAGGGCAAGAGCATGGGTATGCTCATTGAAAAGTACATCGGCAAGCTGGGCCGCAAATTGTTTACCATCTTTTGCTGGCTGTTCTCCGTGCTGATCATCGCCGTATTTGCGGATATGGTTACCGGCACATTCTCTGCCTATGATGCGGCGACTCAGCAAAAGCTGCCGACTGCCGGGGTCAACGGCTCCGCCGGTATGGTGTCTATTATGTTTATGGTGTTTGCCGTGGTGTTCGGCCTGATCCAGAAAAAGTGGAACCTGACCGGGTGGAAAGAGTTTGTTGTGGGCATTGTCTTTATTGTTGCGTCCTTTGCCGTCGGCATTAAAGTGCCCATCATCATGGACAAGGCCCAATGGGCTGCCGTGGTGTTCGCTTATATTTTCCTGGCGGCCATTATGCCCATTTGGCTGATGAAGCAGCCTCGGGACTTTATGACCACCATTATGTTTGTGTGCATGATCGCCGGTGCCATCATCGGTTTGGTGATCGGCCACCCCACCATGGAGCTGCCTGCCTTTACCGGGTTTAATAACGAGAAGCTGGGCACCATGTTCCCCATTCTGTTTGTGACCGTGGCCTGCGGCGCTGTGTCCGGGTTCCATAGCCTGGTGTCCTCCGGCACTTCGTCTAAGACCATTGCCAATGAGAAGGATATGCTGAAAGTGGGCTACGGCGCCATGATTTTGGAGAGCGTGCTGGCTGTACTGGCGCTGTGCGTGGCCGGTGCCGCCGCCAAGAACGGCGTGGCTGCCGAGGGCACCCCGTTCCAGATCTTCTCCCGCGGCGTTGCCGGGTTCTTTGAGAAAATGGGCGTGCCGGTGCAGGTAGCCACCGTGTTTATGACCATGTGTGTGTCCGCTTTGGCGCTGACCACCCTGGATGCTGTGGCTCGGATCGGTAAAATGTCTTTCCAGGAGATCTTCAGCGTAGATGATATGAAGCACGCAGCTCTGTGGCGCAAGGTGGTGTGCAATCCGTATTTTGCTACCATCATCACCCTGCTTTGCGGCTATGTGCTCACCAAGGTGGGCTACCAGCAGATTTGGCCTCTGTTTGGCTCTGCCAACCAGTTGCTCAGCGCACTGGTGCTGATTACGCTGTGCGTGTTCCTGAAGGTTACCGGCAGAAAGAACAAGATCCTGTTCCCGCCTATGATCATTATGCTGTGCGTTACCTTTACTGCATTGGTGCAGCGGCTGATCGCCATGATCAAGGCCATTCAGCAGGCTGCCGCAGTGGAGATCCCTGCCGGACAGACCAGCTGGGGCGCTGTGTTTATTGCCAACGGTTTGCAGCTGATCATCGCCGTGCTGCTGATTGTACTGGGCTTGACCATTGTGGTCAACAGTGCCAAGAGCTATGTGAAGAGCAAAAAAGGCAGCGAGACCGAAGAGGTCGCCAAGGCATAACGGCGTGCGTATAATATTGATATAAACCATGAACCGTCTGCGTATTTCTGCGCAGGCGGTTTTGTATTTGTATTTGGCCCCCCTGCAATAAGGGAGGCAAATCGCAACCGATTCTCCTAAAATATGGAACATATTCCGATGAATGACGGTACAGATTTTCAAATGTGCCAAATAAAGAACCGGACAGTTGTCAAATGCACGGCGGCGTGTTATAATACTGGACGCAAAACAAAACTAAATTTGGAAAAGGGGATTTTTCATGTCAGACAAAACGGAAAAAAAGTACATGAAGAAGTCAGAGATCGTTACCTTTGGTATCGGTCTGTTCGGCGTGGCTCTGATGACCGGCTGGATGCCGGACTACACCGCTACCTTCTTCGCTGACTTCGCGTTCAAAGGCAAGGGATTTGACTCCGCCACCATGGCAAACGCCATCTCTATGGTGTTCTTGGTGGCCGGTATCATCGGCGCCGTGTGCGAGCTGGTGATCGGCTATTTGGTGGATAACACCCGCACCAAGCTGGGTAAGGTAAAGCCCTGGGTGGGCTTCGGCGTGGTGCCGCTGGCCGTGGTGGCTATGCTGGTATTCATTGCACCCAACACCTCCAACCAAACCTTGGCGATCGTGTGGATGTTTGTGATCTACTCCTTGTATACCGCCTTCAGCTGTGCGGTAGAAAGCCCGTCTAACTGCTTCGGCTCCCTGTGCTCGCCCAATCCGGCAGAGCGCTCCACCGCCATCTCCATCGCTTCGTTCCTGCGCAGCGTGGGCCAGTCCGGCGGTATGGTAGTCGTGATGGTAGTGGGCCTGGTGATGAAGGCCTTGATGGGCAAGCAGCAATATAAGAACGCCGAGGGCCAGGGCCTTGACCTGGTGATCTCCACGGCGGTGTGCGCCCTGGGTCTGATCCTCTTTGTGATGATCTTCTTTACCAATAACAAAGAGCGTGTGCCTTTCACGCAGGAGAAGGTGAGCCTGAAAGACGCCGTCAAGGTGGTCTTTACATACAAGAACCTGCTGATGGTGTCCTTGACCAAGCTGTGCGGCTTTGGCCGCGGCGTGTACGGCACCGTGTCTTTGTACATCGCCATTTACCTGCTGGGCTCTAAGGACCTGAAGCTGGCGCTGCTGCTGCCCATGGGTATCGGTACCGCTGTGGGCACCCTGCTGGTGAACTTTGTGCTGAAGAAGTTCTCCACCAAAAAGACCTTTATTCTTTTCTGCGTGTACGGTGCGTCTTCCCTGGCGATCCTGTTCCTGGTATCTAAGGGTATCGGCTTTAACAGCACCCTGATTGTGCCGTTCCTGATCCTGAACTTCTTCTGCGGTCTGCAGCACGGCAACACCAATGTAACCCCCAATATTATGATCGCCGACTGCGTAGACGAGATCGAGTGGAAAACCGGCCAGCGCAAGGACGGCTTGGCGTATGCCGGTTACGGCCTGTTCTCCAAGATCGCTTCCGCCTTCACCAAGGCGCTGGGTCCCTGGCTGCTGTACACCTGGTCCGGCTATGCCGTATCTCGTGACGCCAATGTGGCTTATGCCGCCCAGACGGATTCTACTTTGAACAAGATCTTAATGATCTACACCATCATTCCCGCCGTGTTCGTTGTGCTCCAGGCGGTGCCCATCTTCTTCTACGATATGGTCGGTGAGAAGAAGGCGCGCATTACCCGCGAGCTGATGGAGCGCCGTGAGGCCGCCGGCTTGGTTGCCGGTGAGGGCGAAGAGACTGCCGATGCGGCAGCAGCCGAGTAAGGGGGCGACGAGAATGGCAAAACAGGAAAAGACTTTTAATACCAAGTTGTATGCGCTGGTGGTATTTTTGTTGGTTGCAGCCATTTTGGCTGTGTCCACCGTGGCCACCTTTAGCAGCAAGTATATTGCATTTAAGCCGGAGAAGGTCGCGCAGGCGTATGCGGATACCATTGTGCAGACCGGTGACGGCTACAATGCCAACAAGTATGCGCTGGTGAGCAAAAGCGAGAAATACGGCGATTTTATCCGCAAGTATTATATGTATCCGGTGATCTATAAGGACGCCGGTTACAAGCCCGGCGACGATACCAAGAACTTAAAGGGCTTGAACGACGACAGCTACAAGTCCGATAAGACCAAGAACGATGACGGTACGCTTACCGGCCGGGTGACCGAGGCCATGTATCCCTACTATGTGGAGCTGCTGGGTCAGTACGGCTGGGACGATGCAGACGCTATGTTCACCAATTACTTTGCCAAGTACCAGCAGGTGCGGGGCCAGGTGTTTGGCGACCAGTATCTGGACGACGAGGGTATGTTCACTGCGCTGGAGGCCAATGTAAAGACCTACGGCGAGAGTCTGACCGGTACGGAAGAGACCTACGACAAGAACACCAAGGTGAAGCTGACGGATAAGACCATCGGCGCTTACCAAAAGGCGCTGGGCGAGGATTACAAGCTGACCACCACCGTGACCGATGTGCAGCCGGTGGAGGATGTAAAGGCTTATACCGCCAAGATGAATACCCAGCTGCTGGCGAATTATGAAGTCAGCGCCGACGACATCAGTGCCGTTTCCACCTGCACCGTGCAGGTAACGGACGCTAAGGGTACCCAGTTGGCCACCTGCAACCTGACCGTGGTGCAGATCGGCCATACCTGGTATGTAGACAATACCACCGCAGATACCTCTGCGTTGTATCAAATCGGCAAATGATCTTTCGCTTGCCGTAAGAGAGGGAACCGCCCGGACCATAAGGCCCGGGCGGTTTTTTGTGTGCGATGGATAAGATCCGTTTGGCTTTTATTTTTTTGTAGGGTGCTTGCACGCCCTGCCATTTGCCGCCATTTCCTATCCTGAAAAAGACTCCACATTCTTTTGCAACCCACTATGCAAGCATGCAAAAATATGGTATAATTCTTGCGAGACAGTGTGCATTATCCGACGGTTGTCTGCTGGTGCTGAGGATCAAAAAATCGTGGAGCATTTCTTTGATCTGATGGAGGAGAGCATTGGCCTGTTGATCGAGGAAGCGTAAGGCTTTTACAGAATCGGTTTGGATTTATCATTCTTTACAAAAAAATAAGGCCCCTGCCATTGCAGGGGCTTTGTGCGTATGAATCATCGTATGGATTACCGTATTTTGCGCAGCTGTGCGGTGAGTACGGCAGTCAGCTTTTCCCGGTCAAAGGCGGGCAGCGGCTCCAGAATCACATCAATACAGCCGCCTACGGCGTAGATCACATTGGTTACCTGGTGATAATTTTTTTCCATAGTGAAGTTGTTGTGGGAGCAAATGGCCTCGGTCATCTGCTGTTTGAGCATGCGCAGGGCGGGGGCGCACATACGGCTGTTTTTAAATTTGGTCAGCCGCTCAATGTTGTTGTTGCGCTCAATCTCATTGAGTATACTGTTGATTATATCCGTGGGATCCCGCTGGATTTGCTCGTAGTTGATGCCCTTGGCAATCTCCACAATGCCATTGGTGATGGTCTCAAAGCAGAATTGAATGCACGCGCCCATGCTCTTAAAGTGCAGATAAAAGGTGCTTTTGTTAATATCTGCTTTTTTGCACAGCTCCAATACGGTAATCTTGTCCGTTTCTTTTTCAATCATCAGCGCAATCATGGCGTTAAAGACCGCCGCTTTGGTGCGCTTTACCCGTCTGTCCATTTCTTAGAAAAATCCCCCTCAAACTGTTTTGTAATGGACACCTGTCCAATAGCAAATACTATGATACCATAAATGAAAGAAAGGTTGCAAGCAACTTCACGGAATTTGTAGGAAGTGCTGGAAAACACCATGAAAACTTGTGCAAAAACACGAAAAATTATCCCGCTGGTACTGGCGCTTTTGCTGCTTCTTGGCGGTTGCAGTGCGGTCAACAGGGCTGCCGTCTTTGGTACAAACGGCAATGAGACTACCCGGCGGCAGGATGTGTTGACGGTGGAATTCCTGGATGTAGGTCAGGCCAATGCGGCGCTGCTCACCTGCGGGGGCAAGAGCCTGCTCATCGACGGCGGCAATGTGGCAGACGGCGCCAAGGTTACCCGAGCGGTGCGGACTGTAACAGACCGGCTGGACTATGTGGTGAATACCCACGGCCACGAGGACCATGTGGGCGGCCTGCCTGCTGTGGTGGACGCGGTGCCGGTGGGGCAGGCCATTGTCAGCCCGGTGACGACGGACAGCGAATATTACCGGGATTTTGTGGACGCGTTGGCGGATCGGGGCGTGACCCCGGTAGCCGGGCAGGCGGGTATGCAGTTTCCTTTGGGGGAGGCGAAGTGTACCGTGCTGGGCCCCGCCGCTGCCGGCAGCGATCTGAACAACAGCAGTCTGGTGCTGCAAGTGCGCTTTGGCGGCGCGACTTTTCTCTTTATGGGCGACGCCGGGGCGGAGGAAGAGCGCAGCTTAATCCAAAGCGGTGCAGATGTAAGTTGTGATGTGCTGGCGGTGGGTCACCACGGCAGCGACTCTGCCACCGGCTATGTGTTTCTGCGCCAGACGTTGCCCAAGTATGCGGTGATCTCCGTGGGCGCGGGCAACCGTTATGGCCACCCGGCAGAGAGCACGCTTTCCCGCCTGCGGGATGCCGGGTGTACCGTCTATCGCACGGATCAAAGCGGCACAATCACCATAGTGACGGATAAAAACGGAAAAATCCGCTGTCCTGCATAAAAAAATGTTGTATTCCGCCGCTTTTTCAGCTATAATAGATACAGAATTTTACATATTGGAGGAATTTTACCTATGTATTGTTGGTTAGACGGCAAAACTGTTGTTGTAACCGGCGCTTCCGGCGGTATGGGCGCAGGCATTGCGGCTACCCTGATCAAGAAGCACGGCTGCACTGTGATCGGCGTAGCTCGGTCGGAACCCAAGATGCTCAAATTCATTGAGGAGCTTGGCCCCACTTATGCGCAGCAGTTCTCTTACAAGCTGTTTGATGTGTCTGTTAAGGAGAATTGGGAGAACTTCTACAATGAGCTGGTAGAGGAAGGCGTGCAGGTGGATGTGCTGGTAAACAATGCCGGTATTTTGCCTAAGTTTAAGCGCTTTGACCGGTACAGCGATGAAGAAATTGAGCGTGCCATCAACATTAATTTCTACAGCTGCGTGTATTCCGTTAAGACATTTCTGCCCATGCTGCTAAAGAGCACGGATCCGGGCATTGTTAACATTGACTCTTCTGCCGCGCTGATGAGCCTGGCCGGTACTTCCATGTACAGCGCTTCCAAGGCTGCACTGAAGGGCTTTACCGAGGCTCTGCGTGAGGAGTTCCGCGGCAAGTGCTATGTGGGTCTGGTTTGCCCCGGCTTTACCAAGACGGATATTTTCCGCGGCCAGTCCAACGCAGGCGGCAAGGGCGAGAAGGTCATCAATATGATCTCTACCGATTGCGACCTGATGGTGAAGATGATCATGTTCGGTATAGAGCACAAGCAGGCACTGCAGATCCACGGTGTGGATGCCCACGCCATGAGCGTGTTCGGCAAGCTGCTGCCGGTGAACGGCTCTCGCCTGTTCAGCGCTGTGATGAAAGCGGCGGACATTGACCTGTTTAAGGAAGTTTTTAAGGACGACGTCGAGCTGGCGGAGTAAATTTTAAGTATTTAAGGGACGCTGCCGTTTCAATGAGGGAACGGCTTAGCGCCCCTTTCTGCTTTTTTGCAATAAAAAGGGGGGGGCTTTTATGGCAGATGCTGTAACGGCAACGAAAAAAAAAGTATATGAATTTTAAGGAGATTGCGGCGTACTCCCTGGGGCTGTTCGGGTTCCAGGCCATCGTAGGCTTGCTAAACTCCTACCAGGCCGAGTTTGACGGCTCCATTTTGGGCGCCAATGTGTCTGTGGTGGCCATTTTGATTTTGGTGGCCAAGATTGTGTCTGCTGTGGCGGACCCGGTGGTGGGCAACCTGATCGACCGGTCCAAAAGCAAGCGGGGCAAGTTCAAATCTATGATCCTGTACTCTCTGGTGCCGCTGCTGGTGATGACCGCCGTGGTGTTTGTGAAAGTACCGTTCTCCGGCACCGGGCTGTATGTGTGGATCTTCCTCACCTACTTGGTATGGTCTATTGCCATGACCATGGGCGATGTGCCCTCGCAGGGGATCGCCTCCGTGCTGACCCCGGATCCTACGGAGCGCACCAATGTGGTGTCCATTTCCAATACCTTTAAGCAGATCGGCTTTTCTGCCTGCGTGGTGATCGTGCCTATTGCCTGTCTGATTATTCCCGGCGGGTCCAAGGTGTTCGTTAAGTCCGGCGAGACAGATACGCCTATGATTGCTTCCGAGTTCTTCTGGACCGCCGTGCTCACCGCCATCTTTGGTTGTGTGCTCTTCGCCCTGATTCCGCTGATCAATAAGGAGCGGGTGCCCTACCAGGCCGGCGAAAAGACCACCTTTAAGGATATGATGGGCGCGCTGAAGAACAACAAGCCCTTAATGCTGGTGATTATCTCTTACTTCCTGGGCTTTGGCCGCCAGATGGCTATGGGTATCCAGGTACAGGCCGCAACGGTGATCCTGGGCAGCCAAAACTTGGTGGCTGTTTTGGGTATCGTTACCGCAGTGGGTTCCATGATCAGTATGGCGCTGTGCCCCCTGCTGATTAAGAAGCTGGATGAGCGCAAGGCGTACATTCTTCTGTCTGTTTACGGCTTTGCCGCTTCCGTTTTCTCCTTTGTGATCGGCCATTTCTGGTTCCAGTCACCGGACAATATGGTGCTCACCGTGCTGTTTTATGCCTCTCTGTTCCTGATCGGCTTGCAGTTCGGTGCCGTCACCTTAATGCCCATGATCATGACCGCCGATTGCGTGGATTATTACGAGTATGAGACCGGCAAGCGGATGGAGGGCGCCGCCTATTCCATCCTGACCTTGACCATTAAGGTGTGCCTGGCACTGGGTACCGCCGTGGGTCTGATCTTTGTGCAGGTGTCCGGTTATTATGACGCTTTGGGCGCCGGTACTTTTACCACTAAGACGAAGGATATTATCTTCTTTGCTTATACCGCCCTGCCGGGCGTGCTGGCACTGCTGTCCATCTTCCCCATGTTTAAGTACGACATTGTGGGCGAGAAGAAGGCGCAGATCTCTGCCACTCTGTCCCAGCGACGCGCCGGTAAAGAATAAGCGTATAATAACAAATACAATATGTATATATAAAGAAAAGCGACTTCCCCCGGGAGGTCGCTTTTTTGTGTGACGTTCAGCGGGTTTAAATATGTGTGCATATCGGTGTGTAAGATGATGGTATACACATCAGAGACGGCGGATAGTATCCGTCCACTTTGAATTACAACGAGATTTTCCGCATTTTATTTTTCGCTATTTTTGGCCTGGTTACGCGAAATCTTGGTGGCTCAGAGAAAATTTTTTATTTTTTCCCACATTACCTATTGACATAGTAGGCATTATGGTGTATAGTTAAGTCAATCCAACGGGGAGACCCGAAGAAATCAGGAGACCGCTATGAACCGGTTATTTCCCACTTTGTTAAGACAAAATTTCCGATTTGGACGAATGAGCCGATGTATGTGACCCAATCGTAACCTACACTGTATCATTTGAACTTGAAAGGAATTTGAATTATGAGCAAGAAATACGCATTTGAGACTTTGCAGCTGCATGTTGGCCAGGAGCAGGCGGATCCCGCTACCGACTCCAGAGCTGTACCGATTTATCAAACCACTTCTTATGTGTTCCATAACAGTGACCACGCCCAGGCTCGTTTTGGCCTGGCAGACGCCGGCAACATTTACGGCCGTCTGACCAACTCCACCCAGGATGTGTTTGAAAAGCGCATTGCCGCTTTGGAGGGCGGCGTAGCCGGTTTGGCTACCGCCAGCGGTGCGGCTGCTTTGGCTTACACCTTCCAGGCACTGGCCAAGGCCGGTGACCATATTGTCAGCGCCAAGACCATTTACGGCGGCACGTACAACTACCTGGAGCACACCTTCCCGGAGCACGGGGTCAAGACTACTTTTGTTGACCCGGACGATCTGCAAAATTTTGAGGATGCCATTCAGGACAACACCAAGCTGATCTTCTTTGAGACTCTGGGCAACCCCAACTCTAACCTGGTGGACATTGAGGCTCTGGCTGAGATCGCCCACAGGCACGGCATTCCGCTGGTAGCAGACAGCACCTTTGCAACGCCCTATCTGCTGCGCCCCATTGAGTACGGCGTAGACATTGTGGTCCACAGCGCCACCAAGTTCATCGGTGGTCACGGCACCACCCTGGGCGGCGTGATTGTAGACAGCGGCAAGTTCGACTGGGAAAAGAGCGGCAAGTTCCCGCAGCTCACCGAACCTAACGCCAGCTACCACGGCATCAGCTTTGTGCAGGCTGCCGGCCCGGCTGCGTTTGCCACTTATATCCGCGCGATTCTGCTGCGCGATACCGGCGCTGCTATTTCTCCCTTTAACGCATTCCTGCTGCTTCAGGGCGTAGAGACTCTGTCTTTGCGTGTGGAGCGCCATGTGGAGAACACCAAGAAGGTGCTGGAGTACCTGCAAAATCACCCGCTGGTCGAGCATGTGAACCATCCGTCCTTGGATCCCAAATATCAGGATCTGTACAATAAATATTTCCCGAACGGCGCCGGTTCCATCTTCACCTTTGACATCAAGGGCGGCGAAAAAGAGGCAAAGGCCTTTATCGACGCGCTGGAGATCTTCTCTCTGCTGGCCAATGTGGCAGATGTAAAGTCCCTGGTGATCCACCCCAAGACCACCACCCACTCCCAGCTGTCCGAGCAGGAGTTCAACGAGCAGAAGATTTTTGACAACACCATCCGTCTTTCTATCGGTACAGAGAACATCAACGACATTATCGCCGATCTGGAGCAGGGATTTGACGCTGTAAAAGCGCTGAACGCCTGATTTGACCGACAATTTCATTTGAATTTGACAAGGAGTTATTATCATGGCAATTTATAAATCTATTCTGGACCTGGTTGGTGGAACCCCGCTGGTGGAGCTGACCCAGTTTGAAAAAGAGAACGACCTGAAAGCAACTGTTTTGGCGAAGCTGGAGTATTTTAACCCGGCCGGTTCCGTGAAGGACCGTATTGCTAAGGCCATTGTAGAGGACGCAGAAAAGACCGGCAAGTTGCAGCCCGGCGGCACCATTATTGAGCCCACCTCCGGCAACACCGGCATCGGTCTGGCAGCCGTTGCTGCGGCCAAAAAATATCGCCTGATCATCACCATGCCGGAGACCATGAGCGTGGAGCGCCGCAACCTGATGAAAGCCTATGGCGCAGAGCTGGTGCTCACCGAGGGCGCCAAGGGCATGAAGGGCGCCATCGCCAAGGCAGAGGAGCTGCACGAGCAGATCCCCGGATCCATCATCGCCGGTCAGTTTGTAAACCCGGTGAACCCGGCCACCCATAAGGCTACCACCGGCCCGGAGATCTGGAAGGACACCGAGGGCAAGGTCGACATTTTTGTGGCAGGCGTAGGCACCGGCGGTACGGTGTCCGGCGTGGGCGCGTACCTAAAGAGCCAAAACCCCAATGTAAAAGTGGTTGCCGTAGAACCTGCTTCCTCCCCGGTGCTGTCCACCGGCCAAGGCGGTGCCCATAAGATCCAGGGTATCGGCGCCGGCTTTGTTCCCGATACGCTGGATACCAAGATCTACGACGAGATCATTACCGTCACCAATGAAGATGCTTTTGCCACCGGCAAGCGCCTGGCTAAGTCCGACGCGGTGCTCACCGGTATCAGCTCCGGTGCAGCCGTTTGGGCTGCCGAGCAGCTGGCCAAGCGCCCGGAGAACGCAGGCAAGACCATCGTAGCCTTGCTGCCGGATACCGGTGACCGCTACCTGTCCACCCCGCTGTTCCAGGACTGATTTTAGCCCCCAAAGAATACCACCGCCCCGGCGTGAGCCAAAGCGGTGGTGTTTTTCTTTGCGTATGCATAAGTGCGGATGGAGCAGCCACAGTTGCCCGCCCAATCACCCGCTTGACAAACCCTGCCGGATATATTAAAATAACACAAGTGCCGTGATCTGCTTGTGCTAGCCGTATGGCGGCGGACAAAGCAGGGAAGCACGGAAAGTTTTACGAAAAAAGCAAAATAAAAAAATCGGGGTGTAGCGCAGTTGGTAGCGCGCCTGCTTTGGGAGCAGGATGCCGCAGGTTCGAATCCTGTCACTCCGACCAAGAAACCACCGTAATTTTGGTAGAATTACGGTGGCTTTTTGTTGTTGATTGTTGACAGGTTGCGTTATGCTATAATGACCCTGCAAATTGAAATTTGATAACGGTAATAATGAAAACGGAGGACTTGCAGTGCGGCTGGATGGATACGGGCTATTTGTTAAAGATATGCCAGCAATGATTCATTTTTATCGAGATGTATTGGGATTTGAAATTAAAGAAGATGAAAACACGAGCAATGTCTATTTGTTAAAAGACGGAACGCTTTTTTGCTTTATGGAAGAAACGATTTTGAAAAGCGCACAAGCAAAAAATACGAGTATCCACAAAAGGCCGCAGACTTTATGCGCCGGGCGTTGGCAAATCATAAATTTATCTTTATTCCATATAAGAGCCGCCACGACTTCTGTCATTATCCAACCACCAATTTATTTGTTTTCTTCAGATATTTTGCCTGAAAGGTGCATTTGTGTGGTGGAAAACAGAAAAAATTCTCCACCCCCCTTGACGAAAAAGGGAAAAATGGGTAGAATAAAACTAATTAGAAAGTTTTTTAGAGAGAGAAGAGGTATGGTTATGAGTCGGCGGATTTTGGCTGTGTTGGCGGCGCTTTTGGCGCTTTTGGGGGCAGCGGTGCCGGCCTATGCAGCTTCGCCGGCGGTGGACAGCGCCTACCTGACCCGGGAGCCTTGGCAGAATGTGCCGGTTACAGAATTCCGGGCAGATGGTGCTATGGGCTATTACCAAATCTATGCCGACACGAACAATCATTGTCTGTATTTTGCGGTGAGTATGCAAGATCAGCAGGTGGAGCCGGGGGCGAATACCGCCGCCGTTGCGCTGAATTTGCAGGTGTCCTCTGCCAAATTCTCCACCAGGAAATTTACATTTACAACCGGCGCGGACAAGGCGGTGCAAAGCTACTCCGGCATTGCCAGCGGCTGCAATATGCAGGTGGAAATACTGGAAAACAGCGGCGGTTACGGCATTGCAGACGGCAATGCCTACTTTGCCATTGCGCTGGATAAAAGCCTGTGCGGGCCGTTGACGGTGCGGCTGGATTATAACTGCGGCGAGCGTGGCATTTGCCTTTTGGAGCACGCTGCTTTTGATTACACTTTGCCGGAAAAGACGACCAAAAGTCGCAATGCGCGCGCCGGGACAAAGCAATCAACCCGGCAAACTACAACGAAAAAGAAAAAAGAAAGCACCACCAAATTTACCTACACCGGCACAGTGCCCCATACGGCCAAAAGCGCACGGAAAAGCAGCGCCCAAACAGTGACCAAGTTTGCGTACACCGGCGGGACAAGCACCGGTGATACGGAGGAAGAACCGGAAGTGCAAAGCAGCGGCACAGCAGTGCTCACCGACGGTACATACACCGCAGCGGTGACGCCTACGCACCGTTCCACCGTAGCGAATAATTTAATTTATCTTGCCATTGCCTTAGCCACAGCAGCCGTGATTGCATTGGTTGCAGGGGTCATCAAATCCCGCAAAGCCAAGGGGGAAGAAGCGCAGGAAAAACAGAGACAAGAGAAAGAACAGGAAATCGAGGATTACGACGAATAGCAAAGCAGAAAGCCACCGATGATCGGTGGCTTTCTTATGTTATGCGGGGGGAGCAAATTGCTGCCTTCGTGGAATAAAACAGGGGAAATTGTGGGGAAAGGGGGCGCTTTTTGCCGGGGACGGCGAGTGACAGGATCTGCTAATTTTATAGGTTATACTGGTCCAAAAAGACCGTTGAGGACAAGCTTATGAAACTACTGGAAAAGCCAAAATTCACCACCGCCCACAGCCGCGCCGGGACCAAGCGCGCGCTGCTGGGGTGCGCCGGGCACTTGCTGGGTGGGTTTGTACTATCCGCCGGGGCGGTAGCCGGCGGGTGCAGCCCCTTTGCGGTGGCACTGGTGGCGGTGTCCGGGCGGCGGGATTTTCTCTTTTCCGCCCTGGGTGCCGGGTTGGGATATATGATCTTTGGTACCGGCACGGCTCGTGTGCGGTACTTTGCGGCAGTGCTCATCGCCTTGGTAGGCGCGCTGGCAATGGCTGCCTTTCTCCCCCGGCGAGACGCCCGGCTGCCCATGGCGCTGTCTTGTCTGGCAGTGGGGCTGACCGGGGCGGTGCTGCAACTGCGATTGGGCGGCGGCGCGGCAGATTATGCGCTGGTGCTGGGCGAGAGCATTTTGGCCGGTGGCGGCGGATATTTCTTCTTCCGCGCAGAGCACTGCAATTATCGCCGTCTGCGGTGCAAGGCTGCGCCTGCCGGCGACTTGGTATGCGTGCTCATTAGTGGTTCGCTGCTGTTAATGAGCCTGTCTCGATTGACGATTTTCGGCATTGCACCGGCGCGGATTGCGGCTGTGCTGCTGATCTTGATTACCTTACGCTTTGGCTCCTCACGGTTGGGGGTCACCCTGGCGCTGTGCTTGGGATTCGCCTTGGGACTGGCCGGGCAAGACACCATGTTTTTGTTAGGGGCCTACGGCTTTTCCGCCCTGCTGGCGGCACTGTTTGATCGTTTTGCCTCCCTGGGCTGCGCCGGGGCGTTTGTGCTGTCTATGGGCTTTTTCTCTGTGGCGGCCAACCTGGGGCATTTGAGTGTGTGCACCTTTGTGGAGAGTGCGGTGGCCGGTGTGCTACTGCTTCTGCTGCCTGCTGCCTGGGGCGATCGGTGCACTGCCTTTTTTGAAAACGGTGCGGATATTGCCCCGGAGGGCTCTCTGCGCCAAAGCCTGGTACTGCGGCTGCGGTTTGCCGCCTCCGCCATGGCCAGCATCAGCGACAATGTGCGGGAGGTGCGGGAGAAGATCGACCGCATTAACGGCAAAAGGGGGTTGCCTCCGGATCCGGAAAAAAGCGATATGCGCATGGTGGCGGCGGACCAGTTTTACTCCATCTCCGACATGCTGTCCGATTTGGCCTTTGAGTTTGATCAGGCGGAGTGCTTTGACGCCAAAACAGCCGGAAAGCTGCGGCGGCTGCTGGGCGAGAGCGAAATTTATCCCAAAAATATCTCTGTGATTTTAGACAAATTTGACCGTATGCGCGTGGAGATCGCCTGTGACGACCCGGCACCGGGATTGTCCAGTCCGGTGCTCCAGGCCAGGATCAGCAAGACCTGCGGGCGCTCGTTGGAGGCAGGCCAGGTGACCCGCTACGGCAGCGAAAGTCTGTTGACCTTTAACGAAAAGCCCCTGTATTGTCTGTCTGTGGGTTACGCCCAGTACGCAGCGGAGGGACGGCTGTGCGGTGACACGGTAAAGGTGGCCCGGGACGGCCGTGGCCACCAAATTCTTATTATCAGCGACGGTATGGGTCGCGGCTCTCGGGCAGCGCTGGACGGCGCTATGGGCGCCGGGCTGCTGAGCCGTCTGCTCAGTGCAGGCTTTGGCTTTGACGCGGCGCTGAAAGTCGTCAACTCTGCGCTGCTGGTCAAGAGCAATGAGGAGAGTCTGGCTACCCTGGACTGTGCTTGCGTAGACCTGTTTACCGGTCGGTGCGCCTTTTACAAAGCCGGCGCACCCCGATCCTATGTGCTGCGCCACGGGCGGCTGACCCGGTGCGAGCTGGCCAGTATGCCGGCGGGCATTTTGCGGGGCATTACCTTTGCCAAGCGCACGGCGGTGCTGGGCGCCGGGGACACGGTGGTGCTGCTCAGCGACGGCATTACAGACGCGGACGCGGTAGGGCTGGAGGCGCTGCTTTGCCGCTTTCAATCCCAGGATCAGCAGGAGTTGGCAGATACGGTGCTGGCCTATGCCAAGGCTCACACTCCGGCGGATCGACGAGACGATATGAGCGTGATCGTGGCCCGGTTGCTGCCAAATTAAGGAGGAGCGAATACCATGTTTCTATACGGATTTGTCGGCAGCGCCCCCTGTGGCGGGCTGCTGCTGGAGAAGTTGCAGGCCTGCACCCAGCCGGGGCTGGACGGTTACGGCGCCGCCCTAATGCAAGGGGGTCAGCTGCTGTGCGCCAAAAGCAAAGAAAGCGTGACGGCATTGGCACAGCAGCTGCCGGAGAGCACAGCGCCCTGCGGATTGGTACACGCCCGGTTTGCCACTTGTGGCGGGCGCACCGCAGAGAATGTGCACCCCTTTGTGACCGATGATTATTGCCTGGCGATGAACGGCACGGTGGAGAACGCCGGCGCCCTGCGCAGCGCGCTGAATTTGCTGCCTTATCCGGACAGCGACGGCGCGGTGTTGGCGGCGCTTTTGCAGGCGTATGCAGACAGCGGCACTGTTGCCGCTTTGCGTCTGTGCTGCCGTGAGGCTCGGGGCAACTATGCTTTGGCCGTGCTGCGTCGGGGTGAGGAATGCCTGTTTGCCTGTGCTCACGGGGCGCCGCTGTATGCGGCGGTAGGCGGCGGCAGCGCTTGCGTTTCTTCGGATTTGGCAGCACTGGAACCGGATCAAATGAAAATCTATGTCCTGTCTGCCGGGGAGTGCGTGCAGCTGCGCCCGGGCAAGCTGCAGTTTTGGAATGCCAAAGGCAAAAAAATTAAAAAATCCCCCTGCGCGGTGACTTTGCGACGGCCACCGGCAGCGGGCTTTGCGGACCCGGGAGAGGCGTTACAGGCGCTGCCCGGGGATTTGGAACTGCTGCTCCATCGCTTTGTACGTGGGGATCAACCTCGGTTGGGCAAAAGCCGCCTGCGGCCTCGGGGCATCAGTCGGGTGCTGCTGGTAGGCTGCGGCACTTCCTATCAGCTGGCGCAAGCGGCGGCTTGTAATTTTGAATCGGTGTGCGATGTGCCCGCTTTTGCCTATTCTGCCGGTGAGTTCTGCGCCGGGGGCGTGGTGTGCGACCGAGGCGCGCTGGTGGTGGGCATTTCTGCCAGCGGCCAAACGGCAGAGGTGGCGGAGGCGCTGCAAAAGGCGGCGGCCTTCGGTGCCCGCACGGCGTCGTTGACCGGTGACCCGGACAGCCCCTTGGCTCGTGCCGGGGGCACGCTTCTGTCCCTGCCTTGCAGCCTGCCCGGCGGGTTGCCGCCGGTGACCCACTTTGTGCTGGGCTATGTGCTGCTGGCGCTGGTGGCGGTGGACTGGGGGCTGCGCCAAAAGACCATTACCCCCTTATTCGGCCGCATGGCGGTAAAGCTGTGCGCCACCCTGCCGGACAAGCTGCGGCTGATCTTAAAAAGCGGCAGCGAACTGGACGCTTTGGCGGCGTATCTAACCGGCTATGATCGGCTGCTGTTTGTGGGTCAAAACATTGACCTGGCGGCAGCGGGCGCCATGGCCGGCGAGTGGAGCCGTACTTTGGGCGTGCCGGTGGAGACGGTGCCTGCGGCGGAGTTGCGCCACACCTGGCTGCCTACGGTGGACAGTCACACGGCGCTGGTGGCGCTGATCAGCAGTCGGGAACTGACGGAAAAAACCTGCGCTGCCCTGCAACTGGCGGCCATTCGGGGCGCGGGTACGGTGGCTTGCACGGTAGAGAGCCTGGCAGGGCAGCTGTCCGGCGCACGGCAGGTATTTTTGTTTCCGGACAGCCTGCCTTTACTGGCGCCTGTGTGCCAGTGCGCTACCCTGTCTATGCTGCTTTTGCGGCTGTGTACCGCCCGGGAGCAGGCCGGGCGACCGGTGGAGCAGCCGCCGGTGCTGCCCCGGTATTTTGCCGGATAGGGCATGTTTAGACCCAAGGGGCGCTTTTTCGCTATTTTCCTTGCAAAGCGGCGGGCTTTTCGCTATAATAGACCCGTATGAACGCGCGTTGCGCTTTGGAGGAATAGTATGGAAAAAATTCTTGTTTTGGATTTCGGTGGTCAGTACAATCAGCTGATCGCCCGCCGTGTGCGTGATCACGGCGTGTTTGCCGAAATTCTGCCTTATACCACCTCGCTGGATACCATTCGGCAGGGAAATTATAAGGGCATTATCTTTACCGGCGGTCCCAATTCCGTGTATGACCCGGCCTCGCCCCATTACACCCCGGAGGTGCTGGAGCTGGGCGTGCCGGTGCTGGGCATTTGCTACGGCTGCCAGCTGATGGCATGGATGCTGGGCGGCAAGGTAGAGACGGCGCCGGTGTCCGAGTACGGCAAGATCAAGTTGACCGTGCTGGGCGGCAGTGTGCTGCGGGATGTGCCCCAGGACTCCACCGTTTGGATGAGCCATACGGACTATATCGCCCAGCCCCCGGCGGGCTTTACCGTCACCGGTAAGACGGCGGACTGCCCCTGTGCGGCAATGGAGAACCCGGAGCGTGGCCTGTATGCAGTGCAGTTCCACCCGGAGGTGACCCATACCACTTATGGCAAGGAAATGCTTCATCATTTCCTGTTTGATGTTTGCGGTTGCTCCGGCGACTGGCAGATGGATAATTTTATCGAAAAGACCGTAGCTGCTCTGCGTGCGCAGATTGGTGACAAAAAGGTGATTCTGGGCCTGTCCGGCGGTGTAGACTCCTCCGTGGCAGCGGGCCTGCTGTCTCGCGCGGTGGGCAAGCAGCTGACCTGCGTGTTTGTGGACCAGGGCTTAATGCGTAAGGACGAGGGCGATTTTGTAGAAAAGACCTTTACTTCCTTGTTTGATATGAATTTTGTGCGGGTCAACTGCCAGAAGCGCTTTTTGCAGGCGCTGAAGGGTGTCACCGACCCGGAGCAAAAGCGCAAGATCATCGGCACCGAGTTCTTTAATGTGTTTTGGGACGAGATCCGCCACCAGGATGAGCTGGGCTACTTTGCCCAGGGCACCATTTATCCGGACTGCATTGAGTCCGGCAAGGGAGATGCGGATACCATCAAAACCCATCATAATAAGGTAAAGATACCGGAGGATGTGCAGTTCCTGGGCTTGGTAGAGCCGCTGTGCGACCTGTTTAAGGACGAGGTGCGTAAGGTGGGTACCATGCTGGGTATTCCCAAGGAGCTGGTGTGGCGCCAGCCGTTCCCCGGCCCCGGTCTGGGCGTGCGAATCTTGGGCGAGATCACCGCGGATAAGATCCGGGTGCTGCAAGAGGCGGATTGGGTCCTGCGGGACGAGATGGCCAAGAATGGGTACGAGAAAGAGATGGCCCAGTTCTTCTGCGTGCTGCCCTGTGTCAAGACGGTGGGCGTGATGGGCGATCATCGCACCTACGATCACCTGGTGGCCATTCGTGCCGTTACCACGGATGACTTTATGACTGCCGATTGGGCGCGCATCCCCTATGATATCCTGGCTACTGTCAGCAACCGCATCACCAACGAGGTGGAGCATGTCAACCGCGTGGTCTACGACATCACTTCCAAACCACCAGGTACGGTGGAGTGGGAATGATATCAAGAGTGGCGTAAACCCGCATAAACACTGGGTTTTAGGCTCTCGAATTCCCGACTTGATAGCAAAATGATAGCAAACCATAAAACAACTTTATTCTAAGTGTTCTATTGGTTTGCAGGTACAATTATCTTAATACTATAAAAGGCATTACTGACTTTTGCAGTCGGTAATGCCTTTTTTCTATGCTTATTTATTCAACTCAAAGGATTTTAAAGTTGTTCCGTTTGACATTTTCCATTGTTGAGGACCGCTGATACTGTATCCTGTGGCAAATGCGGCAGCGGCAGAGGAACTTGAAAAAAGCTTATCATTTTGTAAAATACCATCTTTAATTTCACCATTATTACGACTTTCTTCGACTTTATTTTTTATTCCATTACTAAGTGATTCTGCGGGATTTTTATGTATACAAGAACCTTTTTGTAATACATATCCGTCTGCTGTTGCGATCATAGATGCTTTTCCGTCTCCAGCTGAAACATAAAAAGTTTGATCGTTATCTTTTTCTCCGATTACTTGCTTTTCTGAATAATTTTCGAAAGTTTTATGTCCAAGAGCATTTACAAGAATTTTCGCATTATATATAAATTCTTCAAGTTCCGCAACTTCAGCTTCTGAGACAGTAGATTTTGTGGGTTCATTACTGTTATCAACAGTGTAACGGTCAACTTCTTTGGCGATTTTATAAAATTGATGTTCTAAGTATTTTATGTGTGCTTTATTAAGATTAGAATCTTTACTGATAAATGCAATAACTTCATTCCAATTGTCTTTTTTGTCTAAGTGTTGCTTTAATCTTTTAATAATATTTTCTGCTTCACCGATATATACGAGAGGTTTATCTTTTTCATCATCACGACCAAATAGAAAATATACTCCAGGAGCTGATAATTCTTCCCTATTCTCGCTTTCTTTTACCATATTTCTTGGTATTTTATATGCAATTCCTGTCCAGTTTGACAACTCGCACATCCAACGACCATTTGGTGTTCCATCCATAAGAAACAATTTGATTACTTTTCCAAATTTCATTTATTGTTATCCTCCTTATGAGAATTGAAAGCTGCGCTTTCGGGGTAGTTATATCTCCAATTATCATATTCTTCTTTTGTGATTTCTCCGTTCTTAAGCTTTTCGGCTTGTTCCTGCCAAGCGGAAAACATATCAAACATTGTAAGATAGTTTGTACCCATACCTTTATCAAGTCGTATGCAAAGCTCGTCATCAAGTTTATCAATACGGAAGCCATATAAATCTTCAAGTGTAAACAGCGTGTGCATTAAGCCGTTGTAACTGTCAATATCCGGCACAGTTAAAGCACTTGTTGATATGTCAAACACATTTGCAAGATTGTTTGTTAAATCAGCCTTAGGCGTTCTGCTGCCGGATTCATACTGTGCCATACGGATGTCAGCGGTTTTTTCCGGAAAGCCCACCTGCATACCAAGGTACTTCTGCGTCATACCTTTTAAATTTCTGAAAAATCTTATTCTTTCGCCTATAGCCATACTATAGCTCCTCTCACTTTACTGTTAAATATCATAGCATAACGAGTTAAGTAATGTCAAGCAACATAAAACAAAAAAGTTTAATATTTTTGTGAAAACCGCTTGACATAACGGAATATGTTTAGTATAATCATTAAGCAAATAGCGTTAAGTCTATTTGTAAGCAACTGAATAGCCGTCATACATCACGGTAATGGTGTATCCGCTCGGGCAAATCGGAATGCGGTCAGAAAGTTCTCCGACACTAAATAATTATGAAAATTAAGAATGAAAGGATGATGTTAATGTCAAACAAAATGTTTATGCGTGTTGAGGATGTGGCAGAAGAAATGGGTGTTTCCGTTTCTTACGCTTATAAACTTATACGCAAATTAAATAAAGAACTGCAGTCAACCGGGTGTATTACAATTCCCGGCAGAATTGACCGTAAATTCTTTCACGAAAAATTTTACTCAACCAAAACAATTGAAAGGAGCGATTAAAATGGGAGCATTTAAAAATGAAAAAAACGGAACTTGGTATGTGCAGTTCCGTTACACAGACTGGCAAGGTTTGCGACAGCAAAAATTAAAGCGTGGCTTTGCCACCAAACGAGAGGCACAGGAGTGGGAACGAGCATTTCTGACCGAAAAGAAAGCCGATGTCACTATGCCATTTAAGACTTTTACGGAATTGTACGAAAAAGATGTTAGACCAAAGTTAAAGGAAAACACTTGGCTTACCAAAGAGCATATTATTAAAACTAAAATATTGCCGTATTTCGAGCATAAGCGATTGTGCGATATATCAGCAAAAGATGTTATCGCTTGGCAAAACGAGATTAGAAAACAAACAAATTCAAGCGGAGAGCCGTTTTCACAGGGGTATTTAAAGACCATTCATAACCAGTTAAGTTCCTTATTTAATCACGCAATCAAGATTTATGGTTTAAGATTAAATCCGGCATCCACGGTCGGTAATATGGGTAAGGAAGAACGCAAGGAAATGAGTTATTGGACTGTGGAGGAATACAGTAAGTTCTCTGATGAAATGATGGACAAGCCGCTTTCCTACTATGCTTTTCAAATGCTTTATTGGACAGGTATTCGTGTAGGTGAGTTGCTTGCATTAACTGCCGGTGATTTTGACTTTAAAAACAATATGCTTACAATCAACAAATCTTATCAAAGATTGCACGGAGAAGATGTTATTACTCCACCGAAAACGGAGAAAAGCAATCGAACAATAAAAATGCCGCAGTTTTTATGTGATGAAATGCAGGAATATTTGAAAATGTTTTATTCGCCGAATGACGGAGACAGAATATTCCCTATTTCAAAAAGCTATCTTCATCACGAAATGGACAGGGGCTCAAAAGCCGCAGGTGTAAAGCGTATTCGTATTCACGATTTGAGACATTCGCATGTTTCACTTTTAATAAATCAAGGCTATCAAGCCGCCGCTATTGCGGATAGAGTCGGTCACGAAACCGTGGAAATTACCGACAGATATACACATATATATCCGTCAAAACAAAACGAAATGGCGAATACACTTGATGAATTATGGAAGGAGAGAAAATAATATGTCACTTAAAAACAAAGATGAACATAACCGTTGGAGAAGTAAGACGATTGCTTTTAGAGTTTCGCCTGAAGAATGGGAGCAGATTGAACGCTATGTTCAGCTTTCGGGTTTAACAAAACAAGACTATATCACAAGGCGACTTACTAACAAAGAAGTTGTAGTTCAAGGTAATCCGAGAGTATATAAGGCTTTGCGTAATAATCTTGCAGATGTACTTACAGAATTACAGAGGATTGAGAACGGCGGTGAAGTCAATGATGAATTACTTGACTTAATCGAAATGATTGCCGGTATTCTCGGCGGATTAAAGGAGGTATTAGAATGACAGAAAAAGAAAAGACCACTCCGGTTGTATCTGTTGGCGCAGATACGGAGCAGTCACTAAATGTATGTAATGATAGTATAACCGATTTTAATGAGGATGGCAAGAGCTTAGATGATTATCTTGAGGAAATGCAAAAAGAATTTTTGCAACAGCTCGATCCATCACATTTGAAAACGATTTCTATGCGTGAGTTATATAACACGGTGTATCAAAGCAAACCGCCGTTGATTGACGGATTGCTTTACCCCGGAACATATATCTTTGCAGGAGCTCCGAAACTTGGCAAAAGTTTTCTTATGGCACAGCTTGCTTACCATATCAGCACAGGCACACCGCTTTGGGATTTTGATGTAAAAAAAGGAACTGTTTTGTACCTTGCTCTCGAAGACGACTACCACAGATTGCAGGAAAGATTGTACAGAATGTTCGGAACAGAAAGTGCGGATAATTTGTACTTCTCTGTTTCGGCAGGTCAACTTGGAAATGGACTTGACGAACAGCTTATAAGATTTATGGCGGAACACCCCGATACAAAATTGATTATCATAGACACACTTCAAAAGGTGCGTGAAGTCGGCGGAGACAATTACAGCTATGCAAACGATTATGAGATTATCACAAGACTCAAAAAGTTTGCGGATAGTTATGGAATATGCTTGCTGCTTGTTCACCATACAAGAAAGCAAAACTCTGATGACAAGTTTGATATGATTTCGGGTACAAACGGATTGCTTGGCGCAGCCGACGGTGGCTTTATTTTACGGAAAGAAAAGCGTACAAGCAATTCGGCAACGCTTGAAGTTTCAGGCAGAGACCAACCGGACCAAAAGATTTATCTTAATCGCAATTCCGAAACTCTTGTGTGGGAACTTGAGAGAACTGAAACAGAACTTTGGAAGTTGCCGCCCGAACCATTGCTTGAAAATATAGCAGGCAAACTTACAAATGAAAACCCCGAATGGTATGGCAGTCCGACAGAGCTTGTTGAATTTCTCGGTGCTGATATGAAAGCAAATGCATTGACTATGAAGTTGAATATCAATGCTGGGCGTTTGTTTAACGAGTATGGAATAAGATATCAAAACAAACGCTGTCACGATGGGCGTAAAGTCAGTTTGACTTATGAACAGCGTGACGATGTGTGACGGTTGTGTCGCTGTTTTAGGCGGTAGCAAAATCACCGTCACTATCGACGCAGACCGACACAGCGAAAGTTTTTGCAGGGTGCAGGTGGCTTTTTTCAAAAAGCCTCTCCTGCCCCTTGGAGAGCGCAAAACCTGCTTGCAGGTTGCATTTTTGATGGGCTTGCCTGTCAAAAGTGCTTTTGCGTTACTCTTGACAAGAGTAACAGAACCGAGGATGAGTAAGTTTATGAGATTGGAGGTATATAAATGCAAAGAACGATAAGTGCAATGGTGGGTAAAGGCTCGGTCAATCACAACAGCCGCAAGTTTAAGGCTGGAAATGTTTACGGTGAGCGTAGTCATCTTAACATTGATTATTGCAACGAGCCGATAAAGAAAATCTATCACGAATTGTTTGATGAAGCGCTAAAAAGATACAACGAAAAGCAGACAAGAGCCGACCGCAGAATAGAAAATTACTATGAGAAAATCAGAAACTCAAAGCAAGAAAAACCGTTTCACGAACTGATTTTGCAGATTGGTGATAAGGAAAATATGAGTGCCGAAAGCGAAAACGGACAGCTTGCACGGCAGATTTTAGATGAGTATTACCGTGGATTTCAAGAGCAAAATCCCAACCTAAAAGTGTTCTCTGCTCATCTGCATATGGACGAGGCAACGCCCCATTTGCACATTGATTTTGTTCCGTTCACAACCGGCAGTAAGCGTGGACTTGATACGAGAGTAAGCCTGAAACAAGCGTTAGCTGCACAAGGTTTCAAAGGCGGAACTCGTGGAGATAACGAGTGGAACCAATGGGTTAGTGCAGAAAAATCCGCACTCGCATTTGTTATGGAACGACACGGAATTGAGTGGGAACACAAAGGAATGCACGAAAAACATTTGTCTGTTCTTGATTACAAAAAGCAAGAGCGAGCGACAGAACTTGAACAATTAGGTGCTAAAATTGAGAAAAAACAAGCAGAATTTAATGTGTTATCAGAACGAGTACTAAACTATGACAACGGTTTGGAAAACTTAAAAAATGTGGAAGAAATGCTCGATAATGCACCCGAATATCAGCTCTCCGAGCCGCAAAGTTTTATGTCCGCAAAAGCATATAAAGCAAAAATTGCAGAGCCGCTTATTCAAAAATTAAAAGCGTTGGTTAAAACGGCATTGGCTCGTTGCTTTGAAGGTTGGGACAATTACCATAGATTAAACATCACAAACGGCAATCTCTATCGTGAGAACGAAATGTTGTCGAAAATCAACAGCAAACTGAAAAGCGAAAATGAAAATCTGCGCTCAGAGGTCAAAGACTACAAACTTTTGCGTAAGGTTTTCGGGCATAAATAGATTGACGAGTTGCTTGAACAGGCAAGAAATATCAAAGGTCGCAAGCGTGAAAACCCACGCTCAAGATGGAGGTAAAACAAAATGGCAAACACATTTTTTGAACAAACAGGTGGTACTTATACGCAGGTGGGCGACTATATGTTGCCCAATTTATTACCAGCGGAAGAAGAAAAGGAAGCGAATATCGGCGTTTGGGGAATGCGACACAAAAGATATTTGAAACAAAATCACAAAGTGATTTATTACAATTTACTGACAAGCGGTAAGCTAAATTCATATCTTGCAGATGTTGAACAGCAGGCGCAAGACCTTTTTCTCCGGCTGGTAAAAGACTTAGCCGAAAAAGAAAATGTAACCGAGGAACTCAAATCAACCGATATGATGTTGTGGGTACAGAAGATGAATAATATCCGTAATCGCGCAATGGAAATTGTAAATGCAGAACTGATTTACACGGTATAAACACAACGACGGCAGGGAGCAATCCCTGCCGCAATTTAATTTGCACTAAACTTGACGTTGACGTAATTATATGATATACTTTATCTAAAGAGATTTAGGAGGTAGGATATGGAATCCTCAAAATTGTTAGAGTGGCTGATAAGTGAAAAAAATATGAGTATTCGCTCTGCGAAAGATGTAATTTCTCGTTGCGGTAGAGTTCGCAGAATCTTACATACAGACTCTATAAGTAGTGATACATTGGATAATCTACAAAACAATGATGAGTTTGAAGAGAGTTCTATGTTTATCAAGTCGCAGTTGAAAAGAGCTGTAACATTATATAATGAATTTGAAAAAACAACAACGAAGGATTAGTATATGAAAGAACAACTTACAGTAGGAAGTATGTTTGCCGGCATTGGCGGAATTTGTTTAGCTTTTAGACAAAATGGCTGTAAAATAGTTTGGGCTAACGAAATTGATAGGTATGCTTGCAAAACATATAGATTGAACTTTGGTGATGAATATCTTATTGAGGGCGATATTCAAAAATTAGATACGAAAGATATCCCTAAATTTGATATTTTAACGGCAGGCTTTCCTTGTCAGGCATTTTCGTCTGTTGGATTGTTGGAAGGATTTAATGATCCTAGAGGAAATTTGTTTTTTGAAACGGCAAGGGTTATAAATAAAATTAAACCTCGAGTTGTTTTTCTTGAAAATGTTGCAAATCTTGTAAAACACGATGAAGGACGAACATTTGATGTTATACTTAAAACACTTGAAGATTTAGGCTACTATACTGTTTATAAAGTTATGAATGCAAAGGAATATGGAAATATTCCTCAACAAAGAAACAGAATATATATAGTTGCATTCAAATATAAGAAAAATGTTGAAAAATTCAAATTTCCTGACATGTTGCCATTAACGCAAACAGCCTTTGATTTGTTTGATAAGAAAAAGCAAGAAGAAAAATATTATATGGATGGTCATCGTATGTGGAATAGAATGATGGAATATATGGATGATCGTAAAAGAGTTTATCGTTTTACAGATTGGGGGCTTTCCAGAGGAATGGAAGGCATTTGTCCGACGCTTTTGGCTGCAATGGGTAGTCGATTTGAGAGAATTCCATTTTTCTATGACGATTTTTCTGTTAGGTTAATGACTCCTCGTGAATGTGCTAGATTGCAAGGATTTCCTGAAAGTTTTATTTTACCAAAAGAAAACGAAAAACAAGTCTATAAACAAATTGGAAATTCTGTTTGTGTTCCAGTAGTTAGTAGGATTGCTGAAAATATTGTTAAAGCATTAAATTAGGAGAAAATAAACATGAGACAATATAATGTAATGGATTTGTTTGCCGGTGTTGGTGGGTTGAGTTATGGTTTTTCAATGCTTCCACAATTTAATGTTATAGCGGCAAATGAAATTGAAAAAGATATTTCTATTGCATATGAATTAAATCATCCTAATGTCAGAATGTTAAATTGTGATATAAATGATCTGACGGAAGATATTTTAAATCAGGCACTAAATGGACAAAAAATAGATATAGTAGTTGGCGGACCTCCTTGTCAATCATATTCAACTCTTGGAAAAAGACAAAATGATGAGAGAGCAAACTTGTTTATGCAGTATAAGAGAATTCTTAAAATTCTGCAACCTAAAGCATTTGTGTTTGAAAATGTTATTGGAATACTTAGTATGAATAAGGGAAATCTTTTTAGACAAATTCAAATCGAATTTAAAGAACTTGGTTATGATTTAAAGCACAAAGTTTTGGATGCAGTTGATTATGGTGTCCCTCAACATAGAGAAAGAGTAATTCTTGTGGGCATTAAAGAAAAAAACAACTTTGTTTATCCGTCTCCAACGCATGGTGAAGGATTAAAACCATATGTAACTTTGCGAGAGGCAATAGGAGATTTACCAGTGCTAAGAAGTGGCGAAGAAAATAATATTTATGCTACCGGTGCTACGAATGAGTTTTTGAAATTTGTCAGAAAAAATGCCGATATGTATGTTGAAGAACACAAGGCGCCTAAAAACGGTGAACATCTCGTCAAAATAATGCAAACATTAAAGGATGGAGAGTCTAAAGATGATTTGCCTGAAAATATTCGTCCCAAAAGTGGCTATGGCAATACCTACGCTAAATTATGGTGGGATAAGCCTTCGACAACAATAACGAGAAATTTTGCGTGCCCTTCATCCTCGAGATGTATTCATCCAAGAGATTCAAGAGCAATGTCAATTCGAGAAGGTGCAAGATTGCAGAGCTTTCCGGATGATTATAGATTTTATGGCTCTGATGGAATGAAAAGATTGGAAATAGGCAATGCTGTTCCGCCGTTGCTATCAATGGCTATTGCAAAACAGATGCTATTAGCTATAGAATAAAATTATCGGGACAGTATCATATAAACTACTGTCCCGATAAATATTAAAGAGATTTTATTTTTTCATACGAATGATGAAATTGAAGATTGCCGGGAATGATTTTCCTTGGACTATGCCACTGGACAAAGCCAAACGGAAGTTGAATAGTGCTACCTCCGTTGCGAGTACCATACGCAGCCGTAGGAGGAATATTTGATTTGAAATCTTCAAGATATAGCATTGTATCGAATTGATTTTCACCAACCATATTTTTATACCATACTATTTGCGCCCAATCTTCTGAATTTGATGCTAAACCTTTTGCGAAACAGAAATCAAATAATTCTGAGATGTTTTCATTAAACCAATTTAACAGCAAATGGTAAAGATTTCCGTCATACGCTTTCAATGTATCAGCTACAACCCTATGTTTTCTGATTTCCAATTGTTTGTTTGTACTGCCAAAATCATTTATAACTTCAAGTGTGTCAACGGCAGAACCAAAATACAATGAGATGGCTCTTTTGACCGAATCCGGTATGTTTTTGTGATACTGGAGTTCAAATCCATTTATAAATCTCTCTATTCCGATAAGAAACACCTGTCCACCTTCGTCTTTTTTTATTGAAACATTCAGTCTTTTTCCATTCGACAGAAAAAGCCACATATCAGTTTTTGATTTGGTTTTTCCACCTAAAACGCAGTCAACGTCGGTTTCGCATAATCCCCCAAATTCAACTCTGTCAACTGTCACATCAGTTATATGCGCACATTGAAGTAATCGATTCTGTATATTTATATCGTTTTCAGTCAATTCGGCAACTAACCGTTCATTTTCGTGACCTGATCGTTTTGCGTGTTTCCATCCCTGGGCTCTATTTCTATGTTCCATATTTACTCCTCCAAAAATAATTTATATGTTTCTATTCCAAGTGCATCGGCGATACGCTGTATGTTTTCTAACGAAATGCTACGACGATAACACTCGATTGCACTTATATAGGTACGGTGCATACCGCACTTTTCAGCGAATGCTTCTTGAGATATTCCCATAGCTGTACGATATTTTTTTAGGTTATCACCAAATACTTTTATAATATCCATAGTTGCAATCCTCCATATTTTATAGTATAATAAAATTGAATACAAAAAGTCTACATACAATAAGTTTCTACACATAATCACAAAGTGAAAGGATGGTGATAAAATGGGAAGAAACAAAGCCCCATCGGATAATACAGTTAGAATTTTATGCGGAAAAGCAGCGGGTATGTGTGAGTTTGAAGGCTGCAATAAGCGCCTCTTTTATGATGGCGTGACATTGTCAAATTTTAACAACGCATATGTAGCACACATTGTTGCTTCAAGCGCAAATGGGCCTCGTGGAGATAAAATTTTGTCTCCGCAGTTGTCTGACAAACTTGAAAATCTTATGCTAATGTGTGCTGATCATCACAAACTAATTGACACTAATGTTGATGAATATCCCGTTGAGAGATTGAAGGCAATGAAAGTAGCACACGAAGAAAAATTGGACAGAATTTGTTCTTTATTTACTGTTCCAAAAACTGAAATTGTAAGATTTGTTTCACCAATAAAAGGAACTCAAACAGCTAATATCGATTATAACTTAGCGGCAAAAGCAGTTTTGCCGAACAAACATCCTGCATCTCCGTATGGAATTCAAATGCCCATAAAATCTTCTTATAAATATAAATCAAAAGAGTACTGGGATGACTGTATCAATCAGCTCGAATATCAATTTCAAAACGCATTATATAACCCTTATATTCAATTACATAGGTCAAATTTCTCAATATTCCCAATTGCTCCAATACCGTTAATTATTAAACTCGGAGAATTAATTGGCGATAAATTGCCTTGTGATATTTATCAAAAAACACGAGTTCCAGACACTTGGGAGTGGCAGTCTGTTGAATTAACAAATACATTTACAATAGAAAGTAAAGAATATAATCAGGAAAATGAAAGCGTTGCCCTTGTTATATCTCTTACTAATGAGATTTCAGATGATAGAATTCCTCAAATAGATAAATATAGATCAATATATAAAATAACGGCATCAAAATTAGAAGTTGACTGTATCAAAAGCATTTCTGATTTAAGCGCTTTTTGGCATACATATCAGAGTGTTTTTGAAGAGATTTTAAATCTTTACGGAAGAAATGTTGGAGTGCACCTATTTCCTGCGGTACCCGTATCAGCCGCTTTTGAAATTGGGCGAAGATATATGGCTAATACTTATCCGAAAATAAACATTTACGATGAATGTGACGGTTTTTTTGAAACACTTATTTTAGGAGGTTAAATTATGACTGAAAAAGAAAAAATGTTGAATAATTATCTATTACGAATTGCTTCGAATCTAGATATATCTGAAACAATGAGAGAAAAAGCAGAAACAAGCTATCGTGCAGTAGGCCGATGGTTAGGCGATTGCGATGATGATTCTGAAGTTAAAATTATGCCTCAGGGTTCGTTTTACTTGGGTACAGTTATTCGTCCAGTATCTGATGCTGATGAATATGATATAGATTTAGTTTGCCTTTTAAAAAATGCAAAATATAAATCAGAAGCTGAAATAAAGAATATTGTTGGTAATCGCTTAAAAGAGCACAAAACTTATGATAAGATGCTTCAAAAGGAAGGAAAGCGTTGTTGGACATTATGTTATGATGAATTCCATATGGACATATTGCCCTGTGTTCCTAATGATAGCTTTTATAGCGAGCCATATTTTACAGAAATCAAACTGACGCACAAACTTGACAATGGTTCTTATATTGCTAAATATAGCAATCCATATAAATATCACGAGTGGTTTGAAAAAAGGATGGAAGCTCAGACCATCGAAATACGAAAAGCGTTTGCAGCAAAAAACAATGTGGAAATTGATAAGGTTCCGTCGTATAAAATTAAAACACCTTTGCAGCAAGCTGTTCAATTGTTAAAAAGGCATAGGGATATTATGTATGATAAACTACCCGAAGCAAGAAAAAAGAATGCCCCTATATCAATAATAATTACAACGCTTGCAGCACTTGCATATAATAATGAATCAAATCTTTATGATGCATTAAACAGCATAGTTTCAAAAATGGAAAATTATATTGAAAAAGACGGTGATACATATAAAATCTTAAATCCTGTAATGCAGGAAGAAAATTTTGCGGATAAATGGAATATGGAACCTGCTAAAGCTAATGAGTTTTTCTGTTGGTTGCAATGTGTTAAGAATGAAATAATTACAGAACCACTCAATGCACAAGGGGTGCACATTCTAACAGGAAATCTTGAAACTTGTTTTGGTAAAAATATAGTTCAGCGTTCAATAAAAGATGAAGGTGAAGCAATAAAAACTGCCAGAGAAAATAAATCATTATATGTATCAGGATTAAAAGGCGGATTACAAACCTCGTCTACAAACACAGCGAAAAAAGTAGGGGGACACACATTCTTTGGCAAATAAATATTTTAAAAAGTCTCCTTTTTCTTTATTACAGCAAAAAGTTGCCTTGTGCTCAGTATATAAAGATGCAAAATGCTATATAGATAAAAAGAAAAAACAACTTTTTTGGTCTGGACAAATAAAACCAACTGCATTTTCCAAAGAATACAACATATTAATGCTGTATAAGTTATGGGAGAGTCCTAAGGTTTGGGTGTACGGAGACGAATTGGAAAAATTAGACGCTGAAGATTTTCCTCATAAATTTGATATTAATGTTGATGCTAAAATGGTTCGTATCTGCTTGTATAGATATTCTGAATTTAATGTATATAAATTACTTGCTGATACAATTATACCGTGGACAGTTGAATGGTTGTATTTTTATGAGCTGTGGCTTGCAACAGGAGAATGGCTTGGCGGCGGAGAACACCCTGATTTTGGTAAAGAAAAAACAGATGACAAATGCAATACAAATTAATATATTTATATGTGCAAGTGTGATTTGTTAAATAAAACTGATAATTATGGTGCATTTGATTTAAATTAATACAAAAATGATAGCATTCAAGTGATAGCTAATTTGATAGCAAAAGCAGAAATACCTCATAGAATTGAGATAATCTGTACCAAATTAAAGCATATCAAGTCAAAATTCCTAAGCAAAAACAGTTAAAGTCTGTTTTGTACTTAGGAGTGGGAATGATTGCATCCCAGAAAAGGTCCAGTTATATCAAGGCTTTTTCGCTATGAGTGCCCGCCGTGGCAACAAAATGGCAACATTATTTGAATTATTGTAAAAGTAAAGAGCTAACTGATTTTTTGATAAGTCAGTTAGCTCTTTATTTATTCCATTGTTACAGAAACAAAAACTATTGGAATTTCGTTTTCACTATGAAGTTGTCCATTGGTAACTAATTGTCTTCCACCTTTGGATAAAGCGGTTGCATTGGTGTTTGAATAGAAGATTTTTTTGAAATTTAATTCATTTTTTAATGCCTTGTAATAAGGGTCGTTAGATTCATTTAGCGGAATTGAACCACGATCAACAATATTTACTGCACAATTTTTGTTTTTAGCGATAAGACAAGCACACCAAATGATTAACTCAACATAAGAAGATTCTGTGTTTTGTTGTATCTGTTCAATGCTTAAACCATATTGAAGCATTTTAGGAACACTGTCTTCTAATTTTTGCTTGTCCCAATAGGTTCCAACATTCCAACAGATAACAACATCCGCTGATAAGTTTGGAAGTATTGAAGTGTTGAAAAAAGAAGAAGTTACATCGCATTCGTAGAAACATACAGTATTAGGAGCCAAGTCGTCTGCAGATTCCCTGATACTATACCCTGCGCCGGCAATTAAATTTTTAGCTGTTTCAATACAGTATAAATTTTGATCAATTGCTATTACATTGTGACCCGCCTCAAGCAATGCTAATGTGCTTTGACCTGTTCCACAGCCTATTTCTAATACCGTATGATATTTGTTGATTTGTTTTACTAAATCTGAATAGCTATCGTGTTCCAAAAAATATTGTGCACTATTATACCATTCAGAAGCATATTTTTGTTTTTCGTTCATTTTAATTATCCTTTTTTGAATTGCGGAGTACATCAAGTTCCTGATTAAATTGTTCGGCTTCAACTTTTTGGTAATTATAACGCCAATTATCGTATTGCTCTTTTGAAATTTCGCCGTTCTTCAGCTTTTCAGCCTGTTCTTTCCAAGCGGAGAACATTTCAAACATAGTAATGTAATTTGAACCCATGTCCTTATCCAAGTGCAGACAAACCTCGCCATCTAATTCAGTAATTTTAAGACCGTATAAATCTTCAATGACAAATAAAGTGTGCATTAAGCCGTTATAGCTGTCAATATTGGGCACGGTTAAAGCACTGGCTGATACACCAAACACTTCTGCAAGGCTATTTGTTAAATCAGCCTTAGGAGTTCTGCTGCCGGATTCATACTGTGCCATACGGATGTCTGCCGTCTTTTCAGGAAAGCCAACCTGCATACCAAGATATTTTTGTGTCATACCTCTCAAATTTCTGAAAAAGCGAATTCTTTCACCGATAGCCATAAAAATGCTCCTCTCATATTTCTAAATACAGTATAGCATTACAAGTTAAGGTATGTCAAGATAACCAAAGCAAAAAAAGTAAGTATTTTCTCGAAAGCCACTTGACTTTACGGAATATGTTTAGTATAATAGTTAAGCAAATAGCGTTAAGTTATTGCTTGACAACAGAATAACCGTCATATGTCACGGTAATGGCATATCCGCTCGGGCAAATCGGAATGCGGTCAGAAAGTTCTCCGACACTAACCAATTGAATTATCAAAAATCAAGTAAAGGGGGTGAATAAATGGAAAGTACAAGCTTTATGAGAGTTGATGAGGTGGCGCAGGAACTGGGTATCTCAAAATCTTACGCTTACAAAATCGTCCAAAAGCTAAATGCCGAACTGAAAGAAAAAGGGTTTATGATAATTTCAGGGCGAGTAAATAAGCAATATTTTATGGAACGCACTTGCTACGGTGCAACTAAGAAAGAGAGGGATTAAACAATGGCAGTATATAAAGAAGAAAAAACAAACACTTGGCGAGTGCTTTACCGTTACACCGATTGGAACGGTGAACGCAAGCAGTCGCAGAAACGAGGGTTCAAAACAAAGCGTGAAGCGCAGGCTTGGGAGCGAGAACAGCTTAACAAGCTGGGCGGTGATTTGGATATGAACTTTAAGAGCTTTGTACAGCATTATACCGAAGATATGCAGTCTCGTATTAAGGAGAACACTTGGGCAACCAAAGAACATATCATCCAAACAAAACTAATGCCCTATTTCGGGAAGCTGAAGATGTGCAATATAACCGCACAACAAATAATCATTTGGCAAAATGAGCTTATCAATTATAAGGACGATAACGGTAAACCGTATTCTCCTGTATATTTGAAAACAATTCACAATCAGCTGTCTGCGATATTTAACCACGCTGTCAGATACTACAACCTGAAAGAAAACCCTTGTCAAAAAGCTGGCAGTATGGGTAAAAAGAAAAATCGTGAAATGCTTTTCTGGACGAAAGAGGAATATTTGAAGTTTGCTGATGCGATGATGGATAAGCCGATGTCATACTATGCGTTTGAAATGCTCTATTGGACGGGCATCCTTGAGGGCGAGCTGATAGCTCTTACTCCTGCTGATTTCGATTTTGAAAAGCGAACGGTTACAATCAATAAATCGTTTCAGCACTTAAACGGCAGAGATATTATTACTTCTCCGAAAACAGAGAAAAGCAACCGCACGATTCAGATGCCGAAGTTCCTTTGTGATGAAATGCAGGACTATCTGAAAATGCTCTACGATGTAGGCTTGGAGGACAGAATGTTTCCTGTTACAAAAAGCTATCTGCACAGAGAAAAGGACAGAGGCGCAAAAGAAGCAGGCGTAAAGAGAATTCGTATTCATGACATCCGCCACAGCCACGTCAGTTTACTGATTGATATGGGGTTTTCTGCAACGGCGATTGCCGACCGTGTGGGACATGAAAGCATTGATATAACTTACAACTATGCGCATTTGTTCCCGTCAAAGCAAGCTGAAATGGCAGATAAGTTAGATATGGAAAGGGGCGAGAAAAATGTCACTTAAAAACAGAGATGAGCATAACCGATGGCGTAACAAAACTGTAGCGTTTCGTGTATCGCCGGAGGAAGATAAGCAAATTGAAACTTATGTACAACTCTCAGGGCTTACAAAGCAGGATTATATCACAAGGAGACTCACTCACAGAGATATAGTTGTGCAAGGTAATCCGAGAGTGTTCAAAGCCTTGCGGAATCAGCTTGCCGCCGTGTTGCAAGAGTTACAGCGTATTGAGGCAGGCAGTGAAGTGAATGATGAGTTGCTGGATGTAATTGAAATGATAGCCGATATACTCGGCGGATTAAAGGAGGAAACAGAATGATATATGAAAAAGAAATGACCGCTCCGAATGTATCTGTTGGCGCAGATACGGAGCAGTCAATCCAAAAATGTACTGACAATAGTATAACTGATAATGATGAAAATATCAAGTATTTTGAAGAAATGCAACGAGAGTCGCTGTTAAGCTTAGACTCGTCATATCTCAAAACAATTTCAATGAGCGAGTTATACGATACCGTGTACCAAAGCAAGCCGCCTCTGATTAACGGCTTGCTTTATCCCGGAACATATATATTTGCAGGAGCGCCGAAACTGGGCAAGAGTTTCCTTATGGCACAGCTTGCTTATCATATCAGCACGGGTATGCCGCTTTGGAATTATACCGTCCGAAAAGGAACCGTGCTGTACCTTGCTCTTGAAGATGATTATCAGAGATTGCAGGAAAGGCTGTACCGAATGTTCGGAACGGAGAGTACAGAAGATTTGTATTTTTCTGTTTCGGCAGGTCAGCTTGGAAACGGTCTCGATGAACAGCTCACAAAGTTTATAGCGGAACACCCCGATACAAAACTGATTATCATAGATACGCTTCAAAAGGTGAGAGAAGTCGGCGGAGATAATTACAGCTACGCAAACGATTATGAGATTATCACAAGACTCAAAAAGTTTGCGGATAGGTATGGAATATGCCTGCTGATTGTTCACCATACACGCAAGCAGAATGCCGATGATAAATTTGATATGATTTCAGGCACTAACGGTTTGCTCGGTGCCGCTGACGGAGGTTTTATTCTTCGGAAAGAAAAGCGTACAAGCAATGCCGCCACGCTTGAAGTATCAGGCAGAGACCAGCCCGACCAAAAGATTTATCTGAACCGCAATCCCGAAACACTTGTATGGGAGCTTGAGAAAACAGAAACAGAACTGTGGAAACAACCGCCTGATCCGTTGCTTGAAAATATTGCTGATAAAGTCACAAGAGGAAATTCAGAATGGCAAGGAACTCCCACAGAGCTTGTAGACTTTCTCGGCGTTGATATGAAAGCAAACGCTTTGACGATGAAGCTGAATATCAATGCGGGGCGTTTGTTCAATGAGTATGGAATCCATTATCAAAACAAACGCTGTCACGATGGACGCAGGGTAAGCCTTGCGTTAGAACAGCGTGACGATGCGTGACGGTCGTGTCGGTGTTTTAGGCGGTACCAAAAACATCGTCACCATCGACACAGAGCGACACGGATATAGTTTTTGCAGGGTGCAGGTGGCTTTTTCAAAAAGCCGCTCCTGCCTCTCGGAGAGCGCAAAACCTGCTTGCAGGTTGCATTTTTGATAGGCTCGCCTGTCAAAAATGCTTTTGCGTTACTCTTGACAAGAGTAACAGAACCGAGAACGGTTAAATTTTAGAGATTGGAGGTATATAAAATGAAAAGAACGATAAGCGCAATGGTCGGTAAAGGCTCTGTCAATCACAACAGCCGCAAGTTTAAGGCTGAAAATGTTGACGGTAGCAGAACGCATCTCAATATAGACTATTGCAATGTAAATATTAAGAAAGTCTATCACGAATTGTTTGACAAAGCTCTCGAAAGATATAATTCAAAGCAGACAAGAGCCGACCGTAAGATAGAAAATTACTATGAAAAAATCAGAAATTCCAAGCAAGAAAAGCCGTTCCACGAACTCATTTTGCAGATAGGCGATAAAGAAAATATGAGTGCTGAAAGCGAAAACGGAGAGCTTGCCCGACAGATTTTAGATGAATACTATCGTGGGTTTCAGGAAAGAAATCCTCATTTAAAGGTGTTCTCGGCTCATCTTCATATGGACGAAGCAACACCTCACCTGCACATTGATTTTATACCGTTTACCACAGGTAGCAAGCGTGGACTTGATACAAGAGTATCTCTAAAACAGGCTCTTGCCGCACAAGGATTTAAGGGCGGAACCCGTGGAGATACCGAGTGGAACCAATGGGTAAGCGCAGAAAAATCCGCACTCGCATTTGTTATGGAACGCCACGGAATTGATTGGGAACACAAGGGTACTCACGAAAAACATCTGTCTGTTTTGGATTACAAAAAACAGGAGCGAGAAAAGGAAATTTTCGCTCTTGAAGATAAACTTGCCCAGAAAAAAGATGAGTTTCGTGTTATGGCTGACCGTATTGAGAACTTTGATAACGGAGAAAAAGCCTTGCAGAATCTTAATGAAAGCATAATGAATGAACCTGAATATCAGTTGCCTGAACCGCCTGCAATGATGTCGGCGAGAAGTTATAAGGCAAAGTTTGTTGAGCCGCTCATAGCCCGAATTATGTCTTTAATCAGCACTTTATTTGCACGATATTTCAAAGCAAAAGACAGCTACAACAGGCTGAATATCACGAATGCAAACCTGTACCGTGCTAATGAAAGACTTGAAAAAATCAACGGAAAACTCACAGAAGAAAACACAAGACTAAGAGCAGAAAATAAAGAATATTCATTGCTCCGCAAAGTATTCGGTCACAAACAAATTGATGATTTGCTTGAAAAGGCAAGAATTATCAAAGGCCAAAAGCGTGACAACACACGCTCAAGATAAATAAATTTTTAGGAGGAAAACAAAATGGCAAAGACAATTTTTGAACAATTGGGCGGTACTTACACACAGGTGGGTGATTATCTTCTCCCTGATTTGAAACTGCCCGAAGAAGAAAAACGAGCTAATATTGGCGTATGGGGAATAAGGCACAAAAAATTTTTAAGAGAAAATCACCGTGTACTTTATGCTAACCTGATGACTTCGGGAAAGCTTGTCGCATACCTTGATGATATTGAACGGAAAGCCACCGCAATGTTTCTCCGGCTGGTAAAAGAACTCGCCGAAAAAGAAAACGTAACCGAAGAACTCAAAGCAGCTGACCAAATGTTGTGGGTACAGAAAATGAACAATATCCGTAATCGTGCAACGGAAATTGTAAATGCAGAATTGATTTTTATGTTATAAGCACAACTGCGGCAGGGAGAAATCTCTGCCGCCTTTTTTTGGTATATGGGCTATCGAAAAATAAATTATTTTTTGATACGAAAACAAATTAAACTTTCGTGTAATTACTTATTGTATTTGTGGAGAGTTTATGATATACTGTAAACATATAATTTACAACTCATACAAGAGGTGCGCTATGGCTGTCAGTTACAATAAATTATGGAAACTTCTTATAGATAAAAATATGAAAAAGAAAGAACTTGGGGAAGCAGCCGGAATAAGTAATACTTTAATTGCGAAGTTAGGGAAAAATGAAAATGTTACAGTTGAAGTGCTAGTCAAAATATGTACTGCTCTTGATTGTAATATAGAAGATATTATGGAATTAGTCCCAGATGATAAACAAGCAATATAACAGAGGTATTAGTATATGAATACAAATAATAAACCTACATATATTAGCCTGTTTAGCAGTGCCGGCATCGGATGCTACGGATTTAAATTAGAGGGATTTGACTGCATTGCCACTAATGAGCTTATTGCAAGAAGATTAGAAATACAAAAATTTAATAACAAATGTAAATATGAAAGTGGCTATATTTGTGGTGATATTACAGATGATGCGACAAAAAATGCTCTCTATAATCAAATCTCATTTTGGAGGAAAAAAGAGGGGGTTTCTCGTGTTGATGTTGTAATTGCTACACCTCCCTGCCAAGGTATGTCTGTAGCTAACCATAAAAAGAATGAGAATGAAATAGTTCGTAATTCTTTGGTTGTTGAATCTATCAAAATCATAAAACAGGTTAATCCTAGATTCTTTATTTTTGAAAATGTGCCTGCTTTTATGAAGACGATTTGCACGGATATTGATGGTGAACATAAGACCATTGCAGCTGCAATTGAGAACAATTTGGGGCAAACATATTCTTACGCTTCTCGTGTAATTAATTTTAAAAACTATGGAGCTTGTTCCAGCAGACAGCGTACTGTTGTTATCGGTGTGTCAAAAGATTATGCTGATGAAATTTCACCTTTGGAACTATATCCTGATCTTGTAAAGGAGCACACATTAAGAGAAGTAATTGGCAACTTGAAACCATTAAAAGAGTTTGGCGAGATAGATGAAAAAGATATATACCATTCATTTAGAATTTATCCTGAGCATATGCGCACGTGGATTGCTGATATAAAAGAGGGACAATCTGCATTTGATAATATTGATGACAATAAAAAACCTCATCGAGTGGTTGATGGAAAGATTGTTATTAATCAACGCAAGAATGCTGATAAATACACGCGTCAGTATTGGGATAAAGTGGGACCTTGTATTCATACAAGAAACGACCAAATGGCAAGTCAAAACACAATTCATCCTTGTGATGATAGAGTATTCAGCATAAGAGAACTGATGCTTATGATGACTGTTCCTTACTCTTTTAAATGGGTGGAAACTGACCTTGATACATTGAATTGTCTGCCGACGGAACAAAAAAGGGCATTCTTAAAGAAAGAAGAAATTAAGATTCGTCAATCTTTAGGAGAAGCAGTTCCTACCGTTATTTTTCAATCAATCGCAAAGAAGATTGCCACTGCATTAAAGCATTCTCCTCTTAATACTGCAACTATCAACAAATTGGTATCATCTAATAAGTTATCTGAGATTGATAATCTTAAGAAATTCATTATAAACAACCCAATGAATTTGTCAGCTGCTGCATTGGGCAAAATTGCAGAAATGGCTAACACAAGTCGTACAGATAATGCTGCTTTCTTTACAAATAAAACTCTTATTACCGAAATGATGAAAGCCTTGCCGGATACCGATAAGGATACTGTTCGTATTCTTGAACCATCAGTAGGCGTTGGCAACTTTCTTCCTCTTATTATTAAAAAGTTTGAGGGGAAAAGGATAACTCTTGATGTTGTAGATATTGATGAGCACAGTTTGGAATTCGCTAAATTAATTTTAAGATATTATAATATTCCTGATAGCTGTACGATCAATTATATTCACGATGATTTTCTGCTTCATAACTTTGAAGAAAAATATGATTACATACTTGGAAATCCGCCTTTCTTCAAAATGAAGTCCTCTAACAAGTTACTAAATATTTATCGTTACAACGCAATTAACAAAATAACTACCAATATTTGCTCTTTCTTTTTAGACAAGGCAATCAATCTTGGTAATTATGTAGCTTTGGTTTTTCCAAAGTTCTTGTTAAACACTCCTGAGTTTGCACCCACAAGAAGTTATTTATCTGAAAAGGCTGTTGAGTGCATTATTGACTTTGGCGAAAAAGGATTTCCCGGAGTTTTGGTTGAAACGTTAGCGATATTTATAAATAATCTTACTCGTCCGTCAAGTACTCGAGTTGCTTCTATTACGCATAGTAAATATATTTCTCAAACTCAAAAGTATATATTTGACGATAAACTTCCATATTGGATTATTTATCGTGATGAACAATTTGATTCAGTTTGTAAGAAACTTGATTTTAATGTTTTTAAGGTATTTAGAGATAGGCAAATTACTAATAGATTACTTTCTTCAAGTGGAGAAATTCGTGTATTGAAATCTCGAAATATAAGTGATGACGGAGAACAAATTATAAATATTGATGGCTATGATTCTTATATTTCACAAAATGATGCCAGTAATTTGTCTGTTTATAGTTATTTGAATAGAGACGATGTTTATCTTACGCCGAATATGACATATAAACCTCGTGTTATTCAAAAACCTAAGGGATGTCTTGTAAATGGCTCTTTAGCTGTACTGATTCCTAAAAAGAATATAGTGCTTACAAAAGAGCAAATGGCCTTTTTTTCAACACCCGAATATAGAGATTTTTATCAAGTCGCTCGAAATTATCAAACAAGGTCGTTAAATGTTGATGCCTGTTCGGTGTTCTTTTACGGATTGTTAAGAGACAAACCGAAAAAAACACCTATAACAGAAAAGCTTGACGAAGAAGATAATATTCAAATGAAAATTAGTGATTACATAAAGTGAGGATTTATTATGCTGACACAACAGGATATTATAGATTTTTGTAATAAATATGATTACGACATAAGAAAATCCGGTAACGGTAGATGGATAGACCAAAAATGTGCCGCTGATGTGGTTACCGTGATTGCGGACTGTATATACAACTATGAGTCAGAAAATCCGGAAAGTACTTTCACTACACCTGATATATGGCATTATGATTACGCTGTTGAAAATGTCGAAGCTATATTTAAAAAGCCAGGAGTCGAAAGTACAGCAGCTAAAAATGAATATGATAAATTCTTTCAACAACCAATGGAAATGTTAGCAAATGCACAAGTCCTTACAAAAATCAAAAAAGGTCATCATAACTATTATAAGGTTAACAACATAGAAATGTTAGAATACATTGCTTTACGAGAACGAAATGCCCTTTTCTTTTTGAAAACTTATATAGAAAAGACTCTGAAAGATAGTGGGATTTATAATGTCTTTGAGGATTTCTTCAATAGACAGACTAAAGATACTTACCAAACGGTAAAGAAAACCTTTTCTAATTTCATAATTCGGTATACAAAGATAAATGGTGAGGTTGAGTGTAATAGAATTTTTATTAAAGTTTTAAATCCATTGGCTTATTTTAATAATTCTTGTGGAACTGAAAAAGGCAGACTCTCTGAGCAAAATATTACTTATGATATGCTTATGTATAATCGTAACAATTTTAGAGATATTTATGCGGACAAGCCTAAGGGAGTTACAAGAAAAGAATACGCTGCTTATCACCCGGTAGAAGTTAATGAGGCATATTATCATTACCAGTCTGCAAAAGCTAAAAGATTTCTTCGTTTGTTTAACGACCAAAACCGTGGAGGTCAGACAGAACATCTTGAACAGGCTCATATGTCAGACAAAGCTATTCATATGCATCATATTTTTCCAGAAGCTATTTATCCTGAGATATGCTACTATTTGGAAAATATAATTGCTCTTACACCCACTCAGCATCTTAATTATGCTCACCCAGATGGACGCACACAAGAAATTGACGAACAGTATCAGCTCTTATTGTTGCTTTCAAAAGCGGATAGAATTCAAGAAAACTTGACCAATGCTGCTGCTGAGAAAATATATGAATTTTCAAATTTTTTGTTTGTTCTCAATGTGGGTTTTGACAATGACAATGTGTTAAATATAGCCGAGATGGATTTCTGTGCGGTTATTAACGCAATCAATGTGCATTATGCAGCTTAACAGGAGGAAATCATGAGTAAATTAGTATTTGGCAAAAACGGTCAAGTCCGTTTTAATTCAGAAGAAGAACTTCGCATTGCTGTTGACTATATTGTAAACTCAAGTAATGTTGACTTCGATATTCACGAAGATGATCAAAATCAAGGAGCATGGGGACCAGAGAATCGTATCCATTTTAGATCGGAGGTTGGAGTCCCTGAATGTCTAAGGAGAATAATGACTGCTGGTGATCGCAGTAATTACGGAGGAATCAATTGTAAAGAATTTTGTGAAGGAATTCGAAAGATTGCAAACGATTGAGATTCGAGAAATCGTTAGGAGAGTGTTATGGATATGGAAATGTATGAAAGAGGATCTGAATGGCATAAATGGGATTTACATTTGCATACAGCGTCTTCATATGACTATAAATATAAAGCTTCTGACGCTGATGATTTGTTATGTCAAACATTGAAGCAAAATGGTGTAAAAGCTGTGGCTATAACAGATCATTTTACGATTGATAAAGATAGAATAGAAAGCTTACGCTCAAAAGCACCTGAAATAGTGTTTTTCCCAGGTGTAGAACTTCGCACTGATAAAGGGTCAAACAATCTTCATTTAATTCTTATTTTCTCTGAAAAATTGGATTTATCCACATTATCAGCAGATTTTGAAGCTATTATGGTTCGACAAAAGGCTAAATCTTCTGAATCCGATGACACAATCTACTGGGAATTTTCTGATATTATATCTTTTGCAAAAGAGCATCATGCCCTTATCTCTATTCACGCTGGTAGGAAAACGAATGGAATTGATAAGGAAATTTCAAATTCTTTACCAGTTAAGGATGCGATTAAGGCCGACATTGCAAAGAATGTAGATTTTTTTGAAATTGGTCAAAAACGTGATGTAGATACTTATGAAAGATATGTATTCAAGGAAATTGATCGTAAACCTCTGATAATGTGCTCTGACTCACATTCACCACATGAATATAATCCTAAAGAAAATCTGTGGATTAAGGCAAATCTTACTTTTGAGGGGCTTAAACAATGTTTATATCAACCATTGGAACGAATATTTATCGGAGATATTCCCCCTATCCTGGATAGGGTTAACAAGAATAAACAAGGTAATATAGCTTCGATATCGTGCGTTCGTGTAGAGAATCCGGTTAATGTAGCTTCCAACTGGTTTGATTTTGAAGTTCCTCTTAATCCGGGAATGGTTGCTGTAATTGGAAATAAAGGAAGTGGAAAAAGCGCTTTTTCTGATATCATTGCGCATCTATGTTGTTGCAGAACAATGACAAGTGCATCGTTCTTGAATTCCAAAAGATTCAGGAAAGTTCCAAAAAACTACGCAAACGATTATTCCGCAAGCTTAATGTGGGCTGATGGAGAAAAGCGCAGTAGCTCCTTAGCGGCATATCAAGGAGACATTCCTCTTGAGGATGCACAGTATTTACCTCAAAAATACATTGAAGATGTGTGCAATGATTTTGAAGATGTTTTTCAAAAGGAAATTGATAAGGTCATCTTTTCATACGTGGATAAAACCGAGCGAGGTGAAGCCCAAAATCTTGATGAACTGGTGAGGATGAAGTCTAAACCATTGGAAATACGTTTTCAAAATGCACGAACTAAACTCAAAGATATTAATAGAAGAATAATTAGTTTGGAGAATAAACAGACTCAGGAATATCGAAAGAGTCTCTCTGATAGCCTCAACAAAGCAGTTGAAACATTAAAGAGACATGAGAAATCAAAACCCCTAGCTGTGGAAAAACCAGAAAGCAAAGATTCTAACGACGATTATCAAAACAAACTTATTCAATTGAATCAAAATATTGATGGTGCAAAAGAAAAAATTCAAAATATTAACGATAAAATTAGTAGTATTAATTCTTTTGTAGATGATGTCAAAACAATAGCAGCACAGATAACTCTTCTTAAAACACAATTTGAAGAAATCCAGAGAAAGGTTGATACTCTTTCCACTAAGTATAGTTTGAATAAAGAAGACTATACGTTTACTCTGGATACACCCGATGAGTACTTCGATGAGCTAATAAATAAATCTGAGAAAGATAAGTTGGAATTACAAGCGGCTCTTTCTAATCCGAAAGACGGACTCACTTTATTACTTTCGCAGTATGAGGCAGAAAAGTCAGCTTTAATTTCCTCAGCAGATGCAGAGGAAAAGTCGTACCAAAAATATCTTAAGGATTTAGAAGAATGGAACCGCAAGAGAGCTGAAATCATTGGAAATAAAGATAGTGAAGGCTCCGTTGAGTTCTATAAATACGCCCTTAATTATATAGATACAATGCTCATCCCTGAGTATGAGGAACTTGTAAGTGAAAGAGATGAAATCTCAAAGTCGCTTTATGAGGGGATAGTCGAACTTTCACATATTTATCAAAGTATATATGCTCCTATTCAAGGTGAAATATCTGAGTTGCTTGGGGATTTGGAAGATAATGTTGAATTTCATGCTGAAGTGTTCATGCAAGATGCAAATATTGCTTCCAATGTTTTAAGATTTATTAATCAAAAATATAACGGAAAATATGGACGTTCCCATAATTCTTTGCAAGAGATAGAAAATAGAGTCAAAACTACAGATTTTGCTGATGAAAAAGAGGCAATAGCTTTTATTCACGATCTCGCAGAAGTTATAACCAGCGATTTCGAGACGGCAGAAAAGAGAGTTTATAATCGTCAAGAGTTTTATGATTTTATATTTGGACTGGAGTATATTGGGGTTAATTTTAAACTCAAAATGGGTAATCACCCTTTAGAAGAGCTTTCTCCAGGTGAACGAGGAATCATCTTGTTGATTTTTTACCTTGCTCTTAGTAAGGAAAGCAAGCCTATAATTATAGACCAGCCAGAAGATAATTTGGATAATCAATCTGTTTATAACAAATTGGTACCATGCATATGTAAAGCTAAGCAAAAACGTCAAGTTATCATTGTGACGCACAATCCTAATATTGCGGTTGCATGCGATGCTGAACAGATTGTTTATTGTGAGATGGATAAGGAGAGAAATCAAATACGCTATGTTTCTGGTGCTATAGAAAACCCAACCATTAGAAATCATGTTGTGGATGTGCTTGAAGGAACTATGCCTGCATTTGATTTGAGAAGACTTAAGTATAATTAAATAGTATCCTATGTGGTATGGCAACGAAATGGCAACAAAAAATCGGATAGCGTATGCGTTACCGATAATACAAATAATGTAGATACCATCTGCTAAATCTCATAAACAAATGCGTTTAAGATTGATTTACAGGGAGCGAGTGGGAGTAAATGGTGCCCGATGGCGTGCAGGTAAAAACTATAATGCATTTAAGGCTTTCGCTTTTGCGGGAGCCTTTTTTGTGTGAATTTATTGCTGGTGGTTGTTTTTTGTGGTGGAAAACAGAAAAAATTCTCCAAATCCCTTGACGAAAAAGGGAGAAATGGGTAAAATAAAACCGATTAGAAAGTTTTTTAGAGAGAGAAGAGGTATGGACTATGGGTCGGCGAATTTTGGCTGTGTTGGCGGCGCTTTTGGTGCTTTTGTGGGCAGCGGTGCCGGCCTATGCAGCTTCGCCGGCGGTGGACCGCGCCTACCTGACCCGGGAGCCTTGGCAGAATGTGCCGGTTACAGAATTCCGGGCAGATGGTGCTATGGGCTATTACCAAATCTATGCCGACACGAACAATCATTGTCTGTATTTTGCGGTGAGTATGCAAGATCAGCAGGTGGAGCCGGGGGCGAATACCGCCGCCGTTGCGCTGAATTTGCAGGTGTCCTCTGCCAAATTCTCCACCAGGAAATTTACATTTACAACCGGCGCGGACAAGGCGGTGCAAAGCTACTCCGGCATTGCCAGCGGCTGCAATATGCAGGTGGAAATACTGGAAAACAGCGGCGGTTACGGCATTGCAGACGGCAATGCCTACTTTGCCATTGCGCTGGATAAAAGCCTGTGCGGGCCGTTGACGGTGCGGCTGGATTATAACTGCGGCGAGCGTGGCATTTGCCTTTTGGAGCACGCTGCTTTTGATTACACTTTGCCGGAAAAGACGACCAAAAGTCGCAATGCGCGCGCCGGGACAAAGCAATCAACCCGGCAAACTACAACGAAAAAGAAAAAAGAAAGCACCACCAAATTTACCTACACCGGCACAGTGCCCCATACGGCCAAAAGCGCACGGAAAAGCAGCGCCCAAACAGTGACCAAGTTTGCGTACACCGGCGGGACAAGCACCGGTGATACGGAGGAAGAACCGGAAGTGCAAAGCAGCGGCACAGCAGTGCTCACCGACGGTACATACACCGCAGCGGTGACGCCTACGCACCGTTCCACCGTAGCGAATAATTTAATTTATCTTGCCATTGCCTTAGCCACAGCAGCCGTGATTGCATTGGTTGCAGGGGTCATCAAATCCCGCAAAGCCAAGGGGGAAGAAGCGCAGGAAAAACAGAGACAAGAGAAAGAACAGGAAATCGAGGATTACGACGAATAGCAAAGCAGAAAGCCACCGATGATCGGTGGCTTTTTGTTACAAGTCAAACCGGCCTTAGTCTGCGCGGCGGAAGCGGCAGCAAACAAGTGGGCGTTGTCGATTTTCATATAATTGGCAAAGGGCAGCTCGCCGGGGCGGCTGACCATTCGATGGTCGGGTTGTCCCGGCGCAGCAGTTGGTTGGAGCGGGCGATATTTCGCTTAGACGGTTTGTGCCGCAGCGCCGAATAAAAGTACCTACTTCATACATTTCCTCCAAAAAAGAACCCGCTGATGACAGTTCATCAACGGGTTTGTCGGCTTAGGACGATTTTAATCCGGGTCACAGAGAGGACAGGGCGCCGAGAGCGGCGGTGCCTACGACGGAGTAAAACAGCGCCAGGACCACCACGGAGATGACCCACATAATAATGTTGGCCCAAATAAAGTTCTTCTTATTCTTATTGGTGTTGGGGCTGCACAACCACACGATCCAGCAGATCCAATTCACCACCGGCAAGGCGGAGAGAATGAACATACCCACATACTGGCCAATGCTCATCACCTGGGTGGTGGGATCATAGGCCGGGGGCGCCGGTTGATAGGGCGGCTGATAGGGTTGTTGATAATTGCCCTGAGGGTTCGGGTTTTGCTGATTGTACTGGTCCATTTGGTACTTCCTCTTTTCTTAAAAAATGTGCAGAACGCTGCACCCATAGCATACCATACTTGGCATTAGCTGTCAATTCTTGCCTTTGCCGGCAAATTTACGGCGCAGATCCCGACGGTCACCAGTGCGCCGGACAGCAGATAGCGCCAGGAGAAAGGCTCCCCCAGCAGCAGGCAGGAGAGCACCACCCCCAGTACCGGAATAAAGGCGTTATAAATGGCAATCTGCCCCACCGGGTGGTAGCGCAGCAGTTGGTTGTAAAACGAAAAACCCACGGCAGACACTGCCACCAGCGCCGCCAGGATCAGCAGACCCTTCGGGTGTACACCGGCCGGGTGGGCGCCCATCAGCAGCCCGGCAGGGATCAGCAGCGCGCCGCCCAGTGCCAGGGAATGGCCGGTAGCCACCAGTGGGTCCATTTTGCGGGTGACCGCCCGGGTCAGCAGTCCACCTGCCATGGCGCACACACTGCTGCACAGCAGCATACCGTCGCCGGAGAGGGTGAACTGCCCGGCGGTGCTGCCCAGGTTGATGAGCACAATGCCGGAGAACCCCAACAGGCAGCCAAAAATTGACCGTAGGGTAAGCTTTTCCCGGAACACCACCGCGGCTGCCAGGATCAGCAGAAAAGTGCCCAGGCTGTCTAGGATAGACGCCCGGCCGCCGGGGGAATTGGATACGCCCAGATAAAAGAAAAAGTAGTGCAGCGCCGTGTTGACCAGACCAAAGAGCACCAGCTGCCACCGTGTTTTGCCCCGGGGCACTGCAAAGGAGCGGCCGCACAGCTTGGCTACCGCCAGCACCACCAGACCGGCCAGCAAGAACCGCGCTCCGGCGAACAGCGCCTTGCCGCCGGTGTCTGTGCCGGCAATGCCAAAGTCCGCCAGACCCAGCTTGATCAGGGGAAAGGCGCAGGCCCAGCTTAGCGCCGCGCTGCCGGCAAACAGGGGCACCCATTTTCGATTTTCAAACACAGAGGCTTTGGGCATTTGGTTCTCCGTTCTTGGCTTTTCGCCGTTTGATCCGGTCTTGTTTTGCCGCATTATTGTATACCGCCCGCCGCCAAAAGTCAACAAACGCGCACCGTCGCCTGCCGGCAGCGTCAGTTATACTGCCGTTCAAATAATTCCTCGTAAGTAGTGCCCAAAATCCGTCACATTCGGCAGATTTTGGGCACTACCTATGAAGCGCTGTTTGAAGGCCGATGGCAGTAGCCGCTTTTTATTGCATTTTCAGCCGGGGTATGGTAGAGTTATAATAGGTATATAAAATAGACAGACGGCGCAGGCCGGGAAGGGGAATGGTATGAAAGGTATAATTTTGGCAGGAGGCAGCGGCACCCGGTTGTATCCGCTGACCCAGATCACCTCCAAGCAGCTGCTGCCGGTGTATGATAAGCCTATGATCTACTATCCGCTGACCACGCTGATGTTGGCGGGGGTGCGGGATATTCTCATTATCAGCACGCCCCGGGATCTGCCCCGATTCCAGTCTCTCTTGGGGGACGGTGCGCGGTTTGGTCTGCGGCTCAGCTACAAGGAGCAGCCCTCCCCGGACGGGCTGGCCCAGGCCTTTATCCTGGGTGCGGATTTTATTGGCGACGACTGCTGCTGTATGGTGCTGGGGGACAATATCTTTTACGGTGCCGGGTTGCGGCGGCTGCTACAAAGCGCGGTGGAGAACGCAGAGCAAAATCATCGCGCCACCGTGTTTGGCTATCATGTAGAGGACCCGGGGCGTTTTGGCATTGTGGAGTTTGACCGGGAGAATCGGGTGGTGTCGCTGGAGGAGAAGCCGGCGGTGCCCAAGAGCAATTATGCGGTCACCGGGCTGTATTTCTACGACAATCGGTGCGTGGACTACGCCGAAGGACTGACACCCTCCGCCCGGGGTGAGCTGGAAATCACCGATCTGAACCGGTTGTACTTACAGGCGGGAGATCTGGATGTAAAACTGCTGGGGCGGGGCTACGCCTGGCTGGATACCGGCACCACGGACAGCCTGTTAGAGGCCGGCAACTTTGTGCGTACGATTCAGCACCAGCAGGGGGTGGAGATCTCCTCCCCGGAGGAAGTGGCCTATATTAACGGCTGGATCACCGCCGATGATTTGGCGGCAGCGGCCAAGACCTACGGCAAATCCGCATACGGCGCCTACTTGCAGGCGGTGGTGCGGGGCGAAATACAATACTGAGGTGCGAGGATGACTGTACTTGTGACCGGCGGTGCCGGGTTTATCGGTGCCAACTTTATATTTTACCAACTGACCCACCACCCGGAGGATCGGGTGGTCTGCCTGGACAAGCTGACCTATGCGGGCAATTTGGAGACCCTGGCGGATGTGATGGAGAACCCCAACTTCCGCTTTGTGCAGGGGGATATTGCCGATGCGCAGGCGGTGGAGCGCCTGTTTTTGCAGAAGAAACCGGATTATGTAGTAAACTTTGCGGCGGAGAGCCATGTGGACCGCTCCATTACCCAGCCGGATCTGTTCTTAAAGACCAATGTGCTGGGCACCGGGGTATTGCTGGACGCCTGCCGCCATCACGGGGTCACCCGGTATCATCAGGTGTCCACCGATGAGGTGTACGGCGATCTGCCCTTGGATCGGCCGGATCTGTTCTTTACGGAAGAAACGCCCATACACACCTCCAGCCCCTATTCTGCCTCCAAGGCGGGGGCGGATCTGCTGGTGCTGGCCTACGCCCGCACCTACGGGTTGCCGGTCACGGTCAGCCGGTGCTCCAACAACTACGGCCCCTACCACTTCCCGGAGAAGTTAATTCCCTTAATGATCACCCGGGCGCTGGCAGATCAAAGCCTGCCGGTGTACGGCACCGGCGAGAATGTGAGGGACTGGCTGTATGTGGAGGATCACTGCGCCGCCATTGACTTGATTTTGCGCCGAGGCACGGCGGGAGAAGTGTATAACATCGGCGGGCACAATGAGCGCACCAACTTGCAGGTGGTGCAGGCGGTGCTGGCCGCTTTGGGCAAACCGGAAAGTCTGATCACTTTCGTCACCGACCGGCCGGGTCACGATCGGCGTTATGCCATTGATCCTACGAAAATTCACCGAGAGCTGGGCTGGCAGCCGGAGACGGATTTTGACACCGGTCTGCGCCGCACGGTAGAGTGGTATCTGACCCACCGGGATTGGTGGAGCCACATTCTCAGCGGCGAATATCAAAATTATTTTCAGGCCATGTACAGAGAGCGGTTAGGCGAATAAATGCGAATTTTAGTAACAGGGGGCAGCGGCCAGCTGGGTACGGATGTGGCACAGGTAGCCGCGGCCAGGGGTTGGCAGGTATGGGCCCCCGATCATACGGAACTGGATATTACCTACCCGGCGCAGGTGGAGTCTGCCATCGGCGACTACCGCCCGGACTGGGTGGTGCACTGTGCGGCCTACACGGCGGTGGATCGGGCAGAGACGGAAGAAAAAATTTGTATGGCTGTCAATGCAGCGGGCACGGCGTATGTGGCCCACGCCTGCGCGGCAGCAGGCTGCGGGCTGCTGTACCCGTCTACGGATTATGTGTTTGACGGCAGCGGCACGGCGCCCCATCCGGTGACGGAGCGCCCGGCGCCCCTGAATGTGTACGGTCGCAGCAAGCTGCTGGGCGAGCAGGCGGCGCAGGCGGTGCCCCGCCACGCCATCTTGCGGATCAGTTGGGTGTTTGGCCTACACGGCAACAATTTTGTAAAGACCATGCTGCGCCTGGCAGAGCGCCGCACCCGCCTGTCGGTGGTGGACGACCAGATCGGCTGCCCCACCTATACGGTGGATTTGGCCCGGCTCATTTGCCAAATGGCAGAGCAAAACGCACAGGGTGTGTTCCACGCCGCCGGCAGCGGTCAACCGGTGAGCTGGTACGATTTTGCCCGGCGGATTTTTGACCTTTCCGGCAAAGAGATAGAATTGGAGCCGATCTCTACCGCAGCGTACCCCACGGCGGCTCGGCGACCGCTGAACAGTCGGCTGGATTGCAGCGCCTTGGCGGCAGCGGGTCTCACCCCCTTGCCGGAGTGGCAAGACGCACTGGCGCGGTATTTACAGGCATTGGAGGAAGAAAAGGCATGATCCAAATGCAGGCACAGCAGAATGTGGGCGGCATTGCCGGGCTGGCAGTGCTCACCCCCACGGTGCACGGCGATGACCGTGGCTATTTTATGGAGACCTACAATCAGCGGGATATGGAGAGCCTGGGCTTTCATTATGATTTTGTCCAGGACAACCAGTCCGGCAGCACCTACGGCGTGCTGCGGGGGCTGCACCGCCAGCTACGCTATCCCCAAACCAAGCTGGTGCGGGTGGTCAGCGGCACGGTATTTGATGTGGCGGTGGACCTGCGACCGGGCAGCGATACTTATTTGCGGTGGCACGGCGAGGTGCTCTCTGCGGAGAACAAAAAGCAGTTTTTGATCCCTGCCGGGTTTGCCCACGGCTTTTTGGTGCTGTCTCAGCGGGCGGAATTTTGCTACAAGGTAACGGACTTTTTTCACCCGGACGATGAGGGCGGCATTCCCTGGGACGATCCCAAGATCGGCGTGGAGTGGCCCATTCCCCCGGGTATGACCTTGCAGCTGAGCGAAAAAGACAAGCATTGGGCGTATTTGAAGTAATGGAATTTACCCACGCATTTTATGACGCTTTGCCCCCGGAGGCCGCGGCTATTCGCCAGGCGGTTTTTGTGGAGGAGCAGGGCTTTCAGGAGGAATTTGACGCCATTGACGGCCACGCCCTGCACCTGCTGCTGTTTGCAGACGGCCGGCCGGTGGGCACTCTGCGTGCCTTTACGGAGGACGGCGGCACCCGCTGGCATATCGGCCGGGTGGCGGTGATCAAGTCTGCCCGCCAGCTGCACTTAGGGCGGCGAATGATGGACTTGGCAGAGGCGGAACTGCGCCGCCGGGGCGCTGCGGGCATTGAGGTGTCTGCCCAGTGCCGGGTGCAGCCTTTTTACGAAAAGTGCGGTTTTACCCCGGTGGGGGAGGTCTATCTGGACGAGTTTTGCCCCCACATTCGTATGGTTAAGGAACTGTAATAAAAAAATAGTGCCGTCGGGCAATTACCGGCGGCTTTTTTGAGGTGAACGGTATGAAAAAGACACTTGCACCCACCCCGCCTATGGGGTGGAACAGCTGGGACTGCTACGGTGCCGGCGTAACGGAGGAAGCATTGCGGGAGAACGCCCGCTTTATGGCGGCGCACCTGCTGCCCTATGGGTGGAACACCCTGGTGTGCGACATTCAGTGGTACGAGCCGCAGGCAAAGGGCAATGAGTACAACAATTTTGCCCCGGTTTGTATGGACGACTATGGGCGTTTGTTACCGGCGGAGAACCGCTTTCCCAGCGCAGCCGGGGGCAAGGGCTTTGGCCCCATTGCGGACTATTGCCATTCTCTGGGTCTGCGCTTTGGTATTCATATTATGCGGGGCATTCCCCGCCAGGCGGTGCACCGGGATACGCCTATTTTGGGCACGGATTTTACTGCCCGGGACGCAGCCCATCACTTCTCCGTCTGCGCCTGGAACACGGATATGTACGGTATGCGGGATAATGCTGCCGCCCAAGCGTACTATGACTCCATTTGTCGGTTGTACACCGACTGGGGCGTGGATTTTATTAAGTGCGACGATATTTGCGTCACGGAATTTCGCAAGTGGGACGATCCGTATAACGCCCGGCATGAGATTGAAATGCTCCACCGCAGCTTGCAAAATTGCGGGCGGGAGGTGGTGCTGTCCCTGTCTCCCGGCCCGGCAGATATTGCCAATTTGCCCCACCTGCGCCGCCACGCCCAAATGTGGCGTATGACCGGCGATTTTTGGGACCGGTGGGACAAGCTGCACGATATGTTTGACCGGTGCAAAACCTGGGAGGGCGTGCCTGGCCCCGGCTGCTGGCCGGATTGCGATATGCTGCCGGTGGGGCGCCTGTGCAAGGACGCTCCCTACCATGGTGCGCAAAACCGTATGAGCAATTTCACCCCGGATGAGGTGCGCACCATGTTCACTTTGTGGGGCATTTTCCGCAGTCCACTGTTTTTGGGCGGCGATCTGCCGGAGATGCCCGCCGATGTGCTGGCTATGCTGACGAATGGGGATTATCTGCAAATGCACGCCGCATCTTACGGCGCCCGGGAATTGCTGCGGCGAGAAACCAATGGCCGCGGCACCATTCAGTGGGTGGCCTGCGGCCGGGGCTGCAAGTACGCCGCCCTGTTTAATACTAAGGATTGCCCGGCACGCCAAACTCTGGACCTGACCGCCCTGCACCTGCCGGATACCTCCTGCGCCCTGACGGAGATTTGGTCAGGCGAACCGTTGGGTACCTTCAAAAACCGCTTCTCCGCCACCGTCCCCGCCCACGGCGCCCTCCTGCTTCGCATAACGGCAGAATGATGGTATAAAGTACGATATATATAAAAGAACAGGAACGCATAGATCTGCGTTCCTGTTCTTTTATGTTATGCGTTTTGCTTAATATTTCTTCAGCTGGTCCTCGTCGAAGTCTGCCAAGAATTCGTCGTAGGTGCCCTTGCGATCCAGCAGGGTATTGCCGCTGACCTCGATGATCCGGTCGGCAACGGTCTGCACAAACTGGTGGTCGTGGGAGGTAAAGAGAATGGTCTCCGGGTAGCGGATCAGGCCGTCGTTCAGGGCGGTGATGGACTCCAGGTCCAGGTGGTTGGTGGGTTCGTCCAGCACCAGCACATTGGCGCCGGAGAGCATCATTTTGCACAGCATACACCGCACACGCTCGCCGCCGGAAAGTACATTGGCTTTCTTTAACGCCTCGTCGCCGCTAAAGAGCATACGACCCAGCCAGGAGCGAATGTCCGTTTCCAGCGTTTGGGTGGTGTACTGCCGCAGCCAGTCGATCAGGGTCAGGTCCACGCCGTCAAAGTAGGCGCTGTTGTCGCTGGGGAAGTAGCTTTGGGTGGTGGTCACGCCCCACTTGAACTCGCCCTCGTCCGGCTCCATCTCGCCCATAATGATCTTAAACAGGGTGGTTTTGGCCATGGCATCTGCGCCCACAAAGGCCACCTTCTCTCTGGGATGGATCACAAAGCTGATGTCGTCCAGCACCTTGCGGTCGCCGATGGTTTTGGTCAGGTGGTCCACCCGCAGCAGGTCGTTGCCGCACTCCCGATCCGGCTTAAAGTCCACAAAGGGGAACCGGCGGGAGGACACGGGCATGTCGATCATCTCCAAAGCGTCCAGCTGCTTTTTACGGCTGGTGGCCTGCTTGCTCTTGGCCGCGTTGGCAGAGAAGCGGGCAATAAAGGCCTGGAGTTCCTTGATCTTCTGCTCGTTCTTCTTGTTCTGATCCCGAGCCTGGCGCTGGCGCATTTGGGTGTACTCGTACCAAAAGTCGTAGTTGCCTACATACATTTGAATTTTGCCAAAGTCCACATCGCAGATATGGGTGCAGACCTTATTTAAGAAGTGACGGTCATGGGACACCACGATTACCGTGTTTTCAAAATCCAGCAGGAAGTTTTCCAGCCAGCGAATGGCGGACAGATCCAGGTGGTTGGTAGGCTCGTCCAGCAGCAAAATGTCCGGATTGCCAAAGAGGGCCTGCGCCAGCAGCACCTTGACCTTTAAGTTGGCAGGCAGTTCCGCCATGGTCATATAGTGGTACTCGTCGGTAACACCCAGCTTGTTGAGCATAAACTCCGCATCGCTCTCTGCGTTCCAGCCGTCCATATCGGCAAATTCCGCTTCCAGTTCTCCGGCGCGCACGCCATCCGCCTCGCTAAAGTCCGGTTTGGCGTACAGGGCGTCCTTTTCTTCCATAATTTCAATGAGACGGGGGTTGCCCATCAGCACGGTGCGCACCACCTGGTACTGGTCGTAGGCAAAGTGGTCCTGTTTGAGCACGCTGAGCCGCTCGCCGGGGGTGATGACCACCTCTCCCTTTTGGGGCTCCAGCTCGCCGTCCAGCACTTTTAAGAAAGTGGACTTGCCTGCGCCGTTGGCACCGATGATGCCGTAGCAGTTGCCCTTGGAGAAGGTCACATTGACCCGCTCAAACAGGGCGCGACCGCCAAACTGCACGGTTACATTATTGGCTTGAATCATAGAGAAATCCTCCGTTACTGGCTTTGTTATCTATTGTATCTAAAAATCCGCAACTATTCTACACCACCCTCGGCCAAAATACAAGGAGAATTTGGCCCGGCGGCGTTTTATTGGCGCTTTTGCACAAAAAGGGGCGCCAGACGGCCAAAGATCGGGCGATAAAACCCTTGATAGGCGGCAAAATCCAGTGCCTGCCCGCCGGGCGTGAGCACATCCAGTGCCACGCCGCACAGCCGTACCGGCAAGTTGCAGGGGAGAAAGCCGTTTTTGGCATAGAAATCCAGCCGCCGTTGCCGCTGCCGGGCGTTGGGTGCCGTATGATCCGGCGGCTCCACCTCCAGCACCACCTGCCGATTGGGATAACGCTGCTGCAAGGCGGGCAGCGCCCGGGAGCCAAGTCCCATAGAGCGGCAGTCCGGCTCCACGGCAAAGTAGTTGAGCAGGGCGTAGCCGGGGGCAAAGGAGACGATCATCAGCCCGGCAAAGGCGCCGCCGGTGCGCAGCACCAAAATTTCCGCTTGCCCCTTTTTTTGCAGGGCGAAGAAGCGGGAGAGGGGCATACGCTCCGCTGCCGGGAACGCGCTGCGATACAGTGCCCGCAGCGCCGGGTATTCTTTTTTGCAGATAGGGGAGAGTTCCATTTCAGTCACCTCCTGTTTTGTACTATTCTAACGAAAACCGGGTGCGCCGTCAAGGCATATTTCGTAGGCGTTGCTGTTGATTTTGTGCCCTTTTGGGCGTATAATAAGAGCACGAACGCAAACCGGCAGTTTTGCCGTTACCGAGAGGGGAATTCTGTATGGATATGAAGATTTCACCGTCTATGCTGGCCTGCGATTTTGCCAACATGGGCGCAGAGGCCAACAAATGCGCCGCCGGGGGCGCTCATCTGCTGCACCTGGATGTAATGGACGGGCATTTTGTGCCCAATATTTCCTTTGGCGCGCCGGTGATCGCCGGGCTGTCCAAGGTGTGCGACCTGCCCTTTGATGTGCACCTGATGATCAGCCAGCCGCTGCGGTATATTGACGATTACGCCGACGCCGGTGCGGATCTGATCACTTTCCACCTGGAGAGCGACGATGACCCGAGCGCAGTGATCGACAAGATCCTTGCCCGGGGCTGCAAGCCTGCGATTGCCATTAAGCCGGGCACGCCGGTAGAGGCGGTGCTGCCCTATGCGGATCGGCTGGCCATGGTGCTGGTGATGACTGTGGAGCCGGGCTTCGGCGGCCAAAGCTTTATGGCAGATATGATGCCAAAGCTCACTTTGCTGCGCAGCCGCTATCCCCACCTGGATCTGCAAGTGGACGGGGGCATTAACCTGGAGACGGTAAAGGCAGCGGCCAAGGCCGGGGCCAATGTGTTTGTGGCAGGGTCTGCGGTGTTTAAGAGTGCGGATCCGGCAGCCACCATTGCCGGTCTGTGCCGTGCGGCGCAGCAGGCTGCGGAATAAGGCAAGATGAAGAAAAAGCAAAAGCGATTTTACAGTAATGACAAGCGGGGTCAAAAATGGACGGAGCCGGAAGTGGGCCGCCCCATTGACTTTGCAGACAAATACATCGAACCGCGCACCCAAGCGGGTCAGGCAGAGCTGGATCGGGAGCGGCGTAAAAAGGGCCCGGCGTTTCAAAAGACCACGCCCGGTCAGGTGGTGCGTCGGGTACTTTTGGTGCTGCTGGGGCTGGTGCTGCTGTATGCGGGCTATATTTTGATGGATGCCTGGATGGATCTGCACGCCATGCCTGCCGCCCAAACGGACACGGTGGACGGCAACACCATCAGCACTGTGGCGCTGGAGGCCAAGGCAGCCAAGGTGGACAGTCTGTCCCTGGACGGTGCGGTGATGTTGGATGCCATGATGGACGATTTGTCCTCCGGCGGCTATACCGCTGCCTGCTTTGATATTAAGCGGGCGGACGGCACCGTGGGCTACGCCTCTACCCTGGGTACTGTGGCGGCAGCCGGGGCGGTATCTTCCCCTGCCGGGGATTTGCGCTCCTCTTGTCAAAAGCTGGGCAAGAATGACCTGCTGGTGCTGGGGCACATTGTGTGCTATCCGGACAATGTGCAGACCGCTGCCAATCCGGCCTGGGCGGTAAAGAGCGGCAAAACCGCTTACACAGATCCGGCGGGCAACCGCTACCTGAACCCGGACAGCACGGAGGTTTACAACTACATTCGCTCGCTGGTGGAGGAGAGCGTCCGCGCCGGGGTGACGGTGTTTGTGCTGGAGGGCACGGAGCTGCCGCAGGCGGCGGGCACCTTTAACCACAATGGATTTGCCGATTTGTCCAAGCGACTGACTGCCGACCTGGGGCAGGATGTAAAATTTCTGCAACCGGTGGCGGTAAACATCACCTCTACCACGACGGCGGACCTGAAAAAAGAAGTGGCCGACAAGTGCACCCAAAACCCGAATGAAAACCAAATTTATGCCATTACCTGCCCGGAGAAAAGCCGTCGGGCAGTGAAGCAGCTGCTGGACGACCGTGGCTGCACCTGTTACCTGATCACGGAGTGACCTTATGAAGCGAAAGTTCTTATACCTGCTGCTGACCCTGTGTCTGCTGGGTCAGTGCCTGCCTGCCTTTGCGGCGCAGGCCCCGGTGCTGGAGCGCATTGCCTTTTCCGGCGCCACCATTGTGGGGCAGTTTAAGAGCGATGTGTACCAGTACCAGTTGGTGCTGGACAACGCGGCGGTGTCGCCAAAGCTGAAAAGCTACAAGGTGCAGGGGGAGGGCAACCTGTTCGTGACCTATGATACGGACAGCACCAACCATCAAACGGCGGTGGTGGTCACCCTCAGCTATGACACCGGCTCCGCCAAATATACCTTTACTTACAAGAACGCCGCAGCTTATGTTAAGAACAGCGAGAACCACCTGGACTCGATCACCTGCACCCTGGGTGAGCTGGTGCCGGAGATGAATGAAGACGATACCACTTACAAGCTGTATATTCCCGGCGACCTGACCTCGCTGATGATTACCCCGGTGACCAAGGATATTAACGCCTACTGCGCACCGGTGGAGATGACGCTGGCGCCGGAGCAGGAGATCGACCTGACCCTGCCGGTGACCGCCTCGGACGGCCAGGTGCGCACCTATACCATTAAGGTGCGCCGGGTGGACAAGACCGTGGAACAGGTGCGTGCCGAGATGACACAGGAGGACTACACCTCCTTTGTGGAGGGCACCCGCTTTTACCAGCAGCCCGCCTTCCGGATGGCGGTGACCGCCGGCGTGGGCGGTCTGGCAGTGTTGATCGTTCTTTTGGCATTCCACGCCCGCAAGACTGCCCGGGTCACAGACGAGGACGAGCCGTCCTTTTATAGATCGGAGCAATAATCCGCTTATATCCGGGATGTAAAGAATAAAAACAAGTGCAGAAAGGAGCGCGCCTATGGAATTAGAAGAGCTGAAAGCAGAAATTGAGGATCTTCATACCAAACGGCAGTTCTCTGCCATTAAAACTATTTTGAACCAGTTGAACCCGGCAGATATTGCCCAGCTTTTAGAGGAGTTCAGCAACGAAGAACGGCTGCTGTTCTTTCGCCTGCTGGGCAAGGAAGAGGCGGCAGACACCTTTGTAGAGCTGGAGCCGGACAACCAGGAGGCACTGATTCACGCTTTCTCCGATAACGAGTTGCGAGAGGTGCTGGACGAGCTGTACCTGGACGATACGGTGGATATGATTGAGGAAATGCCCGCTACCGTCGTGAAGCGCATTTTGCGCAACACGGATGTGGAAACCCGCGCTTCCATCAACACCCTGCTGCGCTACCCGGAGGACAGCGCCGGTTCTATCATGACTCCGGAGTTTGTGGACTTAAAGCGGGATATGACCGTGGAGGACGCTTTTAAGCGTATTCGCCGCACCGGTGTGGACAAAGAGACCATTTATACCTGCTATGTAACGGACGCCTCCCGCCATTTGCTGGGCGTGACCACCGTGAAGGAACTGCTGCTCCACGATCAAGACGACCGGATCGAGGCGTTTATGGAGACCAATGTGATCTATGTGAATACCCTGAGCGACCAGGAGGAGGCAGCTGCCCAGCTGAGCAAATACGACTTTCTAGCGTTGCCGGTCGTGGACCTGGAGGAGCGACTGGTGGGTATCATCACCGTAGACGACGCGATGGATGTTATCCAGGAGGAGAACACCGAGGATATTCAAAAGATGAACGCCATCGTGCCCACAGAGCGGACTTATCTGAAGACCGGCGTGCTGGCTACTTGGAAGTCCCGGATCCCTTGGTTGCTGCTTTTGATGGTCAGCGCCACCTTTACCGGCTCCATTATCACCAGCTTTGAGGACAAGCTGGCCAGTATGATTATTTTGACCTCCTTTATCCCTATGCTGATGGACACCGGCGGCAATTCCGGTGGTCAGGCCAGCGTTACCGTGATTCGCGCCCTGTCGCTGAATGAAATTGATCTGCGGGATATTTTCAAGGTGATATGGAAAGAACTGCGGGTGGGCCTGCTTTGCGGCACCAGCCTGGCGGTCATTAACTTTGTCAAGGTACTGTTGGTGGATCGACTGATGCTGGGTATGACCGGCGTGACCTTGAAAGTGGATCTGGTGATCAGCCTGACCCTGATTGTTGAGGTCACTTTGGCCAAGATGATCGGCTGTTCTCTGCCCATTATCGCCAAGCGGTTTAAGCTGGACCCGGCAGTGATGTCGTCCCCCTTTGTAACCACCATTGTGGATGCTATTTCCCTGTTGATCTACTTTGGCTTTGCCACCGCCGTGCTGCATATTTAACAGCGTAAATGGGTATAAAATAACCCCCGGGCACACAAGTCGCCGCTTGTATGCCCGGGGGTTATTGTGTTTTTGGGGTGTCCATTATTCGCATAGCGCGTGCATGGTTGCACCGTTATACTTTCATCACTCCCCGAAAATCAGACCCATGGTCTTGTGCCACTCAGCGGGGAGCAGGCAATAATCCGCACCGGTAACGTCCGTATGCCGGTCTACCCACACCAGTTCGTCGATCTCCTCCGCCTGGTAGCACAGAGTGGTCAGGGGAACAGCAGGATTCAGCAGATACACCCGGCAGTGCTCGTTACTGACAAAGCGGCCGTGACCAAAGTCTGCATCCACCTCTAACTTTTGGGTAAACAGGTAGCGCAGGTCATCGGAACCGGCGGTTAGGTTCAGTTCCTCTTGCAGTTCTCGCCGGGCGGCGGTCAGGTAGTCCTCGCCGGCGTCCACATGGCCGGTGCAGGCCAGATCCAACTTGCCGGGAAAAGACTCTTTGTCCCACTTTCGTCGTTGAAGCAGTACCCGGTCACCCTGTATCACAAAGATATGCACGCTGGGGTGCCAGTCCCCGTCCCGGTGGACGGCGTTTCGCTCTTTGGTGATCCCCAGGGGTTCTCCGGTGGGGGACAGCAGGTCAAAATACTCGGCCATATCAGTTTTGTTTCCTTACAATGCCGTACTCGCCTACATCGGGACGGAAGTATTTGCACCCGGCGGAGGTGTCACTCTCCAGCATGCGGGCGTACTCGTCCTCGTCCAGCATCAGGTCGCAGAAGCCCTCTTCGGCGTCCTCGCCCTCGCCGTCGCACACAAAGTACCAGCAGTTCTCACACAGTCTGTCCATATCAGTTCAGGGGCGACTGGTCCGGGCCGCCAACGGTCACGGTGTCTTTGTTCAGCCGCATAATGGGGATCATCAGCCCGGGCACGCCGCAGTGGCCGGCCATTTGGCTGACGATCTGGCGCAGGAAGGGATAGATCTGGTCAAAAGACTGGGTGTGAATGTCCGCCTTGTCATCCCCTTCGTCGTAGGTGAACTCCGCCACCATGTCAATCTGCACCTCAAAGGGGTTCATATTCCCGTCGGTAATGCGAAAGGACAGGATCCCCACGCACTTGTGCACATCGTCCATGTAGTTTACATTGTATTTTACTTGGTTTTGCAGCTGCAATTCGGTGCCGTTTGCTACGGTATTTTCCATGTGCAGCTTGTTCACCTTGTAGCCTTGTATTTGTACCATACTTTTACTCCTTTATTTTACCAGCCGCACATGGCGCAGCTTTAGGTCGTCCTCTGCCGGGTCGGCGGCATGGCCGGTTAGGCGTATCAGCTCCAGATTGTCCACATAGGCGGCGTCTACCGCACAGCTGTAATCCGGGCACAGGTTGCCCCAGTCGGTTTTGGTTTTTTCAATGGTAATGTCCTTGGCGTGGCGTAGGAAGAAGGCGGCGTTTTGGTACTTTTCCACCCCGTAGTCCAAGCAGGGGCGCAGGTCATACAGCCCGCAGGGCCACTTGCTGGTTTTGGTCAGGGTAATGCGGCAGTTCTCAAAGCGCACATCTTCAATGGGGTTCTCCGCTGTGCCGTGAAGGAGCACGCCATTCTCGCCCTTGGCGGTAATGTTAAAGAAACGAATGTTCTTTACCTTACCGCAGCGGGTATTCTGGTCCCGGTCAAAGGTGGTGATGGTGATGGGCTCAGCCGTGCCCCACCAGTCCGGGCAAAAGCGCCGGGTCTCTATGATAATATTGGAATAGCTAACATTCTCTACCGAGCCGCCGTCCCGAATTTGAATGGACAGCCCCCGGTTGCTGCGGGAGATCACGCAGTTTTGTACCAGCACATTGCGAAAATCGCCCACTCCCTCGGTGCCGATCTTAATGGCAGCGGAGGTAGATACCAGGGTGCAGCCGTCAATGATGATATTTTCGCAGGGGCCGTACTCGGCGTTGCCCTTGCTGGCCTTAAGGCAAATGCAGTCGTCGGCGCACTCCACATGGCAGCCCAAAATGCGCACATTGGAGCAGTGATCCGGGTCAATGCCGTCGCTGTTGGCCACATCCAGATCATTGAGAATGCGAATACGGTCAATAAGCACATCGTCGCACCCGGCCGGGTGCAGGGTCCAGAACGGTGCGTCCACAATGGTAATGTCCTTAAAGGTGATATGGTTGGACTTCTCCACATAGATCACCGTAGGGCGGGGGTAGAAGTCGCCGGTCACATAGTATTGATCCTTGCGCTGCACAAAGGCATGGCCGTTGGCGTCAATGGTGCCCTCCCCGCTGATCGTGCAGCCGTCTGCCTCATAGCCGTAGAGAAAGACAAAGCTGGGCTTGCCGGTGACCGGGTTGCCGATCAACGCCGTTTTGGGGTCGTTGATGAGCTTGTTGGGGCGGATATAGCCGTCAATATTGCCGGTGGCTTTCAGCCGAGCGCCTTTTTGAATATGCAGATCCACATTGGATCGCAGGCGAATGGAGTCGCTGTAAAACACATAGCCGCTTTGCAGCACCACCCGGCCGCCGCCGTTTTTGGCGCAGTCGTCAATGGCGTGCTGAATGGCAAAGGCGTCGTTGGTGGCGCCGTCGCCGACGGCACCGTACTGGAGAACATTATATTCCTTCAACTTTTTTGCTCCTTATAACAGAATATCTATTTTATCTAATATAGCATATTTTATACGCCATTTCAACTCATTGACAAAAGACAGTAAGTATGGTATAGTTACAACGCAAACTGCCGTCACATTCCTCAGTCCAACGGAATGGAGGACGGTTCTTTTTATGCCTGTCGGCAAGTGAGATAAACGAGGTGCAAAAACAGATGAAGTATGATGTAGTCATCGTAGGCGCCGGCCCTGCCGGGATCTTTACCGCTATTGAGATGCTGCGCCACGGCAGCAAAAAAAAGATCTTGATTATTGAGAAAGGCAAGGCCATTGAGAATCGTGCCTGCCCTAAGACCAAGACGAAAAAATGTATGAATTGCCAGCCCTACTGCCACATTACCACCGGCTTTTCCGGTGCAGGCGCCTTCTCGGACGGCAAGCTGTCCCTGAGCTATGAGGTAGGCGGCGATTTGCCCTCCCTGATCGGTGCGGACCTGGCGCAGGATACCATTGATTATACGGACAAGATCTACCTGGAGTTCGGTGCAGATACCCACATCGAGGGTCTGGAGAATACGGACGAGGTGAAGGCCATTCGCAAGCGGGCCATTCAGGCCGGGCTGAAGCTGGTGGATTGCCCCATTCGCCACCTGGGCACGGAAAAGGCAAGAGAGATCTACTACGCCATGGAGCAGTATTTGCTGGAGAACGGGGTAGAGATCATCTTTGGCGTGGAGTGCAACAATATTATCCTCTCCGGCACCAAGTGCGAGGGTGTGATCCTGACGGAAAACGGCACCCAGCGGGAGATCCGGGCGGATCATACCATTGTGGCCACCGGCCGTCGCGGCGCCGAGTGGCTGGAGAAGATCTGTGCCGAGCACAACATTGCCCACCAGCCGGGCACCGTAGATATCGGTGTGCGCGTGGAGTGCCGCAATGAGGTGATGGAAAAGGTCAACGAGGCCCTGTACGAAAGCAAACTCATCGGCTATCCCAAGCCCTTTAAGAACAAGGTGCGCACCTTCTGCCAGAACCCGGGCGGCTTTGTGGCCCAGGAGAATTACGATAACGACCTGGCGGTGGTCAACGGCCATTCCTATAAGGAATTGAAGTCGGACAATACCAACTTGGCGATCCTGTGCTCCCACAATTTCAGCTATCCCTTTAACCAGCCCATTGCCTATGCGCAAAAGGTGGGCGAGCTGACCAATATGCTGGCAGCGGGTCACATTTTGGTGCAGCGCTTTGGTGATATTCTGGACGGCAAGCGTACCTGGGAAAAGGAGCTGGCCCAGTCCAATGTGCGCCCCACTTTGCCGGACGCTGTGGCCGGCGACATTACCGCTGCCATGCCTTACCGGGCCATGACCAATATTATCAACTTTATCCAGGCGATGGACCATGTGGTGCCGGGCTTTGCCTCTTATGAAACGCTGCTGTATTCCCCGGAGTTGAAGTTCTATTCCAACCGGATTAAGATGGACACGGACTTTAACACCAGCGTAGAGGGCCTGCACTGCCTGGGTGACTCCAGCGGCTGGACCCGCGGGTTGATGATGGCTTCTGTTATGGGCGTCATTATGGGCCGCAAATTGCTGTAAACGAAAAGAATTCCCTGCAAAAAACAAACCTTTTTGCAGGGTTTCGTTGCTTTTCTTTATGGAATTTAGTATAATACATCTGTATGGCCCCTGCGGGGGCACTTTGGAGTGAAAGAGGTACACCACTATGATTAGAGCGATCGTTGGCGCCAACTGGGGCGACGAGGGCAAGGGTAAGATCACGGATATGTTTGCTGCCAAGAGCGATATTGTTATTCGCTTTCAGGGCGGCGCAAATGCGGGACACACCATCATTAACGAGCATGGGCGCTTTGCATTCCACCTGATGCCCTCCGGCGTGTGCTACGACCACACCACCTGCATCATCGGCAACGGCGTGGCGCTGGATATTAACAAGTTCTTAACGGAGCTGGAGGATGTAAAGGCTGCCGGGCTGAACCCGCACCTGTTGGTCAGCGAGCGCTGCCAGATCCTCATGCCCTATCACATTTTACTGGATACTTATGAGGAGGAACGCTTGGGCAAGAACGCCTTTGGCTCCACCAAGAGCGGCATTGCCCCGTTCTTTAGTGACAAGTTCTCCAAGATCGGTATTCAGGTTAACGAGCTGTTTGACGAGGAAGTGCTGCGTGCCAAGCTGGAAAATATCTGCACCTTAAAGAACTTGGTGCTGGAGCATGTGTATCACAAACCGCTGTTGCATGTGGACGATCTGTTCGCCACCTGCATGGAGTATAGAGACAAGATCGCTCCCTATGTGTGCGACACCCACGCCTACCTGCAAAAGGCGGTGCAAGAAGGTAAAAATATTTTGCTGGAGGGCCAGCTGGGCACTTTGAAGGACCCGGATTTCGGTATTTATCCCATGGTTACCTCCTCCTCCACTTTGGCCGGTTACGGTGCCGTCGGCGCCGGGCTGCCGCCCCACAAGATCGAGGATATTGTGGTGGTCACCAAGGCCTATTCCTCCGCCGTTGGCGCCGGGGAATTTGTGTCTGAGATCTTGGATGAGGACAAGGCCCAGGAACTGCGGATCCACGGCGGCGACAAGGGCGAGTTCGGCGCCACCACCGGCAGACCTCGCCGTGTGGGCTGGTTTGACTGTGTGGCTACCCGCTACGGCGTAGAGTGCCAGGGCGCTACCCAGGTGGTGATGACTGCGCTGGACTGCCTGTCTTATCTGGAAGAGATCCCTGTTTGCGTAGGTTATGAGATCGACGGCAAGGTCATTAAGGACTTCCCGGTCACCCATATCCTCAAGGACTGCAAACCGGTGCTGAAGACCTTAAAGGGCTGGCACTGCGACATTCGCGGGATCCAGAATTTTGAGGACCTGCCCCAGGAGGCCAAGGACTATGTTGCCTTCATCGAGCAGGAGATCGGCCATAAGATTACCATGGTATCTAACGGCCCGGAGCGTGAGGCGATCCTGCCCAGAGCATAATATATTGCATGAACACAGCAAACCGGCACCCTTGTGTAAAGGGTGCCGGTTTTTCTGTATTACAAACAAAAAGGCACCGCATTGCAAAATGCGGTGCCTTCTGTATGCCATATTATAACAAATTGGGATTTTGCCGGTGGGGGGTGCGTCCCAGCAGGTAATCGGCGGACACATCGTAATACTCGCACAGGGTCAGCAAGTGGCGCAGAGGCAGGGCATTGGCGCCCCGCTCATAGCGGGCGTACATGGTCTGGGAGGTGCCCAGCACCTCTGCCAATTCTGCCTGACTTTTATGCGCCTCTGTACGCAATTGGCGTAGCAGCTTTGGATAACGCAGGCTCATTTGTTCTGTGCCTTGCTGAGAAAGGCTTGCAACGCCGGGCTTTTGGGATGATTGAACAGATCGTCCGGGGTGCCGCTTTCGGCAATCACACCGTCTGCCATAAAGAGCACCTGGTCCGCCACATGGCGGGCAAATTCCATCTCATGGGTCACCACGATCATGGTGCTGTTGCCGGTTTTTAGGCTGCGGATTACATTCAGCACCTCGCCGGTCAGCTCCGGATCCAGGGCGGAAGTGGGCTCGTCAAAGCACAGAATATCCGGCGACATGGCCAGCGCCCGGGCAATGGCCACCCGCTGCTGCTGCCCGCCGCTAAGCTGGCAGGGATAGGCGTCGGCTTTGTCTGCCAGACCCACCCGCTCCAGCAGGCTCTTGGCGTTTTGCTCCAGTGCCTGTTCTTGCGCCTGCTTAAAGGCTTTGGCATTTTGACCGGCCTTTTTGGCGGCTTTCACCTGCTCGTGCAGCGCCAACTTTGGTGCCAGGGTCAGGTTGTCCATCACCTTGTACTGGGGAAACAGGTTGAACTGCTGGAATACCAGGCCAAAGTGCAGGCGGTTTTTGCGAATCTCTTTATCGGACAGGGTGGCGGCGTCGTTTGCGTCCAGCAGCGTTTGTCCGTCCACGGCGATGGAGCCGCCGCTGGGGGTCTCCAAAAAGTTCAGGCACCGCAGCAAGGTGGTCTTGCCGCTACCGGAAGAGCCGATGATCACCAGCACATCGCCCTTTTCCAGCGAAAAGTCAATGCCTTTGAGCACCTCGGTATTGCCAAAGCGCTTTTGCAAATTCTTAACTTCTAAAAATGCCATACCATCACCCCTTGTAGTAGTCCAGCTTCTTCTCCAGCCGGTTAAAGAGCACCGTGAGAATGCCGCAGAAGATCAGGTAGAACACGCCGGTGTAAAACAGCGGCCACAGCAGGCCGTCCAGCTTCATAAACTTTTCGCCTGCCCAAATGATCTCGTAAACGGAGATGACGCGGGCCAGGGAAGTGTCCTTCACCAGAGTGATGATCTCGTTGCTCATAGGCGGAATGATCCGCTTGACCACCTGCATAAAGACAACTTTACGGAAGATCTGGGTGCGGGTCATGCCCAGCACCTGACCGGCCTCGTACTGACCCTTGGGAATGGCCTCGATGCCGCCGCGAAAGATCTCTGAAAAATAGCAGGCGTAGTTGATGATAAACGCTACGGATACCGCCACAAAGCGGTCAAACACCGTCCACCCGGCCAGCCAGGTGATGAAAGCGTTCGGATTTTCTAAATTTTGCGCCCAGTTGCCTACCAGTCCCGGGCCGTAATAAACAATAATCATCTGGAGCACCAGGGGCGTACCTCTGATGATCCAGATGAGTGTTTTGCACAGCCACTTTAAGGGACGGAACTTGCTCATGGAGCCAAAGCTGATGATCAGCCCCAGGGGCAGAGCGGCAACCAGCGTGATGCAAAAGAGCTTTAAGGTGGACTCAAAGCCCTCCAGCAGTTGCTGTGTAACTTGCCAGAACATGATATTCCCTCTCGTGTATGTTGAAATTTATTTGTTGTCTGCGTCCTTGATGAGTACGATCTGGTACTTCTTGGCCAGCTTGTCCAGGGTGCCGTCCTTCATCATACCGGCCATCAGCTCATTGGTTTTGGCGGTCATGTCGGAGCCTTTGCGGAAAGCAATGCCGTACTCCTCAGCCTCCAGCTTGATGCTGTAAGTCAGGTTCTTGTTGCCGGTGCCCTCGCCGGTCATGGCGTTGGCCATGGTCAGATCAATGATGCAGGCGTCTGCAGAGCCGGAGGTCACCTCGGTCAGAGCCAGTGCCTGGCTGTCGGATACCACGGTGTTGGTGAGACCGGCGGCCTGGGCAGCCTTTTCACCGGCGGAACCGCCCTCTATGGCAATGGACTTCAAGTTCTTCAAATCATCGGTGGTCTTGTATTTGCCCACTTCGGACTGCTTCATTACGACCACCTGCGCGTTCTCTGCATAGGCGTTGGTAATGCTGGCGGCCTTTTTGCCCTCGTCGGTAATGGTCATACCGTTCCACAGGCAGTCCACTGCACCGGAGGACAGCTCGTTATACTTGTTGTTCCAGTTAATCTCTACGAACTGAACCTTCACGCCCAGCTTCTCGCCCAGCGCCTGGGCAAACTCGGTGTCAAAGCCGGTCCACTCGTTGTTTTTGTCCTTGTAGTTCATGGGCTCGTACTCGGTGATGCCCACTTTCAGCACACCGGCAGCCTGGATCTTGGCCAGATCGGACTGGGCGGTGGTGTCTTCCTTTTTGTTGTTCTCTTTGTTGCCGGAGCAGGCGGCGAAGCCGGCCACAATGCCGCACACCAGTACCAGGCTCAGCACCAGGGAAAGCACTTTTTTCATCTTGCGCATACGATTTTCTCCTTATAACCTCTAATGATTTTGCAAAGGACGCAATTTTGTGTAGTAGCAAGGTAGCGATTTACCACGCTAAATTCCTTTGCCGATGTGCGCATTATACCACGATTTATGACAAATGTAAATAGGAAATCCGAACAGAGTGTGAAATTTCTGCCGTTTTTGTTGCCAAAGTCCCGTCGGGGTGGTAAAATAGACCGCAAAGGAGATGTTCGTATGAACTGGAATTTTCACCTGCCGGTGGAGCTGGTTTTCGGCAGCGACACCCGGCATGAAATCAAGTCGTATATAGAGAAGATCGGCGGCACGCGTGGCGTGCTGGTGTGCGGCAAGAGCTTTTTGCGAAATGGCACTGCAGACGCCTTTTTGCAGGCGGCGGATGGCGCTTTAGTGTCCGTATTCAGCGATATTCGCCCCAATCCCACTACGGGGAATGTGAACGCCTGCGCGGCAGAAATGCGGCGGGTCGAGGCGGACTTTGCGGTGGCGCTGGGCGGCGGTTCACCCATGGACTGTTGCAAGGCGGCCTGCGCCATTGCCCGGGGGACGGACAATATTGAACCGTACCATAACGGCGACAAGCCGGTGACGGCAGAGGAGGCCATTCCCATGATTGCCTTTGCTACCACCGCCGGCACAGCCTCTGAGGTGACCAATATCAGCGTGCTGACCAATGTGGCAGCCGGGGTGAAAAAACCCATGAACCACCCGGCCATGTACCCCAAGATTGCTGTGGTAGACCCGGAGTTGACCTTAACGGTGCCGCCCCAGGTGACCGCCTCCACCGGACTGGATGTGCTGTGCCACGCGGTGGAGAGTTACTGGAGCGTGAACCACCAGCCGGTATGTGCTGCCTGCTCCGTGCATGCGGCGCGACTGGTGTTTGACTGGCTGGAAAAGGCCTACCGGGACGGCAGCGACCTGGAAGCGAGGGAGAAGATGGCGGAGGCGTCTATTGTGGCCGGCGTGGCCTTTAGTCAACCCCGCACCACCGGCTCCCACGCCTGCTCCTTCCCGCTGACCAATTTGTACGGTATGCCCCACGGCGAAGCCTGCGCCTTTACCCTGGACTACTTTATCCGTTTTAATGCGGCGCACGCAGACGGGGACGGCCGGATTACCGCCCTTGCCCGGGACTGCGGCTTTGACAGCCCGGCAGCCATGGCGGACGCTGTGCACGACATGAAAAACAGAATGGGCATGCGCACCAATCTGTGCGAGCTGGGGGTAGAGAGCGATGCGGAGATCCACGCCCTGGCCCACCAGAGTATGTCCATGCTGATGACCTTAAACCCGGTGCCTTTGACAGAAGAGGATATTTACAAAATGTTCTGTGCCTTAAAGTAACAGGCATTGACAAACGGCGACGAAACTCTATAATAAAAGAACAGAAACAGAAAGGAATTTTAGCGTTATGGTTTATGGCGTTGTATTGGCCGGCGGCGTCGGCTCCCGAATGGGCGGGGACAAGCCCAAGCAGTATTTAACGGTAAAGGACAAGCCCATTATCATTTATACCATCGAGAAGTTTATCTCCGTGCCCCAACTGGAGAAGATTTTGGTGCTGTGCCCCTCCAGGTGGGTGGAGCACACCAAGAATTTGATTGCCAAGCACATTGCCCCCGCAGCGGACCGTGTGGCGGTGATCGAGGGCGGTTCTACCCGTAACGAGACGATTATGAATGCTATTCGCTACATTGAGAACGAGGGCAATTTGAACGACGATACCATTATCGTCACCCACGACAGCGTGCGTCCCTTTGTGACCTATCGGATCATTGAGGAGAACATTGCGGCGGCGGAGCAGTTCGGCGCCTGCGACACGGTGATTCCTGCTACGGACACCATTGTGGAGAGCCGGGACCACCGGGTGATCTCTGCGATTCCGGATCGATCCGTCATGTATCAGGGCCAGACTCCCCAGTCCTTCCGCGCCACCAAGCTGAAGAAGCTGTACGAGACCCTCACCGAGGAGGAGAAGGAAATTCTCACGGACGCTGCCAAAATTTTCGTTATCAAGGGTGAACCGGTGGCGCTGGTGCAGGGCGAGACCTACAATATGAAGATCACTTATCCTTACGACCTGCGGGTGGCAAAATCCCTGTTGGAGGACGAGACCCATGATTAACACCGTCTACCGTTTGGTGGCGCCCCGCCGGTTTGAGATCGCCTTTGAGGACATTGACCTGTTTGGCGACAATGCCATTGTGCGCCCCACCAATCTTTCCATCTGCAACGCAGATATGCGTTATTATCTGGGCACCCGGGACGCCAAGGTGCTGGCCGAGAAGCTGCCCATGGCGCTGATCCATGAGGGCGTGGGCGTCGTTATGCGAGACCCCAGCGGCAAATTCGCTCCCGGTGATCGGGTGGTGATGGTGCCCAATTGTCCCACGGAAACCGATGAGTATATCGGCGAGAATTATTTGCGCTCCTCCAAGTTCTGCGGCTCGTCTATGGACGGCTTTTTGCAGGAGTATGTGGAGATTTCGCCCCGGCGGCTGGTGAAGCTGCCCCAGGACATCAATATGAATGTGGCGGCGTTTACGGAGATCGTTTCCGTAGCGGTGCACGCCATTTCTCGGTTTGACAAGATCGCCCATGCCCGGCGGGATGCCATCGGCGTTTGGGGCGACGGCAATTTGGCATATATTGTCTCCCTGTTTTTGAAAAAGACTTTCCCGGACAGCAAGGTATATGTGTTTGGCCTGAATGACGATAAGCTGGCGGACTTTACCTTTGCCGACGGGGCGTATAAAACCACGGAGGTGCCGGAGGGCTTTACCATGGACCACGCCTTTGAGTGTGTAGGCGGCAACGGCTCTCCCATTGCCATTGAGCAGATCATCGGGCTGATCAAGCCGGAGGCTACTCTTTCCATTTTGGGCGTCAGCGAGTACCCGGTGCCCATCAATACCCGCATGATTTTGGAAAAGGGGCTGCGTGTGTTCGGCTCCTCCCGCAGCGGCGTGGCGGATTTTGAAAAGACGGTGCAGATGTACCAGCAGTACCCGGAGATCATTGATTACTTGGGCAACCTGATCAGCTCCGTCAATGTGGTGCGCACCACCACGGACATTAAGCAGGCGTTTGAAAAGGACACCCAAAAGGCCTTTGGCAAAACCATTATGGTTTGGCAGGAATAAAAAATTTAGGCGGCGCAAATGATGCGCCGCCTTTTGTTATATACTTTTAATCCCGGCGGGTCAGCCGCGCGCCGGTGAGCATCAGGTGCACCAGCAAAATGACGATTAAGAGCGCCAGTGCCAGCACCGTCAGGAACGGCACGGACACGATCACTAGCCCGTGCAGATAGGTGCCCAGGTTCTCCGGACACACCAGCGGGCCGTTCGCTTTGATCCGGTCCCACTTTTTGGTGATCCCCCGCACAGCGATGATAAAGAACAGCACAAAGCCGATTACAATGGCGATCTTGGCGCGTGCCGCAATGCTGCTTGCTGTGGCGCTGTCACCGGCGGTTTTGGCTCCCAGGGCTGTGCCAGAGATCATGGACAGAGGAAACACAGAGCTCAGGCAGATCAGGAGCGACAGATAGCTCAGCGCCGCATACACCCGGTGGATCACCGGCAGCGCCCGGTTCCAGCGCTGCACCCTGGCTTCTTCCAAGGTGGGCACCTCTGCTTTTTCCATTTTGTTCACCCGATGCAGGTACGCCAAATTGACGATGTTGTAGACCACCGTTGCCAGCAGCACGGCGGCAATGCTGATCAGGGACGCCAGCAGCAGTCCACCGCCAATGCGGCAAAACCGGTCAAAGTCGTAGGCTTTGCCCAGTAGGGCGGCCATGGCCTTGTCGATCTTAAAATTTTGGATCACGGAGCCGATCACGCCGTAGGCGAATTGGTATAGGCTGTAACCGTTTGGCGCAGTCGCGTCCACCCATTGGCTGCCGGTGCGCAGGGTGTGCTGCAAGGCCAAAAGGCCATAGGTGCCTGCTCCGGCCAGTGCGGCGGAGAAAATGAGATTTTGCGTCAGGGCGCTGCCCTTGTTGATATAAACCGGCCGTTCCTGACTGTGCAGGACGGCTGTTTGTTCGCTTGCCATAGGGGGTTCTCCTTTGCCTTTTTCTTGTGGATATTTTAGCATTTTTGCCGGGTATCGTCAAGCCGTGGCTTTCGTATATATAGATAGGTATAGAAAGGACTTTGGCCGTTTGGTCAAAGTCCTTTGCTTTTGTATATTGCTTTTGATTTTCCATTTTAAGCCTCTGCGGCTGCCGATTCGCTTTCAAAAATGGTCTCCCAGTGGGTGTAGTATTCCAACTGCTTGACCAGCTTGCGGGCCTGAATGTAATTGTAGGCTTTCTTATGAAAGCGATCCAACTCCTTGGACGCCTCCCGCATGGCCTGTGCCTTGGCTTTGGCGGCGGCTTTGGTGCTCTCGTCCATGGCCTTGGCGGTGTTATACCGATCCATGGTGGGCTCGCTGATCCCGTACAGCTCCTCCACCGTGTGGCTTAGCAGTGCCTTTGCCTTTTCCACCCGGCGCTGCATGGCCGGATCGTCAAAGCGGTTTTTCTCATTCTTGATGATCTGCAAGCCCTTGATCATGCGCTGGATCTGCCGCTTCTTTTTGCCGGTGGCAGCGGGCAGCTGTGCTTCCAGCTCTTCCAGTTGGGTCAGGGCGCCGGTGTAGATCTGCTTGGCCTCCTCCAGCTGACCGGCGGATAGGGCGCCGGTGGCGTAGTCCTCCAAGGCGGCGCGGATCTTCAGCACCCCAATGTGGCCCTCGTGATCTTCCTCGGTGAGCGTGTACATGGTGATAAAGGGGATCAGCGACAGTACATAGCCCACGATGGCCAGCAGAATCATGCCCTTGGAGATGGGCTCACGGAAGCTGGCTTTGTACAGATCGTCGTAATTGTTGGTCAGGCCATAGGTATTTTGCATCAGCACGGTGTTGGTCAGGTAGGTGATGCCCATGCCGATAAAAGTGCCGATAAAGGTGACAAACTGCGCCATCAACCCCTCCAGCCGCTCACCGGTTTTGTACTGCTGGTAGTCCAGCACATCGGCGTTCATGGCGCCGTCGGTGATCAGCGTAAAGGTGGTAAAGAACCCTCGCAGCCAGGTAAAGGCAAACAGTACCCAAATCTGCTTGATAAAGAGGAACATACCGATCATGCTCACCGTGGTGCCCAGGATATAAATGATAAAGAGATTGCGCTTGCCCACCTTGCGGATCAGCAGCGGCGCCAGCAGCATGGCCGGGGTGGCTGCCGCACCCAGAATGGTGGTCAGGGTGCCGTTGAGCACGCCCTGCTGCTGGGTGCTTAGCCCCAGCACATCTTTAATGCCGTAGTAGAAGTACCAGGTGGTCACGCTGCCTATGCCTCCTTGCAGCAGAATCAGCCAGCCGGTAATGGAGCGGGCCCACTGGTATTTGTTTTGGATCCCGGCGCCGATCCCCTTAAAGAACGGCACCTTGGGTGTGTAGTCCTTGGCGACGATAATGCGCTCCTTGGTGCCGGTGTAGCTGAACAGACCGATCAGCGCACCGCCGATGCCAAAGATGGGCATAATGATCCGGTAGGCGTTAATGTGCTCCAATCCGCCGGTAAAGCCTGCCAAAATGGGCACTAAGAATCCCAGAATGGTGGGTGCCAGAGAGTAGATAAAGGTAGAAATGGTGATTACATCGGCCCGCTCGGTGGAGTTGGGGCTCATCACCTGTACCAGGGTGGTGTAGGCCTGGTCGTAGAATGGATAGCACAGCTGCAACAGCTCGTAGGTGATAAACAGCGCCCACAGCTTTTGGTTGTAGCTCATACTCTCAAAGGGCAGGAATGCAAAGCCGGTAAGCAAAATACCGCTGGGTATGCCGGTATAGAGCAAATAGGGCCGGAACTTGCCCTTGCTGGAGCGGGTATTGTCAATAATCATGCCCCGGAGCGGCACCAAGAAGATGCCGATGACGGTGGCGATCATAGTCAGCTTGACCAAATCGCCGTTCTTCAGCCCCAGAGCGGAGCCGGCCAGCAGACTGGTGGCAGACAGCCCAATGTACCAGGCGGTGTAGATTACGAACTTTACGCCGATCCCGCCCACGCTGTACGCGGCGATCTCCTTGTACGGTACATAGCGCCCCTCCGGCGGCGTGGTCCAGTGGGTTTTGACCGAGGACACCAGGTCTTTGACCTTGGCGCCCAGTTTCTTTTCTTTCATAATATCCCCCTTCAATACCGGTAACGCTTTATGCGAATTACACAGATTTATTACAGTATACCATAGACTTTTGGGCAAAGCAACCAATGTTTTGTCGCGACTTTTGTGTATGTTGAATTATTAAGAAGTGGTAAAGTTCCTTGACAAACGAAAGCGACTGCCATACAATGAAAATGTAAATCAAAGAAAGTATTTTACAGTGACTCGTATACACAATAAATTTACGAAATGAGAATTGTCAACCATTTTGTGGTTGAAATAGGCAAAGAGAGGAGGCGAGTACCGTTTATTCTCATTTTGTAAGAATAAATCTGTAAAGATAAAAAAAGGAGTAGTATTATGTCAAAGAAAAAATTAGTGTCGATTTTGCTTTCAGCTGTTCTGTGCTTTGGTATGCTGGGCGGAACATTTGTTGCCAGTGCAGAAAGTGTGTCTGTTCACTTGACCAAAACCCAAGCCGTAAATTCTTCCTCCAATGTGTACGGTACATTTAAGTATTATTGGGGAAAAAACAGCAAATCCTCAAAACACAGCGTGTACTATATCGCTCGCTACAAAAACAAAGGTATTTGGCACACAGGGGGCAGCGATCTACTTGCTGCCGGAGAGGAGAGGTCAGAAAAGGATCCGTTTGTGACCGAAAAGCTGGATTATAAAACCGATTGGTTTTTGAAGTTGAATCCGAAGGGCGCAGGCACGAAGGATTGTGACGCCTGGGGCTACATGAGAAACGCATAATGGACGCGCAAGGTCGGCGCGTGAGCGCCGACCTTGTTTATAAGGTGGAATCAAAATGAGTACATTTAAGCTTATGTCCCGGTTGTGGAGCCGGAACAAGTTTTATAAACATTTAATCCTGGCCGTTATCGTACTGTTTAGTGGTTTTCTGCTATACGTTACGATTGCTTCTATCCGTGAAGAAGCGCCGGCCGATACTTTAACCTATGCATTTTGCACGCTGCGCCCCATGTATCTGATGGTGATTTTTTTTCTTTTCTTCTCTTACGAGTGCTTTGTGAAGATCAATCGATATAAAGAGACTTTTTCCACTTGCAAGCAGGGGATCGGTGGGGTCTACCGTGCCCAGTTGCTGCTGCTTTTCAGCCTGATCGGTGTTTTAACCATGGTGTCGTTCCTGCTTATCGTGGTTTATGCCTGCGTGGCGCACCAGGTTGCCTTGCTGCCCCATGTGCTGTCACGGGTGATCTGTTATCAGGTGCTGTGTCCGGGGGCGGCGGTGTTGATCGGTCTGTTGCTGTCCGGTGTTCGGCAGCGGTATATTGTGTATCCGCTGATGGTGATTTTTGGCTTATCGGAGACCGAGTGGCTCCAAACCACCACCACGCATGTGATGGAGACGACCGGGAAGAATTATGCCAAGCTGATGCAAATTTTCTCCTTGATCCCCAATTCTATGCAGTATGAGCCGAATAATCAAATTGGGATCCCCTGGGATTTGAACAAAATCGCTCAACTGCTGTTTTTCATCGCCCTCTCCGCTACGGTGGTGGGTCTTATTTGTGCTCGCACCAAGGCCAAGCGGTGGTGGACCGGCGGCCTGGGGCTGCTGCTGTCAGCCGTGCTGTTGACCGGGTATTTTATGCCGGTATCTGTTCCGGTGATGGACTTGAGCACCTCCAGCGTATTTGCAGATGCCGCCTATTATCAAACGATCCATGCGGGTGAGCAGCGAAATGTGGCAGCCGATTTCCGGGTAAAAAAATATCAGCTGGACTTTTCCGTGGGGCTGAATTTGACCGGCCGTGCCAAGGTGTATGTGGACCAATCGGAGCTGAAAAGCTACCGCTTTACTCTGTACCATGGGTACAAGGTGAAGCAGGTGACGGACCAAACCGGCGCGGCGCTGGATTTTCGCCGGGAACTTGACTATGTAACGGTGACCCGGGGCGGGGCGGCTGTGGAATATCTGTGCCTGGAATATACCGGCAAATCACCTAAGTATTACAGCAGTTATGCCGGGGTCTGCCTGCCCGCCAACTTTGCCTATTATCCCATTCCCGGGTATCGGGAGCTGTTTTCGGACAATTTTTATGGCTTTATTGATTGTTCGCTGCCCTATGATACCGCCTTTGATGTGCGTTGCAGCGGGCGAAAGCAGATGTATTGCAACTTGGCTGCCCGGGGAGACAATCACTTTGCCGGTAACGCCCGTTCCATTACCCTGCTCAGCGGATATTACGATACCTTAAAGCTCAACGATACCTTGGTGGTCTATCCTAAGTATGCGGACAAAGAGATCCGGGCAAGGATCAAAAAGAATATGGGCACCTTTACAAAGCAGCACCGGGATATTCGTACCATTTTTATCATGGACACGGACAATTTGACCCAGTATGAGCACTTGCGGTCCTATGACGGCTATGTGGTGACCTCCTCCATTTATGACATGGAACAGTCGTACTTTGAGTCCCAAATTGACATCAGCAAGATGGACTTCTACAAGACATTTGTTTATTACTATAATGAAAAAGTGGACCGGGAGGAGCTGGAACAACTAAAGCAGAGCGAGGACCCGGAGGAATACCCCATGGTGCAGATCATTTTAAAGCTGTCTGCCTCCAAAAACCGGGAGGCTGCCGCCGCAGAGACGGAGCGGTATTTGACCAACAGCAAAGACACCCGGGCGCCCATGACCTTTTTGCAGGAGTTAGGAGAGAAATATGCTAAAGCTTGACGGTGTACATAAAAAATTCAAATCCGCCTTGGTGGCGGAAAAGATCAGCGTAGACCTGGGGCCGTGCACCTACGGCCTGCTGGGTCGCAACGGCAGCGGCAAAACCACCCTGCTGCGCTGCATTACCCGGGTGGAAAAGGTAAACGGCGGTCGCATTGTTTACACGGACGGGGACGGCCGGGAGGTGAAGGATTATTTGGACCATATCGGCTACCTGCCCCAGAACTTTGATGTGTTCCCGGAGCTGACCGCCTATGAGGTGCTGCAATTCTTTGCCAACTTAAAGGGCTACAAGATCACGGAGGCGGAGATCGACCACTTGCTGGAGATCCTGAACCTGTCGCCCCAGCGGGATATGACGGTCAAGACCCTGTCCGGCGGTATGAAGCGGCGGCTGGGCATTGCCCAGGCGCTGATCGGCGACCCGGATGTGCTGCTGCTGGACGAACCTACGGCGGGACTGGACCCGGAGGAACGGCTAAACTTTAAGAATGTGATCCGCCGGATCAAGGGGGATCGGTGCGTGGTGCTGTCCACCCATATCATCACGGATATTGAGTCCCTGTGTGACCGCATTTTGGTGCTGTGCGACGGCCGGATCACCGCCTTTGACTCCTGCGGTGCGCTGGCAGATGTGGCCCGGGGCAAGGTGTATGCAGTGGAGAGCACTGCCGATCTTGCCACGCCGTTCCACTCCATGGGGCCGGTGACGGTGGACGGCAAGGCGTATGAAAAGATCATCAGCAAGGCGCCCCTGGACGCGCCGGCGCTGGAGCCTACGGTAGAGGACGGATATATATGCTTTATCGAAAAATTAAGCTGAGCACCTTTGGCCTGTACTTAAAGGCGGTCAGCAAGCTGTGGCTGGTGCCGCTGTTGACCATCAATGTGCTGGTGCCGGTGATCTCCGCCGTGCTGTATAAGAATGGCGGTGCGGGGGCAGAGACGGATATTGTTACGGTGATGTACTTTCTGCTGCCCATCAGCACCGTATGGACCAGCATTTTTGTGTCGGAATTTTTCTTCTCCGATCGCACAAGGGATGTGCTGTTCTTTTACAGCCGCAAAAAGCGCTTTGCCGTGTCGCAGCTGTTCTTTCTGCTGCCCTTGGCCAATGTGGCGGTGGTGACGCTGCTGCACTTTCGCTGCCTGAGCTACTCGGTGAGCATGGCTGTTAAGCTGCTGTGCATCGGCGTGCTGTTTTACGGCATTGCCATGCTGATCCTGCGGCTGTCCGGCTCCGCCACCATGGCGGTTTTGGCGCTGCTGTTGTATGAGCTGCTCAACGAGTTTGCCATGTCGGACGCCTTTGTGTTTTACAAGGTGTACGGCTCGCTGACGGTGGAGATCTTTTGCGTGCGCTATGTGCCGCTGCTGGTGATCGCCCTGGTGTGTATCCTTTTGGCCTTTACCACCAACGGCCACGCCGGGCGCGCCGCCGATTAAAATTAAAATCAAAAAGACCGCAGTGCCTGTGCATTGCGGTTTTTTCTGTCTTGACAAAGTGTTGAAATACTGTTATCATCTATACATAGAACATCTATGTAATCAACAGAAAGGAGACGGCTATGAAGATCAGCAAGGAACTGTCCACCGGCACGCTGCCTATGCTGGTGCTCTCCGTGCTGGGGAGCGAGGATCTGTACGGCTACCGGATCATCAAGACCCTGGAGGCTCGCAGCGACAATGCCTTTTCGCTGAAAGAGGGCACATTGTACCCCATTTTGCACGCTCTAGAGCAGGAGGGTTGCCTGGAGAGCTACTGGGACGCTTCCACCGGGCGCAAGAAAAAATACTATCATATTACAAAGAAAGGGCGCAAGCTGCTGGAGAGCAAAAAGGCGGAGTTCACCGCTTTCTCCGACACGGTACAGAAAGTATTGTCATTTGCATAAAGGGTAACGGAAAAGAAAATGAAGAGAGAGGATTATATCAAGAAAGCCACGGCGCGGATCTTTGACGATCGCCAAAAGCGGGCGGTCACCGCAGAGCTGGAGGACCATATTTCTCACCGCACGGCGGCACTGGAGGAGATCGGCTACGACCCAGAACGGGCAGAGGCGCAGGGCGTGGAAGCCATGGGCGACCCGGCAGAGATCTGCGATCAACTGGGCGCGCTGCACAATCGGTTTTATACCCCGGTGTGGGACATTGTGTTGCTGCTGCTGTGGGGCGGACTGCTGGCCGGGGCGTATTATGCCCTGCGGCAGTATGTGTTCGGCGATGTGGGGCTGACGGCTCTGCTAAACGCCGGGGCCTACTTGGTGCCCGGCTGCGCCTGCCTGTACGGGGTGTGGTGCCTGCACCGGAACCACCCGGTAACGGCAGTGCTGTATGCCCTTGGGCTGGGCGGCAGCGGGGTGTATCTGTATTTTTTGCTGCAAAAGCTCAGCGCCACCATGGGCGGTCGCTTTGCCAACTGGCAGGCGTTCCTGTTTCATCAAGAGATCTTAAAGCACCAGGGTCTGTATGCCAACGATCGGGCAGTGGCCGGTGGGATCGCCGGTTTGCTGGCCCCCGGGGTGCTGCTGCTCTTGGCGGCAGTGATCTATATGCTGAAAAAGGCGGCGCTGGCCAACACTCGGCTGGACAACCGCCTGGCCCGGGCTTTTGGCCGGTTGGGGGCGGTGCTGGGCGTTTTGTGCCTGGCGGCCACCATCGCCCTTGGTGTTAAGGCACCGGCGGATGTGCGGGCCTTTGCCGGTGAGTACAAGGCGGTGTATGCCTATTTGCTCCAGGTGACCCAGGGCGCTAAGGATATGGACACCTTGTGCGCAGAGATTGAGAACAGCCCTTACGCCTTTGAGATCGAGCGGTCTGACGATGGGGAGTTGCTGTCCGCAACCTATCAGCACAATTATGTGCTGGCCCAGGTGGAGCCGCAGGAAATTCAAAGTCGAGCAGAGCTGGAGGCGGAGTACCAAAAAGAGATCGCCCAGTTTCGGGACTCGCTGGAGAAGCTGGGCAGCGACCCGGAGACGGCCGAGGAGATTAGCCGCACCTATGCCCAATCCACCCGGGAGCAAGCGTACCGCTCCCAGGTCAGCGGCATTGTGCGCCTGGGACTGAACAGCGACTTGGTGGGCACGGATCTGGACAAGCGCAGCGCCCGCTTTTTAACGGTAGATACGGCTGGGCGGCAGGCACTGTTTGACCGCAAGATGGCCGGCAAAAAGGACCGGGTGGTGCTGGAGCAGCTGTCCGGCGTGGTACCGTATAAATGGACGGCGGAATACACTTTGCAGCGGTTGGGCAACTGCCGCTATGACTGGACTTACCTGGTGGGCAGCGACAAGTACAGATGCGAGGCGGTGTTCTCTGCCAAACGGCAGGATACCGCTACCGCTGCGGCCATGGAACAACTGGACCGGGTAGCAGCCACGGTGGAGAAGAACCCCAAGTTGCGTCGTGCCGACCTGGCCCGCAAGATTGGAGCCAAATTGCAGGCGCCCCAGGTGTCCGAGGACCGGTATACAGCCCAATACGATAGTCTGGGCAGCCGCTTTGACCAGCTGAAAGAATGGGCGCACCAGCGGTATGAGATGAGCTTTCAGTATCGGTTCGGGGATTATTATTTTTGCTTGGCCGGTAAGCCGTACAGCACAGTGACGCTGTACGATAAGGATGGCTGCCTGCTGAGCAGTCGGTTCCTGGTTAGCGGCGATTTTAGCGGCACCCACGGCAATTTGCGGCGGCCGCTGCTGGACCGGGGCTATTATGATCGGCAGGGCAATTTCTATCCCCAGCCTCATTTTGTGCCTGCCTATACCCGGGACGGCAAGGCGTACCTGTATTATTATTGGAAGTCGCCGGATGGAGATGCCACCAAGAATGTGCAGTATCTGTACGCTATGGACGACCCGGCTGCCCGGTTAGAGCCGACCGGTGCCTATATTGACGGCGACGGCTATCTGGTCACCGGGGTACAAGTGAAAAAGAAACAAAAGGACGGCAGCGTGACCGGCAGTGACGGCAAAACTTATTACCCGTACCTGCGCACCGGCTGGACTGCCCAGGGCAAGCCCCGCCTGGCGCACCAGCCGTCGGAGCTGGAGGAGATGCTCCAGGACCTGGACACCGCTCAAAATACGGAGTAAAACACAGATAAAGACAAAAAAACCGCAGTGCCTGTGCATTGCGGTTCTTTTGTTTTTACGGCTTATTTTTTTGCCTTGGCGGCGGGCTTTTTGTCCCCTTTGGTGCGCAGCACGATCATAAAGATCATGCCTACAATGCCGCCCACGACGTTCATCATCATATCCGTCATGGTATCGACCAAGCCAATATAGCCGTACTCGCCGTGGTACTTGGCCAGGTCAAACATGGCGGTCTCCGGCCCGGCTTTTGCCAGTTGCAGGTTGGTGCCGTGGAGGGTGTCCATCAGAAATTCGTAAAACTCCCACCCGGCGGCAATGGTCACGGCGAACATCAGACCGAATATTGCGGCCAGAGTCACGGCGCAGGGGCCTTTTTTGCGCTGAATGATCCGGGCAAAGTCAAAGCCAAAGGCGGCGCACACAAAGCCGGACAGCAGGTGCATAAAATCGTCAAAATGCGCCAGCTTGTCAAACAGCTCCAGGTAGGAGCCAAACACAATGCCGATAAAAATAATGATATTCAGCAGGGTTTGGGACAGGGGTGGCACTTCTTCAATAAACGAGCCGTTGCCGAAGATTTGGAACAGATCCCACAAATGGGTGAAAATAAAGCAAAATATGCTCTCAAAACCCATCACCAAATCGCCGTGGATAAAGGAATATCCGGCGCAGATGAGCATAGCCAAGCGCACCAGCAGCCAAAAGGCCAGTTGCACCTTGGGGATTTTGGAGATCGGGTCTTTTTTGATTTGATAGGCCATAATTGTCGTCCTTTTTTGTAATATCGCTCTTTATCATACCATAGATGCGCCAAAAGTCAAACCCGGGTTTATAAATTAAGTATAAAATCTTGGGGTCTTTTGTTGAGCCGGGGCGAGGGGTCTGCTATAATAGATGAACATTAAGATGAAAAAGGAGCTCTTTCATGATTGAATATACCACCAAGTATGATGTGCGCAAGACCATGTATCAGAAGTTCGCGGAATCTGTGGCCAAGCGCGGCGATAAACCCTGTTTTTACTATTATAACAACACCCTGACCTGGAACCAGGTGGCGGATCTGGTAGACGCCTGCGCCGCCGGTATGCTGGCAAACGGTGTGCGCAAGGGCGACCGGGTGATCATCTGCGCCCCCAATATGCCCCAGTGCATTGCCGCCATTTATGCGGTAAATAAGATCGGCGCCGTGGCCTCCATGCTGCACCCGCTGTCTGTGGCCAGCGAGGCCAAGTATGCGGTAGACCTGGTAGATGCCAAGTTTGCTTTTTGCTTTGATGTGTCAGAGAAGGCCTTTGCCGGTATGAACCTGACTTTGGTGAAGTGCAAAACCGCTTCTTACTTCCCCAAGACCCCTTACGGCTGGATCGCTAACGCTATGTATAAGAAGAAGATCAAGGGCAAGACCGCTCCGGCTGTGGGGGTGACCCGCTTCTATGAGTGGTCGGACTTCTTAAAGCAGGGTCGGGCGTATATTGCCAAGAACGGCAACCCGGAACCGGCCACCGATCCCCAGGCCACCGCTGCCATTATGATGACCGGCGGCACGACCGGCAATCCAAAGGGCGTAATGCTCTCCAGCGAGGCCATCAACAACCTGTCTTATGAGCTGGTGGACGTGGTGGAGGACACCATTAAGATCGACCTGGACCCGGACCACGATGCCATGCTTACCGCGCTGCCGGTGTTCCACGGCTTTGGCTTTGCCCTGTGCATGCATGTGTCTATGTGTGTGGGTATGCCCCAGTCCCTGTGGCCCCAGTTTGACGCTAAAATGTGCTCAGACGCCATTCGCAAGTACCATATTAATTATATCTTTGGCGTGCCGGACTTCTTTGAGAAGGTGTATAAGGCCGGCTACCTGAAGGGCGTGGATATGAGCACCATGAAGCTCATCGGCTCCGGCGGCGATGTGGTGCCTTACTCCTTAACGGAGAAGATGGACCGCCTGCTTCACGAGAACGGCTCCAAGTTCCACTTTGTGTCCGGCTACGGCCTGACCGAGTGCGTGACCGTGTGCAGCTTTACGGACCCTCGCAGAGAGGCGCCCCAGGGCTGTATCGGCGTGCCTACCTACAATATTGAAGTGATGACCGTAAAGCCCGGCACCACAGAGGAGGTGAAGGGCGAGGACGGCGAGCTGTGCGTTTACGGCCCCACCTTAATGCAGGGCTATTACCACGACCCGGAGGAGACCGCCAAAGTGTTGGTGGAGCACCCGGACGGCAAGGTTTGGCTGCACACCGGCGATATGTGTTTCATTGACGAAAAGGGCGATATTTATTACCGCCAGCGGCTGAAGCGGGTGTATAAGATCAGCGGCTACCTGGTGTATCCCTCCTTTATTGAGGAGAGCTACCGTGCAATGGCCGAGATCTATGACTGCTGCGTCATCGGCACCGGCGAGGAGGGCAAGACCCAGCTGAAGATGTTTGTGGTGCGCAACAAGAATTATGCCCACGACGATGAGGCCGCCCTGACAGAGAAGATCCACGAGTTCGGTGTGCAGAACCTGTCCAAATGGTCCGTGCCCCGGGAGATTGAGTACATTGACGCTTTGCCCCGTACCAAGATCGGCAAGGTAGACTTCAAAGTGCTGAAATAAAATCAAATCGATAAAAAGGACACCCGAGTGGGTGTCCTTTTTTGGTGCCTTTTATTTTTTCAGTTCCAGGTATTTGGCTTCTACTTTTGGAATGGTGACCTTTCCCCCCAAGGCAGAGGTGTAGGAGTATATGCCGTCGCAGGTGCCGTAAAAGGTGACAATATCATTTTCCAGTATGCGGGATTCGCCCTCGGCGCGCGCATAGGTTACATAGATCACACTGTCATAATCGTAGCCGTAGTCGCCTTTGGTTACAGCGATACGATATTCCACCGTGTCACCCCAGGTGGGTTCGATCACTTGCAAAACCTCGCCGGTGTACTTCATATTCTTGCCTTTATATTTGTCCGGGTCCCGAGCCACATCTTTATAGGTGTAGGTTTTGCAGCTGTCCTTAAACTGCTTTTTACTGGTGGTTGGTTCCGCCTTTGTGGTGGTTTTGCCCTTGGTGGTGTCCGATACGCTGGTGGTATCTTTGCCGGAATCGGCATCGCTGCTGTCGCTACTGCTGCCCAGTGCGCTGAAGAAAATGAAAACAGCAAGCACGATCAGTACCCAGAACCACCATTTTTTATACACCGGCTTTTTCGGCTTGCCCTGCTGCGGCGGATAGGGCTGCTGCGGGGGACAGGGCTGATAGTTGTTCTGCCCGGCGGGGTTGGTGTATTGGGGTTGCGGGGGTTGATTTTGGGGTTGATTTGGGTTGTATTGCTCCATTATGAGTCCTCCTTCTTTTACTTAGTACCCTCATAGTAACACATAAGTGCACAAAATGTCAACATAAGTATTCAAAGTCGAAAAAAATTTCGCATACACTACTGGTAAAGGAGTGTATGCTATGTTTCATCCCACATTGGACCCGCAACTGGTGGGCGAGGTGATCGCTGCCCGGCGCAAGAAGAAGGGCATATCTCAGGAGGTGCTCAGCGGTCTGGCGGATATTGGGCGCACCCACCTGTCTGCCATTGAGCGGGGCGAGCGCAAGCCCACCTTGGAGACTCTCTACCGCATTGCCTGCGCGCTGGATGTGCCTATGAGTGCGCTGGTGCTGGATATGGAGGCGGAGATGGAGCGCCGCCAAGGGTAAATCGGCAAAACAAAAGCGCACACCGGTCGGCGTGCGCTTTCGCTGTGCCCTATGGCACGGAGGTATATGAGAAAGGGGAGAATGAATGCAAAGTGGAAGGCGGAAAACAGAAAACAATGAGATATTGTTAAGGGTTTGGTGGGAAAAGAAAAATGAAAAGAAAAGAAGGGGCGTTTCCCGCCTTTCGAGTATTAGTATAACGGCAAATAGTGAGCGGAATATAGAAATAAAATGAAGAATTTGCGAATTCGGTTAACACTTTTCGGATAAAATGTGACCATTTTGTTTCTTTTGCAAGAAATTGTCAAAATCGGTCGAAAGGGCGTAAATGTTCGGTAAATCTGCCCAATTGATTGGTTACACGGCGGATGGCGCGGTTATTGTCCCGTAAAATGTAAACAAAATGTAAACAAACGCAAAACAGTATTTCCTTTTCGATAGTATAATGTTATTCTGTACTTGCTCGGAGTGATCCGGGTTTCGGCGGAAGACGGTGTATCCGGAGGCTAGGTACTCTTCTCTTTCTTTTTTCATTTCTTTTTAATTTTTTCTTTGATTTTTCACTTACTTAGGCCGTTTTTAAAAAGACTCCAATCCTCCGAATTTTTGAATGCAAAACCACAGGCAGTTACCTGTGGCTTTTTTTTCGGATAGCAGTATAAAGGAACAGGCGCACCCGTCGGGTGCGCCTGTTTTTGTTTTACCGGATTGCCTCTCTTGCAAAGGGGGACTGAACGGTTAATTCTGCGTTTTCTGTTTCTTCTCCAGCTTGGTCTTTACCACTTGCAGTAGGACAATCAGCGCCAGACCGATCAAGAAGAAGACAATGCTGAAATTGTCTTTATTGAGGATCGCATTGGCTTTATCCACCGTTACCGGACCGCTGACAATGGCGTACAGAGAGCCGATGAGCATGCCTAAAATCAGCATCACCATTTGACCGCGATACTTTTCCAAACTCTTTTGGATTCCCTTAACGGATACCAGCGCGCCGCAGATAACGCCTACGCCAAAGACGATGATCATGGGCAGCACCCCAAAGTGCAGATGCAACAACTCTTTGACCCCACTGATCACCGGCAGATACACGCCGAAGATCAGCAGCACAGTGGAGCCGGAAATGCCGGGCAGGAACATTGCGGTAATGGCAACCGCGCCGGCCAGGAACAAATACAGCGCCGTGGGTACGGAGAAGTGCGTCAGATCCACATCGACCACCTGCACCTTGGAATTCATATAAGTCAGCGCCGCCACAATGGCAATGCCAAGGATAACAAAGGGCGTGTATTGCCACTTTTTTTGGATACAGGCGTACTCTTCCTTTGCAATGATAAAGATAGAGGGGAAAATGAAGCCCAGGAACAGGGACGACACCGCATAAATATTGGTCTCAAAGAATTTGGTGAGAACCAATACCGCCAAAATCATACCCACAGCCCAGCCTAGCAGCAGTTTAATGAGATAGATCAGGCCTTCCTTTTTCTCTTCCTTCTTGCCATAGAATACCTGGTTAATAGAGCCGATGAACTTGTCATAAAATCCCAGAATCAGCGCAATGGTGCCACCGGACACGCCGGGCACGCTATCCGCCAGCGCCATACAAAAGCCGTTGATCATTGTTCGGATCATAAATTGTCCTCCTGATTTGTAATATCCCCAATACTATATCACATTTTGGCGGCATTGTATGCACTTTTTTGCAAAATTTAACCGGGAATTAACAAAGAAACAAAAAGAACGGACCGACAAAGGATCGGTCCGTTGTGTATGCGGTGCATATTTTTATTCTTGGGTTTGGGCAGCGGCACGGGCGGCAGCTTCTTTTTCTGCTCGCCGCTGGGCGCGCTTCTTCTTGGCCTTGTAGCCCAGCAGTTTATCTACCCACTCTTGCGGGGTGGTGCAGGTACCCAAGGTTACGGTCTTGGCACCGTAAATGCCGTGGAAGTCTGAGCCGCCGGTCATCAGCAAGTCATGCGCCTTGCAAATTTCTGTCAACCGGTGCACATCGTCCTCCGTTGCAGAGGGGTGCCACACCTCAATGCCGTCCAGTCCCAGGTCAATGTATTTCTCAATTTCGTCAAAGTTGTCATAGAACGCCGGATGCGCCAGTACGGCAATGCCGCCTGCGCCGTGCACTTCCTCCAGCACTTCCTCAATGGATGGGTACTTGGTGGGCGCCAGCACGTTGGTCTCGCTCTCCCGGCTGAACAGCGCATGGAACAGATCGCCGAAGATCTCATTGGTGTAACCGGCGTCCATCAAGGCGTGCATAATATGCTGCTTGTATAGGTTGGTGGAGCCGGAAGCGTGAGAAATAATAAAATCTGAGGTAATGGGGAAGCGCCCGGCCACCTTGAGCATCATAATCTGCCCGGCCCGTTTGCGGGCGATGGAAGTGCGCTTGCACAGCCCTTCCAGCCGATCCGGCGCATCTGCCAGATAGCAGAGAATGTGCACCTTCTTGCCGGCCTCATTATCAATGGCGCTGATTTCCACGCCGGGGATCACATTCACCCCATAGCGCTTGCCGATCACTTTGCCGCGTACGGTACCTGCAAGGCAGTCATGGTCAGTAATGGCGATGGTGTCAATGCCGCTTTTTTGGGCAATGACGATTAGATCCTCGATCCCCACAGAACCGTCGCTGAGTTTTGTATGACAATGTAAATCTGCGGCCATAACCATACTCCTTCCAAAGGATAACCGTGAAAATTAGACAAAATTTGTCCTGTTCGTATATTTTACCATTCTAAAGCCGGTGTTGCAAGAGTTTTCTTGTATATTCTACCAAAAAACAGCGGTCTTTTTTTGTCACTTTTGCTCAAAATCATTCAACGCGCGGTACAATCGGCTTACCGGCAAGCCAACCACATTGAAGTAATCGCCCTGAATTTCTTGCACCAGTAGGCTGCCATAGCCCTGTATACCGTAGGCGCCGGCCTTGTCCATGCATTCGCCGGTGGCAATGTATGCGTCGATCTCCGCCGCCGTCAGGTCAAAGAAGCGCACCCGGGTCTCGCAGGAGAAAGTCAGATGCCGTTCTCCCTGTACCAGGCTCACGCCGGTAAACACGCTGTGCCACCGCCCGCTTAGGCGAGCGAGCATTTGCCGTGCTTCTGCTTCATCGGCAGGCTTGCCCAGAATAGTACCGTCTACGGCCACCACTGTGTCGGCACCGATAACGATCTGCGTTCCATTGTTCAGAGGCAGCGCCTTGCGCAGGGACAGCTGCTCCACGGCCGCTGCCGGCGCGATACCGGCGGGCAGGCTCTCGTCCACATCTGTACCCTGTACGGTAAAATCCCGGGTGATATGCGCCAGCAGTTCACGCCGCCGGGGCGAATTGGAAGCTAAGATTATCATAACGCACCTCGTTGATACAGACCTCGGGTGTAGGGAAAATCGGGTTTTTGCCCGGCAGCGAACAGATCCAGCACCTGCTGTACCTGCTGCTGACTTTCAACAGAAAAATAAAAATGTGCATAGGCGGTGTGCATTTCTCGCATACGGTCGCCCATATAAAGCGGTACGCCGTTGAGCAGTTGGGTGCAGCCGTAGGGATTGCACACCACGGGAAAGGTGCAGCCCTTGCGGTCGGTCAGCCGGCCTTGCTTTTGGCAGGCGGCGCAGCCGATGTGCGCCTGCACCGGACAGTTGCGGGTGAGCATTAAGGGCAGATGACCGTACACCAGCGCGCCCACATCGTTGCCGTTTGCCGCCAGGCGGTTTACATCCTCTTGTCGCAGCTCAAAGCTGGCCAGTGGGTGGGGCAGCAGATGCGCGGTGCGGCTGTTAAACACATTCAGTCCAAAGTCGCCGTAAGGCTCCAATCCCGCCGCCCGGGCAATCTGTACCGCGCCCAGGTCCGGGCACAGGGCGTTTTTTATGCCTGCCGCTTTCAGTATTGCCAATTCCTGGCAGATTTTATTCTCTATGCCAAAGACGCCCCGGGGCAGTTCCACGCCGGCGTTGTGTGCCAGCAGGGTGTTTGCCGGTGTGCCCAAGGGCAGAAAGATCCGCCGAAAGGGGTGGTTCTCCGGAATTTGCGCCGCGCTTGCAAAGCGGGCGGTGTAGTAGGGCTTGCCTGCCGTGCCGCCGGAGGGCAGAGGCGGTAAGGGTCGACGCTCCACCGGTGCAGGTGGTGCGGCTTCCAAACGGTCTGCAATCTCTCGCCGCAGGGCATTCACGGCCGCTGCCGGTAAAAACAGGCCGTCGTCTATCTCTATGTCTATCTTTTTTACATAATAAGGGGTGCCACCCCATTTGCCCAGCCGTTGCGCCAGGCTTTCCGCCGTTAGGGCAGCGTTGCGGGCAGGCTGGGGCACATCGCCGTCGGCCGTTACCGTGCGACCGTCCTCTAAAGTGGCACGCAGGGTCACCGGTTCCCCGGCGCGGCAGGTGGCTTGCAGGTTCAATCCCAGCAGGGGCTGCTCTTTTTCATACGTGTGCGCCAAATCTCGCAGCACATCCTTGGCGGCGGTCACATCCGCCTTGCTGCGCACGCCGAACATGGCGCTGCCTCGCTGATCGGTAAAATAGCCGTCGGTAAACCCGCTGCGGGAGAATACGCTTTGCAGCTGCGCCTCGTCCGCCGGGTCCAGAACGCCGGCAATAGCGTGCTTTACCGCCGTTACGGCGGCAGCCACATATTCCGGCCGTTTCATACGGCCCTCAATTTTTAAGGAAAGCACACCCAGATCACCGATTTTTTTCAAGTGGCGAACCAGGCTTAGATCCTTCAAGCTTAAATCGCAGCTGCCGCTGGCGTCTGCGGAGAAGGGCAGGCGGCAAGGTTGGGCGCAAAGGCCCCGGTTGCCGCTGCGGGCGCCGAGTATAGAGGACAGATAGCACTGCCCGCTGACGCACATACAAAGCGCGCCGTGCACAAACAGCTCCAGCTCCATTTGGGTGCTGCGGCGAATCTCCTCGATCTCGGCGGCAGTCATCTCTCTGGGAATGACCGCTCGGCGAAAGCCCATTTTCTCCAGCGCTTGAAACCCGGCAGGCGTGGTAACGCTGCACTGGGTGGAGGCGTGCAGGTGCACACCCGGGTACACAGCTGCCAGCGCGGCAGCCAGTCCCAGATCTTGCACGATAAAAGCGTCTACCCCGGTGTCCAGCGCGTTACCGGCAGCCGCAACGGCACCGGGCAGCTCGCTGTCGCTGACCAGGGTATTTAGAGTCATATAAACTTTTACGCCGCGGGTGTGGCAATACTGTACGGCCGCTTGCAGCTCCTGGGGCGAAAAATTGCCGGCGCCCCGCCGGGCGTTAAAGGTCTGCCCTCCCAGGTAGACCGCATGGGCGCCACAGCGAACACCGGCAATTAACGACTCCATGCTGCCTGCCGGAGCCAAAATTTCAAATTGCATATTTACTTATTCTCTGCAATGCGCTCACGCAGGGAGCTGATCTCCCGGTTGAGCCGCTCAATCTCACGGCGCGCCACATCCACTTCCATCCGGGCGCGGGCGCTGTCTTCCAAATAATCCTTGATCTGGGCACGCAGATTGTCGGAGGAAGCGGTGGATTTTTTGCAGGTGTCTGCCTTGTCCAGCGCAGTGAGCACCGCCGCTTGGGTCACGGAAAGACTGGGGTTCTCATTGATAATGCTGCGCATTTCCTTGTCCAGCTCCTCGGCCAACTCCTCCACATACTCCGGTGCGTCATCGGTGAGCACCGTGTAGGCGGAACCGCCGATCTTTAAGTGTACTCTGTTTTTTGCCATTGCCATCACCATTGCCCTTTCGGCTCTATCTAAAGTTACAGTCGCGGCGCCGCAGCCCCGCAAGGGAACTACGCACCTATCGACAAAATATCCTACTTTTAGTATAGCAAGGAAAGAAAGGCTTGTCAATCCAAATTCCCGCCTGCCGGGCGGAAAATCCTTACAGGTTTCAAAGTGTAACGATTTATTCACAAAAAGCCGTAAAATCGTTCAAAAATAATCTCTATACTGTAGATTGTAAGGCGAGAGCCTTATGGGAAATCTTTTTCCATCTTTTTCTATCATATATCCTCTATAACGGAAAGGGCCGCGGTGTTATGCTGCGGCTCTTTTCGCTTTTTATTGTGTTCTGCATTGCAGCGCTCGGGCTTATTTCTTTTGCCTCCCGGTTTGTTTCTTTGTCTTTGGTGCGTAGTCCTTCATCTCCGGCAATGCACCGCCGGCCACCGCCCAAAAGTACAGGCTGGCCACGCTGCAATAGGGACTGAGCCTGCGCCGGTACTTCTCAAACAATTTGCGGTCGATTTTCCGATGATGGTACACCATGCGCATGCCACGATGAATGGCCAGATCGCCGTAGCTAAGTACATTGGGTCGCTGCATACAAAACAGCAGGATCATTTCCGCTGTCCACACCCCAATGCCGTTTAAGGACGAAAGCGCTTTTATAGCCTCATCGTCCGGCATGGACCAAACGGCCTCTATATCAAAGCTGCCGTCCAGCACCTTTTGGGCAAAATCGGTGATGTACTCTGCTTTTTTGTAAGATATGCCCAGCGCCTGTAATCCCTCCACACCGGCGCCCAGCACCGTCTTCGCATGCACGGTGCCCAGTGCGTGGCACATACGCTGCCAAATGGTGGCCTGGGCCTTGGTGGAGATTTGCTGGCCGATGATGTGGTGCACCACTGCGGAGAACAGGTCCGTGTCCACCGTGCGGTGCACCGGTCCTATGCGGTCGATCACCTCTGCCAGGCGCTTGTCCTTTTGACGCAGAAAATCAAGTTCTTTTTCGCCGTAAGTAAAATACATGGTTTTTCTCCGATAACGTTTGATTTTTGTCTGTGCTTGTATAAGTTCTTTCTTTTTTTCATCGCATCTTTTCCAATTTTTTACTTTTCCTTGCCTTGAACTGATTTTTAGCAAGATATACTGAGGGCAGAAAGCAGAAAGGAAGTGACTCTATGCTCCATTCTTTATGGACCCGGGGATGTTCTGTGTTGCTGATCGGCGTTTCTTTATTGGGAAATGGGCTACCTTGGCAGCGTGCGGCAGATGATCCGTATGCTTTTATGCCGGAGCCGGAGAATACGGTGCAGATTGCCTGCGTGGGCAACAGTGATTTGTATTCCGGCTTTGTGCCGCCTGTACTGTGGGGAAATCAAGGGTATAGCGCCACTGTGTACGCCTCTGCCCGTCAGTCGCTGACCAAATCTTACGCCCTGCTGGAGCGTGTGTTTGCCACCCAGTCTCCGGAGTTGGTGGTGCTGGAAACGGATATGCTCTATGACCACAATCCGCAGGAAAGAGAAATGCCCCGGGTGCTGGCCCGTCAAACGAGGGCGAAGCACCTGGGACAGGATATGCGCAATTTAGCCTCTGTGTTTCGGCAGACCGGTGCACAAGTGACGCCCGGAGATTTTCCCTCTATTCGCCGCACCCACGGCTACCGCTACAGCACCAAGGTTACCCGGCTGGCAATGCCGGACTATATGGCAGACACCGGGGAACGGGAGCAGATCAGTGCGGAAAACCGAAAAGCAGCGGATCGGATTTTGCAGCTTTGCCGGGAAAACGGCGCACAGCTGTTGCTGGTGGAGCTGCCCTCCGTAACTTCCTGGAATGCAGCCCGCCATCGAGGTGTGGCGGAATTTGCAGCCGCCCGGGGGTTGGAATTTCTGGATTTGAACCTGCTGTACGATCAAATGGGATTGGACGGCGCCGTCGCTTTTCGGGACGCAGGCAATCACCTGAATGTAACCGGCGCTACCGCCGTTACCGCCTACCTGGGGCGGTATATTGCCCTCCAGTACCGTCTGCCGGATCTGCGCGGCAATTCCCGCTATGCCAACCGTCAAGAGGAATGGGTATGCTACCGCCGGTTTGTAAACGGAAATGTATAAAACAGCGGAGCGATGGAGGTAAATAATCGCTTTTTGCCAAAAAAGGCGGGAGCAGTCCCTTTTGATCGGTAGTTTTTAGCTTTACAAACGAATGTTGGCGTAGACCCCGTAGTGGTCGGACACATAGCCGCCGCTCAGGTCGTTTAAGACGGCGTAGCCGTTGCCGGTGCCGCTGGTAAAGATAAAGTCGATGGGCTCGCTTCCGGTATCGCAGTAGCCCCACTCCTGGTAGGTAGCGGTTTTCTTGGTAGGGTCGGTGCAGTCTTGCAGCCGGGCGGCGATTCGACGGTAGGCCTTGCCTTCTTGCGTTTCGTTAAAATCACCGGTGAGCACCACGGCGGCGTTTTTGCCGTACTTGGCCTGCAAGGCGGTTAGGTGTTCGATGATTACCTCGGCGCCAAAATCCGCTGCCTGCTGGGAGGCGTTATCCAGGTGGGTGTTGAGAAACAGCAGCCGCTTGCCGGTGGTGCGGTCTTGCAGCACCACATAGCTGCAAATGCGGTAGCAGCCTGCTTGGCCGGGCTGTCCGTTTTCGTTCGTGTAGGTGTAGCGGCTGGCTTTGTTCGGCGTTTCACTGAGCCAAAAGGTGTTCTTCTCTAAAGCGGTGTACTTGGTTTTATTCCAAAAGACCGGGTTCATCTCGCTGTTCCAGTCCGTAGCGTCGCCGCCCCGCTGCACGCCGTAGGCATCGTAGTCCGGCAGGGTGGTTTGCAGCGCTTTGTACCAGTAGATGTTCATTTCCTGGGTGCCGATCAGGTCCGGCTTGCATCGGTTCATATAGGCGGCAAAGCGCGCGCAGCGGGTCATACTGTCCGTATCGTCAAAGCGGTTGCCAAACACACTGGCCACATTAAAAGTGACCGTTCGTACGTCATCAGCCTCACTGCCGGGTGCAGTGTATTGGGCCGGCTGTGCCTTATAAAGGAAACAAAGGGAAAGCACAATGGGCACCGCCAGCAGGGCTGTTACGCCAGCGGCAGCCGGGCGTATTTTTTTGCCGTTGACTTTGGTGTGCAGCAGAAATTGCAGCAGATAAATGCCAAAGGTCACCGCCAATCCGACCTTGGCCCGGGCGCCGAACCCAATGGCTAAAAAAGCCGCCAGTGCAAAGACGGCAGCGTTTATCCCAAAGGCGGTCATATTCCGCCGGTCGCCGCCCTTGGCCGCGGTGAACAGGGAACAGATCAGCTCCGCGATTCCCAGCACCAGCGCACAGAAAACGGCTGCCACCGCAAAGCCGTAGCCTTTATCGGTTATCATGGGTCGCAAGTCCGCGCCGTGGTTGGACAGGCAGAGAATGATGGTGATCAGCGATACATTTTTGTGTCCGGCGTAGAACATAGGCAGGCACAGCGTGCCCAGAGGTGCCAGCAGCGCCAGCTGGCGCAGAATGTGCCAGGGTGTCTGCATGGTAGAATTTTTCAGTCGGTGCCAAAAGCCGGCTTGTTTGCCGGGTGTGGATGTGGTACGCATGATTTCACCTTCCATATTTATGTTTGTATTTTGTGCAGCGGGTTTGTGGCAAGCCATTACGGATGCGTTGGCAGGCAGATGGTATCCGCCCCCTCTGTGCAGGCGGAGAAAAATTTGCTCACCCCACCATAGCGCCGATTAGTTAAAATCGGGCACACCATCCTACCTTGATTATATAAGAAGTTCAGCCGGGTGTCAACGGATAGAAAAATAAAAGGCCACGCCGGTTCGTACGGCGTAGCCAAATATGGACTTCTCGTTTTTAGAATTCCAGGCGCAGCTGGGGGTCCAGCCAACCGGTTTTGGTGGCTTGGTGGATGGTGTCACCGGGCAGACTGCCGCCCGGCAAAAGGGCTGCTATTCGTTTGAGCAGCCGCTGGCTGTAAAACGCTGGAATATCCGTGCGCATACCTGTTTGAATAATCATGGTTTCGCTCCAAGGCAGCGGGCGACGGGGACTTGGCCGTCGGAGATGGGCTTGTCGGGTAAGCTGCCTTTATTTTTGGCGTCGTATCTTTTTTACATTCCGGTTCATCAGATGCCGACCCAAATGCCGGTACAGAAAGGTTTTTAGCGGGGACATTTCCTGATGATGAGCCTTTAGCAGATCGTCCGGTGCGTCATAAATGCCAAAGTCCTGATTGATCCCCTCACTTTGGATATAGGTGTTGTTCCGGTCAAAGTCAATGACCGGGTGCTGCAAGTCCCGGACCGCCACGCCGTAGCCGCAAAAGGCGCCGGTGCAGCCGCTGTTTTGCTGTTGCAGCCGGGTCAAATAGGTTTTGTCCAGAATGTATGCCTCCAGTTCGTACCACCGATCATCCAGGTACACCTCCACCCAACTGTGAAACACATTTTGCGGTGCGTTTTTGTACACAAAGCCGGTCATAGCGCCCTTTTGCAGCGCCTTGTCAATGGTAAAGCCGTGCACCCGGCAGGGAATGCGGCACGCCCGCAGCAGCGCCATAAACAGAGTGCCCTTGGTGTTGCACTGGCCGTAGCCGTCTGCCAAAACCTTGGAGGCGGGAATGCTGTCGTCTGTGTTGTAGCCAAACAGGATCTCGTCCCGCACAAAATTATAGATCGCCTGTACCCGCCGGAACGCATCCAGGCGGTCCCATTTTCTTTTTGCGATCAGTTGCCGGATGTTTTTGCTGGAATAGTCCAGCATTTCGGTCTCTTTTAAGTATCTGTCCATGGCGTTCTCCCCACCGCTTTCGGTGCGCATGATTTCCTTATCTGCCTTAATTATATAAAAAATACGCCCCATCGTCAAATAGATAGAAAGAATCCTCCGGATCGTACACTGGATTGGATTTTTAAGATTGCGCAGTCGCTACGAAACAGTCCCCCGGACTGTTTCTCCCAAATTGTTGCTCGCGGTGCTCGCCCAATTTGGAGCCTCCGCGTCGTCACAAGTTCCATATCGCTCCAAACCACTTTTGTTTGTACATAAGGCAAAAGTGATTTGTCACTCATTCCACTGCTCCTCCGCTCAAAAACGGTCGTACGGTAGTGCGTCCGTTTTTGTAAAAAGCAGGATAAAAATAACGGTTGAATGTCAAAAGACACTCAACCGTTATTGGTACGCTGGAAGGGCTCGTCACTCAGTATTGAAAGGTCCACTGGACCTTTCTCTCAAATTTTTTCGCTTTGCTCAAAATTTGGACACTCGTGTTCGAATCCCTACAACCCAAAACATAATAAAAAGCCGTAAAACGCAAAAGCGTTCTACGGCTTTTTGGTACGCTGGAAGGGATTCGAACCCCCGACCTTCTGGTTCGTAGCCAGACACTCTATCCAACTGAGCTACCAGCGCGTATGCAAAAGCACTACTGCGCTTTTGCTCAAATAATATAGCACATCGCATTGCAAAATGCAAGCCTTTTAGGTGATATTTTTTAAATAATCTTCTAAAAGGTCGGCGGCCAGGGCGCATAATTCGGCGCAGGGACGCTTTTTGTAGTAGCCCTCCGTGCGGGGTTCCGCCTGGGGCGTGGGTTTCACATTCGGGTCCAGTCCCAGGAGCACCCGGCAAACCAGGGAGCCGGTCTCCGCCTGAAAGCCCTTTGCCACCTGCTGCACCATGGCGTAGACTTCGCTTTTCGGCCGATCGCCGTAGAGGGCAGACAGTACAAAAGTCACGCCGGAGATGGTGCCGCACACTTCACGCATACGACCCATGCCGCCGCCAAAGCCTATGGTGAGCCGGGCGATGGTGTCCGGGTCCATACCTATCTTATCTTGGAAAGCCAAAGCCACTGCTTGGCTGCAATTATAGCCGGACTTGAAGTTTTGCCGAGCCAGATCGCCTTTGGTCATCAGTCCGTACCTCCGGGTACGACTTCCGGTGCAGTCTCCACAAACTTGGCGGAGATGGTCATATCCTTGCTGCCTACGGTAAAGGAATAGGTGGAGTCGGTGGATTGCAGTTCGCCGTTCATATACCAGCCGTCAAAGTCATAGCCGTCTCTGGGGGTGGCGGTGAGGGTCACATTGTCACCCTCCTCGTATTTGCCGCTTCCGGTGACGCTGCCGCCGCCCTGGGTGCGTACATTTACCCGCACGCTGCTGTCTTGGGTTGTGGTCGTCTGTTTTTTGGTGGTGGTCTCTTTCTTCGTGGTGGTCTCCGTAGGCTTCTCGGTGGTGGTTTCCGCAGGCTTCTCGGTGGCATGATTGTTATTGGTATAGTCTTCATCATCGCTGACGGGGACAGAGACGGAGGTGTCCGGCACCGTGGTGGTTTCCTTGCCGTGATTGCCGGAGGCCACGGCGATGATGATACCCACCACCACGGCAATGAGCACCACGCACAGCACGATAATGATGATCATGCTCTGCTTATTCTTTTGTTGCAACTTTTTTTCTTCCTCCGGGTTCGGCCGGGGGGCAGGTGCAGGTGCGCCACCGGGTGTTGCGCCGGCAGGCTGCTGATCTGCTTGCGCGCTCAGCTCATTTTCATCATATAGGGGGGAACCGCATACTTCGCAGATATAGCGGCTGTCATCGTTCTCCGCTCCGCAATTTTTACATCTCATATCTGAAACCTCGCTTGTTGATTTTCGCTTGATGAACAGGGGCGAAAAATGCCCCTATCTATACAAAAGTATAGCACACTGCCGTGCAAATCGCAATAAATATGTTAAAAATACAGGCGATATGAAAAATTAAACACTAATTTTGTAAATGGGGCTTGACTTTTTGGTAAATTTAATATAAATTTTATATGTACGTTTTTGTAAAACGGATTTCGACTTTTGAAAGGGGAAACTATACGTATGAAGAAATACGCATTCAAGGGCCTCGGTTTGGTGCTGGCAGTTGCACTGATCGTTGGCTGCTTTGCCGGTTGTGCAAAGATCAACTATGTGACCGACGGCGCGATCCAGGCAATCAATGAGGTGAAGGACGGCAGCTGGAAGACCAAGGGTCAGAAAGACGCTGCTACCAGCGAGGCAGATTATGATAAGCCCGTGATCGAGGAATTCAAGGCCGGTACTTACGGCGGCGTTGAGTTTAAGGATGTGGCCGCTGTTGCCGATTATTACAAGCAGGCTTACGACTACACCAAGACCCTGACCGCCCAGTATAAGGACGAGAAAGGCCAGACCCAGACCTACTACAAGATGCTTTGCGAAGAGGATCTGGATGTACATGACATTGCCATTGACGGCAGCGTGAATAAGACCATCAACAACATGGTTCCCAGTATCGTAAAGCCCATTTACCATCCCGGTTTGAACGGTCTGGTTCCCTCCACCAACAGAGATCCTAAGCTGGATACGGACGAGTGGGACGGCAAGGGTGAGTCCCTGCAGACCAGCCGCCTGGTGGCTGATGATCTGGTGACTGCCAATGTGAAGGACAATGGCGACGGCACCATCACCCTGCAGATGCAGCCCAAGTATGTAAACATGAGTGCACCCGGTAAGGACGCACAGGGTCATATGTTCCAGTCTTTGGGCGCCATCGACTCCACCGTGGACAACATTAAGCCGCTGACCTGGTCCGAGGGCACCACTGCCGAAAACTGCAAGGTGCATTACTATGGCGGTACCGCTACCGTGACCATCAACACCAAGACCAAGGAGATCACCAAGGCCGATTATGTGATGGAAGCTCACGTAGAAGTATCTCACGCTTGCATCGCGGTGATCCGTGATAAGAACGCCACCGTAGATGTTACCATGAAGTGGTCTGCTCCTGCCAGCGAAAAGTATATGCAGGAAAGCAAGGGCGTTACCAAGGCGTAAACACCTGTTCCGATTTTACAAAAAGCAAAGGAATTCCGCACCCCCGGGTGCGGAATTTTTTGTTTTTGGGGCGGCATAAACATAGGCCGATCGTCACGGCGTGTGGGTTGGAATAAATTCACTGCGGATTTATGTTGCTTTGACGGCGGTTATCCTGTATAATAAAGTGGAACGCACCCTCGGGGGCGTATCCCTTATATTAAGGAGAATAGAATGAGCGAAAAAATACCCAATTATAATTATGATGCAGACGAGGTACTGAATGATTTTAAGTCCAAGTTTGCCTGGCCCAAGCGAGATGAAGTGCAGGCGGTGGTCAAGCCGGGCAAAATGCCCCTGCGGCTGCTGCTGTGCGCCCTGATCACCGCAGTGGTGGGCGGCATTGCCTATTATATGATGCTGCCGGCACTGAATGTGCACGACACCCAGTTGTATCTGTTTTTGATCTTGTTGGTGGCGGTATTTGCCGGGTCCTTTTTCCTGGTTTGCCGGGCCAACAAGAAGGCGGAGCGTCTGGAATATGTGAAGAAAAAGACCCTGATACCGGTGATTATTGTGGCGGTGATTGCTGTGGTGATGCTGGTGGGTTTCCTGGTAGGTGCCACCATCTTCCGTGCTTCCGCTTACAGCGATCTAATGACGGTGCAGAACAGCGACTTTGACCGGGATTTCTCCGACATCAGCTATGATGAGGTGCCCCGGATCGACGCCTCTCGGGCCAAGACCCTGGCGGACCAGCAGTTGGGCTCTCTGTCTCAGTACAAGAGCCAGTATGTGGTTGCGGACGCCACCACGCAGATCAACTACCGGGGCGTGCCCTGCCGTGTGGCCAGCCTGCAATATGCGGATGTATTCAAGTGGGTCAACAATACCAAAAACGGCTTGCCCGCGTATATTCTGATTGATGTGGTGAGCCAAAAGGTTACGGTGGTCAACTGTGTGGAAAAATTCGGCAGCGGTATCCAGTATTCCCCGGCAGAGTATTTTAATGAAAAGCTGATTCGTCACCTGCGGTTCCAGTACCCCACCAAGCTGCTGGATACCCCCAATTTTGAGATCGACGAGAGCGGTCACCCCTATTGGGTGACGGCGGCCCTGACCAAGAAAATTGGTCTGTTTGGCGGCACGGATGTGCAGGGCGCCATTGTAACGGACGCGCTCAGCGGCGAAAGCAAGTATTATCCCATTGACACCGTGCGCAAGGACAAGAGCCTGAACTGGATTGATGTGGTGTATAGTGACCAGCTGCTGATCGAGCAGTACAACTATTACGGCAAGCTGAAGAAGGGCTTTTGGAACTCGATTATTTTCCAGAATGATGTAAATGTGGCCTCCAGCGGCAACGGCTATATTGCCATGGACGATGATGTGTGGGTGTACACCGGCATCACATCTTCTAAGACGGACACCTCCAACTTCGGCTTTATCCTGTGCAACCAGCGCACCAAGGAGGTGCGGTATTACCAGAACGGCGGTGCCATTGAAACCTCTGCTATGGAGTCTGCTCAGGATGCGGTGCAGAACTTTGGTTATGCAGCCACATTCCCCATTTTGCTGGATATTGAGGGTCAGCCCTCCTACTTTATGAGTCTGTACGGCGACAGCAACACCGTCAAGGGCTATGCGTTAGTCAGCCTGGAGGATAAGACGGTGGTAGGCACCGGTCTGATTGATACCAACAGTGACGCCAAGGCGTTGAATACGGCGGTGGAGAACTATATCAACGCCATGAAGGACAAGGGCTGGATCGCCAAGACAGTGGACGCAGCGGATTATGTAAAGGACGAGGCAGAGATTGCCACGGCCGGCGGAGAACAGACCGACGGCAAGACGACGGAGACGCCCCAGCAGTCCCAGTCCACAAACGGCAAGACGATCACCGGCAAGATCACGGACATTAAGTCCTCGGTAAACGACGGCAACACCGTTTATTTCTTGCAGGTGGACGGCGTGTATTACTATATCCGGGTCACCGATTGTATGCAGGTGCTGCTGCTGCAAAAGGGCGACACGGTAGAGATTACGCCGCAGGGTGACGCCAAGGACGGCTTTGCCCAAGCTGCCGCAGTGAAAGCAAAATAACAAACAAAAATCCCCTGTGTGCCGCTTGACATACAGGGGATTTCTTTGCCTGACAGGCCACAGAACGGTCTGTCAGGCATTTTTATTTGGTTTCCGTAAAGGGAGACGGCTTGGCTAAAAACGCCTTCAGCGCGTCCATTTGTTCCATGGCATTGCGGTAGCCGGTTTGATAAATCTGCTCCAGCTTGTCTGTGTTGCGCTCTAAGGTGGGGCAGTGCAGCGGATGGTCCGGTGCAATCACAAAGGCATCGCCTCGGCCTTGGGCATCCCACACTGTTTCCAGTTGGCGGTTGTATATTTTATACCGGTTCAGTATCGCCCGGGTCATCAGCGGATATTTGCGGAATATACGCCGAATCAGGCGCGCATGACCCATAGGCTGCTTTTGATAATTTCGATCTTGCGTAAGCACCACGACTGCCTTTTGGCACCCGTCTTCGTAGGCGTGCGCCAGGGGAATGGAGTCGGTGACCCCGCCGTCAAAGTACCGGTCTTTGCCCAGCACAACCCCCTTGGTGGCGCCGGGCAGGGCACAGCTGGCCCGCAGAATGGGGCAGCCCCGTTTGTGGAAGTCCTTGGGGTACATATATTCCGCCTTGCCGGTGAGGGCGTTGGTAACCACCACGCACAAGGTGGTGTTCGCCCGGTCATAGGCCTCTTGGTCCAAGGGGGACAAATCGTAGCTTAATTCCCCAAACAACCACTCGCCGTTTAAGAATTCGCCGTTTTTTATCATGTTTTCCAGGCTCATAAAGCGTTTGTCGCCGCTGTACTGAATGGAAATATCATGTTGACGACCCCGGCATTTGCCGATGTAAGACACAGCATTGCAGCTGCCTGCCGACACGCCGATAACATAAGGGAAGGTGATCCCCTGATCCATAAAGGCGTCCAGCACGCCGCTGGTGTAGATGGCACGGTTGCCGCCGCCCTCCAGCACCAATCCGCAGGAATACATAGAATACCTCCAAAAAAAGTTAGGGGACGGCGAAAGCCATCCCCTCATTGCATTGTATTTTGCTTACTTGGCAGCCTTTTTAGCAGGTGCCTTTTTCTTAGGTGCGCTCTTTTTGGCGGGCGCCTTTTTCTCAGCCGGCTCTGCCTTTTCCTGCACCTGGGTGTCCGCAGCGGCAGTCTCTACGATCTCCAAATCGTTATCGCACTCGAAGAAGTCGCTGTCGTCGAAATACTCTGCCTCTTTGGGAGCAGTCAGCTTCTGGATCGCAAGATATACGGCAACGGCCACGCCTGCAATGGCAACGATGGCACTAATGACTTTCAGGATCGTTTTGAAATTCATAATAATGAACCCCCTTATAAAATCTGTTTCTATTATAAATGGATTTGGCGGCAAAGTCAAGCGCCAAAACAGCAGAAAGATGTCTACTTTCGCAAAAGCCGCGGCCGGTGACAAAAAAAGAACGCTCCCTGCAAATGCAGGAAGCGAAAATTCGATAGAAACCGAGTGCCGGCGCTTATGCGCGGTTCAGTTTGCTGACCAAATTGCTCTTTTTGCGGGCTGCGGTGTTCTTGTGCAGCAGGTTCTTGGCAGCGGCCTGGTCGATCTTCTTGCAGGCAAACTGCACAGCCTGGGTCTTGTCCTCAGCGTTGACATCAATAGCGGCATTTGCCTTCTTGATGGCAGTCTTGAGGGCGGTGTTGCGGGCCTTGTTGTTGGCGGCCTTCACAGCGTTGACCTTGACTCTCTTTTTAGCAGACTTAATGTTGGGCATGGTTTTCACTCCTTTAGCGGTGGATTAGGTAGAAGGGCATAGCCCCGTTTTCTTTTTAATGCCTAAACATCATAGCACACGCAAATCTAAAATGCAAGTATTTTTTTCTTTTTGGACATACTTTTATTGAAAAACTATGAAAATCAGGTGAAAAATATGGAAAATCGCACAGATTTGGCACTGGAAAGCTATGAAAATCAGCGAAAAACTGTGCTGCCCGGCGTAAAAGTGCGGGAGCAGGATGGCATTTCCGTGGTGGAAGTGTTGGACGCCCGAGGCGAAAAAGCCCTGGGCAAACCGGTGGGAAAGTATATCACCTACCGGGTGTCGCCTATGGCGCAGGAGACCCAGCTGTTTGATGGGCGGCTGGAGCGGATCGCCGATCTGCTGCGGGGGCTGCTGCCGGATCACCCCACCGGGGTATTGGTTGCCGGGGTGGGAAACACCGCCATCACTGCAGATGCGTTGGGGCCGGAGACCAACCGCTATGTACTGGCCACCCGTCACATTGCCGGAGAACTGCGCCGGGCGCTGGGACCACTGACGGATGTGTCTACCGTTACCACCGGGGTGCTGGGCAACACCGGTATGGAGAGCGCCGAGGTGGTGGCGGGTATGGTTCACACGGTGCACCCGGACTGCGTGCTTGTGGTGGATGCGCTGGCGGCATCGTCGGCGGATCGGCTGGGCACCACGGTGCAGCTGTCAAATGCAGGCATTGCCCCCGGCTCCGGGGTGGGCAATCATCGGCGGGAGATCAGTGCCCGGGTGCTGGGTGTGCCGGTGGTGGCACTGGGTATTCCCACGGTGGTCAGCAGTCGGGTGTTGGGCGGTACGGCGGAGGAGATGTATGTGACCCCCAGAGAGATCGACCAGCTGATCAACCGAGGCGCCAAGCTGCTGGGTATGTCCATCAATGTGTGCCTCCAGCGGCACTTGCAGCCCCGGGATCTGTACACGCTGGTGGGATAATCCGGCGCCGGCTTGCATATTCTTATATGAGAATAGAAGCAGGACGAAGCCAAAGGAGCTGGATATGAAAAAAGAACGGGCGGCCTTCTTTTGCAATATTACGGCGGCGGTATTGGTCACGGCGGTGCTGGTGAGCGCGGCACCCCGGATCTCTGCCGTCGGCGCGGTGGGTCAGCGGGTGGCGGCGGTGTTTTCGCCCACTTATTTCAGCAGCAAAATAAATACAGAATTTTCTACTATAAAATCGGCGCAAACGACGCATACTAAGACTACCGCGACCCGGGAGGCTCAGGCAATGCACCCCATTTCAGGGAAGGACAGCGACCCTTATGCGCACATTACCGAGACCCCGGCGGATGTGGCTAAGTTGATGCAGCAAGAGAAAAAAGTGATCGGCAGCCAAAAGCAGGTGGGCAAAACCAGCGAGGAGAGTTACCAGGGCGGGGGGACGATCTTGTCTTTCGGTTCGCTGGCAATTCAAAGCAAGATCCCCGCTTCGTTTTATCGTCCGGACATAGAGGCACTCCTTAAACAGAAGGCGGCCCTGTCCGTGCCCAACGCGGCCAAGCCGACGGTGCTGATCTATCACAGCCACACCACAGAGGGCTACACCCTCCTGGACGCGGGTTATTATACCAAGTCCACCGACCTGCGCAGCGACAGCAGTACCCAAAATATGGTGCGGGTCGGGGACGAACTTTGCGCTTATCTGGAAAAGTGCGGGATCGGCGTGGTACACGACCGTACCACCCACGACAAGGACTACTCCGGCGCCTACGACCACTCCCGCAAAACGGTGGCGGGGTATTTGGAGAAGTACCCGTCCATAGAGATCACTATTGATGTGCACCGGGACGATATTACATACGATAATAAGACCAAGGTAAAGCCTACCGCCAAGATCAAGGGAAAAAAGGCCGCCCGGATGATGATCATTGCCGGGTGCGAATACAATCGGGTCAAGAACTTTCCGGATTGGGAATATAACCTGCGCTTTGACCTGGCAGTGCAGCAGCAAGTGGAGAAACAGTACCCGGGGCTGATGCGCCCCATTCTCTTTTCCGAGCGTAAGTACAATATGGATATGACCCGCAATTCCTTTTTGCTGGAGGTGGGCACGGACGGCAACACCCTGGACGAAGCCTGTTATTCCGCTCGGCTGTTTGCCACCGCCTTGGCCCGGGTTATTCAGGATTATGAAAAATAAGGAGCCGTTATGAAGAAACACCCAACCCCCATTTTGCTTCTGCTGTGCACAATACTGTTGATCGGCGGCACGGCAGTGGCCTACTGCAACACACGCAGCTTCGGTTTTGAGCCGGACGCCAAGTGGATCACCTATAATGACGGGGGCTTTACCGTGTATGACTTTCGGGTAGAATACAGGCAGTTGGCAGAAGGCTGGCAAAGTTTTTCGAATTTTTTTCCAAAGAAAAGTCAAACCTGTTTTTATGATAAAATGGAATTCTGATTGGTGCGCACGGCGAATACCGTGCGCTTTTCTCTGCTGTATATAATGTATATAAATAAAAAAAGGATTTGGAGAAACGCTCGGCAGAGTGTGAAAGAACTTGAAAAAACTTGAAAAAAAGTGTTGACTTTTGCCTTGCACTTTGGTATTATAGCTAAGCGCTCGAGAGAAGAGCGGCCGGCCGAAAGGTCGGGTAAGGACCTTGAAAATTAAACAACGACGAGAAAGTAAGGAACCCGATAAGATTCTAAAAGAGTTTTATCAGTACTGCGTATCGAGAGATACGAACACAGTAATTTTGAACGTTAGAGTTTGAAATGAGAGAAGCTCAGATTTTTAAGATTTGATTGGTACACTCGCAAGAGTGTGTTAATACAATAGTTTTAAGAGTTTGATCCTGGCTCAGGACGAACGCTGGCGGCGTGCTTAACACATGCAAGT
>OGHJ01000160.1_pt1 | contig 113608 bp, 94 predicted proteins | sample 1571351 | NCBI WGS metagenome assembly OGHJ01 (sample SAMEA2582037, study PRJEB24529) | metagenome | biome: Human gut stool | place: China | collected 2011 | reverse complement strand
TTTTCATCCCAAGCTTGTTAAAAAAAATTTTAGTTTACTTGAAAAAAATTTTTTATAGGTGTAATCTACTTGATTTAGTTAAATAAAATTAGGTTAATCCAGATTAAGTTTACTGTATTGTTTCCATCTGACATCTTTGCATTTTTTGTAATTTTGAGTATCAGGGGGGTCACCGTACACCTTGACTATGTCGGCTATTGTGATCAATTCCTGATTACAACGGTCAGATTTGTCTCAGGCGTCGGCCCATTAAAAGGAGAGGTTGCAGGCAGGCAGACGCATGCCGGGCTTGAAAGCGTGTCGGCTGTGCCGGCCGCAACTAACCCACGATCTAGCGGCATCTTGACCCCACGGGAGTAAACGCATGACCACACTTTTTTACATTCTTGGCTATCTGGCGGTAGCTGGCTTTTTCTGCATGGCCTACCTCAAGATCAAATCGTATCTTGCAGCCAGCCCCCTGCACGTACGCTGGGAACTGTACCCCGTGCCTCACGAAGGCTCCAAGACGGTGTACGGCGGCAGCTTTATGGAAGAAAAGGACTGGTGGACCAAGCCTCGTCACATCGCTCACATGGGCGACGTCAAGGCCCTGCTGACCGAAGTGCTTTTTCTGCACGCCACCTTTGAACACAACCTCAAACTTTGGGTGCGCACTTACCCCTTCCATGTGGGCATGTACATGCTCATGGGTGGCACCATCGTGGTGTTGTTTGCCGCCATTGCGCAGGTTCTGGGCCTCAACCCCCAGGGCGGTCTGATGATCTTTGTCGGCAACATCATCAGCGCCTGTGCCCTGGCTGGCACACTGTGCATCATTGTGGGCGGCGTCAGCCTTATTTTGCGCCGTCGCGCCGATGAAGGCCTGCGCCGCTACAGCACCCCCGAGCACTACTTCAACCTGCTTGTCTTCGTGCTCTTCGGCGTGCTGGGCCTGGCTGCCTGGGCTTCCGCTCCTTCCTACTTCGAGCTGGCCCGCACCTTCATGCACAACTTGATCACGTTCCACTTTGCCCCGCAGACCAACGTGCTGTTCAGCCTGCACCTGCTGGTGGGCTTCTTCCTGCTGATATGGATTCCCATGACCCACATGGGCCACGTCTTCATGAAGTACTTCACCTACCACGACATCCGCTGGGGTGACGAACCCACCAACTACAGCCCCAAAAACCAGCAGAAGATCATGGACGCCCTGAAGTTCAACGTCACGTGGTCTGCCGATCATATCAATGGCGATGGCCAGCCCAAGACCTGGGTGGACGTGGCCACCACAAATCCCGCAGCCCCCAAGAAGGAAGACTAGGGAGTTCCACAATGAAAGATAATCTGCAATTGAAAGATGTTTCCACTGCCGAAGGGCAGATGGTCAGCATTGACCTCAAGGATATTCCTGAGCTTCCCCTGGACGTGCACACCATGCCCTGGAAGCCCTTCACCGATGAACAGAAGCAGAACACCGCCTGCATCCTTGACGATGTGTGCGTGCTGAACATTCCTGTGCCCAAGAACAAGGAAGAAGAAGAGGAACTGGTCAACAAGTTCCTCAACGGCATGCGCAAGCTGTTCACCAAGGAAAACAACTGGACCTTCCTGCCCATGCTCGAAACCAGCATGGACTACTGCGCCCAGTGCAACTCCTGTTCTGATGCCTGCCATCTGTACGAAATGTCGGGCAAGAACGAAATGTACCGGCCCAACTTCCGGTCTGAAATCTTCCGCCGCATTTACAAGCAGTATGTGAAGAAAGAACCCTTTGCCAAATGGCGCTACGGCGACATGGGCCTGAACTGGAAGACCGTGGCCCGCCTGGGCGAGCTGGCCTACCGCTGCAACCTTTGCCGTCGCTGCGCGCAGACCTGCCCCATCGGTGTGGACAACGGCCTGCTGGCCCGCGAAATCCGCAAGCTTTTCAGCCAGGAGATGGGCATCTACGCCCGCGAACTGCACGAAAAAGGCACCATGAACCAGATGAAGTGCGGGTCTTCCACCGGCATGACGCCTGAAGTGGTGAAAGAAAACGTGGAGTTCATCGACGAGGACTACACCGAAATCACCGGCGTGGGCATCCACACTCCCTTCGACGTGCAGGGTGCAGACATCATGCTGCTGCACAACGCTGGCGAAGTGATGGCCTGGCCTGAAAACATCGCCGCCTTCTCGCTGATCTTCCAGGAAGCTGGTCTTTCCTGGACGCTTTCGAGCAAGGCTCTGGCATACGACGGCGTGAACTACGGCGTGTTCTACGACGACGCCCAGACCGCCCGTATTGCCCTGCAGCACATGATGGCCGCCAAGGAACTTGGCGTGAAGAAGATCGTCATCGGTGAATGCGGCCACGCCCACAAGGCCCTGACCGTTATCGCCGACCGCGTTATCCCCTTCGAATATCAGGTGCCGCGCGAAAGCTGCTATGTGACCCTGCACGACATCGTCATGTCGGGCCGCCTCAAGCTTGATCCTTCGCGCAACAACTTCCCCGTGACCCTGCACGACCCCTGCAACATCGTGCGCCTCATGGGCATTGTTGAACCCCAGCGCGAAATCGTGCGCAAGATTGCGCCCATGTTCCGCGAAATGCCCTGCCACGGTGTGGACAACTACTGCTGCGGCGGCGGCTCCGGCTTTGCCATCATGACCCGCAACAACATCGAGCAATGGCGCGGCAACATCTCTGGCCGCAAAAAGATGTGGCAGATCGCCGAAGCCTTCAAGGATTGCCTTGGACCGGAAACCCGCAAGTACATCTGCGCTCCCTGCTCCAACTGCAAGGGCCAGATCCGCGAAATGCTGGAACACAACGATCTGTACACCAAGAACAACTTCGCATACGGCGGCCTGGTGGAACTCATCGTCAACGCCATGGTCAACGTGAACCCCGGGTTCATCAAGTTTGAAGGCGAAGAAGAATAGTTTCCCGACCGTGGGATAAATAGAAAAGGGGGCGCAAGCCCTCTTTTCTATTTATGAGCGTTGCCATCGGCAACGCGATCAGAAATCGGGAGCAGGCTGCGGCTTGCCCGCGCCGACGAGCGACTGATTTCTGTGTTTCCTGCCCGGCGGTCTGCCGCCGCTGGCAGCGCAAACCCCGTGCAACGGGGTTTGTCATCTGAATGATAAAGGGGGCACAATCCCCCTTTTCTATTTATGAACGTTGCCATCGGCAACGCGACCAGAAATCAGGAGCAGGCTGCGGCTTGCCCGCACTTTCATTTGTCGTCCGATGCGTTTCTTGCAGCGCACGAAAGCCATATGCCCACCATCACGCAGGCCAGACCTGCAAGATGCGTCCACAGAATCTGCTCACCAAGCACCAGCCACGAAAGCGCCACGCCGCTCAGAGGCACCAAACCTGTAAAGGCAGCGGCTGCGCTGGCCTGCACCTGAGCAATCCCCCGAAACCACAACACATACGACAGGTAAGAAACCGCTGCGCCATAGTAGGCAAGCCCCCAGATGGCTGAGGCAGACAACGAGGTAAAATCATAATCACGAGCCTCAAACAGGGCTATGGGCAATAGCATGACAAAAGCATAAAATGACACAATTGTCGTACGCCGCATGGGCGACATGGGGCAACAGCGCGCCTTGCTGAGTACGGAAAATGCCGCCTCGCACAATACAGCCACCAGCACAAGGCCGTTGCCCAGCAATGTGCGCCAGGCCTCGCCTCCGCTTGCTGGCGTGGCTTCCACACCAGCGGCCCCCTGCGCTGCCAGAAAAGGCGTAAGATTAATGGCAAGCAGGCCCAGACTCACGCAGGCTATGCCCGCAATGCGCCGCAGCGGGGGCCTCTCACGCAGCATGCCCCATGCCAGCAAGCCGATGACCGCTGGCGCAGCGCTGCTCATCAAGCCCGCGGAAGCCGCGCTGGTGAAGCGAAGCCCCTCAAAGGTGCAAATCCGGTACAGAGCAATGCCGCACAATGCCTGAAGCGCCAATGTTGCATGGGTACGCCCATCGAGCGCCCCCCTTTCACGCCGCAGCCACAACTGGGGCAGCATCACCAGCAGCCCTGCTCCAAGGCCCAGCCCTGCCGCAAGAAACACAGGCAGGCTGCCCACCAGCAACTTTCCCGCCACCACGGCGCTGCCAGCGATGCTCATGGCAAGTGTCAGGCTGATCCATGCTCCCCAGGGACGCGCTTGCCCCGATTGCACCAGATGTTGCGCTCCCCCGGCAGCTTTCTCAGCCGCAGCTCGTTGCGCACTGTTTTCGCACACGCTCATTACTTCCTCTCCTTTTGATGTCCGAACAATGCTTCGGCATGCTGAACGTCTTCCGACACGTATTGCCATCTGACGTTTGAGAGGCTAGCGTAGTAAAAGTGGTTTTGATAAGCGCCACTTTTTGGCATTTTCTACCATACCAATTGCAGGTGCGCCATGTGGATCAGCCTTGATGCAGACAGCCCGCTTTCGCTGAACCGCCAGATCAGCGCACAGATCAGGGAACTGATTTTACGCGGTCATCTGGCAGCAGGCGACCGTCTGCCCTCCACCCGGCAACTGGGCAAAGAACTGCATGTGGCCCGCAGCACTGCCATTGAGGCCTACGACCAGTTGCTGGCCGAAGGCTATCTTGAATCGCGGCGCGGCTCGGGAACACATGTGGCGCAAGGTATTCGGCCCCAGCCGAAAATATGCGGGCAAAAATCAACGCCAGATGATCATGCGCGCGCCGATGCCCGCACCGACCCGCCGGGATTTGTGAATTTTCAGTCCGGCATCCCGGCTCTGGAGCACTTTCCTGCGGCGGAATGGGGCAGGCTGTACCGGCAGGTTTGCGATACATTGCCCGCATCGGCCCTGCGCTATTGCAGGCCTCAAGGCGTTGCCGACCTACAGGTGGCCATTGCCGGATGGCTGCTGCGCATGCGCGGTTTGCGCGCTGCACCGGAGCAGATAATGATCACAACAGGCGCAACACAAGGTCTCAGGCTTGTGGCGCGCCTGCTCAACCGCCCGGATGCCCTGGCAATTGTGGAAGACCCCGTTCACCGGGGGCTGGTGGAAGTGATATCGCGCGCCGGGTACGCCATTGAAGGCATAGCCGCAGACGCGCAGGGCATGGACGTCAGCCGCCTGCAAAGCCTCGCGGAGCAGACAACCCGCCGATGCGCCTTTGTCTATGTGACCCCTTCGCACCAGTATCCGACCGGGGGCATCCTCTCCGCGCAGCGGCGGCAGGGGCTGGTGGACTTTGCCCGGCAGCGCGACTGCATGGTGGTGGAGGATGACTACGATGGCGAATTCCGCTTTGAGGGAACACCTGTCAGCGCCCTGCGTGAGCTTGCGCCCGACAGAGTCATATATATTGGTTCGTTCAGCAAAATTCTGGCTCCTGCCCTGCGCATGGGCTTTGCTGTGATACCGCAGGATATGGTGCACCCCTGGGCAGAGGAAAAGCAGTACACGGATGTGCACACCGATGCGCTTTCGCAGCGCACGCTGGCCGCCTTTATCTCAAGCGGGGGGCTTGAGCGGCATATCTGGAAAATGTGCAAGCTGTATAAAGGCAAAAGGCTCTTCCTGCTGGAATGTCTGCGGCGGTACTTTGGTGACAGCTTCACAGCCAGCGGACAGGCTGCCGGGCTGCATCTGGTGGCGGGATTTCCCGGTATCTGTTTTTCGGACGAAGTGCTCGCGGCCATGCGCGCACAAGGAGTTCGGGCCGTGCCGGTGGAGCACCATTCGCTGTGCCGCAACGGCGCGCACGCGCACGAACTGATACTGGGTTATGCCCACCTGTCGGAGCAGTCCATGGAGCGCGGGGTACATGCCCTGCAAGAGGCCCTTGCGCAGTGAGCAGACAGTTTTAATGGAATATCATTTTTTGCAAGGCATCCGGCGGTTTGCCGCCCTGTGGCCTTTCAATCGCCGCGCCATGCGCGCATTGACAGGATGCCCGCAATGAGGCAATAGAAAAGCCTTCATCCACAAGCGGCGCATCATTTGTGCGCACATCTTTTCTCGCGGAGGGCGGAGATGAAAAAAGGTATGACATGGCTTGCTGCAATGGCATTCTGCGTGGCAATTGCCGCGCCCGCAATGGCTGCGGATCCCATTAAAATCGGCGTTGCCGGCGCGCACTCCGGCGACCTGGCCTCCTACGGCGTTCCCAGCCTGAACGCCGCCAAGGTTGTGATTGCCGAAGTTAACGCCAACGGCGGCGTGCTTGGCCGTCAGATTGAACTGATCGCCCAGGATGACCAGTGCAAGCCTGAACTGGCCACCAACGCGGCCACCAAGCTTATTTCCGAAAAGGTGAACGTGGTCATGGGCCACATCTGCTCCGGCGCGACCAAGGCTACCCTGCCTTTGTACACCGAAGCCAAGATCGTCTCCATGTCGCCTTCTGCCACGACCCCCAGCCTTACCGAAAGCGGCACCAACCCCTATTTCTTCCGCACCATCGCCAACGACAAGGCCCAGGCCAAGTTGACCAGCGACTTTATCCTGAACGGCCTCAAGGCCAAGAAGGTCGCCTACCTGCATGACAATGGCGACTACGGCAAGGGCTTTGTGGACAACAATCGCGAAGCCCTTGAAAAGGCTGGCGTGGAAACCGTTCTGTACGAAGCCGTTACGCCTGACGCTGTTGACTTTTCTGCCGTTGTGCGCAAACTGCGCCGCGCCCAGCCCGACATTCTCGTGTTCGGCGGCTACCAGCCCACCGCTTCCAAGCTGTTGCAGCAGATGCGCCGCGACCGCGTGACCACCGCCATGATCGGCCCCGACGGCCTCAAGGACGATGCCTTCATCAAGATGGCTGGCAAGGACGCCGAAGGCGTGTACGCCTCCTATCCCAAGGACACCAGTAACTTGCCCGCTTACAAGCATGCCCATGAAGGCCATGTGAAGATGTTCGGCAGCGATCCCGGTTCCTTCTACTACAACGGCTACGCCGCCACCCAGGCTCTGGTGAACGCCATTGCCAAGGCTGGCTCCACCGATGCCGCCAAGGTTGTGGAAGCCCTGCGCACCAACCCAGTGGAAACCCCGCTGGGCAAGCTGACCTTCAGCAAGACCGGCGATGCCGCCGGTATGGGCCTTTCCATCTACCAGATCAAAGATGGCAAGTTCGTAGAGCTTAATCACAGCATTACCCTGGACTAAACGTCTACCGGGGCGCGGCCATGGCCGCGCCCCGGCTTTTCACGCATCGCCGGAAGCTGACGGCATTAACGGGACAGGCGGAACGAACAGGGACACCCCCCGTACCGCGCGCGAGTTTGCATGGACATCCAATTTTTTATAGAGCTCTTTTTCGGCGGTTTAACCCGAGGCAGCATTTATGCGCTGATCGCCCTCGGTTATACGCTGGTTTACGGCATTATCGGGCTCATCAATTTTGCCCATGGCGAAGTGTATATGCTGGGCTCATTCACGGCCCTGCTGATAGCTGGCGCGCTTGGCGTCTACGGCTTCCCTGCTGGCGGCATTCTTATTGTGGCGGCTCTTGCGGCCATAGTCTGGTGCTCCGCCTACGGCTATACGCTGGAAAAGGTCGCCTACAAGCCCCTGCGGGGCGCGCCGCGCCTGTCGCCGCTTATTTCTGCCATTGGTATGTCCATCTTTTTGCAAAACTATGTGCTGCTTGCGCAGACATCCGACTTTGTGCCCTTTCCCAACCTGCTGCCGGAAATGAATTTTCTTGAGCACATTGACTATGTCATGGGCGCCAGCGACTTTCTCATTCTGATGGTCAGCACCTTTGCCATGGTCTCCCTTTCGCTTTTCATCCGCTACACCCGCATGGGCAAAGCCATGCGCGCCACGGCCCAAAACCGCAAGATGGCCCTTTTGCTTGGCATCAATGCCGACCGCATCATATCCCTCACGTTCATCATCGGCTCCGCCCTGGCGGCCCTTGGCGGCGTGCTTATTGCCTCGCACATGGGGCAGGTCAACTTTGGCATCGGTTTTCTGGCTGGGCTTAAGGCCTTTACCGCCGCAGTGCTCGGCGGCATTGGCTCCATCCCCGGCGCAATGGTGGGCGGGCTTGTGCTTGGCCTGGCCGAAAGCTTCACCACGGGCTATTTTTCCGGCAACTACGAAGACATGCTGGCCTTCGGCATTCTTATCCTCATTCTCATTTTCAGGCCCGATGGAATCTTGGGCAAAGCCACAGTGCAGAAGGTGTAGCCATGCAGCGCATACTTAAAGCCGCCATCGCCGCCCTGTGGTTCATGCTCCTCACCCTGCCGGTGCTGGGCATCAAGCTGAACACAGCGGCAAAAACAGTTGTTTGGCGTTTTGACCGCATATTCGCCCTGGGTGCAGGTATATTTGTGCTTGCCCTTATCTGGGACTGGTGCTTCAGCCGCAAGGCATCGGGCATGAAGATCATCACCCTGCCCAAGTGCTTCAACCTGGCAGAGATTATTGAATCATTCAGAAACAGCGCTGGGCTCCGCCTTGGCGGGCTTGCCGTGCTTGCCGTTGTGCTCATCGGCATGCCTCTGGTCAGCTCCTTCTATCAGACCAACATCATGATCTCCGCCCTGCTGTACGTCATGCTGGCGCTGGGCCTGAACATCGTTGTGGGTCTGGCGGGCCAGCTTGTGCTTGGCTACGTGGCCTTTTACGCCATTGGCGCGTACACGTACGGCCTGCTGAACCAGTATTTCGGCCTCGGCTTCTGGACCTGCCTGCCCATCGGCGGTTTCCTCACCGTGCTTTTCGGCCTTGGTCTGGGCTTTCCCGTGCTGCGGCTGCGTGGCGACTACCTCGCCATCGTGACCCTGGGCTTTGGCGAAATCGTGCGCCTCACCCTGCAAAACTGGAACACCGTCACCGGCGGCCCGCGCGGCGTCAGCGACATTCCGCGCCCCGGCTTTTTTGGCATGAGCATGGACATCACCCAGTCCACCACCTACATCTACTATCTGGTGCTGGCCGCTGTTGTAGTTACCATTGTTGTTATCACCCGGCTCAAGAATTCGCGCGTGGGGCTGGCCCTGCAAGCCCTGCGGGAAGACGAAATCGCCTGCGAGGCCATGGGCGTGGACATCACGCGGGTGAAACTCTCGGCCTTTGCGCTCGGCTCCTGCTGGGCTGGCTTTGCCGGGGTAATCTTTGCCGCCAAGACCACCTATATCAATCCCTCCAGCTTTACCTTCATGGAATCAGCCATGATTCTTTCCATGGTGGTGCTGGGCGGCATGGGCTCCATTGCGGGCGTGGTCATTGCAGCGCTGATTCTCATTCTTGCCCCGGAATATCTGCGGGCTTTCTCTGACTACCGCATGCTGCTTTTCGGAGCGATCATGGTGATTATGATGCTCTTCCGGCCACAGGGCCTCATCAGCGGTGAACGACGCCGCTACCGCATCAGCAACCTGCACGGTGCTGAAGGAGGCCGCTGATGAAACCGGTGCTGGAAGTAAAGGATCTTTCTCAGGATTTTGGCGGTCTCCGCGCACTTAACGAACTTTCGCTTACCGTGAACAGCGGCGAGATCGTTGCCCTTATCGGCCCCAATGGCGCAGGCAAGACCACGTTTTTCAACTGCGTGACCGGCATCTACACCCCCACTGAAGGGCAGATGTATCTGCACGACGCCACGGGCGAAAAACAGATGCTCAACGGCAAAAAGCCCCACCTTATCACGGCTATGGGCATGGCCCGCACGTTCCAGAACATTCGCCTTTTCAGCGAAATGACCGTGCTTGAAAACGTGATGATTGGCCGCCACTGCCGCACCAAGGCGGGCATTTTTGGCGCGATCGTGCGCGATGGCCGCACCCGCCGTGAAGAGCAGGACTGCATCGACCGCAGCTATGAACTTCTGGAACTGGTGAAACTTCAGGATTTCTGGAACGAAACGGCCAACAACCTGCCCTACGGCGCGCAGCGGCGGCTTGAAATCGCCCGCGCCATGGCGACTGAGCCGCGCATGCTGCTGCTGGACGAACCCGCAGCGGGCATGAACCCCCAGGAAACCAACGAGCTCAAGGAGCTGGTCTGCTCCATCCGCGACAACCAGCAGCTCTCCATCCTGCTTATCGAGCACGATATGGGCATGGTCATGTCGCTCTCCGACCGCATCTACGTCATGGAATACGGCTCCTGCATCGCCACAGGCACCCCCGCTGAAATCCGCACCAACCCCCGCGTCATCAAGGCCTATCTGGGAGAAAGCGATGCTTGAGCTGCGTAACGTAGACACCTATTACGGCAACATTCAGGCCCTGCGCGATATTTCGCTGAATATTGAGGAAGGCGAAATTGTCACCCTGATCGGGGCCAACGGCGCGGGCAAGTCCACCACGCTTATGACAATCTGCGGCATCAACCGCCCCAGAAAAGGCGAGATACTCTGGTATGGCAAGCCCATACACCAGTTGCCCCCGCACGAAATCGTGGCCTTGGGCATTTCGCAGGTACCGGAAGGCCGCCTGATTTTCCCTGATCTGAGCGTCAGCGAAAATCTCGACCTCGGCGCATTTTTGCGGCGTGATCCGGCAGGCGTGAAGGACGATCTGGACTACGTGTTCAGCCTCTTTCCCATTTTGTCCGAACGCCGCAAGCAGGCGGGCGGGACGCTTTCCGGCGGTGAACAGCAGATGCTTGCCATCAGCCGCGCCCTCATGGGCCGCCCCAAGCTGCTGTTGCTGGACGAGCCTTCACTGGGCCTCGCCCCCATCATCATTCAGCAGATCTTTTCCATTATCCAGAAGGTCAATTCCAACGGCACTACGGTCTTTCTGGTGGAGCAGAACGCCAACCAGGCCCTGCGCATCGCCAACCACGGCTATGTTATGGAAAATGGTCGCATAGTCATGCACGACACTGCCGCCAATCTGCTCACCAGTGAAGAAGTGCGCACTGCCTATCTGGGCATGTAGACCGCAGTCCCCATAGCGGCGCTTAACCAGTGCCGCGCTGCAATCGATAGTAAAGCGGTGCGTTTGCCAGGCAAACGCACCGCTTTTTATGTGCAGAGCCAAAACGAAACGAGCATACTCCTTCCGCGTATATTCCCGAACCGCAGTAACGGACACGTGCCCTGCTCCACCTGCCTATCTTTCTCAAAAGCAAAGCCGTTGCCGACTGGCAGTCGGCAACGGCTTTTGAGCTGTATTGAAGCTATTCGAGGAGGAGGATTATCCCTCAGCCCCCGCAACAATATGAAGATTTATCTGTAACTTTGCCCTAGACTTCGCTGATGATGGGCACGACCACAGGGTCACGCTCCAGCACACGGCGGAAGAAACGCCGCAGCGAAGAACGAATGCCTTCCTGCAAGCGGCCAAGCTGACCGGGGCGGGCCGCTTCAATCTCGTCCAGCACCAGGCACTTGGCGTCTTCCAGCAAGTGGCTGTAGTGCTGCTCGAATACAAAGCCTTTGGAGATCATTTCCGGCCCGTGCAGTATGCTGCCGGTTTCGGAATCCACCACCAGCACCACAATAACCATACCTTCATCGCCAAGGATACGGCGCTCCTTGAGCACGGCGTAGCCCACATCACCCACGCCCTTGCCGTCCACGAGCGTACACTCGACCGGAACGCGCGGTTCCAGACGGAAGGAATCTTTGAGCAGGGTAAGGGGCAGGCCGTCTTCCAGCAGAATGACGTTGTCCTGCTTCACGCCGCATTCAACAGCAAGGCGGCCATGCTTGACCAGATGCTGGTATTCGCCGTGCACGGGCACAAACAGCGTGGGCCGCACGGCCTCAAACATGTCGCGCAGTTCTTCGCGCTGGCCGTGGCCCGAGGCATGGATGGCGTGTACGCTTTCGTACAGCACTTCCGCGCCGATGCGGTACATTTCGTTGATCAACCGGGAGATGGCCTTGGCATTGCCGGGGATCATACGCGAACTCATGACCACGGTGTCGCCCTTGCGGATCTCCAGCTGTCTGTGGCCGCCAAGCACCATGCGCGACAAGGCGGAGAGCGGTTCACCCTGCGCGCCTGTCACAACAAGCACGATCTGGTCATCCGGCAGGTCGGGTACGCCGTTGTGCGCGTTGAAAAACGAAGGCGGCAGCTTGGCAATGCCAAGATCGCGGGCCATTTCGATATTGTTCGCCAGCGACTTGCCGCTGATGACCACCGTGCGCCCATGCTCGCGCGCAAGGTCAAAAACTTCCTGAATACGCTGAATATGGCTGGAAAAGAGCGTGATGACGATGCGCCCTTCGGCCTTGGCGAATATCTTGTCCAGCGAATCCTTGACTTCGCGCTCCGTGAGGGAACGCCCCTCGCGCACGATGTTGGTGGAATCCGAAAGCAACAGCCGTGCGCCGTCCGGCCCGGCAAAGTTGCGGAAAAGATTCAGGTCGGTGCCTGTGCTGTCAAGGGGATGCGGGTCAATCTTGAAATCGCCGCTGTGCACCACCCGGCCTACGGGCGTTTCTACGCCCAGACCAAAGCCTTCGGGAATGGAGTGACAGACGGGGAAAAAATGAAAGGTCAGGTCGCCCAGAGGCAGCACGGTGTTGATATCGACAGGGCACAGCTCCACCCAATCCAGAATTTCCCGCTCCCTGAGCTTGTGTTCCACAAGCGCCAGGGTAAAGCGTGAGCCATAGATACGGGTTCCCTTGATTTCAGGCACAATCCAGGGCAGTGCGCCAATGTGATCCTCATGCCCGTGCGTCAGCACAATACCGAGCAGCTTGTCCTTGATGCCGCTGACAGCGCCAAAGTGCGGGATAACAACGTCCACGCCAAGGTGCGCGTCGTCAGGAAACATGAGGCCGCAATCAACCATCACAACGCCGCCGGAGGTTTCCCACAGCTGGCAGTTGAGGCCGATCTCTCCCAGTCCCCCGAGGGGGGTAATGTTCAAATAAGGTTCATTCATTCGCAATCGCTTTTGGGCGGCGCTGCTAAGGTCGTGCCGTCGCTCAACGCCGCATAAGATCAGGGTGAAATTCGCCCATGGCCACATATAATTGCGCCAGAGCGGTCAAATAATCGGCTTTTGCTCCTGTTAACGTCGCCTGAGCGGTGGTGAGCTTGGACGAAGCGTCCAGCACGTCAAAGTTGGTGCCCACCTGCTCCTGATAACGGGCCAATGCCACATTGTATGCCTCAGTAGACTGCTCCACGCCCTTTTCCGCCACGGTTATCCGTTTGGCGGCTTCCTGCACGGCAAGCAGTTTCGACTTGATGTCGTAGCCAACGCTGAGTTTCAGGTCTTCTTCGGCATAGCGCATCTTTGTGACCAGCCAGCCTGCCTCTTTGTCGGCATAATACGTGGTTCCCCACTGAAAAACGTCCCAGGTGGCCCGGGCGCCCACTTCCCATACGGAGCTGCGTGAACCCCGGTCGCCATTTTCCTGCAGATCAAGCGAATTGCCGCTCTGCGAAACATTGTAATAGGCTTCCACCTGCGGATAATAGCCGCTCTGCACGGCCTGCTGCGATTTGCCCGCGATTTCCACCGAGCGCGCCGCCATGTAGAGATCGGGCCGCTGGCGGTAGGCCGCTTCAAGGCACTGCTCCAGCGAACGGGTAAAGGGCACATGGGCAAGCTTGCCGGTAAACTTGATTTGGGCCGTGGCGGGCAGCCCCAGCAAGGTATTCAGCTTGGCAAGGCTGGTGTCGCGGCTGTTTTCGACCTGAATCAAGGTATTCTCGGCCTGTCGCACATCCACTTCTGCCTGGAGCACATCCAGCCGGGGGCGAAGGCCCACACCAAAAAAGGCAGTGGTAATGCGCAACTGATCCTGCAAACGGGCCAGAGCATCACGCTGGCTGCGCACGCTTTCTTCGTACCGCAGATAATTCAGAAACTGGGTCTGAACACTTTCTGTCATGGACAGTTCGGCATTGCGCACTGAGGCTTTATCGCTGTCAGCCTGAAGGGCTGCCTTCTGATAATTGGCCAGGAGCTGAAACCCTTGAAACACGGGCTGAGAAATTTCTACGGCCCAGGTATAGGTGCCTTTTTCCGCTGGTCTGCTACTGCTGGGTAAGGCGGGCGATGTTTTTCTTTCCTGCTTGGAGGCGGAATACGTTGTGCCAAGCTTGGGCCCAAAAGCCCCGCGCGCAGATTTGCGCGCCTCTTCAGAAGACTGCCCCTGCGCCTCTTGCGAACCCAGGCTCGGATTATGCCGCAAAGCGCGATCCACAGCATCGGGCATGGAAACTGCCCCGGAAGGCACAGCATTGTCCTTGCCCGAAGGCAAGGTTCTTCCGCTAAAAACGGGCACGGCAGCGCTGCCCGATGGGCGCGCGGCAACAGAAGAATCGGCAAACACAGCGTTGCCGCCCACAGGCCCGGCAAGCGCACCAACAACAAGAAATACCAGGCCCAATTCAGGAATGCGCTTCATATATTTACAGACGGAATGGCTCCGCTACCTTTTAAAAATTACTTCGACCCGGATTACATACACCGCAGAAGACGGCATTGGCAACACTTCATGGAAAAAGATAATTTTACGCAAAACGGCTAAACAGACATTCTTTAAAAGGTATTTTTACTCAGTGCGCGCTGAATAATAACTATTTCTACATGTACTGCTTATTAAATAAAGGACAACAAAGCGTAACTCTTGTGCCCTAACATACAGAAAATATGGCCAGTTTCAACAACAAACAGACTTACTTGCAAAATTGAATTTTTCATAAATTGCAACATCTGTTTCAAAACCGGCCAGGCAAGCCTGCAGTGAAACCTGAAAATCCCTGCCCTTAAGGAGCCGCAAGGGGATTCTAAAAAATTTCTTGAAAGTTTACCTCAGTCGTAGCATGCTGCGCAGCAGAGTCCTTGCGGGATTCCGCAGCTCCGCCGTGACGGTTGGCGCATCTTTGCGTCTGCCGTGCTGGCATTTTTTGCGGCGCACTGAAACAGACCACAGTTGTTGCGCAGATATGGAGAACCTCATGGAATTCAGTTTTTTTTCGATGATCGCCCAGGCAAGCCTGGTGGCCAAGGCGGTGCTGGCGTTTCTGGTCATGATGTCCATTGGGAGCTGGGGGCTGATGATCCAGAAATTCATCGGCTTGAGCGCAGCTAACAAAAAGGCTCTCAGCGGCACGGAAAGGTTCGAGAAGGCGGCCAATCTGCGCGAAGCCGTGCAGTCCTTGGGCTCCGACCCAACTTCCCCGCTGTACTACATCGCCCATCAGGGCGTTCTTGAATTCAACCGTTCCAAAGAACTTGGCAACAGCAGTGAAGTGGTGGTCGACAACGTTCGCCGCGCACTGCGCCAGGGTGTGGGCACGGAATTGGCCCGGCTGCAAAGCTCGCTGTCTATTCTGGCCACCTGCGCCAACACGGCCCCCTTTATCGGCCTGTTTGGCACGGTCTGGGGCATCATGAGCTCCTTCCACTCCATCGGCATGCTCAAGTCGGCCTCTCTGGCCACTGTTGCCCCCGGTATTTCGGAAGCTCTGGTTGCTACGGCCATCGGCCTGGCTGTGGCCGTTCCGGCCACCATTGGCTTCAATATCTTCATGGGCAAGCTTTCGCAGGTTGACACGCTGCTGGTGAATTTTGCCGGCGTGTTCCTCAACCGCGTCCAGCGCGAAATCAACGCCCACCGCCCCGTGCAGCGCACGGGCGCAACGGAGATGTAGCATGGGCGCTAGTGTTGGCGGCGGCAACAAGTTTGTTTCGGACATCAACGTCACGCCCTTTGTGGACGTCATGTTGGTGCTGCTGATCATCTTCATGGTGGCGACCCCCATGATGAGTCAGGGGCTGGACGTGGATCTGCCGCAGACCAAGCAGGTGGAAGTGCTTTCTACCGAGGCAGACCACATGGTGTTGACCGTGCGCAATGACGGCAAGATGTACCTTGACGAGTACCCTGTGGACACCATGGAAGACCTTGAGGGGTATTTGCAGCGTCTGGTCAAGGAAAAGAACAAGACGCTCTTTCTGCAGGCCGACAAGGCGGTGCCTTACGGCACTGTTGTGGAAGTCATGGGTCACATCAAGGCCGTGGGCATCGAAAAGCTCGGCGTTATCGCCGAACAGCCCGATGATGCCTCGCCCAAGGGCGGCAAGCCCGCACGCGCCCGAAAATAGGATTGCTCTATGCGCCTGGCCTCATACGTTCTTTCATTCTGCCTGCACGCAGCCATATTTTTACTGATATGGTTCTGGCCCAGCAGCCCGCCCATCAAGCTGGACACGCCTCCGGTCATGATCAGTCTGGTTGAGGGCGCCACAGGCGGCAACCGTACCCCCTCGCCCATTCTCGGGCATATGGGGCAGCCCGGCGATGGCCCCCTTGCGCCTACGCCGCCCGCCCCCAAGGCAGAAGTGGCCGCGCCCGAGCGCGTTGAAGTCAAAGAGCCCAAACCTGTTCCGCCGCAGCCCAAGCAGGATGCAGCGGCTGTAAAAAAGCCCGAGCCCAAACCCGAGCCGAAACCGCAGCCTAAGCCGGAACCCAAGGAAGAAGCTAAACCCATCGCACAGAAAAAAGAAGACAAGCCCAAGCCCAAGGAAGAACCGCAGAAGGAAGCTCCCAAGGATCAGAAGAAGCCGGAGCCTCCCAAGGCGGACGCCAAGAAGGACGCCAAGGAATCCAAGGACGCCAAATCCAACGTTGACCCTGTGGCAGCGGCCTTGCAACAGGCGCGCAAAGCATCCTCCAGGGCAGATTCCGGCGACAGGGGCAGCGCCGTGGAGCAGGCTCTCGCCCAAGCCCAGCGCCGCGCAGGCGGCAACAGGGGCGGCGGTGGCGGCGAAGGCGCCGGCCCCGGCGGCGGTGGCCTTGGCGATGTGTACATGGGGCAGGTCATGCTGGCTGTACGGCCCAACTGGGGCTTTACCTCGGCCAGCCGCCTGAACCTGCGCTGCATCATCAACGTCAAGGTAGACGCCCAGGGAAAGCTGTTGCAGAATCCCGTGGTAACACACAGTTCGGGCAATGCGCAGTTTGACGCATCCGCAGCGAGCGCCATTGTGCGCACTGCCAATAGCGGCCAGTTCCCGCCCCCGCCTTCAGCGGACTACGGTGACCTTGATCTGGTGTTTACGCTTGACGAACTCATGGGCCGCTAAGGCGGCCACCTAAACGCGCAATTGGTAACGCGCGCATTCAGGAGGATATATGCCTTCCCAACCGCGCACGAACCTCAGCAGTCTTTGCATATGCTCAAGCCTCATCGCCGTGACGTTTTTTTACGTCACGGCGGTCGGGGCTTTTGCCGCTTCTGCCGCCAGTGCGGATCAAAGCACCTATGCCGGCAACATGCTGGACAAAATTATTGAAATCTGGGCCCCACCCCCTGCGCTTAAAAGCGATTTCAGGGTGCGCCTCAAGGTCACGGTTAACGGGCGTGGGCAGGTTGAAGACTGCAAGCCAGTCAAATCCTCGGGTCTGGAAGCTTTTGACAGTTCGGTATGCGGCGCAGTGCGGCAGATTGGTTCTTTTGGAACACCGCCTTACGGCGCGCCCATGGACGTGCACCTGACATTCTGGAACGGCACCCCCAAGGGCAAACCCAAGCAGGAAACCCTGAGTACGGAAGAAGCGCTGCGGGCCGAGGTCAAGGCCAGAAACAAGGCCGAAGCCGCGCTTGGCGACACAAGAGCCGAAGCCGCAGAAGACCGCGCCCGTGAAAGAGCCGAGGCCATTGCCAAGGCCAGCGGCAAGGACGCGCCGGAAGTAAGGCCCGCGCCGGTGGCCCCGACGCCAGCGCCCAAGGCGAGTGCTGAAAGCAAAAAGAAGGGCGCAAAGGCTCCTGCCACGGCTCAGGCTGACAACGCACCGGCCACGCAGCTTATTGGCAGGAGCAGCCCCACCGCAGGAGAACAGGCCGCCCCTGCGGCAAAAGAAAAGCCAGCCCGGCAGGTGGACAATCTGCCCACCTACGGCGACCCGGACATGGAGGCCGCATCAGCTGCCGTGCCAGCACAGGCTCAGACTCAGGCTAAAGCACAGACCCCGGCAAAAACCGATTCAGCCGCCACGCCCTCGGGTCGCGCCACGGTGCCCGCGCCCGGGGCAACTGCAGCTGGCACAACGGCATCTGGCGCATCCGACGTTGATCGTGTAAAATATCGGCGTGACGCCACCCGGCAGGTTCGCGACGCAATTCTGATCCCTGCCGAAACAGAACCGGGCGAATACCAGACACGCCTGAGGCTTACGATTTCCCCTCAGGGAGAAATCACTGATTTCAAGGTAATATCGCCCACGGGCGACAAGCTTCTTGACAAATATGTGCAGCGAGGCATACGCCGAGCAGGCAGCTTGCCCCCTCCGCCCGCCGAACTTGGGGGAACGCTGGACATCACCCTTACACTGGTGCGCCGCTGAGGCGTGCTGCTTGAACAAGGAATACTAACGCCATGAAAAAACAGCTTCTTCTCCTGACCCTGGGGTTCTGGCTGGCTCTCGGAAGCGGGGCGCAGGCCGCCATGCGCGTGGACATTTACGGTCCGGGGCAAAACATTGTTAACCTTGCCCTGGCGGCCCCAATCAAGGGCCCCTCTGCTGAAGCGAACAGCATGGGCACCGACCTGCAAAAAATCGTGCAGGAAAACCTGAGCTTTTTGCCCTTTATGCGTCTTACCGATCCCAGAGCAGTGCTTGGCGGCGTTGTTCTGCCCGGGTATGAGCCCCCGTCCCTCGATTTCAAACGCTTCCAGCTTGCCGGGTCGGACATTGTGGTAACGACCTACTGGCCCGAGGGCGACAGCGGCACCCGCCCCGTGCAGATCCGCGCTTTTGAAACCAACACTGGCGGGCGGCTTTTCGGCAAGGAGTACCCCAAGGTTACTTCCAAAGACCTGCCCGAAGTGGCCGACCGCTTCTGCGCCGACCTGCTTGAAGCCCTTACGGGCAATGGCGCCTTCTTCCGCTCCACGCTCGCCTTTGTAAAAAAGACGGGCAAGATGAGCGCCAACGTTTGGTTGGTCAAGCCCACCGGGCGCGACCTGCGGCAGATCACAAACATGCCCGGCGAATCCATGTCACCCGCATGGTCGCCTGATGGCCGCTTTGTGGTCTTTACCCACATTGACGAAAAATCCCATGCCCTCGGCGTGTGGGATCGCTCCAGCGGCAAAGTGCAGCGTATCCGCTTTCCTGGCAACGTGGTTATCGGCCCTGCCTTTATGCCCGACAACAAGGTTGCCGTGGCGCTTTCCAACGGCAAGTTCCCTGTTATCTTCCAGCTGAATCACGTTTTCCAGAAAGAACGCGTGCTTGAGCAAAACGACTCCATCAACGTTTCGCCCACATTTGACAGCACGGGCACCAAGATGGCATTTACCTCTTCGCGCCTTGGCGGCCCGCAGATTTTCCTCAAGGATCTGAGCAGCGGATCGGTCACGCGCGTAAGCAAAAACGGCACGTACAACACTGAGGCCAATCTGTCGCCTGACGGAACCCTGGTGGTATACAGCCGCATGACCGACTATGGTCACCGTATTTTTGTGCAAGATATGCTTACCGGCACGGAACGTCAGGTTACTTTCGGCCCCGGCAGCGATGAACAGCCCGCTTTCTGCGCCGACAGTTACTTTATTGCGTTCTCGTCCACGCGCAACGGACACGGCATCTACCTGACCACCCGCCACGGCGGTGATGCAAAGCAGGTACCCACCGGCGGTGGTTCCGTGTACTTTCCGCGCTGGGGCATGCCCGGTCAGCAAAAATAGCTAGAAATTAACAGATAGGCCTCTTACCCGCATTTTTACTCGATTTTCCGGCCCTCGCGGGGCGAAATGGGTAAAAAATATTTTACGAAAGTGCGTCGAAACCCCCTTCCACGCCTTGACAAAAATTGCGGGCCAGATACCATCTGTTATGCGAGGACGAAACGGCCTCGCGTGTGCAGAAAGGAAAGGTATCAATTTTTTTGGAGAATGAGCTGTTCAGGAGGACACACAATGAAACGCTATGCTCTTATTCTCGCTCTGGTTATGGCCCTTGCCGCCGGTTTCGGTTGCGCAAAGAAAACCACCAGCGAACCCGGCTATGACGATGGCCTGACCCCCGAAATGCGTGCGGCCATCCAGCAGATCACTGACGCCCGCGTCTACTTCGCTTTCGACAAATTCGACATCAAGCCCGAATACAAAGAAATGCTGAAGACCAAGGCCGATCTGCTGAAGAAGTACTCCTCTATCCGCGTGCGCATCGAAGGCAACTGCGACGAACGCGGCACCCAGGAATACAACCTCGCCCTCGGCGAACGCCGCGCCCGCGCTTCCTACGAATACCTGGTTACGCTTGGCGTGAATCCCAGCCAGCTGGAAATGATCAGCTACGGCAAGGAAAACCCCGCCGTTCAGGGTAACAACGAAGCTTCGTGGTCCAAGAACCGCCGCGACGACTTCCGCGTGATCGCCCACTAGTCTTTTTAAGACCAGTACTGAAAGAGCCGCCCCTTGGGGCGGCTCTTTTTTTGCCCCGTGCAGACCTGCAAGGGGTTTTGCCAGACATGACCTTGTACTCCACATCTGCGCATTGCTTTGCTGAGCGACTGCCTGCGCCACCTTCGCACTCGGGTTGCACAATGCACTGGAGCACCGCGCGCAACCATTGCCACCCTTTCATGCGCCCGCCAGTGCACGTTTACCCCCACATCGGAGGGGCTGCGCAGCAAGCATACACCCAACTGTTACGGATATATGACTTTGAGCCAGGAACTTGCGGGCATCGGCATCACAGGATAGAGTGCAGGCAACAGAGGTTACCTGCATGAAAATAGCCATTCTTGACGGTGCTGTGCTCAATCCCGGCGATGTGGATTGGGGCCCGATCGCATCCCTTGGCGATGTGTCCATTTATGAAACCACTCCCACCGAAGCGGTTGCAGAGCGCACCCAAGGGGCAGACGTGGTGCTTGTCAACAAAACCCCGTTGACTGGCGCAAATCTTGAGCAACTGGACAGCAATGTCCGCATGGTTGGCGTTCTTGCCACCGGCTATAATATTGTAGACGTTGATGCGCTGGCCGCCCGCAATGTCCCTGTGTGCAACGTGGTTGCATACGGAGTGAGCGATGTGGCCCAGCATGCAATGGCGCTCTTGCTTGAGCTGTGCCGCCATACGAGCCTACATTCCGAAAGCGTCAAAAACGGCGACTGGCTCAAATCCAAAAGCTGGTGCTACTGGAAAATCCCGCCCCTGTGCCTGGAAGGCCTGACCATGGGCCTCATTGGTTTTGGCTCCATAGGCCGCCGCATGGGTGAACTGGCCCACGCCTTTGGCATGAGCGTGCTCGCCTACTGCCGCACCCCCAAGGATCCGCCGTCCTACGGCCCCTTTGCCTTTGCCACACTTGAGCACCTGCTTTGCGCATCAGACGTGGTTTCCCTGCACTGCCCGCTGACCAAGGAAACACGCAATATCATCAATGCCAAAACGCTTTCGTCCATGCGCAAGGGTGCTATTCTGCTGAATACCTCGCGTGGGCCGCTAGTGGATGAAGCCGCCGCTGCCGAAGCCCTGAAATCCGGGCATCTGCGGGGACTTGGCACTGACGTGCTTGCGCAGGAGCCCCCTCAGGACGACAATCCACTCTTTTCAGCACCCAATACGCTGATTACGCCGCACATTGCCTGGGCTACCACACGTGCGCGGCAAAACATCATTGACCTCATGGCGGAGAACATCCGGCGCTGGCAGGCAGGAACCCCCGTCAATGTGGTGAATGGGGTAAAATAAGCGCCAATCATGTACATCGACATACACACCCACGCCTTTCATCCCAAGATAGCGCACAAGGCAGTGGATCACCTGAATGATTTTTATAGCGTCAACTGCGCGGGCGATGGCACCATCGCCCACCTGCTGGAACGTGAACGTAAGGCCGAGATGGAAAAGTGCGTGGTTTTGTGCGCAGCCACAGCGCCTGCCCAGGTTATTCCGGCAAACAACTACGCCATCACCTTGCAAAAGGAGCATGCAGACAGGGTCATCGCCTTTGGTACGGTGCATCCGGGCTATGAAAACTGGGAGGTGGAGCTTAAGCGCATCAAGGCCGCTGGCATCCGCGGCATCAAGCTGCACCCTGATTTTCAGAGCTTCTGGCTGGACGACCCTCGCCTTTTGCCCATTTTTGAAGCAGCGCAAAAAGACTTTGTGTTTGAAATCCACATAGGCGACAGAACAACGCCTGCCCAAAACCCCTCCTGCCCTTACAAACTGGCTGCCATTCTGCGCCAGTTCCCTGGCATGAGGGTGATTGCGGCCCATTTTGGCGGCTACCGCATGTGGGCGCATGCGCTTGATGCACTTGCTGGCAACAGGTTTGAAAACCTTTGGTTCGACACCTCAAGCACAACGCCCTTTGCGACTCCGCTGCTTGCCAAAAAACTTCTTGGGGCTTTTCCGCGAGAACGTATTCTCTTTGGCACAGATTGGCCGCTGTACGACCCTGTGGAAGAGCGCCAACGCCTGCAACGCCTTGCCAACCTCAAGGATGCGGAGATGGAAACCATCATGAGCAACGCCACGTCCTTGCTGTGCGACAGTGCTCCACAGGCGAAAAGCCAGCACAACCATTGACAGCCGACCCTCTTTGCGGGTAAGTGTCTTGCCAAGCCGGACGGCGGCAGCACTGCCAACCCCGTCAGGTCCGAAAGGAAGCAGCGGCAACAGACGTTGCCGGGTGTCCGGCCCACAAAAAACCGCAACGGGATTACCGTTGCGGTTTTTTGCGTCTTTGCGAACTTGCGCCAGCCACCAGCCCCGCAAAAAGGAATTGCCGCCGCCCCCAGAGGACACAACGGCAATTCCAGTTCTGCTACAATTATGCGGGCAAAAGCCGCGCTAATTCTGATCTTTCGACGGCTCGTCCTCATCAACCATCACATCCACCTGATAAATGCCGCGCATTTCGTCCAGGTGAGTCCGCATGGCCTTTTCCGCCATATCTGGATCACGTTTTTTGAGCGCTTCGTACACGCCAACGTGGGCGCGGTATGAACGTTCGCTCTGCTTGCGTACCTGCAAGGAGGCATACAGCGGCGTGATCAGCCAACCGGCAAAGCCCTCGGCCAAAAGCCCGAGAAAATTGTTGCCCATGCATTCCACAAGATAGCGGTGGAAATCAATATCCGCTTCGGCAAAAGCACGTATTTCCGATGCGTCCAGCAATCTGCGCTGATTTTGCAGCTGCTCGTCCAGGCGGGTCAGCTGCTCATCGGTTATTTCAAGGGCCATGCGCCGCACCACAGCAGTTTCAAAAAAGAGCCGCAGATCGTGCAGTTGACGCCAGCCGTCAGGCGAGCTGGAGTAAATCTCCAGTGTAGCCCTCATCTCGCGCAGCAGGGGCTTGAGCGTCAGGCGGCACACACGGGCGCGCATGCCGGGTGAAACCTCAATAAGGCCCATGCGCGCCAGACCGGAAAGAGCCTCGCGCACAGCAGGCCGACCCACGCCGAACTCGTCCATCAACTCACGCTCGGAGGGCAGCTTTTGCCCTACCTGATAAACGCCGCTCTGAATGTCATCCAGCAGACAGCTCAGCACTTCGGTGTGCACTCTGGGCCGCTGGATGTTGCGCTTTCTTCCGGCCTGTGCCTCGGCATCCATATTTTTCGAATTTTCGGTATTCATGGCGAAATTCGTTTCTCCTTGAGGTCTGCGGTACGTCGCATCTTTATGAAAAAACAAGAATTTTTATGCGTTAAAAAAGCAGTAATCCCATAAACCTTACAAAAGTTTCATAAGATATTTCCTTACCCCATGAATTTCTGTATACTTATACAAGAAGGCCGACACAAAATGCCGCGGCTGACCGGTTACTTCCGGCGATTGCCCGCAAAGCCACATTGTTGCTGGCCCAAAACTTTTTTGCGAGCATGTTCAACTGAGGCTGCCCCGCGCCGACGGCGCATTTTTTACACTGTCACGGCAGACAAACAGATGAAGGAGCAAGTGATGTCACGTATCAAGAACCTGCGGGAAGAAGCCCTGGCCATGCACAAGGAATATCAGGGGAAAATTGAGGTTCGGGTCAAAGCCCCTGTGCGCGATAACGACGACCTCACCCTGGCCTACTCGCCCGGCGTTGCCGAGCCTTGCATGGAAATTCATAAAGATCCAGCAATGCTTGATGTTTATACAAACCACTCCAACTTTGTCTGCGTTGTTTCCAACGGCACTGCCGTGCTCGGCCTTGGAAGCATCGGCGCTGCCGCAGCCATGCCCGTTATGGAAGGCAAATCCCTGCTGTTCAAAACCTTTGGCGATGTGGATGCCTTCCCCATCTGCGTGGACACCAAGGACACCGGCAAGATCGTGGAGCTGGTTGAACTGATGGCCCCGACCTTTGGCGGCGTGAACCTTGAAGACATCAAGGCCCCTGAATGCTTTGTCATTGAAGACACCCTGAAAAAGAACGGCATCTTCAAAGGTCCCATCTTCCATGACGACCAGCACGGCACCGCCGTTGTTACCCTGGCCGGTCTTATCAACGCCCTGAAAATTGTTGGCAAAAAACTTGATGAAGTGACCGTTGTCACCAGCGGCGCTGGCGCTGCGGGTATTGCCATCATCAAGCTGCTCATGGCTGTGGGGCTCAAAAACGTCATCATGTGCGATTCCAAGGGCGCTATCTGGCAGGGCCGCCCCGAAGGCATGAATCCCTACAAGGATGAAATCGCCAAGCACACCAATCCCAACAAGATCAAGGGCGGCCTGGCCGAGGCCATCAAGGGCGCAGATGTCTTTATTGGCGTTTCCGCGCCCAATTCCCTGAACGAAGACATGATCCGCAGCATGGCCAAGGATCCCATTGTTTTTGCCCAGGCAAACCCCATCCCCGAAATCTGGCCCCTGCAGCGCGCTTTTGACGGCGGCGCAAAAGTGGTGGCAACGGGCCGCTCCGACTGCCCCAACCAGATCAACAACGTGCTGGCTTTCCCCGGCATCTTCCGGGGCGCAATTGACGTGCGCGCCACTGACATCAACGATGCCATGAAGATCGCCGCCGCCAAGGCCCTTGCCGAACTCGTCAAACCTGAAGAGCTCAGCCCCAGCATGATCATTCCTTCGACCCTGAACCCGGACGTGGCTCCTCTGGTGGCGGCTGCCACAGCCAAGGCCGCCATGGAAAGCGGCATTGCCCGTGTCCACATAAATCCTGACGAGGTGGCAGAAAACCTCAGAAAGCGTCTCGCCAAGCGCCGGGGGTAAACTTCTGGTCGCTGGCTGGTCATCACCATTCAAGGGGTCGCGCATGCAGCGCGGCCCTTTTTTTGCCAGTTGTCTACGGGGCCAAAATCCAGCGCCGCGCAAATACTGGCCTGCGTCAGATTTCAACCTCGACTGAAAAAACATTCAGGAAAAATAAGTCCCTGTTTGGTCACTCGTTCTGTCGATAATACAGCATTTTAAGAAGTGATACCACGCAATATGCCTGTGGGCAATTACCTGCTGTGGGCCCTTGCATTTCAAAACCCTTCAGCCACTGACTGGTTGCTCAACCTATAAAAAATTATCATTTCTGTAAAGACCTCCGACGCAAATTTGCAACTGGTCTGGCATATTCTACCAAGTTCGTCCAACATACCATTGCGTTATTTAACTAATTTTTTACTCAGCAAGAAATGAAAAATAATAAAGGCGCCCTCAGCCGAAGCCAGGACGCCTTATTTTATATATCTATGGAGGGGGCTAAAACACAGGCAGCATGTCTGCGCACTGTTTTGGCAGAACTCCTGCAAGACAGGCGCAGAAGAGCTTTGCCGCTCCGGCCCTGCTTCAAGCCTGATTAATGGCCGGTAATGCCATATTTCTTGAGCTTGTATTGCAGCAGACTTTTTGAAATTCCAAGATATTCTGCTGCCTTGACCTGTACAAGCTCCGCCCGCACCAAGGCACGGCGGATAAGCGCGGCTTCAATCTTTTCAAGCGTATCAGCCAGATCAAGCTGTACAGGCAGCAAGTCCACCGCGCTTTTGAACTGCGATTCTTCATCGCGGATCTCGGCGGGCAGGTTATCCACGTCAATAACATTGCCCGGCACCAGCACGAGGCAGCTTTCCACCACGTTTTCAAGCTGGCGGATGTTGCCCGGCCACTCGTAACCCGTGAGGTAGTTCAGCGCTTGAGTGCTGAAGGTTTTGGGCGGCATGGAATTGTCTGTGCAGACCTTTTCCACAAAGTGCGCCACAAGCAGGGGGATGTCTTCCCTGCGTTCGCGCAGAGGCGGCAGGGGAACCTGGACAACGTTGAGGCGATAATAGAGATCATCGCGGAATGTCCCTTTTTCCACCAGCGTGGCAAGATCCTTGTTGGTGGCTGCCACCACGCGGATGTCCACTTCAATTTCCTCACCGCCGCCCACGCGTTCAAAACGCCGTTCCTGCAGCACCCGCAGCAGTTTGACCTGAAGGTCAGGCGTGAGTTCCGCAATTTCATCCAGAAAGAGGGTGCCGCTGTCTGCCTGCTCAAAGCGCCCGCGGCGCATGGCGACAGCACCGGTGAACGATCCCTTTTCATGCCCGAAAAGCTCGCTCTCAAGCACACCGGGGTTCAGGGCCATGCAGTTCACCGACACAAAGGGCTTGTCCTTACGGGGGCTGGTATAGTGGATGGCCCGGGCCACCAGCTCCTTGCCCGTACCGGATTCACCGGTAATGAGCACCGTGGAGCGGCTGGGCGCAGCGCGCTCAACCATGAGCAAAACGTCCCGTATGGCCCTGCTGCGGCCCACAATCTTGTGGACGCCGTAGCGGTCTTCCATAACTTCCTGCAACAACCGGTACTGGCGGTGCGCCCGCGAAAGTTCCACGGCGTTGTGGATGGAAAGCAGCAGTTCGTCATTGGAAAAAGGTTTGGTGATGTAGTCAAATGCGCCGTAGCGCATGACTTCGACGGCGCTTTCAATGGAGCCGAAGGCCGTCATGATAAGCACCGGAATGTACGGCCAGTTTTTTTTAACCCGCTCAAGCACTTCGCGCCCTGTGACCTTGGGCATTTTCATGTCGGTCACAACAACGTCCACTTCGCTCTCGTCCAGAAATGCCAGTGCGGTTTCAGGGTCGCTGATGGCCGTGACGACATAGCCCTCGTCTTCAAGCAGGGTTTGCAACACCAGCAGATAGTTTTTTTCGTCGTCGATGATGAGAAGATGCGCTTTTTCGCTCATTATGTATCCTATGCGCCAGTTTGGGCTCTGGGCAGCAGAACCCTTACCAGCGCCCCGCCCTCGGGGCCGTTTTCAAGCTTGATGACACCGCCGTGGCTTGAGATGATCGACTGCACAATGGGCAAACCAAGCCCAGTGCCGCCGTCTTTGGTAGTAAAAAAGGGATCCAGCAGGTTGGGTAGCGTAGCGGGGTCAAAACCGGGGCCAGAATCAAGAAATTCAATGCAAACGTGGCCGTTGTCGTCAATGCGCCCTTTTATGCGCACAACGCCCGGCCCATCCATCGCCTGCTGGCCGTTCACAAGGATATTGTAAAAAGCCCGGTACAGCAAATCCTTGTCGCCGGGTGTAAAAAGCCCACTCTCGCACTGCCGTTCAAGCGCCACGCCGCAGCGCCCCATCTCGCCTTCAAGAAAGGCCAGAACCTGATCCAGCACCACATTCACGTCCACAACGTCCTGCTTGGGCTGGCGGGGGCGGGCGTAGTCCAGAAAGTCGTTGACTGTCTGCGAAAGGCGAACCGCCTCGTCAAAAATCGCCCCAAGAATACGGCGTGTGCTGGCGTCGGCCTTGTCGGTACGGCGTTGCAGCAGTTCGGCGCTGGAACGGATGATGCCTAGCGGATTGCGGATTTCGTGCGCGATACTGGCCACCACCCTGCCCATGCTTACCAGCCGTTCATTGCTGTGCAACTGGTTTTCAAGAACCCGGTTCTTGTACATACGCGCCGCCAGCACCCTCTCCGACCGGTGGATCAGCATGAGCAGCAGGCCAAACATGATCACAGACGAAAGCAGACACATGACAACAATGATGCCCTGAAACGTCAGCACCTGCTCATAGTCGCCCGTAATATCCTGCGTGAGCTCCAGCGCGCCCATGATGGGTGCTTCCTCACCGGGGTGCAGGGGTTCGCCGCGCAGGGGGTAAAGAATGCGCAGCACAAACGAGCCTTCCTGCAACGGCACACGAAATGGAGCCTGCCAGCCCGGCATGGTCGAGATGATTTCCGACCTCGGCGCTCCGCCTTCCAGAATGTCGTCCAGATATGGCGGGGATAAACCGGCGCGGCCCAGATCTTCCTTCTTGGTGGAATACGCCACCAGACGCGAAAAATCATAAATGCGCAGCCGCTCGACCGGCAATCCGTGAATGACGGACTTCACCACCTGATCCAGCCTGTCATACTGTTCTGGCTGGCGCAGGGCAATACGTCCGTAGCCCAGCAAGGTGGGCAAGGCGAACCGGCGAAATATCTGGCTGTTGAGATTTTCCACAAGCTGCTGGGCAAAGTTCTCCTGCCGTGTGAGCAGGGTCTCGCGCGCAGAGTTGGAAATAAAGAAAGAAAGCCCCAGGCTGGTCAGCAAAATGACCACCAGCGAGAGCCAGGATAATGTGCGGGCGTAACTTGGCAACGCGCTATCCGTGTCAACGGTCTGGGCGCAGGCATCCTCGCACTGGCGGATGCAGGCTTCGTTACGCTGCTTTTTTCTGAACATAGCAATGCCTTTGCGCGCACGGCGGCTCCGGGCGGCGCGGCACTTCTGCCACCACCGCTGGGGCGCAGGGAAAACGACCGCTACGCCCCGCCGCAAAGCCGCCGCTACGCGACAGGTTATAAAAACCCCAGGCATATCCGAAAGCCGCCGTCTGACGGCCACCGCCACTCCTGAAGCACATTTCGGCACACAGGCAAAGGGTTGCAACCAGCGCGGGACACCGTTTTTTTGCCCTTGGCAACGGTCCCGCACTGTTCACTTGCTTAAAACGTCTGTTCCATTTTGGGTACGGCAAGGTATTCCGCCAGATCGGCTTCTTCCTGCGCATAGCCGCCAGCCCCAAGCCGTGCGTTGGCAAGGCGTTTGCCCAGCTCCACTGCGGGTTGATCCAGCGGATTGATGCCCATGAGCCAACCCGTAAACAGGGTGGCCGCCTCAAGCAGCAGCATAAGCGAACCAGCGGCGCGGGGGCCGTTGTTGTGCATTTCCACATGCAGCAGGGGCACGCCGCTCTGGCACAGGGCCATACGGGTTCCCAGGGCCTCGGCTTCAAGCAGGCTGCCAAAGGGTTTGGCCCGCAGCCAGGCCCACTGATCCGGCACATCCATGCCGAAATTGGGCCCCTGCGCCTGATCGCGGCTGGTCAGGAAAATGCAGCCCTTGTTCCGCGGGCCGCTCAAAAACATCTGGTTGATGGAATGCTGATCCGTCACCCCGGTGGCTGGCACAGGCTGGCTGCCCTGCCCGTCCTTGCCCAGGCTTTCGGCCCAAAGCTGGGCAAACCAGTCGCCGTAGGCGGCCCACTGCGGAATGTAGCTGAAAAATATCAGCTGGCTGTAGCCCTTGTCTTCCAGAGCCTTGGCCCAGCAGGCCAGAGCAAACGAAGGATGATCAGCAACCTGCTCCGGATTTTGCAGCAGGGGGCGGGCAACATCGGCTGCGCCGTCCAGCAGGGCCTGCCAGTCTATGCCCAGAAAAGCCGCAGGCAAAAGCCCCACAGCAGAGAGAGCTGAATAGCGGCCGCCAAGATAATCCGGCACTTCAAGGGCGGTCAGCCCATAGCGGTTGGCTTCTTCGCGCAGGTAGCCCTTGCGTTCGTCGGTGACAACGATCATCTGATCCTGCCAGCCCTCGCCCACGCTGGCCTTAAGCCAGTCACGCACAAGAAAATACTGGGAGATGGTCTCAATGGTGCCGCCAGACTTGCTGATGCACACCACCACGGTTTCCGCGGGATTGAGCTTGCCGAGCAGGGCTTCAAAGCGCTCCGCACAGACATTGTCCGCAATCCACAGCCACGGGCCGCGATGAGCGGGGCCGTCCTGCCCCGGCGCAAAGGCCTGCTGCATAGCCCGCGCCCCAAGGGCAGAGCCGCCGATGCCCAGCACCAGCATATGCTTGTAGGCCTTGATGCGGGGAATCAGCGGGGCCATTTCCACTTCCAGTTTGGCGCGGAAGGGCATGGAAATAAAGGGCAACTCGCCGGATGCCAGCTCGCGCTGAAGTCTCTGGGCCACTTCCGGCGCGCGCGCCTTCAGGGCCGCAGCAGAATCAGCGTCAAGGCGATGAGCATACGCTCTCGACCATTCGAGCAAATGAGGCATGGATACCTCCTGTGGTGTTGCGCCGCGTTCTTGGTGGCGCATTACAAAAGTCGCAAGGGTTTGGGAGCAAAAAAACGCCGCCGCACGGCCTTGTAAGTCTGCGGACGCACGCCAAACCGGCAATGCCACAGGGCACAGGTATCACGCGCCGCACAGGCGCGCACCTCGACCCTGTCGCCAGCACAGCCCATGCACTGCCTGCGAATGGCCCGCAAGGCCTGACGTGCGGCTTGTTCCGCCGGGGCGGGGCATTCCTCGCCCGCCAGTGTGGCAAGCCGCCAGGCCCAAAGGGGGCACTCTTCATCCGCGCAAGCGCGAACCGCCTTGGCAGACGCACCCTGGCACTCCAGACAAAACTGCCGGATGGCTGTCAGAGAACCATTCTTGCCCCTGCCGGAATTTTTTGCGCGTTCTGCGTCCGTGGTCATCAGGATTTGGAAGCCCCGCAGCATTTCTTGTATTTTTTGCCGCTGCCGCAGGGGCAGGGATCATTACGCCCCACCTTGGGTTCCTGCCTGCGGTAGGCGTCAGGCCGCAGGGCCACGCCGTCCACATAATAAATCTTGTCGTCCTTACGCAGAAAAAAGCTACGCTCGCCCAACTGGCGGGGGATCCCCTCCAGTTCATAATAGGCATAGAATTCAACAACATCAAAAAGTTCGCCGTGTTCTCCGGCGGGAACATCGTTTTCGGTCGCGGCAATATCAAGACGCAGCCAGGTTATATCCCTGGTCTGCTCAGCCAGCTTGTCGGCGTCCACATTTTCCCGGTAGTCGGGATGCGTGGTTTCCACAAGCCACTGATGGCGGCCAAGCACATAGGCCGAATACCGCGAACGCATGAGGCTTTCTGCGTTCTGGGGCCAGGACGCGCCTTCAATATGGGGGCCGCAGCATTGGTCCAGAGACTGGCCGCTGCCGCAGGGGCAAAGTTGAGACATGAAAATTCCGCCTTGGTTTAAGCCCTCAGGGGGCATATGCAACACAATAAGCATAGCTTATGGCAAAGCAGGCGGCAAGAGCGGCAAGGCGGGATGAATGCGGCGGGCAAAAAAAAAGCGGCATGCACAGGTGACGCGCCAAGTGCATGCCGCAGGAGACCGAACGACCTTATCTGTCTTTGACCGGAGGAGAGAGCGGCCTTGGGGGCCGCAATTGGACAAGACAGCCAGGACGAACGGCGGTATTGGTCGCACCGGCTTCTGCCGCCGGGCTTGTGATTGAGTCAAAATTCAGTTCAAGCGTGCCGTTCTTGGCTTCTTCGGCGCGGGCAGTGCCAAGGGGCATGCCTTGCGCATCATAAACGGCGCAGGGTGTTCCCTTTGCGGGCGCGCGCAGACCATACAGCAGGCACCAGATGTGGCCGGATTGCGCTTGCGCGGCAGTGTCAGCACTCTGTTCCACGCGCACGATTTCTCCGCAGCCAAGGGTTGTCAGCTGGCGTATGTACTTGCTGCCAAGCCTGAACACCACAACCCCGCCCAGCAGGGCCAGACCACAGCATCCCGCAGCCAGCACAAAGGGGTTATAGCCGGTAACGCGCCGCAAGTACGAAGTAGACGCCGCCCGCATGGCGGTTTCATCGGCATGCACGACAACAGTATAGTGCTGCGTGGTGCTGGCAGCCGCACCCCTGAAAGAAACTTTCAGGGCGTAACTGCCGGGTTCCGCCACGGCATCGGCGCGCACACTGCCTCGCCACATGCCGTTGCCAAACCAGTAGCCCGCAAAGAATCCTTCCAGATCATAAAAAAGGGCCGGATTTTCCGGGACAAATTGCGCCTTGAGGTCGCTGTTGACGGGATTTTTGATGGTCAGCGGCCCGGATATGGACACGCTGCCGCCGGGCAGCAATTCGATCACATCCGCGCCAGACCTTGCAAGGCCTTGCAGGCCGTCAAGCATTCCCAGCAGGGCAAAACCCAGCAACAGGGCGCACAGAGCGCCCCAATAACGCTGCCGGGCACGGGTCTGGAGGCAGTTCTGCCAACCCTGACTCTTGATGAATTCCCCCATAGGTTCCTTCCTGCCCGCCTGTGGTATGGTCATGACACACGACATGCTGCTGCTCCCGTTTATCGGCGATCAATGACGGGGCACATGGACGTTTCGGCCACGTGCCAGCTTACAAGCCGCTGCCCGAGGCGCGGCAGTTCCACAAGGCTCTGAAACTCGGCGGGATATATCTGGCGCACCTTTTTGGTGAGCCAGAAGGCCCCTGCCCACGTAGGCACCGTGATGCCAAAAAACCATGCGCAGAACACCAGTTCCGAGGCCCCAGAACTGTGGGCCGACTGATACATGCCCACAAAGATCGCGCCAACCATGACTGCGTTGGCCGCAACCCGGATTATGCTGGAATAAAGGGTCTGACGGTAACTGTTCATTGATGCTCTCCTGAGTGTGTTTGTCCACCCGAGGGGCGCCGGAGCGGGGCGAACCGCTCCGGCGCGCAGGGTGGGGGTAGGCACCCTGGGGGTTTACTTCTTGAAGATGTTGGTCTTGGTCACGTTCATGATGCGCATGGCCTGGGCCTTGTCGGCATTGCGGTAGGCAATGCGCATTTCATCACCAGCGGTCCATACATAGGCCGGGTAATCCTGGGCTTCAGCAGGAATCTTGAAGGTGATCAAAGACTTCTGACGGCCAGAGTACACGGTGACGGTCTGCTGGTCCTTGTCGATAATGGGGAAGGTCTTGCCCTTGACCTTGGGATGGTCAGAGCCGACGTTCTTTTCCACATCGGTGAACTGCACGGCCAGTTCGCGTACGCTGTTGGTCTTCTGGTCATAGATAAGCACGGTGTTCTTGACCAGGTCGATCATCAGGCGGCCGCCCACGCTGGGAGTCGGGCCCATGTCTTTGGATTCCACAGGCAGCTTGAAGGTATGCGTGCCGCCGCTGTAGTGCGGGTTAAACTGATCGTGCGTCACGTCCACCACGATGGTGAGGGTTTTGGCTGTGGCATCAAAGGCCACGCAGCGTCCCTGTTCCACGCCTCCGTCGAAGTTGCAGCCGGTGAGCAGTGCAACAGAGAAGGCCATCGCCAGCATAAGCATCAGGTTACGAATCTTCATGGCGGGTCTCCTTCTAGTTGGCCGCGGGCTGGTTCTTCTTGGCGGCAATTTCCGCCTTGGCGCCCTGTACCATCTTGACGGTTATGTAAAGGGAGATAGCCGACACGAAGCCGAGCACGTCGATCGTAGCAGCCGGGCCAAGCAGCCAGCTCCACGCCGGGAATTCAGCTTCAACCAGCTTGCACACAACCGAGATGAGGCAGCCGATAACAGCCAGGCCGAACACGAAGCGGATGCCGTAACCCTTTACATACTTGGTGGCAACAACGCCGATCTGCGCGCCGATGGCCGCGCCGCACAGCATGATGAGAGCGGCAAGCAGTTCCACGCGGCCCTTGTATGCGTACGAAGCCGTGCCGTAGAGACCGGAGATGGCGACTTCAAAGAGGTCCGTACCCACCGCCAGATGGGTGGGGCAGCCGACAAGATACACCAGGGCGGGCATGCGGATAAGACCGCCGCCGATGCCGAGGATACCAGCCAGCCAGCCGGTGAAGAAACTGACGAAGATGGGCAGCCATGCGGAGCAGGTGATGTTGGCCTGCTTGAAGTGGAAGACAGGCGGAATCTTGATGGCGTGCAGGCGGGAGGCCCAGTCAACGCCGGTGGCCGCATGGTCAAGTTCCCTGTTCTGGGCCTTGGCTTCGCGTTCCTTCTTGCGGCGAGCGGCGATATCGTGAAATACAAGCCATGCCAGCAGCACAAGCAGGACAACGTACAACCAGCGCACAACCTTGTCGACGGAACCCAGACGTTCCAGCCACATGACCATCTGCGCGCCAACTTCCACGCCCACGATGGTACCAACCAGCATGGTCAGGCCCAAGCCGTAGTCAACGTTGCCGAACTTGCCGTGCCGCATGGTGGAGATAAGCGATTTACCCGCCATCTGCGCCACGTCGGTACCAATGGCAAAGGCCATGGGGAAACCAAGAATGTTAAGACCGGGGGTAACCATCCAGGCACCGCCCATGCCGAAGAAGCCGCCGATAATGCCAACGCCCAAACCAAGAATGACAAGGCCCGGCCAGAAAATGAACACGCCGGAAATGGGCATCAAAATATACAACCATTCCATAACTTGCCTCCTTCCGACTACTTTTCGGACAATTCGCGGTGCTTGAGGTCAATGCCGATATGCGTCATGACGATATCTGCCAGCCACCCGAGAATGCAGCCAGTAACCGGGATGATGGCCATAGTAAGAATGGCAAAAAAGAAATGGCTTTCATTATACATTTCAGCCCACCAGTACAGTATGCCGTCAAGCTTGCGCGTATCGGCGACCACCACAACGTTGGCAACCTTGCCGCCGCCAGCAGCCAGGGCCGCGCCGGGCAATGCCGCAACCAGCAGCGCGCAACCTGTAAGCCATGTCCAGAGCCTCTGCATCCTTTTCATAACTTCCTCCACATCAAAATGTGACGTCTCCACTTCAACCACTTACCCATTTTGCGATGCCTCCCGTCGGGGGCAGGCACCGCCTCGTTGCCTCGAATGTGAAAGTATTAGCAAAGGCTGTGCCATTGCATAATTATTGTCTGCAATTGCGCCTTTTTTTCTATTTTTGCGCGAAAAATCTTGTCACGAAGAGCAATGTTTTTTATACTCAGCTCAAAGATTGCGCTTTTTTGCACAAAACAGGGGAGCACCATGCGCTTACACAGAACACTTCCCCAGGGCAGCTCGCTGGAGTTCACGGCGTTCTTTATGAATCGCAGCCTTGCAAGCCGCATGTTGATGCTGGGCTTGCCCCTGCTGGCGCTTGTACTGCTGATTATTTTTACTGCTACGGGCAGTAGCATCGAGGCCATTCTTGATCGCGCAATTGCGCGCAATGCACAGCTTCAGTCACAGGCAATGAGCCTTGCTCTGGAACAGGCGCTTGAAGAAACGCGCAATCAGCTTCTTATTCTCGCTGCTGGCTCCATGGATCAAAAAGACATGGCCAACCGGCTCAAATTCCGCGCCAAGGCTGGCGGCTTGCGCTACAGGGAGCTGGCCTTTGAGGGTCTGGCCCCAGACAACCGCTATCTGCTTGTCAACACAGGCGGGGATATCATCAATGTTCCCATGCGGCAGGCCCTTGCCAGCCCCACCGGCCCCTTCCACTCCATTGCTTCTGAACACCGCACTGGGCACGTCAGTGTTGCCCAACCCGTGGAAGTGACCTACTCCATGGTGCCGGTTAAGGGCAGCAACCAGAACATCACCCTGCACGTGCTGCGTTTTTCCACCCCGGTTCATGATGCGGAAGGCACATTTGCCGGCTACCTGATGCTTTCTCTGGATCTGCGGGAGCTGCGGGATATCCTGTCCACCTACTCCGGCCCCAATGCACCCATTGCCGCGTCAGGCGATGAGGGGCGCGTGCGCACACTTTTTTTTGACCGCGATGGCTGGATGCTCTTTCAGTCCGAAGCGCCGGATGCTGGTCTGGCCCAGCGCAGCCTGGGCACAGATGCCGTGCGCGCTGGCTTTACCGGCGATTTTGGCAGGCCGGGATTTAACACCGCATTCCGGCCCAGCCCTGAACACATCAATTACTGGAACATGGTATCCGATGTGCAGGAGGGCAAGTCAGGCCAGCTCCCCCTTTCTGAAAACAGCTCCCTGTGGAGCAGCAGCCAGATGCGGGTGGAGAGGGTAAGTTACGTGCCGGTGACCTTCAGCCCGGTTTCGCAGGCAACAATTGTACTGGGCGGTCTGGCGGTATTGGACACCAGTTTTACCACCACGCGCACGGGCGTGCAGCTCATGGGCATCTATGTGGGGGCCTTTCTTGGCGGCATGCTGCTTTTGGGGCTGAGCCTTTGGTGGCTTGCGCGGCAGACGGGCAGATCACTCAATGCCGTAACTGCGGAACTTGAACGCTGCAACGCCGAAGGGAACGACAAGAATATAGATATGCCCCAAATGCCGCGAGAGCTGGAACGACTCAAGACTGGCATAAACACCCTGCTTGAACGCTTGCGCTTTGCTGCGGAGGCCCGCCGCCTGCGCGCCGCGGAGGATGATGCCCAGCAACAGCGCGAGCCAGTGGAAGATCTGCCGCATCCCGAAGACCTGCCCGTCAACAGCCTTATTGGCACATCACCCACCATGCTTGCCCTGTGCGACAATGTCCGCAAGGCTTCGCAGGTGATGGCCGATGTGCTGGTTGTGGGCGAAACCGGCACAGGCAAGGAGCTGGTTTCCGAGGCCATCCACAGGCTCAGCGCACGGGCTTCGGGGCCGTTCATTACCATCAATTGCGGCGCGCTGGATGAAAATCTGCTCATGGACACCCTTTTCGGGCATGTGAAAGGCGCATTCACCGAGGCGCGCGCGCCACGTAAAGGGGCTTTTCTGACGGCGCAGGGAGGCACGCTCATGCTGGACGAAGTGGGCAATGCGGCCCCCAAGGTGCAGCAGGCCCTGCTGCGGGCGCTCTCCACCAGGCGAATCAGGCCGCTGGGCAGCGATGAAGACGTACCTTTTGACACGCGCATCATTGCGGCCACCAATGCATCACTTATAGATGATTCGCAAAAAGGTACTTTCCGCGAAGACTTGTACTACCGGTTGGCCGTCATCACCATCAACACGCCGCCGCTGCGGGAGCGCAAGACGGACATTCCCTCGCTGGCGGTCTATTTTCTCTCGGAAGCTCTCAAGGCCAAGGCAAGGCTGAAAGCCGAGGGCGGAGCACAGCCCGCTGGCGGGCTGGCTGCAATGAACGCCGCCATGCCGCAGGTCAGCAAAGGAGCCATGGCCAAACTGATGGACTACGACTGGCCCGGCAATGTGCGCGAATTAAAAAACACCCTCACGCGGGCTCTGACATTCTGCGAAGGTGGCATCCTACTTGCAGAAGATATTCAGCTTGGCGCGGCTACCCAGCCGCAAAACGACGCCATCCCGGCAGGACAGAACGAAACTGCGGCAGCTCCGGCGCAGGAATCGCGCAAGCCGCAGGATGATCCTTGCGATCAGGGATTCTGCACAACGCCCCCTGCCGAAGATCCTGCATCGGCAGAAGGTTTGCCCGGCAGGCTGGTTAGCCCTGCGGCCGCAGATATTCCCATGCAGGCCTCAGTGGGCGACCCTGCCCCTCAGCCGCAAAACGAGGCATCCACGCAACTGGATACCCTGCTGCGCGGCAAGGACTCTGCGGACAAGCTCAATCGGCGCGTCATGGAGGTCTGGCCGACCATCGCGGCTTCGGGCAGCATCAGCAGGCAGGAATATCAAGCGCTTGCCGGGAAAAATATTTCCATGCGCACGGCTCAGTACGACCTGCAATTGCTTGTGCAGCTGGGGCTTGTGCGCAAAGACGGACGCGGCCCTGCGCAGAGGTATATTGTGATCGGGCAGGGACGCTGACAAGCAACTTTTACGCATCAGGCATTCAGCATCATCAGTTTCAGGGCATGACGAAAATCTGCGATCAAGGATATCCGTATGGCCTCTCTGCTGAGAAAACTGTTTGGCATTGCCCCTCGTGTTGGCCGCGAGGCGGCCATGGACGCCTTCAACAAACGCTATGTCTCGTTCAAGGAACTGCTCCAGGCCAATGCAGATCTGGCCGGGGTAATGGCCGGGCTGGACGCCACCCTGCGCGGCGACAAGCACATGGAAACCAGTGAAGTGCGCAAGCAGGCCCGCCGGGCCATATTCCACTGCGAGCGCATGGCCTCGACCCTGAGCGAAATGTCAGGGCAGTGCGACATTTCTCTGGGCAGCGCCGTACATTCCATTGCCGCGCGCATTGAGCACGAGCTGGATCAGCACACGCGCGGCGATGTGCCGCAGTTTACCCTGCCCCTCTCAGAGGTTGATGCCAGCATGGCCTACAGTGTCGGCGGCAAAAACGCCAACCTCGGCGAGCTGCGCAATATGCTGGATATGCCTGTGCCGCGCGGATTTTCCATCACTATCCGGGCATGCAGCTTTTTTTTGCTGCGCACGCCGGGCCTGTTTAAAAGCCTGTTCAGGCTGCTGAAATCTGTTGACCCCGAAAAACCCGCGTTAATTGCAGAAATTTCCAAAAATATTGAGCTGCTTGTGCTGGAAGCCCCCATCCCGGCAGAGGTTGAGCAAGCCCTGTTTGCGGAATGGGACGCCGCCTTCGGCAAAAACGCGGATGTGGTTGTGGCTCTGCGCTCCAGCGCCATTGCCGAGGACGGCGTGCAATCTTTTGCCGGTCAGTACCGCAGTATCCTCGGCGTTACCCGTCAGGATCTGCTGTCCGCCTTCAAGAAGGTGGTTGCCAGCCTGTTTTCGCCCCGCGCCCTGACTTACCGCGCCGAACACGGCTACGATCTGGACGCTACCGGCATGGGTCTTTGCTGTGTTGAAATGGTACGGGCCAAGGCAGCTGGCGTGGCTTTTTCCCGCCATCCGGTAGACCTGCGCTCCAACGCCACTGTCATCAACGGCCTGTGGGGTCTGGGCGAAATGGTCGTGGACGGATCGGGAACACCCGACCAGTGGCTTGTTTCCCGCGCCACAAAAAAGATCACCATGGCCACCATTGCCCACAAAACAGTGCGGCTGCGCCTTGTGCGCACCAAGACCGGCCTTGTGGAAAGCACGCTCGAATCCGTTCCCGATCCCCTGCGCGATGTTCCCTGCCTCAGCGATGATCAGGTGCGCAAACTGGCAGAAATGGTCATGGAACTCGAACGGCACTACCAGTATCCGCAGGATATGGAATGGGCCGTGGACGAAGACGACCAGATTATTTTGCTTCAAACGCGCCCCATGGGGCTGGACAGCGCCTCTGAGGAACATTCTGCCCCGGCCCTGCGCCACCTGCGCCCCCTGCTCTCAGGTGGCGACATCGCCGCGCGCGGCGTTGGTTGCGGCCCTGTTGTCCATGTGGGCGAAGGGGAAGACATGACGCACTTTCCCGAAGGGGCAGTCATGCTGCTTGCCCACTCCTCGCCCAACGCCATGGCGGCCATGCGCCGCGCCTCGGCCATCATTGCAGAAACAGGCAGTCTTACCGGTCACATGGCTTCCATTTGCCGAGAATTTGGCGTGCCGACCATCATGAACCTGCCGGGCGCCAACAGTATTCTGGCCGAGGAGCAGATCGTCACCGTGGATGCGCTTACCGGCAGAATTTTTGACGGCGAAGTGCAGGAGCTGCTGACCCTACGGCTGGTGAAGCCTCAGGCCAGACCCAGCAGCCCGGCGCTGGTGCTTTTACGACGCATCGCACCCTATATTTTACCGCTGCATCTGGTGGATCCGCGCGCGGATACCTTCACGCCCCGCCACTGCACATCGCTGCACGACATCATGCGCTATGTGCACGAATTGAGCTATTCCCAGATGTTCCAGATATCCGACAGAGTTACGGATCACTGCGCAGGCGTTGCCAGCAAGCTGGTCTGCACGGTGCCGCTTGATCTGCATGTGATTGATCTGGGCGGCGGGCTGCGCAATCCGGAATCCCGCCAGGTAACGCCAAACGATGTGCTGAGCGTGCCTTTCAAGTGCGTGCTTGACGGCATGCTCAATCCGGCGGTGCAGGCTCGTGGCCCACGGCCTGTAAACATGCGCGGGTTTCTTTCGGTCATGGGGCAGACCGCCATTGGCTGCAATGAGGAGGGCTGTTCACGCTTCGGCCAGCGCAGCTATGCCATAGTTTCCGACCGCTATCTCAATTTTTCGTCCCGAGTAGGCTACCACTACGCCATCCTTGACTGCTGGTGCGGCGAAACCCTGAGCAAGAACTACATCCGCTTTGAATTTGCCGGGGGCGCTGCCGCCAATGCCCAACGCGTAAGGCGTGTGCAGTGCATAGGCCTGATCCTCAAAGAGCTGGGCTTTACCGTTGAGATAACGGGTGATAGACTGCGGGCACGTTACCAGAAATACCCCAGGCATGAGCTGTGCGCGCGCCTGGATCAACTGGGACGACTCCTGATAATGACCCGCCAGATGGACATGCTCATGGTGGACGATGCAGCAGTGCAATCCTACGCCACCAAGTTCCTCAATGGCGAATATCATTAGCCGCACACCCTTTGCGGGGGTGGGCCCGGCCCCGCACGGCGGCCTGGGCCATCGCGGCACAACACGATTGAGGCCCCATGCCGCCCCTAGCCGCATCGCCTGCGCAAACCCCGGAAGGCACTGCCTTCCCTGATCCGCCGCAGACGTTATTAAGCCGTGATTTTGTTCTGCTGTTCTGCATGACCATGTGCTGCAACAGTTTTGTGGCCGTCTTTTACTGCTTTGAGCAATGGCTCGAAGGCCTCTCTGTCAGCCCGAACTGGCGGGGAGTGCTGCTCTCTTCCATGTTTGTCATGGTTCTGATTTTCAGGCAGGTGGCAAGCGTGGTTCTGTTGCGCCGTGGCAAACTCCTGCCCATGGGCATTGCCATCATCATTTCAAGCGGCGTCATGCTGGCCTACCCTTATGTGGGTGGCTCCCATATTATTGAGCTGATTCTGCTGTTGCGCGTGGTACAGGGCATTGCCCTTGCCTTTTTCTCCTGCTGCACGGTGTCCGTGCTGGTGAGTTGCATACCCAAGGGCCAAAGCGCGCGTGGTTTTGCCATCTTTTCGCTCACCCTGCTGCTGCCCTATTCCATCATTCCGGCAGTGGGGGAACAGATACTTGCCCTGCTCGGGGGCGAACCCCACCTCTTTGCCTTCACGGCCCTGCTGGGCATTCCCTCCCTGCTCATGCTGGTGCCGCTGGCACCGCGCCTGCGCAAGCCAGAAATGGCCCAGGAGGCAGAAGGCGGCATGTCTGGTCGGGAATTATGGCATGCAGTGAGTCATTCCGGCCTATTTTTTGTGTATATGGCCTGCATGACATTCAGCATCATGACAGTGCTGGCCATCTTTTTCATGAAGGGTTTGTGCTCCATCACCGGCGCGCACCCGGCGTGGTTTTTCAGCACCTATACGCTCACCATCATTCTGGTGCGTCTGGTGGGCAGCCACAGGCTCGATACGCTGCCGCGCCACAGGATTACCATTCTGTGCAGCATCCTTCTGGTCTGTTGCATGCTTGGGCTGGCCTGGGGGCCGCTGTGGGCCTTCATTCCTCTCACCTTCCTGTACGGGCTGGGGCTGGGGCTGCTCTACCCCCTGCTGGCGGCCATGGTCTATGACCGCTCCACACCCACCACACGCTCCATCAACTCCAATGTAATGATGGCCACCTTCGATTCCAGCGGTATTTTTGCCCCTATAATCGGAGGATTGGTTATGTACGAGGGCTTCGGTTACCGGGGTGTTTTTGTGGCCACGGCAGTTTCCATCGGCCTGTGCGGCCTTTCCATGGTGGCCGACAAACTGCGCGTTGCACACTGGCAACGGCAGGGCCGCCACATAGCTTAAGCACCAGACTCTACAAGCGCAGGGCAAGAACCCGGTCAACAGCAGCCATGCGATGGCGAGCGGATGTGCCGCTTTTGACAAAAATGCAATAATATATCATTTCATTTTCTGGCGCAAAAAACGCTTACATCCTGATCCAGAAACATGGGAGAAATGATGAAAAACCTGATTCTTGTGACGGCCTGCACAGTTCTGTTCGCAGCCGCCCCCGCGCTTGCGCATGGCCCGCACGAACACGGCGCAGCCCGCCTGGACGTGGCTGTGGAAGGCAATATTGTAGAAATCAGCCTCGAAAGTCCCCTTGCCAACGCCTTGCCCTTTGAGCACGCTCCCCGCGATGCAGCCCAACGCCAAGCCGTGCAGAACATGGCGGCAACCTGGCATAAGGCAGAAAATATTTTTGTTTTTCCCGCCGCAGCCCAGTGCCGCATCAAAAAGGTAACGCTAGAATCCGAGGCCCTACCCGAGGCCCTGCTGGGAGCAAAGCCAGCCACGCAGCCGGAACAGGCGCAAGCATCAACGCAGAACGCGTCTGCCGCCCCCGAGGTTGAACCCAAGGCACATGCAGACCATGACGAACACGCCGGGCACGATGAACACAGCGGGCACGCAGATCTGGACGCGTCCTTCACTTTTGAATGTGCGCAGCCCGATGCCCTGCACGGCATGGACGTGCGTCTTTTTTCCGCATGGCCAGCTCTGCATGAGCTGCGAGTGCAGATAGTCAGCCCCACAGGGCAGCATGCCGCAGAGCTGAACGAACAGGCCCACACCCTCAAGTGGTAACTCCCATGAATTCCGATACGCCAACACCACCGCAAGCGCCTTGCAGCACGAATGCAGGCGAGCAGGCAGTCCTGCTTGAAAACTGCACCTTTTGCTGGCCCGGTCAGGAGGAAGAAACCCTGCGAATCCCTCTGTTCAGTGTGGGCAAAGGGGAGACGGTCTTTCTTTCCGGCCCCAGCGGCGGGGGCAAAAGCACCCTGCTCAGCCTCATTGCAGGGATACTGCAACCAGCTTCTGGCAGTGTGCACGTCAACGGAATTCGTGTGGACACCTTGCCCAGATTCGCCAGAGATTCCTTTCGCGGCGGCACCATCGGCCTGATATTTCAGCAGTTCAATCTTGTTCCGCATCTCTCCATGCTGGACAATGTGCTGCTGCCCTGCCGTTTTTCGCCCATACGCACCGCACGGGCAACGGAAACGGATGGAAGCCCGGAGCACTCCGCGCAACGTCTGCTTGAGCGTCTTGGCCTTGGGCCGGAACTGTGGCGCAAAAGCGTAACCCGCCTTTCTGTGGGGCAACAGCAGCGGGTTGCCGCCGCCCGCGCCCTTGTAGGCTCGCCCCCGCTGGTCATGGCTGACGAACCCACCTCTGCGCTGGATGCGGAACGGCGGGCGGATTTTCTGCACCTGCTGCTACGCGAAAGCGCCGAGGCCGGATTAAGCCTGCTGTTTGTCAGCCATGACCTGTCTCTGGCGGATTTTTTTGAACGCCGGGTCCGACTGGCAGAGATTAACCGGGCCGATGCCAGCAGGGCCGACAAGGGAACAATCCCGCAGGGGGAAACCGAATGAGCCGTTGGCGTTTTTTGTTGGGGCTTGCCTGGTCGAGCGCCTGGAACCGCCGGGGAACCCTGAGCCTTGTGGTATTTTCCATAGCGCTTTCCACCACCTTGCTGCTCGGTATGGAGCGAGTGCGCACTCAGGTGCGCGATAATTTTATTCAGGCCGTTTCTGGTACAGATATGGTGGTCGGGGCACGCGGCAGCGAGTTGCAACTACTGCTCTATGCCGTGTTCCACATGGGCAAAGCCACCAACAACATGGGGTGGGACAGCGCCCAGCGCATTGCCCAGCGCAAGGACGTGGCCTGGACTATCCCCCTGTCGCTCGGCGATTCGCACAAGGGATTTGCCGTAGTTGGCACTACGGGCGATTTTTTTACCCAGTACCAATACAGCAGGCGCATGCATCTGCAATTTGCGCAGGGCGCGCCTTTTGACGGCATCTTTGATGTTGTGCTGGGGGCGGAGGTTGCCAGCAAAGAGCACTACAGGCTGGGCGACAAGTTGGTACTCAGCCACGGCTCGGGCAGCGCCCACCTTGCCCAACATACGGACAAGCCCTTTACTGTTTGCGGCATTCTTGCGCCCACAGGTACGCCTGTGGATCGAGCTTTGTACATCAGCCTTGCCGCCATGGAGGCCATCCACATCGACTGGCAGGGCGGCGCGCCTGTGCCGGGTTTTCATGTGCGGCCAGATCAGGTAACCAAGTTCAGCCTCGCGCCCAAGAGTATTACGGCGGTGCTAGTTGGCCTGAAAAACCGCGCCCGCGTTTTCGCCGCGCAAAGGGAAATCAACGCCGACCAGCAGGAGGCCCTCATGGCTGTTATGCCTGGGGTGGCGCTGGATCAGCTGTGGAGCCTGCTGCGCTCGGGAGAAAATGCCTTGCGCGTCCTTTCCTGGCTTGTAACTGTTGCAGGGCTGGCGGGCCTTGTGGCCGCCATTTTGGCAGGGCTGGGTGAACGGCGGCGCGAGCTGGCCGTGCTGCGCGCGGCAGGGGCAAGCCCTCTGGACATTATGGCCCTCCTGTCGTTTGAAAGCACACTGCTGGTCGTTGCGGGCGCTCTGGCGGGAACTGCCGCCCTGGCTGCCCTGTTGGCTGTGTTTGGCCCGGTGCTGGCTTCGGGCTATGGGCTGAGCCTTACGCTCACTCTGCCCACAACCGCCGAGTGGCGCTTGCTTGGCTGGATTGTGGCCGCTGGCTTTGCCGCCGGGCTTATCCCGGCATGGCGGGCCTACCGCATGAGTCTGGCTGACGGCCTCAACACCTCTGTATAATAAAGGAACCTGCCATGAAAACAGCCTCGTCCACAGGGCGCATCCTCTGTATGCTGGCAGCATTGCTGTGCGGCTTGCACAGCGCAACTGCCCTTGCCCTGACTGACGATTACGAGCGGCAAAAAATCGAACACTGGCAGCCCTCGCGCGAAGATGCGGACACTGCCGCAGCCGCAAAAAAGAGCGGGAAATACACCGAAATCACATGGGACAAGCTGATTCCGCCATCATGGAATCCCGCAAAAGTTTTTGACAAGTTCAATTTTGACAAGTTCAGCGATGACGACCCCAGAGCGGACAAGGCCCTGAAAGAATTTCAGGCCCTGTGGAGCAACGCGCCAGCCAACAAGGCCTTGGGCGGCAAGCTGGTTCGCATAGCCGGATTTGTGGCTCCCCTTGATTTTCTGGGCGGCGATGAACTGGCCGAATTTCTGCTGGTTCCCTATTTCGGCGCGTGCATTCACGTGCCGCCGCCCCCGGCCAACCAGATCATCTACGTCACACTGGACAAGCCGCGCGGCATACAGATGATGGACACCGTGTGGGTATACGGAAAGCTTGAAATCGAAAAAACAGAAAGCGACATCGGCGATGCGGGATACCGCATCAAGGCTGAGGCGGTGGAACCCTATGTGGAAGACGAAAACAACTGATCAGGCAGAACCTGCCTGCTGTCAGGCGGAAACATCGTGCTGTCAGTCAGACCAGCCGCGCATGGGTCACACTCTGCGGCTTACGCCCTTGCGGCGCATGGTGCTTGCCTATCTGCAACAGGCTCAGGAACCCGTTAAGGCCTATGACATCCTTGATGCCCTGCGCGGCAAATCCTCCAAGGCCCTCACGCCTGCAAGCGTCTACAGGACGCTTGAATTTCTGCTCAACCAGGGCCTTGTGCACAAGATCGGCTCACTCAATGCCTTTGTGGCCTGCGCGCAAGCCTGCCAGGAGCCTCATGCGCCCGTGTTCATGCTGGTATGCCCCGGTTGCCGCAAGAGCCGGGAGGTAGACAATCCCGCGCTGTATCAGACCATCTTTTCCACCATGCAGCAGCAGGGCTTTCAGCTTCAGGGCGACACGGTGGAACTGACCGGCATCTGCCCCCAGTGCGCGCAAATCGGTGCGGAATTCGGCGCGTGACGGATTAATACAGAGTATTGCGGTTCTGAGCCAGCGATAGCCCCGCAAACGCAAAAGGCGGCGCGGTTCTCCATAACAGAAAAAACGCGCCGCCTTGCCCTGTCCGGAAAACAGACGGGGTGAGAATGTTGGCAAAGTCAACTCAAGGGTAAATCAGAAAGCAAAGTTTGGTAAAAGCGAAGGGCCGTTGCAGGCCCTTCGCTTTTTCAGTTATTTTTCCGTGTCTTCCCCGCCCTTGGCCTCGGCCTTGGCTTTTTTGACGCGCGGGGTTCCGGTGCGGTGCACTACAAACTTGCTGATGGAAGGTTTGCGGTGCACTGGCTCCTGATGCAGACATTTTGTGGGGCATTTTTCCACACACGCGGAGCAGTACACGCACAGGAAGGGATCATAATTCCACTTTCCGGCTTTTGCATCCACGGTAATAGCATCAGTTGGGCATACTCTTGCGCAGGAACTACAGAATATGCACTTTTCAACCTCGTTGGTGATCACGCCGCGATAAGCGGGGAAGGGTTCGCGCTCTTCCAGAGGATACAGCCGCGTGGCTGGCTTGCCCGAAAGATTGCGCAGCACGTTTGGGAGCATATACATGGGCTACCTCTCTGTGCAGGAGATGCACGGGTCGATACTCAGCACGATAACCGGCACGTCGGGCAGTTTGCAGCCCGGCAGCATGTGCAGCAGGGGCGGCACGTTGGCAAAGGTGGGCGTACGCACGCGCATGCGCTCCAGATTCTTGGTGCCGTTGGCCCGTATGTAATAGAACAGCTCGCCGCGGGGCTGCTCCACACGAAAGACCGATTCGCCCTCGGGGTTGCCAGTGACCTTTACGGTCAGCTCGCTTTCGGGCAGGCGGTTCAAGGCCTCGCGGATAAGCTCTATGGAGTGCAGCACTTCATAAAAGCGTACCTTGGAGCGGGCGTAGCAGTCGCCATCATTCTCAACCACGGGAATGAAGTTGAGATCCTTGTAAGCGGCGTAGCCGTGCATGCGTTCGTCGATTTCCCAGCCGCTGCCGCGCAGGGTGGGGCCGGCAGCGCCAAGCAGGCGGGCATCGTCCTTGCTCAGGTAGCCGATGCCGCGCGTGCGTTCCTGCACGGTGTAGTCGTCAAGCATGGTGCGGGTAAGTTCGCGCATGCCCTTTTCCAGTTCATCCAGACGGCCATGCATCCAGCGTATCTGATCGGGGCTGAGGTCGCGGCGCACGCCGCCAACCACGTTGACCGAAAGGATAACGCGGTTGCCCGCCGTGGCTTCACAGATGTCCATGACATGCTCGCGGATGCGCCAGAACTGCTGGAACACGCTTTCGAAGCCAAACGAGTCGGCAAACAGGCCGAGCCACAGCATGTGGGAGTGTATCCGGTGCAGTTCTGACCAGATAACCCGCAAAAACTGCGCGCGCGGCGGCGCTGTAATGCCCATCATGTCTTCAATGGCGTTGCAGTAGCAGTTGGCATGAATGCACGAGCAGATGCCGCAGATGCGCTCGACCACAAAGACCATCTGATTGTAGTCCTTGAGCCGCACAAGGCTTTCAAGCCCGCGATGGACAAAACCAAGCTGGGGCACGGCCCCGACCACGGTTTCATCTTCCACCACAAACTTGATGTGCAGCGGCTCGGGCAGTACGGGATGCTGCGGCCCGAAAGGAATCACGGTTGTGCGGTTGCTCATGCCTTCTCTCCTTTGGCCGTGTCATCCTTGGCGGCCTCGGCCTTGGCGGCAGGCCGCCGGACCGTGGTCATGGTAAAGTACGGCGCGTGGGTGACTTCGCCTTCCAGATACATGGCCCCCTGGTAATCCAGAGGCAGATCAGCAAAATGCACCCCGAACTGATCCTGCGTTTCGTTCTCAACGAGGACAGCACAGAAATATACGGGCGTGATGCTGGGGATGGCGTCGTTCTTGTTCACATCCATGCGCAGATGCACCATGCCCTTGGCGTCAGTGGGTTCCCACACGCACAGCTCGGCGTTGTGGCGCAGGTCGGACATGGTGAGGTTTACGTCAAAGTGATAGAAAAGCCGCAGCGTGTTTTCGTCCATGACGGTCTGCGACATGGTCACAAAACGGTATTTGGCGTTGGCAAGCTGCTGCACTTCTGAAAGCAGCGTTTGCGGCGTCACTTCCTTGGCTTCAAAAAACATGGCTCTATCCTTTCCGGGTTAACCCGCGTTTTGCTGTGGCTTGTCGGGGGCTTCTTCCGGCGCGGACTCCGCCTGCGGCGTCATGTCGGGAGTGCCGTCCTCATCGCCCGGCATAAAGGTGGGCACAGGCTCGGGGCCAAGGCCCATCTTGGCCTTGAGCACGCCAAGGGCCTGCACCACGCCGTCAATGATGGCCTCGGGTTTGGGCGGGCATCCGGGCACGAACACATCAACAGGAATGATGTTGTACGCGCCGTTCAGCACATTATAGGTATCCTTGAACACGCCCCCGGAAAGGTTGCAGGCTCCGATGGAAACCACGGCCTTGGGCGAAGGCATCTGTTCGTATATCTGCTTGAGCACATGCTGGTTGCGGTGGTTCACCGTGCCTGTAACCAGCAGCACGTCGGCATGCTTGGGGTTGCCCGCGTTGACCACCCCGAAACGTTCTACGTCATACATGGGCGTCAGACAGGCCAGCACCTCGATGTCGCAGCCGTTGCAGGAACCGCAGTCAAAATGAACTATCCACGGAGACTTCAGGCGGCTCCGCTTGATCATATTGTCGACGAAACCCATATTCCGGCCTCCTTACGCCACGTACAGCCATAAAAGATTAACCAGGGCCAGGCCCATGCCGAGCAGCAGAGACTTCTTTTGCACCATCCACTGCCACGTCAGACGGGCGGTGATGTTGTCGATAAGAATTTCCGTGAACAGTGAGGCGCCCACAAGAACGGCCATTCCCACACAGCTGGTGTGCCAGAACATGGCGCACAGCCCAAGAATAAGCACAAGGTCAAACCAGTGGGCAATTTCAATCAGCGCAAGGTACGGGCCGGAATATTCGGTCTGCACGCCGCGCACCAGTTCCTGGTGGCCGTGGTGGCAGGCCGCGATATCAAAGGGCGACTTGCGCAGTTTGATTGTCAGGGCGTAACCCAACGCCAGAAACAGCAGGGGCATCTTGAGCAGCAACGGCTGCTCGAGATGGAACACTGCGGCAATGGAGAACGAGCCCGTGCACATGGCAAAGCCAACGAACACCAGGATCAGAATAGGCTCATAGGCAAGCATGAGCAACAGCTCGCGCTGCGCGCCCACGTTGCTGTAGGGCGAAGGCACGCATATAGCGCCAACCACCTGAAACACCGCGCCCACTGTGAGCACGAAGAACAGCAGTAGCAAATCCCCGCCCATGAAGAAAATCAGCAAGGCAAGCGCCGATGAAATCAGCGTGATATACGCGCTGAACACCAGCCATGCGTTGGTAACCTGGGGCTGTTTGCCCAGCAGTTTGAGGATGTCGTAAAAGGGCTGGAGCAGTGGCGGACCAATGCGCGACTGAAGACGCGCCGTGATCCGGCGATCCAGACCGGTAAGCAGGCCGCCCACCAGGGGCGACAGGATCAACCCGCCGATAGCGCTGAAGATGGTGAGCATTACAGCAGACCTCCTACCAGAACGACCAGGAATGCGATGGAAATCATGTCGATAGCCCGCGTGATCTTGCTCTCGCCGAAATACTGGCAGAGATAGAAGTTGGATACGCGCACTGGCTCAAACACATTCATGGGACCCTTGAAGCCCACCACGCCGTCCTTTTCTGCCGCCAGGCCCGAAAAATACGGCTGCGCATGGGCAGACTCAGGTGTTCTGCGGGATTCTCGCCATGCAAACCACACGCCCAAGCCAAGAAGAATGAACAGCAGATAAATCCACACATACCCTTCTGCGCTGGTCAGGGTTGCGCCGGGAATAAAGCCTTCAGTCTGCAAGTTAAAGCGCGCGTAAACACCCGAAACAGAAGGCTCCACAAAGGTCTTCAGCACCAGGGGTGAAATGAACGAAAACACCACGGCAAGCCCGCACAGCGAACGCAGCGCAAACATGACCGAGGGCTTGGGATTACCGTGAGCCGCATGCTCGTGCATCTTGGAAGACGACACCAGCACACCGGCCCAGCGCGCCCAGAAGAGCACGGTAAAGGCCGAGCCAAGCGCCACAAAGAAGACGATGGGCGTCATGGCCTGAGTGGCGCGTGCAATGGCTTCTATGGCCATCCACTTGCCTATGAGCATGCCAAAAGGCGGCAGCATCATGGTGAAGATGCCGATCACAGTGATAATGGCTGTGCGGGGCATTATACCGTAAAGGCCGCGCATGTCTTCGATATCGCGCGAACCAATGCGCTGTTCAATGGCGCCGACGCACATGAACAACAGGCCCTTGGATACGGAGTGGTAAATGATGATGGTCGTTGCCGCCATCATGGATGCAGCGGTATTGATGCCCACACAGGCGATGATCAGCCCGAGGTTGGCGATTGTGGAATACGCCAGAACCTTTTTTGCATTACTTTGACTGACCGCAAGAATACATGTGGCCACAAAGGTAAACGCGCCGAACAGGGCCACGATGGTGGACATGGTGGTTCCCGCAAAGGCCGGAGCCATGCGCAACAGCAGGTAGGTGCCCGCCTTGACCATGGTAGCCGAGTGCAACAGGGCCGAAACTGGCGTTGGCGCAACCATTGCGCCGCACAGCCAGCTCTCGAAAGGAACCTGCGCCGACTTGGTAAAGGCCGCCAGACAGAAGAACGCAAAGGGCAAGAGAATGGCCGTGTTCTTTACGTCTATCGAGGTCATCTTTTGCAGCACGAGCTCGGTCGAAAGCGTGCCAAGGCTTTTCTGAATAAACAGCATGGCCGAAACAAAGGCCAGACCGCCCAGAACGTTCATCCACAATGCGCGCTGGGCATTGGCCTTGGCCTCGTCTGTCTGGTCATGCCCTATGAGCATGAAGGAACACAACGTTGTGATTTCCCAGAACAGGAACATCCATGAAAGGTTGTTGCAGAGCACCAGGCCGTTCATGGCGCCAAGGAAGCAGAAAATAATGGCAAAAAATCTGGGCTGGCGCGAAACACGCAGATGCAGATGCTCTTCGTGCAGATCCATGTAGCCCATGCCGTAAATGGTAATAAGCCCGCCGACCACGCTGATGATGATCACCATGATGAGCGACAGGCCGTCTGCCACAAAGGCAGTGATGGGCACTTCATGCCCGGGAAGAACAAATTTAAGGTATAACAGACCAATCAGTTGCAGCAGGGTCATGCCCATAATCAGGCGGCTGCCCAGCTTCCAACCTATGCCAAGAATGTAAACCAGCAACAGCAAGTCCAGCACGCTGAACACAGAATCGGCAGACAGACCAAATATGGTGTCTATCTCAAGCCGAAAAGCGCCGTTCGCTCCCAGGATCACGGCTGCCACCGCCATGACTGTGACCGCTGCAGGCACTATCAACTTGCGAGCGCTGCTGCTTTGCGTGAAATACAGCACAAGCGCCATAATAAACGGCAGTGCTACACAACAAAAAACAAGTGTACTCATCTTCTTTGCCCCACTACATTGCGAGTTGTGAAAAACTTCACTCTTGATAACTTCCTCACAACATAAAAAAACTGCCCCCCTCCTTACATTCTTTGCACATATTATTTTTATTAGAGTTAATCTATGTACATTTTTGCGTCAACATATTTGATTAATTTGCCCACATTGATTACTCAAAGAATGATTCTTAGCAAAACGCTAATATTTTAACACTCTGATTTATGGCCCAATCGCCAATCGGCAAAACAGCCGTGTTTTTCTGCTCAAGACGATGGTTTCTAGAAAACGCAGGCAGAACCTGACCAGATTACTTTTTAGAGCAACTAGCGGGGATAACAGATAGCGGCGGGGGCTGTGGGCTGCACCCCCCAAAAAACACAAGCGCCCTTGCGGCACAGCCATGCGAAAAACATGACCTTGTGCTGCAAGGGCGCTTGCTGCCAGCCGTAACGGCTGGCTCAAACAGATGCACTCTCCCCCGGTCGGAGCCGGAGGGGATATGGGATCAGGCGTTGAACACCAGAGGGCCTTCAGCCATGGTGGCGACCATGACGGCCTTGATGGTGTGCAGGCGGTTTTCCGCCTCTTCAAAAGCCATGTTGCGCGGCGATTCAAAGACTTCATCGCTCACTTCCATGCATTCAATGCCAAAGCGCTGATAAATGTCTTCGCCAACTGCGGTATCACGGTTATGGAAGCTCGGCAGACAATGCAAAAACTTGCATTGGGGATTGCCCGTCAGTTCCATTGCTGCTGCGTCCACGCGATACGGCGTCAACAGATCAATGCGCTCTTTCCATACGGAATCAGGCTCGCCCATGGACACCCAGACATCAGTGGAGAGAAAATCGCAGTCTTTAACGCCTTCGGCCACGCTTTCCGTGCGCATAATGTGCGCGCCAGTGCTCTTGGCTATGTGGAGGGCCAGTTCAAAAACTTCGTCCGATGTCCACAAAGCCCTGGGAGCAACAGAACGGAAATCCAGCCCAAGCAGGGCCGAACCAACCATCAGGGAATTGCCCATATTATAACGTGCATCCCCAAGATATGCCAGCGTTTGTTGATTCAAAGGTTTTTCGCAGCACTCGCGCATGGTCAGCATGTCGGCCAGAAACTGCGTGGGGTGCCATTCGTTGGTGAGGCCGTTCCACACCGGCACGCCAGCGTGTTCTGCCAGAGCCTCTACCCTCGCCTGTTCATAACCGCGATACTCAATACCATCATAAAAGCGGGAAAGCACGCGGGCGGTATCGGCCATGGATTCCTTTTTGCCCATCTGCGAGCCGGAGGGGCCAAGATAGGTCACGCGCGCGCCCTGATCATAGGCTGCCACTTCAAAAGAACAGCGGGTACGCGTGGAATCCTTTTCAAAAAGGATGACAATATTTCTGTCTTGCAGAAACTTCGGCTCGCGCCGGACCTTTTTGGCCTGCTTGAGCTGGGCCGCCAGATCCAGCAGATACGTGAGGTCTTCCGGCGTGAAGTCTATTTCTTTCAGAAAATCCCGGTGATACAGCCTGTTGCTCATGACGCATTCCCACCCTTTGCAGACAGTGTGAATCCCTGCGATTATATCGCAGGTTGAAAACTATAATTCGAGTATCATTCCAATTTCGTCACAGCAGTAAAACTTGGGACATTTACTGCATTCAACCCACACAATGGCGGGCATGTCATCGCGTTTAAACTCGCTGAAGCCGCACTTGGAAAAAAACGGTGCAGCCAGCGTAAAGGCAAAAACCCTCGGCAAGCCGAGACCACGGCATCGGTCAACCAGCGCGGCCACCAGCCTTTTGCCGAAGCCCTGCGCCTGACACAGGGGGTGAACCGCCACCGACCGAATTTCCGCCAAGTCTTCCCACAGCACATGCACAGCGCCGCAGGCCACCACAACCTCATGCCCGTCGTCAGCCGAGGGAGCCGTGGCAACCATGTAGTCCTGAATATGCTGATAGAGATACTGCGGCCCGCGCGCCAGCATGACGTTGGACGACGCATAGTGGTTGATAAGCGCAGACATGCCGTGCACGTCGCGTACCGTGGCCGAACGGATGACCAGCGCTGAAAGGTTTTCTACGCGAACATCCTGAACAAGAGGTTTGTCTTCTACGCCAACGCGTGGAACGGCAATGGGCATTATACGCCTCGATATCTGGATTACGCTCCGCCCATGACAGGGAAGAAGCCGAAAAAGGTTACGTACAAAGCAGCCAGAGCCAAACTCTGCCGCAAAGAATAACCATAATAACAAGCTCCGCGCTGTGCAAGCAATTACGGCCCGCGAGGTGGGCAAAATTTGCACTGGCGCAGGGCCTGCAGCCTTTACGCATGCAAATCGGCGTTGCCCGCGCAGGCCTTTATGGCTATGGTACCCCCCATCAAGGAGAACGCATGCGCACTGCACCACGCTTAATCACTGTCTGCCTTGCCTGCGCACTGCTCTGCCATTTGCCCCTATCTGGCATTGCGGCGCAGCAGGGGGATGAACAACCCCGCCTTATGAAAGTTGTAGCGCTTTCCCGCCACGGGGTGCGCTCGCCTACGCAGGCTCCCGATACGCTTTCGCAGTGGAGCACCCGCAACTGGCCCCAGTGGCCTGTGCCGAGGGGTTTCCTCACGCCGCGCGGTGCGCGGCTGGTAACCGCCATGTGGGAAGACATGCGCGGACAAATGCTGAATCTTGGCCTGCTGCCTGACAGCGCCTGTCCGCCGCCCGGCAAGGTTTTTGTGCGCGCCGATGTGGATCAGCGCACCAGAGCAACAGCCAAAGCCCTGCTTGATGGCCTGTGCCGGGGGGGCGGGCAGACCTATGCCGTTTCAAGTCAGACGCCTGATCCGCTTTTTCATCCCGTGCAGGCGGGGTTTCAACTTTTTGATCCCGCCTCGGTAGCCGCAAGCATCATGGCCACGGCCGGGGGCGATCTTGATCGGCTGCACGAGGACAATGCAGGAGCCTTGACCCACATCCAGCACCTGAGCGCTCCCGTGGCCCCCACATTGTGCTCGCGCTACAATCTGCCGCCCACCTGCGGGCTCGCAGACCTGCCAAATTCTGTGAGCGTTGATGCTGACGGCAAGGGCGCGGGGCTTTCCGGCGCACTGGCAACCGCATCAAGCATGGCGGAAATTTTTTTGCTGGAATACGCCCAGTGGCCTGAATCTTCTGCCGGATGGGGCCAGGTGGACGCGCACGTTCTGCGTGAAGTGCTGCCCGTACACACAAGCGTGTTCAACACTGTGAACCGCTCTCCAGTTGTGGCTCTTTTCAAGGGGGCATCGCTGCTTTCAGAAATGGCTGCGGCCCTTGACGGCACTCATAGGGATCAACGCTGCAACGCGGCTTCCCTGGTTGTTTTTGTGGGGCACGACACCAACCTTGCCAATGTGGGCGAATTGCTGGGCGTGCACTGGCAGTTGCCCGGCTACCCCGATGACGCCACCCCGCCAGGATCAGCCCTTATACTTGAGCTGTGGGATATGGGCGGTAAAAAAGAAGTTCGCGTGCGCTTTTTTGCCCAGTCGCTGGAAGCCCTGCACGAACCCTTTGTTGATCCGCCCCAGCCAGTGGGCGGCCTGACCATCCCCCAGTTTACCGACCCAGCCAGAACCCACAAGACAACTGCGGCTCTGGTAACAGCGCCCCCTGTTGTGGGGGAAGCCCGCTTTAGCCTTGAAAATTTTTCCCAGCGGGTCAACAAAGCACTGCGTAATGCATCCCTGGTGCCGCAAGAGGTCCCCCCTCTGCGCCTGCGTGTGGACAGCGATGTGGACAACAGCCCTGCCACGATCTCTTCCGCTGAGCCCTCTTCGCCAGTAAAAAACCGCTGACCTCATAGACATCCCATCTGTATTCCACACCGCTGCGTCAAATGATGCAGCGGTTTTTCATTTTCACAACATCGCATAGTGGCTTCTGACGCGACAAAAACAGGCTGGCGGCAAAATTTTCCCCCGCACAAAACGGAATGTCTTTTGCATAATCAGATTGGGAAAAAATTTCCCCGGCTGATACGCGACACAGGGAGGTGCGCTTACAGTATTCGGCTTCGCCCGCAGGGGATTGCAGGTGTTGCCGACAATGTCCACAAGGACTGGGAGACAGTATGAGCGTCAGTGCGTTATCATCATCCTCTTCCTCCTATTGGGAGAAGATGCTTGCGCAGATGAAAGGCTCCAGCGAGACGCAAGCGCAGGACAATCTGGCAAGCAAGCTTTTCGGGGATTTGGACTCTGACGGAAACGGCGCGCTGAGCCTTGATGAAACAGGGCTGAGCGGTGATCTTTACAACAAAATTGATACCGATGGCGATGGGGCCGTTTCGCAGACTGAACTGCAAAAAGCCATCGAAACCCAACGCAACGCCATGCTCACCAACATGCAGATGGGGCAGAGCCAGGCCGCACAGACAGCGGCGTCGACTCAGCCAACTGCCAAGGATCTGCTTTCCGCCATAATGAGCGGACAGGTTCCCGGCGGCATGCAGGGTGCGGGGCGCGGCGGCAAGGGTGACGACCTTGCGTCCAAGCTCTTTTCTTCGCTGGACAGTGACGGCAGCGGCGGCCTGAGCGCCGAGGAAACGGGCCTCAGCCAGTCCGTATTTGACGCCATGGACACCGATCAGAACGGCTCCGTCTCTTCCGATGAACTGGCGGCCGCGCTGAAAAAACAGCGCGAAGCCATGAACAACAACTCCCAGAATTCACAAAACCAGTCCAGCGCGCAGAACTCATCGGGCGAAATGGACGCAAAAACCCTGCTGTCTTCAATCATGAACGGCCAGACGCCCCCGCCGCCTCCCTCGCAAGGGCAGTCTGCTTCGTCTGGTCAGACCGGATCATCCCACATGGCTTCCAAGCTTTTTTCGAGCCTGGACAGCGATGGCAGTGACGGCCTCAGCGTTGATGAAACAGGCCTCAGCCAGTCAGTGTTCGACTCCATGGACGTGAATCAGGACGGCTCCGTTTCTGCTGACGAGCTTGCCACCGCGCTTGAAAAGCAACGCGCCGCAATGGGAACGGACCAGACCAGCACAAGCCGAACCGCCATGGCCCGCAGCTTTCTGTCAGCCATTGCCAACAGTGCATATCAGAGCGTGAGCCAGACCACCGCCGCTGCCCAGAGTGTGGAAGCAGTGGCCTGATCCCCACCAGAAACAATGCCTCCTCCACGCAGGGGGCGCTCATACATTATGCCCGCAAACATGAGCCCGGCTGTGCAAAACAGCCGGGCTCATGTTATATGACGCGACCGACTACGCGTTAATTCCAGCCCTGCCCATTATGATAAAACCGCTCGCCATTTTTTGCACAGCAAGGCAGATAGTGCCGCCGCTGAGCTGCCGCAAAAGCATAAAAAATCCGCACTGATCAAGAAAAAATCGCCGATGCATAACCATATGAAAATAATAACTTTCACAATCTAATTGCGAAACAAAATCAGTAACTCAAAAAAATATCAAGTGTAACGCACTGTTTTATAATGATTAAATTTAAGAATAAAACAAATTAGGGGGCAGTTATACCACTTGTGAAATTAGTGTGATTATATTGACATAAACGGCATAAAGAAATATGAACATGGCCGCACCAATGGACTCTTGTATAATAGCATCTAGACCAGAGGATTATATGAACACATTTGAAAAGCTTAGTGAAACGTTGATGCGTGAGCTGCGCCTCATTCATGCACCCGTTGCAATCAAATACTTCTACGACCAGCAGGAGCTTGATTCTTTCAAGCAAAATCAGCCCCACTACTCTCCCATGAAGCCGCTGACCTTCTGCCAGAGCGAAGTCGGAGCACGCATGGAAGGTATTACAGTCATTGTAGAGCGTGAAAAGATGGGCTGTACCAATGCTAGTTTTGTGTTCGGCTGGAAAGAGCTGGACGAACCCGAAATCAAAAGCCACCTCAAGTACTGCGCCGATGCCGACCATGCCCGCAAGGTGCTCGAAGCCAAGCCACATGTTCCGGCCAACCTGCTGGCCATAGCCGTGAGCCCGCTTGCGGCAGCCACCACCCAGCCCGATGTGGTGCACTTTGTGTGCGATACCATGCAGGCCTACCACATCATTGGCGACTGGATGGCAACCCAGCGCATCGACAACTTCCACCCGTCCATGAGCGTCAACTCTGCCGTCTGCTCCGGCAACGTTTACACGCTGAACACCAAGCAGGCGAACCTGTACCTCGCTTGCAGCGGCAGCTACAATTCCGGCAAGACGGAACGGGGCGAAATCAACGTGTCCATCCCCGGCGAGCACATGGAAGCTCTGGTGCAGCGCCTTGAAGACCGCGTCACCAACAAGGGCGGCGCGTCCATCACCCGCCTTGGCGAACCCTTCCCCGGCGCAGCCGTGTGCAAGAACTGCCCTCTCATTGTTTTCAAGAAAGAACGCGACGCCTAAAAAGGCTCTCGCATACAGGTATACAACAACAGCCGGGCTGCCTTGCGCAGCCCGGCTGTTGTGCTGTGAGCTCTCGGCAAGTTCGCTCACTGAGTATATAAATCCTATGCAATCAAGTAGTATCCCCGCCAAAGGGCAAAGACGTTACGGGCGTGTCATCCTTGAGGTTCACTCCAGTCAATTGCCGCGCAAAGGCCCCCTGCACCAGATAGCACATTTTGCGCAGGCCTTGTTCAATGCTGAGGCCCGCAGGCCGCATGGCTTGAACACACGGTGTGCCTGTGCAGACGCCACCGTGAGGGAGGCATGCCCTTGGGCGAGGTATAAGCTTGCGCGGGGATATTTTATTTGGGCAGACAACAAACAAGCCCCTCGACCTTAAGGCAGAGGGGCTTGTTTTATACGGATACAAATCCCGCTTCGCGGGTTTTGCATCTGCTAGATAAAGAACAGCCAGGTCAACAGTGCGAACAGAGGCACCAGAATGCCTACCGACCATGCCATGTAGCCAAAGAAGCTGGGCATAGGCACGCCGTCGCTTTCTGCAATGGAGCGAACCATGAAGTTGGGCGCGTTGCCAATGTAGCTGTTGGCGCCCATGAACACGGCACCCGCAGATATGGCGGCAAGGGTGGCGGGCATGTCGTGCATAAGGTGCTGCGCATCACCACCAGCCGTGTTGAAAAACACAAGATAGGTCGGCGCATTATCCAGAAAACTGGAGAGAATGCCCGTGAGCCAGAAATACATGGAATTTACCGGCTGCCCATCGTGCGAAACAAGGTGAATCAGGGGAGCAAGCGCACCATCGGCACCTGCGCGCAAAATGGCAATGGCCGGAACCATGCTGATAAAAATGCCAAAGAACAGCTTGGCAACTTCTTCAATGGGGGCCCAGGAAAAGCCATTGAGTTCACGGCAGCGCCTGCTCGTAAATTTGAGCGAAAGCCCGGCCAGGCACAGCAGCACCACATCGCGCAGCAGGTTCTGTCCTTCGACCGACACGCCGAAGACCGAAACCAGTTCACCCATGGGATACAGGCCAGAAAGCAGCACAGCCACGACAACGCCCAGCAGAAAGAGCAGGTTGATCTTGCCGTCAAGGCCGAGCTTCTCTTCTACCGCGCCTGCCTGCACCTCAGGCTTGGGGCTGCCTTCTTTCTTGAACAGCACGGTATCAAGAACAAAGAAGATACCCAGCAAAATTGTGGCAATGAGGCTTGTTTTCATCATCAGATTGGTTGTGGTCCAGAAGAAATCCACACCCTTCAGAAAGCCCAGAAACAGCGGCGGATCGCCCAGAGGAGTGAGCGAGCCGCCAATATTGGCCACAAGAAAAATAAAAAAGACAACTGAATGAACACGGTATTTACGGTGCGCGTTGGCCCGAAGTAAGGGGCGGATAAGCAGCATGGCCGCGCCGGTTGTACCCATCCAGCTGGCCAGCACAGTGCCGACTGCCAGCAGACCAGTATTGACTGCGGGGGTTCCGACCAGCGAACCGGTAAGCCGCACACCGCCTGCGATGGTAAAGAGCGTGAACAGCAGCACCAGAAAAGGAACGTAGTCCAGCAGGATAATGTGTAAAAACTCGTAGAGGGCCACATTAAACCCATAAGCCAGAATACAGGGAGTCAAAAAGGCCAAGCCCCAGAAGGCCGCGATTTTACCAAAGTGTTTTTCCCAAAAATGGGGCAATGCCAGGGGCATTATGGCAATCGAAAGCAGCATGCACACAAAGGGGATTGCCCAAAGGACTGAAAGCTGTGCACCAGGGATATTGGGATGTCCCTCGCCTGCGAGAACGACACCGGGCACAAGAAGCGCGGCGCACAGGGCACCGAACGCAGTTAGAAATCTTGCCATATGCACTCCTCAAATAGGTAACCATCTTATACCATAGGGTATTGCGAAACTTTATATCAAGCATAAATTAAAAAGACAATCGCTCCATATGTATTTGGAAAAATACAGATAGAAATAACAGCAACGTCAATTTTCTTGCCGCATCATTGAATCTCAAAAAACAACTTGCGCTGCTTTTGTGTACTCCGATTCACAGCATAAAGGCGGCTTGTCGCATAATAGCAACAGGCCGCCTTTAGTTTATGTTTTTGAATGAAGTAGTAGTTTTGCCTATCCCTGACGCATTTCAGTGATCAGCAGCCCAAGATCCTGCGACTGACGCGCCAGCTCTGCCACTGCACTTGCGGCCTCGGCCATGGCGGTTGCGGTCTGTTTGGCCATTTCGTTCACGTGCTCGATCGACAGGTTGATTTCGTCACTGGCGGCAGACTGCTCCTCGCTGGCAGTGGCAATGGCATTGACCTGATCTGCCATACCCAGAACAGTTTCCAGTATTTCATTAAGAGCCTGCCCGGACTGACTGGCGTATCCCGTTGCCTGATTAACCTGCTCAAGCGCATTATCCGTTGAGGCCATGCTCTTTGAAGTGCTCTCCTGTATGGCATTTATGGCATTGCCCACATCATGGGTTGAGGCCATGGTTTTTTCTGCCAGCTTGCGCACTTCGTCGGCGACCACGGCAAATCCACGCCCGGCATCACCTGCGCGGGCGGCTTCGATGGCTGCGTTGAGCGCCAGAAGATTGGTCTGATCCGCAATATCTGAAATGACACCCATAATCTGGCTGATGGCCTGGGCGTGAGTGTTCAGTTGCAGCATATCCTGCTTGAGTTCTTGCGACACGGTCTGCACCTGGCCGATGCTGACAAGCGATTTTTGCACAATGTCGGCCCCGGCTTCAGCTTTGTCTTTTGTATCGGTGGATGCCATAGATGCCTGACCGGCATTGCGGGCCACCTCCTGCACTGTGGCGTTCATCTGGTTCATGGCCGTGGCCGCTTCCGCAAGTCTTTGCGCAGCATGCCCGGCCCCCTTGCCAGCCTGTTCAATCTGGGCAGAAAGCTGCGTGGAAGCAGAGCTGACAATCTGCACGACCTTTTCAAGCTTGCCTGAGGCACGCACCATTGCTTCCGTTTTCTGCTGCGCCTCATCCTTGGCCGCATTGGCGCTTTCCATGGCTTCGTGCGCCTGACGCGATTGCTCCCTGGCGTTTTCTGACTCGCTCCGGGCTTTTTCGATATGACCTTTCAAGGCCTCTACCATGGCGATAATTGATCCATACACGCCAATCCTGGCATGGCCATCGTCAACATTAAAATCCCCATCCACCACGCGTTGCGCGACCCCCAGCAACTCCCCGGGGTCTCTGCCAAGCTGCCGGTTTGTTTCGCGCGCAATAAGAATGGCGGATGCAGCAGCAAGCACAATGGCAAAAATGGTCAGGCCAATGCCCATGGCATTGCTTGTGGCATACAGGCTGTCCCCTTTAAGGCCACGGGCATTGGCATTGTCATGTGAAACCTTCACCAGAACGTCAATTGAGTCGCTAAGGGCTTCGTAATCCGCATGCGATTGGCCCGTGAGCAGAGTCAGGGCTTCATCTACCCTGCCGTTCTGCCGCAGGAGCAACACTTCGTTGGAGGTGTCCAAATATTTTTTCAGGTCTCGCTCAATATTGATTACACATTTCTTGGCATTGCCCGAAATACAGAGATCACCAATTTCTTTAACTTCCCGATCAAATGTCTTTCGCACTTCATCAAGTTTTCTTTTGATTGCAGAAGCCTTTTGCGCGTCTTTTTCAATGATGTAACGGAATTCCATTATTCTGTATTCTGCAGTGTCAGTATTGATTTCGCCAGCAAGCTCCGACACAGGCACATTGCGATGCGCCAGGACAGAGGTGATGTTGTTGAGTTCTGACATTTGCCAAAGCATATATCCGGCTAATAAAGCCATCAAAACACCCAGCATCCCCATCCCGCAAGAAATTTTTGTTACAAGCTTCATTGCATTCTACTCGGCGCTAAAGTTTAAATACACACGATGGAGATCAAGAGCGTCACACCGACGTCGATATAGCCTATCGGCTATATTACGGCTCGTATTATGCCCGCTTGTGATTTTTTTCAATAATTATTAATAAAAATAAAAGTATAAAAATTCAGCAAGATATAAAGTTTAAAACTTTGTTACAGTGACAGACAACTGTTTATACCACCACCAACCAGTAGAATCGATTATCAATTTTAATAGCAACACACTAAACAAATACACAAATAAAAATAAATTTATCTGTTGTTATTCTAGATCAATATGGCAACATACGATATATACATTTTTAACATCTGTTCACAAAAAATATGCGCATACAGCAACCTCAACCTTTATCTGGAAATTGGCCCAGACATCGCGTGAGCACCCAAGTTTTAATTCCCACAGCATGCAATTCATTAACACACTGTCAAATATCAAAGCGCTAACCACCAGAGACTAACTAAGGCAGCCGTGAAAAAGGCGCACGCACGCATGCGGCTTTGCTTTTGCATGCAAACGGCACAAAAAAAGCCGGAGCGCTTCCACCCCGGCCGTTCTTGAAAATAAAGGCGTTTACGATTTTTTCAGCTTATCCACGATGCTGCTGAGGTCGCCAGCCATTTCAGCGAGTTGCTGAATAGCTGTTGCTGATTCAGCCTGCCCACGTGTGGTGTCTGTGGTCAGACGGGAAACTTCATCAAGGCTGCGGCTGATTTCTTCCGAAGCGGAAGACTGTTCTTCTGCCGCTGTTGCTATGGATTGCGCCTGATCGGCATTTTCTTTGGCAAGCACCAGAATGACATCCAAAACTTCGCCGGATTTGTGCGACAGGGATGTTGTTTCCTCCACCACGAAGCTGGCCTTGTCCATGGAAGAGATGCTCTGCCTGGCGGCGGTTTGCATACCGGAGATATTTTCGCCCACCTGCTTGGTGGCGCCTATGGTCTTTTCAGCCAGCTTGCGCACTTCATCCGCCACCACGGCAAAACCACGGCCAGCCTCGCCAGCCCGCGCCGCCTCAATGGCGGCATTGAGCGCCAACAGGTTGGTCTGGTCAGCGATATCGTTAATGACGTCCATGATCGCGCCGATGCTGTCAGCCTGTTTGCCTAGGGCCGTCAGATCAACCTTCATGGTCTGCGTCTGCTCATGCACATGGTTAACCGAATCAATGACCTGCCGGACAAGAGTGGCGCCCTGCCCTGCCTCCTGCTGCGTTTTGACAGCATTGGAAGCAGCCTGCCCAGAATTGCGCGCCACCTCAACAATGGAGGCGGACATCTGCTCCATGCCGGCAGAGGTGTCTGTCATGCGTTGCCGCTGGATTTCCGCAGCATTGGATATCTGCTCAGACTGAGCCGCCAGCTCTTCCGTGCTGGAGGCAATGCGCGCAACAACGCCTTCAATCTGGCTGGCAGCCTGCAAAATACCGCGCTGGGTGGCCAGTTCCGCTTCTTTGCGGGCTTCCTCCGCCTCGGCAACCGCTTTTTGCGCGCGCTCGGCTTCGGAGAGGGCGTGCCGCTCCTTTTCTTCTGTCGTACGGATCATGTCTTTCAGACGCGCAACCATGTTGCGCAGGGCATCGGCAAGTGTCCCCACTTCGTCCTTGCTCTTGATATCAAGGGTTTCATCAAGATTACCCTCGGCAACCGCTGCGGCAAAAACAACGCCCTTGCCCAGCGGCTTGAAGATCAGCATGGACACCAGAAAATGCACCATCAGGGCAGACAGCACCAGGGCAACAATTGCGGTTATGGCACTGGAGTGCAGATTGGCGGTGGAGTCACGCTGAATTTCCTCAAGCGGCTTGTACGTCCACACTTTCCAGCCAAGCCCCGGAATAATATACAGGCTCCCCTCAAACACCCTGTCTCGGCTGGTGAACTGGATGCGGCCGTTCTGCTGCAACCCGCTATATTTTTTCATATCCGGGATAACTTCCCACAGGCTTTTGCCAATGCGCTTGTCATCCCGATTGGCCATGATGTAGCCATCGGCCCGCGTCAGAAAAATGTTGTCAAACTCAAGAACATGATTGGTAAAATTGGTTATGTCCGTCAGGCCAAGGTTGATGCAGAGCGTGCCCGCCATCTTGCCGTTATCTATCAAAGGTACGCCCACAGCCATAACCGTTGCGCCGATAGACGAGGTATAAGGGGTTGTTACAACCCGCTTTTCGCCATTAAACATGCGCACAAACCACTCGCGGCCAAGGCTCTTGGCGTTGAAATTTTTGATCGCGCCCTTATCATTATGCGTTTCGCCGCTGTCAAAAGCATAATAGGCTTCAACAAGGTTTACCTGCTTAAGCAATTGTTTCAAAATATTGCGTTTATATTCATAAAGTTCATCCGGGGAAGCACCCACAGGATTCGTCAGCATGCGCGAGCTCAGCTCAAGCACATTGAAATACACGTCCATCTTTTCCGAAACAGCCTTGCCCACCGCCTGGGACATGGTGTCCAGCTGCTCCATTTCAGAGTCGTATGACGAGCCACAGAAACTCCGGTACGAGCTGTAGGCCATCGCAATGATGACCAGCGAAAAGAATGCGACTACGCTTAGGAGGATTTTATTTTTTGCACTCATTGCCACGTCACGTTCTCCTTATTGAGCATCAACTTATTTTCAACTAAACACTGCAATAGTATCGAATGCTCGCTAAAATTCTTTAGAGTCAACCATTAAACACTATATAATTTTTTTATTCAGTCAATGCTGTTGCAAAAATACAGCAAAAATATCTCCACAAGTTGTAATTTTGCAACATTACGTTGCAAAAATGCAACACAAAACAACGACAGATCATCACATCAAAGCCGCATAAAATAGCCATTTTCCACATGCACAATTAAAATATTTAATACAATCCCTCAGCATCCGCGTATAATAAAGAGGCATGGGATCAGAATCGCTATCAACGGCAGAAGAAATAATGAGGAATGAGAAAAGACATCAGCTATTCGTGACACGGAGCCATGCGGCTTGTGCACTGAGCGACACTTTTATATGGTGCGGTGCGAGCATGCCGCAGCGCAATCAATACAGCCTTGCAGACAGGATGCGGAAATGAGTGTGAGTGTACTTTGGGGATTATTTATTTCTGCATTTGTGGCAGCATCGATCTTTCCGGCGCAGTCAGAGCTTTTTCTGGCAGGAGCACTGGCAAAAGACTACGCGCCACTGTGGGCAATGATCGCCGCCGCCAGCATTGGCAACACACTGGGGTCTGCCACCAACTGGCTGCTCGGGCGGTTCTTCATCCATTATCAGGATCGCTCGTGGTTTCCCATAAAACGCAGCAGCCTTGCTAGGGCCGAAGCGTGGTATGGCAAATACGGGCGCTGGTCGCTGCTTCTGAGCTGGATGCCCATTGTGGGCGACCCCATTACTCTTGTAGCGGGGATTCTTCGCGAGCCATTCCCCTCATTCATCGCCATTGTCGCTGTGGCAAAAACGGCCCGCTATATCGTGGTTGCCCTGATCACCTTGCAATTCACCTGAGGATGAAGAATAGCGGCTTGAAGCAGGCCGAGCTATACAGAATTACTGTGCCAACGCGTGCGCCAATCAGTGCCAACCGCCCCGCGATCATGCAAAACAGGCAGGGGGGTGACAGGTGGATGACTGGCAGGCAACCAAACAGATATTTTGCCCCAAAAACAAAAAAGGATGTCACATGAAAAAACATGTAACATCCTGATTTATTTATGGCGCGCCCGAGAGGAATCGAACCCCTGACCAAGAACTTAGAAGGTTCCTGCTCTATCCAACTGAGCTACGGGCGCACATGACAAAGGCGCAGTGCCCTGCCGTGTGGCGGCCAATATAGTGATAGCGCCCCACTGCGTCAAGCGTTCCCGCGCATTCAGGCATACACGCTTCTGCGGCGGGGTTTGCGTGATGGCGCAATTTTTTACGCAAGCATCGGGCAAGAATTGCGTGGTTTTTGCCTGTGCACGCCCGCTGACAGACAGCGCGCTTTGCGCTACCATATATAAATGAGCAACACGTTCAGCACTCCCGCAGATATCCAGCGCCATCTGGACAGCCTGGGGCTTTTTCATATGGATATGGGCCTGGGCCGCATGCGCCGGGCTTTGGCCGCCCTTGACCTGACTCGCCCACCCTTTGTGGTGGCTCAGGTGCTCGGCACCAACGGCAAGGGATCAACATCGTCCTTTCTTGCTTCCCTTGCTCTTGCTCACGGCTGCCGGGTAGGCCTCTACACCTCGCCGCACTTTGTCAGCCCCACTGAGCGCATCCGCATTGGCGGGCCCAATGACGCCGCCTGCGCCCCATGGTCTGCGGATGATTGGGTTGAACCAGCCAATCAGGTCATGGCCGCCGCGCCCGATCTGACCTATTTTGAATTTCTTACGGTGCTGGCCCTGCTGGGTTTTGCCCGCAAGGGCGTGGAGCTGGCCGTGCTTGAAGCTGGCCTTGGCGGCAAACACGACGCCACAACCGCCGTTGCCGCCGACCTCATGTGCTATGCGCCCATTGCCCTTGACCACAAGGACATCCTTGGCCCCACCCTTGCCGACATTGCGTCAGACAAGGCCGCAGCCATACGCAGCGCCGCGCCCGTATGCAGTGTTGCGCAGTTTCCCGAAGCCGCAAAAATTCTTGAAAGCGCGGCCCGCAGCCATAACGCACCCTTCATCAGGGCTTGCCCGGTTGCCGCCGATACCTGCCTTGGGCTCAGCGGCCCTCACCAGCGCGCCAACGCAGGTCTGGCCCTCACGGCATGGCGCGAGCTTGCCCCCATGCTGGGCAAAAGTGCGGACGACACCCCGGCGCAGGCTCAAGGGCTGGCGCAAGCCTTTATGCCGGGCCGCTTGCAGCGGGTGCCGGGTACAGATCAGTATCCACCGCTGCTGCTTGACGGCGCCCACAATCCGCACGGCATGGCCGCGCTGATCAAGGCCCTGCGCGCCGAAGGTCTGCAACCCGCCGGAGCGGTGTTTTCCTGCCTTGCAGACAAAGACTGGCTGCCTGCCGCCCAGATGCTCAAGCACTATCTGGGCGAAGCCCCCATGTTTGTGGTTACGTTAGGCAACCACCGGGCCGCAGCGGCGCAAGACATAGCCGCCGCCTGCAATGCCCTGCCCCCGGCCACGGCGCAGGCCTTGCCCGAAGGCCCTCAAGGCTTGGCAAAGGCGCTTGAACTGGCGCGCGCCCTGCCCGCCGCCACTGAAGCCCGCCCGGTGCTCATGACGGGTTCGCTGTACCTGCTTTCGGAATTTTTTACGCAGCAACCCCAATGGCTGCTGCAACCGCAGCTTCAGTAGGCGCAGGCAAACCCTCCGCTGACGCGGCTTATGGTGCAGCATGGCAGACAAAGCCCAAGCCGCCGTGCTCGCGCATTTTTTATTTTTTGCGGTAAACGCAGTATAAAGGACGCCCATGCAAAATCTTTTTCGCGCCATTCCCGCCGTAGACGCCAGCATTGCCGCGCTGCACCGCGCGGATGCCGCACTGGGCGACAGCCAGCAAACACCGCGCGCTTTGCTGCGCGATCTTGTGGCCGCATATTGGGATATTCGGCGGGATGACGTCCGCGCCGGACGCTGCACCACCCCCGAAGACCTGCACATTGAACGCCAGTTGCCAGGCCTGCTGGCCTTTGTGCAGCGCGGGCTGCGCCCCCGTTTCCGGTCAGCGCTCAACGCCACGGGCGTTGTGGTGCATACCAACATGGGGCGCTCCGTACTGGCCGAAGAAGCCCGAGAGGCAGTGCTGCGGGCAGCTACCGGCTACTGCAATCTGGAACTGAATCTCGCCACAGGTGGCCGGGGTAGCCGTCACGCACTGGTGGAAGAACTCATTTGCCGCGTCACCGGGGCCGAAGCGGCCCTTGTGGTCAACAACAATGCCGCCGCCGTGCTGCTGGTGCTCGACACCTTCTGCAAAGGCGGCGAAGTTATTGTTTCACGCGGCGAGCTGGTGGAGATAGGCGGCAGCTTCCGCATTCCTGAAGTAATGGAAAAAAGCGGGGCCACCCTGCGCGAGGTGGGGGCCACCAACCGCACCCACCTGCACGATTACCGCGCCGCCATCAACGAAAACACCCGCGCTCTCATGCGCGTGCACACGTCCAACTACCGGATTGTAGGCTTTCATGCCGCCGTGGCCCTGCCCGAGCTGGCGGAACTGGCGCGCGAGCACAACCTGCCGCTCATTGAAGACCTCGGCAGCGGCAGTCTTATGGATTTTTCTTCCTGCGGCCTTCCCAACGAACCCACCGTGCCGGAAGTGCTCTCGCAGGGCGCGGATATCGCAACTTTTTCGGGCGACAAAGTGCTTGGCGGCCCTCAGGCCGGCATCATCACCGGGCGCAAGAGCATGGTGGAAAAGCTCAAAAGCAATCCGCTCACGCGGGCGCTACGCTGCGACAAGCTGTGCCTCTCCGCCCTTGAGGCAACCCTGCGCCTGTACCTTGACCCGGAAAAAGCCCGCAAGAGCGTGCCAACCCTGCGCATGATAACCTGCCCACCCGATGAACTGGCCAAGGCTGCCCGCAATCTGGCAAACCGCCTGCGCAAGGGGCTTAATGCAGACAGCACCCTGTGCGAGGTAGGCTTGCGGGAGGATGTGTCGCGCGTGGGCGGCGGCGCGTTTCCGCAGTACGACCTGCCCACGACCCTGGTGCGGATCAGGCCCACGGCATGCAGCCCCACGGCCCTCAAGGCTGCCCTGCTTGAAACGGTTCCCCCGCTCATAGGGCGGCTGGAAGACGACGCCTTCTGCCTTGACCCGCGCACACTTGATGTCAAAGAATACCCCGAGGTACTGCGCGTCCTGCGTCAGGCGCTGAACGCTGCAAACCCTCAACAGGCATAATACGCGAAACACATAGCGTGATATAAAAGGAACAGCATCATGGAAAAGAATCTTGCCTACAAGCCCAAAAGCATCTGGGACAACGCCGACGCCAAAACCCGCAAGGACATGGAAGCCCTGACCCAGCGCTATATCGACTTTATCACCCACTGCAAGACCGAGCGCGAAACAGTGGAATACGTGCGCCAGCGCCTTGCCGAGCATGGTTACGCGGAAGATTTCAGCGGCGACCGCGTTATGCGGTCCCTGCGGGGCAAGGCCATTTTTGCGGCCCGCAAGGGTGCACTGCCCCTGAGCAAGGGGCTTTCGCTGCTGGCCGCCCACGCCGATACCCCGCGCCTTGATTTCAAGCAGCGCCCGCTCATCGAGCAGCCCGGCGTTGCTCAGGCCAAGACCCACTACTATGGCGGTATCCGCAAATATCAGTGGCTGGCGCGCCCCCTGGCCCTGCACGGCGTTATCGTGCGTGAAAACGGCGAAACCCTCACGGTGACCATTGGCGAAAAGCCCGGCGAGCCTGTGTTCTGCATTGCCGACCTTTTGCCCCATCTTGCCCAGAAGCAGGTTACCCAGCCGGTCAGCGAAGCTTTTGAGGCCGAAAAACTCAATATCATTCTGGCCCACAGCACACCCAAGGCTGGCAAATCCAGCAAGGACGATGCGCCCAAAGACCCCATCAAAACCCAGCTGCTTGAACTGCTGCACAAAAAATACGGCATTTGCGAAGAAGACCTCATCACTGCCGAACTTCAGGCTGTGCCCGCTGGCCCGGCCCGCTTTGTGGGCTTTGACAAGGCCATGATCGGCGGCTACGGGCAGGACGACCGCATCTGCGTGTTTACCGCGCTAGAGGCCCTGCTTGAGGCCGAAGCCACAGGCCACAGCATGGCTGTTATTTTCTGGGACAAAGAGGAAATTGGCTCGGACGGCGCATCTGGCGCGGCCTCGCGCTTTATGCAGTATTGCGTGGAAGACCTCACCCGCGCGTGGGAAAAGGACGTTCAACCCTCGCATGTGCTGCTTGAAACCCGTGCCCTTTCTGCCGATGTTTCCGCAGCGCTGGATCCCGATTATCAGGATGTGCACGAAAAACAGAACGCCGCCCTGCTGGGCTACGGCCCGGTATTTTCCAAGTTCACCGGTTCGCGCGGCAAGTACGGTGCAAGCGAGGCCGACGCCGAATTTTTCGGCGCGTTGCGCGGGCTTTTCAACGGCAAGGGCATCGCATGGCAGAGTGCGGAGCTTGGCAAGGTCGACCTTGGCGGCGGCGGCACCGTGGCCCTGTTCCTTGCAGCCTATGGCATGCAGGTTATTGACCTTGGCCCTGCCATCCTGTCCATGCACAGCCCCTTTGAACTGGCAAGCAGCGCTGACCTCTTCGCCACCAAGCAGGCCTTCCGCGCATTTCTGGAAGCCCAGCTATAGCCCCGGCAGGCCCGGGCAGCGGACATCTGAACAACAAACGCTTCCCGCCCCGGCTGCATAAAGCCACATAGATAACAGACTGCCCTTGCGGGCTGGCGAAAAAATCAGCCAGCCCGCAAGGGCAGTCTATGTATGGCATGTGCGGATGCGCTCTATTTTTTATGCAGACTGCGCAGCGCTCTTTTGCAGATGCGCGCGGTCGCCTTGCCCGGATTTTGCGCGAGCCACGCGTCACAGAGCGCGCTCACCCACTGCGGCTGAGATTTGGCGGCATCATTGAGCCAGTTACCCACGCTGTCCTGCACATAGGTGGAGGGGTCGGCCCGCAAGGGTTCAAGAACAGGCAAGCCAAGCGCCGGATTCTCCTTGAGGATAGTCAGGTGGGCGCACCACACGCCGCGCGGGCGGGTGCTTTCGCTGGCAAAACGGCGCACCCTTTCCGAGGGGTCGGCGGTCCAGCCTGCAAGGTGGCGTATGGAGTGTTCCGGCTGCTTTGCCAGATGAGGCCGCACAGCCATCCATACCCATTCGCGCACGCCAAAATGTGCATCATCCGCGAAGGGACGCACGGCTTCCAGCAGATTTTCCAGCGGCTCCGCTGGAGAATGCAGGGCATGCTCGTGCGTTAGAGCATAGCATATCCAGCCCCGAACAGTATCCGACCTGTGCGCGGCAAGCCTTGCCAATCCCTGCGCGCCCACGGCCCGGTGTACCAGCTCGCCAGCCAACAGCATGCGCTTTGAAATCCCAAGGGATGCGGCAGCGCGCATTTCGCCCAGCAATGCGGCATCAGCCTGCGGCAAAGCCGCAGCCATCAGGGCGGCAAAATCCACCGCCAAGCCCTCTGCCAGATTTTTTGAAGCATCCTGCCCGCTGTTGAGCTGGGCCAGACGCGTGGAAGAAATGGTCATGGCACTCCCGGCGACATCAAGGCTCAAGGTATGCAAAGACCTGCGTCAAACTGGCGCAGGTCTTTGCAAATCAAAATTATTGCCACAAAAGTCAAATGCATGATGCAGCACTGTTACCCCAAACGGGCGCGGCAGCCTCACCAGCCTACGCGCTGCGCCCCATACCCTCAGCCCGTGTAACCAGCTTGCCAATGTCCGAAACAATATGTTGCAGCGGACACTTATCGGGCGTTCTAGCATAAATGCTACACACGGCTCCCCTGTCTTCATCGTAGGGAAGCAAAAACTTGGGGCCAACACCTTTCTGAACCCATTCAGGATTGATGCCCTTTTTCTTCAGCAAGCTGAGTAGCCACTTGGAAGGGATGGCCAGCCGCTTTTTGGAATCAGAAATGCAGGATTGAGAAACATCAAAAAACTGCGCAAGTTCCTGTTGGGTTCTGCATTGGGTGACATTCTTGATACGATCCATAATGGCCATATACTCAAATACCTTTCCACTCATTTGAAGAGCCTCCTCTGTACGCTGTTAGCGTGCAAAATGCCCGGAATTATCAACGTCTTGAAACGAAGGAACCGGGTGCGGCGAGCGGATGCTCAGATGCGCGTTTATTGTGCTGGCCAAGATGTGGCAAACCCATAAAAACGGACGCGAGGATGCTTTTCTGAAAGGGAGCGGTCTGGACAGTGGAACAGGCCAACGGATTGTTGCACAATGAATAGTGCAACAGCCGGGAGAACTGACATAGACTCCGTGCAGCCATCACAGTTGCCTAAAAAGCCGTGACAATACGCCAACGCTTCGTAGCCCTGCAGGTCGCAACCGGGTTTTGGTGAGGCAGAAATAAAATTTCAGCCCCAAGGGGAGAGTAGGGGGAACCCACATGCGGTTCCCGTGCACATTAAGCCAACCCAGCGGAACCAAATTATCGCAACTCTGGAGAGACTGACTGTGTACGCCTCAAGAAATACTCACAACATGAGATAAGTCAAGGAGTTTAATTATCAGGTATGCGTGTTTTTGGCCGCGCATAGGGCTGAAATATCCGCGCAATCAGGCAAGGCTGCGTGTAAAATTAATGAGATATGAAAGAAAAATATCTGACATTAGAACAATAAAAATGCACGGTTTCAAAAACAACCGTGCAGACCAGAAAGGCCGAAGCAGCTTTCAACCGCTTCGGCCCCATATGCTTCTGAAATTTTCAACCAAGTCCGTCAGCATCGCTGCTGGCGGCAAAAGGCCTGTTAGCCAGCCCTAGCGCGCCAGCAGCACCCAGGCGGGCCCCTTGGCGTCCAGATGGCTTGCCACGTAGTTGGCGCGCTGGTCGCCGCCGCAGAAAATATCTATGCGGTTACGCTTGATGGCTCCGCCCACGTCCTGGGCAAGGCCAATGCCGCGCAGGGGCATCTTGCCCTTGGTTTCATCCGGAATATTGACGCCGTAGGCCACAATGGAGCCGAGCGGGATAAAGCCGCGATCCGTTGCGAGCGTCAGCCAGTCGTCCACCTGGTAGCCCATGGCTCCCGTGGGGCCGCGCATGCCGTATTTAAAGAAGACATAGCTCGGGTTATCATTGAGAATTTCGCGCACACGGCCGGGATTGTTTTTGAACCACTCGCGCTGTTCAAAAATATCGCCGCGCCTGAGCAGGCCTTTTTCGCGCATGATGCGGCCAGAGCTTTTGTATTTGTGCCCGTTCTGGCCCGCGTAGTTAACGTAGGCTTGAGTGCCGTCGTCAAAAATCAGGCGGCCAGAACCTTGGATTTCAAGAAAAAACACGTCAACAGGGTCTGCGGCCCAAGCCAGTTCCAGCCCCTTGCCCGCCAGCACCTGCTTTTCTTCGATGGTGCGGCGGTCATAGTACTGCCCACGCTTGGCAATGACCTTGTTCAGATCCGGGGGCAGGCCATAGATGGCCTGGGTGTACCCCGGTTTGCGGGTACGGCTGGCGGGGACGGCAGGCTCGTAGTAACCGGAATAGTTGATGCCGCCCGTCACTTCCGCCCAGCGAAAGTTTGCCAGCAGCAGCTCCGGTTCTTTGTCCAGCCGGGGCAAAAGTTCCTGCAAACGCTCAAGCGTACGCGACAGGTCGCCCCACGTCACGGTCAGGCCGGGGCGCTGCACAGCGATGGCGTCCTTGGGCTTGCTGTTGACGTAACGCAGCGACTTACGCACACTGGGGGCCATATCCTTCCAGCTTGTCAGATCCTGACTGGCAGGAATAAGATTGCTCACAAAAAATTCCGGGCTTTCAAACCCCACCGGCGGCAGGGTTCTTTCCACCACTGGCGGTGGGGCCTGCTTGGCGCAGGCAAACAAAGCCATTGTAACCGCCAGCAGAAGCAACAGGCGCAACATGCCGCCTGCACGGTTTGCAAATCCGCTGCAACAACGCCCGGAAAACGCGTAACAAGGAGCCGTTTCGTGCATGACCAATTTCCCACCCCTGATATTTGGATGCCGCACCGCGTGTCGTATGGTGAAACAGACACGATGGGCGTGCTTTATTATGCGGAATATCTGCATCTCTTCGAGCGGGCGCGCAGCGAATACATTCGCCGTTGCGGCATGAGCTATGCGGAAGTTGAAAAGAAAGGCCTTATCCTGCCTGTGCGCGAGGCCCAGTGCCGTTACCGCTCATCCGCCCGCTATGATGACCTTGTACTTGTGCGCGCTGGCATAGCCGAATGGGCGCGCGCATCCCTGCGCTTTGTATATGAGATATGGAACGAGGACAAGACGAGACTTCTGGCCACGGGCATGACCCAGCATGCGCTGGTCAATCACGAAGGTCGCCCCGTTCCTGTGCCGGACTGGTTCCGTAATCTCACCTTTACGGAGTAACCGCCAGCCTTCTCCCCTGCCTGCGATGATGCCGAGCCACGCTGCCGCATGAATGTCGGTTCGATCTGCCGCCGCAATCACTTGCGGCGGCAGAAAAATATTTTTTCTAAGCCCTTAACGGTGCCTGCTCCCGATGGGGCCGGGGTTAGCCCGCAGCTGCTTGCGCGCGGCACGGGCGTCTTCCAGACGTCGCAGCCTTTCAAGGCGTCCCTCCTCCTCATCGCGTCGCACCGCAGGCAGCCGCTTCTGCCGCACAGGCCGCGCACTACTGAAACGGCGCGCAAGATGCGGCAATTCAGGGGGCACATCGGCTGCAGGGTCCCCAAGGGGGCAATACGGCGCGCTGGCGCTCTCCCCTCCACCAAGGTACATGGCCAGCCTCGCACTGAGCGCGCGCATGAGCGGCACAAGGTCTGTATATTCCTCGTTCAGGCCCAAACCGTTAAGATGCCACCGCCCATGCCCGTGGACAACCTTGCGCATCCCTTTAAGCTCCCGCTCGCGCATGCTCAGGCTGATGCGCACCTCGCCCTCGGGCAAGTGCAGCACAAGGGCCTCGCCCTGCGCTTCGCCCTGCCCCCTGGCGAGAGACTCAAGCCGCATACCGGGCGGATTGCCAGCCAGCCGCAAAAGATCTTCCAGCCCGGCGCGGGCTACGCGCAGGTGTTCGCTGGAAGCCATATTTTTTTGATCTTCCTGAATTTTTTCTTCCATCTGGCGAATGCGCTCAAGGCATTGTGCGCGCTCGTCCTCAAGCGTGGTCAAACCACGCTTCATCAGCCGCACGCAAAAAACCACAGCCGCCAAAAAAATCGCACCAGCGCCAGCCCATTCCCATAGCGCCATGGTCGCTCCCTCCGCCTGCTCCAATATATCCGAATAACTGTCACAGTGGCGGCCTCTGCTGTCAAGCGTTAAGCCTTACATTAAAAGTCGCGGCCTCTTTCCTTTTTTGCGACAAGCCTGTAACGTGGGAACCAATAGCAGATGGAAGACTTGTTCCTTTCCCTAGTTTCGTTCACCAGGCCGCCAAGGGCGCGCCATATCGCTTACGAAGGGAGAAAACCATGCCTACTCCACTGGAAATGCAACGCACGTTCGCCATCGTCGGAACCGGCGGTTGCGGCAAAACATCCCTGGCAGAGATGCTTCTCTACAAGGCCGGGGCGGTGAATCGCCTGGGGGCTGTAGAAGACGGCACCACATGCCTTGACTACGAACCCGAAGAAACCCGCCGACGCGGCTCCGTTCAACCCTCCTGCGCAACATATCTCTGGAATAAAAACCGCCATTTCCTTCTGGATATCCCCGGTGACGGCAACTTTACAGGCGACATGGAATGCCTGCTCAAGGGCGTGGACAGCGTTGTTTTTGTGCTGGACGCCGTGGACGGAGTGCGCCCCCTTGCCAAAAAGTTCTGGAATCTGGTCCGCGCAGCCGGATTGCCCTCCATTATAGTGGTCAACAAGGTTGACCGCGACCGCGCCGATTTTCAGATGGCCCTTGACGGACTCTCGGGCCTGAACGTCAAGCCCGTTGTGCTGCAATTGCCCATTCGCCAGGGCGAATCCTTTGTGGGTGTTGCCGATGTGCTGACGGGCAAGGCCCGCATGTTTGGCGAAAACGGCGCCGTCGCAGAGGCTGAAATTCCTGCCGCCCTGGCTGACGATGTCAGCCTGCTGCGCGATGTGACCGTAGAAAACATCGCTGAGAGCGATGAACAGCTCATGGAAAAATATCTGGAAGAAGGCATTCTTTCAGAAGATGACCTCAAGACAGGCCTGCGCTCGGGTGTGCTCAAAGGCGAGCTTACGCCGGTGCTGGCCTGCTCGGCCCTTGAAAACAAGGGCGGCGAATCCGTACTGGCCGCCATTGAAACCCTGCTGCCCTCGCCCCTTGATCGCCCGCCCTTTGCGGGTCGCGATGGCGCAGAACGCGCCGCTGCCCCGGATGGGCCGGTGGCCTGCTTTATTTTCAAAACTTTGGCCGATCCTTTTTCGGGGCAGCTTTCCCTCCTGCGGGTTCTTTCCGGCACCATCAACGGCGACGCCACGCTGAAAAACTCCCGCACAGAAGAAAACGAACGCCTCAGCAACCTGCTGTACATTCAGGGCAAAACGCAGACCCCCTGCAAGGAGCCCATTGGCCCCGGTGCCATCGTGGCCGTTGCCAAGCTCAAGAACACCCGCACGGGCGACACCCTCTACGATGAAAAAGCCCCCTTTGCCCTGCCCATGCCCGCCCTGCCCCCGCAGCTCATCACCTATGCCCTCGCCCCCAAGGAAAAAGGGGAGGAAGACAAGGTCTACGCAGCCATCCAGCGGCTGCTGGATGAAGACATCACCCTGCGTCTGGGGCGCGACGAAGAAACCGGCGACATTCTGCTTTCCGGCATGGGGCAGTTGCATATCGAGCTTTCGGTCGAAAAGGCCAAACGCCGCTTCAAGGTGGATATCATCCTCAAAACGCCCAAGGTTCCCTACCGCGAAACCGTGCGCGGCAAATGTCAGGTACAGGGCCGTCACAAAAAGCAGTCCGGCGGCCGTGGTCAGTTTGGCGATTGCTGGATCGAGATGGAAGGCCTGCCGCGCGGTTCCGGCTATGTGTTTGAAGACGCCATCGTGGGCGGCGTTATCCCCCGCCAGTACGTTCCCGCCATCGACAAGGGCGTTCAGGAAGCCGCAGCTCGCGGATTTCTGGCCGGATGCCAGGTGGTGGACTTCCGCGTCAAGGTCTACGATGGCAGCTACCACACGGTAGACTCGTCAGAAATGGCCTTCAAGGTGGCTGGCTCCGTTGCTTTCAAAAAGGCCATGGAAGGCCTCAAGCCCGTGCTGCTCGAACCCATTGTGCTGCTCACCGTTTCCGTGCCCGATGAAAGCATGGGCGATGTCATCGGCGACCTTTCCTCCCGCCGGGGCAAGGTGCTGGGTTCTGATTCGCAGGGCGGCAGCACGGAAATCAAGGCCCACGTGCCCATGAGCGAAGTACTGCGCTACGCGCCCGACCTGCGCTCCATGACCGGTGGGCAGGGATTCTTCACCATGGAATTTGCCCATTATGAAGAAGCCCCGCAACCCGTGGCGGAAAAGGTCATTGCCGAGCATCAGAAACACAAGGCTGCCGAATAACCATTGGGGTGAGGCAGACCACCTCTCCCTCTTATAGATGACAAACCGGCTGTTTTCTGTAAAACAGCCGGTTTGCGCGTCTTTGCCGCAAGCAACATAATATGGAAAACATGGAACGCCCGCTCACAATACTCTGCACCCCCCTGCCCTCTGGCTCCAGTAAAGAGCTGGAAGGCTGGCGCTGTGCGCTTGAAGCGGCGCTGGAACCATGGCTGGACGACAGGCAGCTTGCCCATGTGCGCCGCTTTGGCCGCTCGCCAAACGGTCAGACCGAGGCTCGGGAGATGCGGCAGGACGTGCTGCGGGCGGCTTTGTCGCGGCTGCTCGCGCGCGCCCAACTGGTGACGCATGCCGCACAGCAGGCCAGAGCAATAAGTTCAAGCATCGCAGGGCCGCTGCCGCAACTGGGCATGGATACTCAGGGCCGCCCCCTGTTCACCGGTTGGCACGCGGCCTTCAGCCACAGCGGCGAGGCGGCCTTTTGCGCCCTTTGCCCTGCGCCAGCAGATGCCGCCGTTGCCCCTCATGCGCTGGATGCGGAATCGTTGCTTTCATCGCCGCCAGCCCTCAATGCCTTTGCCCCGGCAGAACTGCCCTGGCACGAGACCGGCCTTTCACAGCAGGGCATCAACCGTGAAGCCCTGCGCCGCTGGACAATCAAGGAGGCCCTGCTCAAGGCATCCGGTCTGGGGCTGGGCATGAATCCCGCCAGGATTCCCACAGGGAGGTTCGGCCAGCGGGCCGGGATCTGGCACGGGCCGATGGGCATCTTTTACTGGCGCAGCCTGCCCTACCCCGGACACTGGCTGTGCATGGCGCAACAGATGAACGCAGGAACAGACTTCCAACCTGAATTTTTACGGGCACTGGTGCTCCGTCAGACCCCGGCTACCCTGCTGCGCGCCCTTTCCGCCCTACGCCCGCGCGTCTGATCGGCCTGGGCAGACATTTCCTTGCAAGGCGAACGTTTTTACGGCACTCTCCGCCCATGCCGCGTTTTCACCTTGTCACGCTTTTTCCCGAATTTTTCGAGTCGCCCCTGTCCACCGCCCTCATGGGCCGTGCACGGGAGGCTGGCATTGTGGAATGCAGCCTTCATGACCCCCGACAGTTCAGCACAGACAAACACCGTCATGTGGACGACCGCCCCTACGGCGGCGGCCCCGGCATGGTCATGCAGGGCGAGCCTCTGGCCCGCGCCCTGCGCTCCATTGAGCGGCCCGGCCGCATGCTGTTCATGGCCCCCGGCGGACGCCCGCTGACGCAGGACATGGTGCGCGATCTTGCGCGCGAGGAAGACCTGACCATTGTTTGCGGCAGGTACGAGGGCATTGACGCGCGGCTGTTGCAGCTGTTTCCGCTTGAACCTGTGAGCGTGGGCGATATTGTGCTCAACGGCGGCGAAAGCGCGGCTCTTTCCGTGCTGGAGGCCGTGGCCCGCCTCATGCCCGGTTTTATGGGCAAGGAAGAATCCGGCGACGACGAAAGCTTTTCTCACGGATTGCTGGAATACCCGCACTATACGCGGCCAGAATCCCTGGAAGGTCTGTCGGTTCCCGAGGTGCTGCAAAGCGGCGACCATGCCCGCATCGCCCAGTGGCGCAGGCAGGAATCCGTGCGCGCCACCTTGCGCATGCGCCCGGAAATGTTGAATGAAGCGCCGCTCTATCGCGAAGACGTGCAAACGCTGGCTGAAACCCCACGTGACAGGCCGGGACGCAACCTTTCGTTCTGCCTTGTTCACTACCCGGTTTCCCTTGGGCCAAAAAAAATCGGCGCTTCCTCTTTGACAAATCTGGACATACACGATATAGCCCGAATTTCCCGCAGCTATGCGATGGGTTCCTTTTATCCGGTGACCCCTCTTCGCGACCAGTTGCGGGTACTGGAAGAAATTTTGCGTCACTGGACGCGGGGGCCGGGCGGTATCGGAAACGCCGACCGCGCTCAGGCCCTCGGCCTGGTGCAACCCGCGACTTCGCTTGAAGAAGCGGTGGCGCATATGACCGCGCAGCATGGAACGCGACCCAGACTGGTGGCTAGTTCTGCCGTCTGGCCTGCCAAGGGCAAGGCATCCCAACCGGGACGCATGCCCATGACTCCGCGTGACGTGCGGCGCTGGTGCGACCAGGGGCCGGTTATGCTCTGCCTGGGCACGGCGCAAGGGCTTGCGCCGGAGGTGCTCGAACAGTGCGAAGGCACTCTGAGGCCGGTGCGTTTTTTGGGCTACAACCATCTTTCGGTGCGCAGCGCGGCCGCCATTCTGGCCGACAGGATATTAGGCGACTACTACTGACGCAACACGGCGGCCTGAGCGCATCGGCGCCGCTTTGCAACGACGCAACAATCCGCCCGGATTTGCAAGGAGTTCACGATGGACATCATCAGGAAAATTGAACTGGAAAACCAGCGCATGGATCTTCCCGCGTTTCGCTCCGGCGACACGGTGAAAGTGCACCTGCGCATTGTGGAAGGCGAAAAAGAACGTATCCAGGTCTTCCAGGGTAACGTTATCCGCATCAAGCGCGGCACCACCAGCGCCACCTTTACGGTGCGCAAGGTTTCCGACGGCGTGGGCGTGGAACGTATTTTCCCGCTCAACTCGCCCTTCATCGACCGCGTTGAGCTGATCACGCAGGGCCGCGTGCGCCGCAGCCGCCTGTACTACCTGCGTGCCCTCAAGGGCAAAGCCGCGCGCATCAAGCCGCGTGGCCGCTTCTGATCCTTTTTTAGGCATCAGAATCGCAGCGAGCGTTTTTACGGCGCGCCAGGGCATGCAGGCAACTGCAAAATCCCTGGCGCGCTGTTCGCGCGTCTTTAGAACAGTTAGCGCTTGAAATACTCGGTTACGGCAGGCAAAGCTGCCTGCTCGCTTTTTGTGGCAAGGATTTTCAAAAAAATTCTTGCAGAGCAGTTAACACATTTCATTTATAAACTGCTCTAAACCGACGCGCTGACCATCACGTATTGACCATAGGGTCGCGGCCCTTGCTGCGCAGCGGAGAAATCATGGGCAAAAAAGCAATGAGCCGCCCGGCAAGGCCGCGCAACCAGCAGGCACAGGCGAGCCTTGTCCAGCTGGTGAGCACCTTGAGCGCCCCGCTGCCCCAGGATGATTCTCCCCTTTTGCAGGCAAGCAGCCAGACAGGCCCACAAATTTTTACCGCTGGCATAGACGAGGCCGGTCGCGGTTGTCTGGCCGGGCCGGTAGTAGCCGCTGCGGTCATATTGCCGGAGTGCTACGACCTGCCGGGCCTCAACGATTCCAAGGCATGCAGCGCCAAAACCCGCGACATGCTCGCCCCGCGTATACGCCAGTGCGCGGTGGCCTGGGGTCTGGGTGTGGTGTGGCCCGCCCGCATTGACGCCATCAATATTTTACAGGCCACTTTTGAAGCCATGAGCAGGGCCGTGCGCTGCCTGCGCTGCGCGCCCGCGCATCTGCTCATCGACGGCAACAAGACCGTACCCGGCGAGGTTTTTGCCTTCTACTGGCGCAAGGGGCATACAGCCCCCCTGCCCTCGCAGCGCTGCATTATTGGCGGCGACGCCAGCGAACCGGCCATCTCCGCCGCGTCCATCCTTGCCAAAACTTACAGGGATAAGCTCATGACCCGGCTGGAAAAACGCTGGCCCGGCTACGGCTTTGAAGCCCACAAAGGCTATGGCACAGAGGATCATTACGAAGCCCTGCGCCGCCTAGGGCCCTGCCCGCAGCACCGTCTGACCTTTCGGGGCGTTTTACCCGAAAAGCCAAGCCCGCAGCAGGGCAGCCTGTTGTGAAGCCACGCTGGCTGCAAACGCTTTTTGGCGGCAAGGATGAACCAGCCGCCGCCCCGGCCCATCTGAACCTTGGGCGCAAAGGCGAGGAAGCCGCGCGCAAGCTGCTGCAACGCAGCGGCATGGAACTGCTGGACTGCAACTGGCGCAGCGGCAGGCTTGAACTCGATATTGTCTGCCGCGATGGCGACACCATTGTTTTTGTCGAAGTAAAAACCCGCAGCAGTTCAACCTACGGCGGCCCCGCCGCCGCACTGACCTCTGCCAAGCAGCGTACCCTGTGCCGGGCGGCCAGGGCGTGGCTTGCGGCCCACGATGCATGGAGCAGCCCCTGCCGGTTTGATGTGGTCTGCATTGTGCGCGAGGGCGATACCCTGCACCTGGAGCACTGCCGCCATGCCTTTGAATGCGAACCGTCTGTGGATAGTGGCAACGCCACTTGGCAACCCTGGTGATCTTTCGCCTCGTGCGCGCGAGGTGCTGGCGAGCGCCGATCTTGTGCTGGCCGAGGATACCCGCCGCACTGCCCGCCTGTTGCGCGATTGCGGCATTGAAGCCCGCCGCCTGCTGAGTTTTTACGATCACAACGAGGCCGAGCGGCAGGAGGGCGTATTGCGCATGCTGCGTGAAGGCCAGACCGTTGCCCTTGTCTCCGATGCCGGAACGCCGCTCTTGGCTGATCCCGGCTACCGTCTGGTGCGGGCCTGCCGCAAGGAGGGCCTTGCCGTATCCCCCCTGCCGGGGCCTTCGGCTCCCGTAACGGCCCTTTCCGCCGCTGGCATTCCCCCGCTGCCGCACAGTTTTCTGGGATTTCTGCCGCGCGATGCCGCAGGGCGCGACGCCCTTTTTGCCGCCTTTACCCATGTGCCGGGCGCGCTCATTTTTTTTGAGCGCAAGGATCGTCTCAAGGAAAGCCTCGCTCAGGCCGCGCGCATTCTTGGCCCCCGCGAGGTGGCCGTGTGCCGGGAATTGACCAAGGAACACGAGGAATTTATAGTAGGCCGTCTGGAAGACAGCGACCTGCTGCCCGATGAACTGCTGGGCGAAATCACGGTTGTTGTAGGCCCGCCGGAGCAGGCAGAGCGCACCCCAAGGGAAGATGTGCTGCTGCTGGCCCAAGAAGAACTTGCTCAGGGCGGCAAACCTCGTCAGGTTGCCCGCAGGGTGCAGGATGCCGTGCGCGGCTGGTCGGGCAAGGAAATTTACGCCCTGCTGACAGGCACGGAACAGGCGGAGCCGGAAGCTTAGGGTCTGTTCACTCCATGGCTCTTTTGCTCTCTGCAAGACGGGCTTTGCATCAGGCCAGCAGTTGCGCACGTTGCGGAAGCAGTTTGCGACAGCAGATCATGGCTGAGTGTTCATAAGGCGGCGCTTTCCTTTTGAATGCGCCCTCGCCGCAACTGCCAAACCGGCATGCCACGGGGTTGCCATGTATCCTACACGCGTTGTACTTGCCTGCCTGGCGCGCACAGGCTGCATCAATGCAGCCATGACCGCCCGGGGGATGCAGCAGATAGGCCTGGCCTACGTGCTGGAGCCGGCCCTGCGCGAACTGTATCCCGAACCGCAGGCCTTTGCCCGCGCCATGAGCCGTTACGCGGGGCACAGCAACACCCACCCCTTCATGATTCCCCTTTTCGTGGGCATCCTGCTCTCGCTTGAGCAGGCCATCGCCAAGGGGGCGCTGCCGGAAGGCGCGCTGAATTCCGTGCGCGAAACTCTGGCCACAACCCTTTCCGCCCTGGGCGACTCATTTTTCAGCGGCACATTGCTGCCCCTGTGGTCGCTGCTCAGCATCAGCCTGCTGCTGGCGGGCTTTACCAACATTGCCATGCTGCTGGCGGTGATCCTGTTCGGTTCCCTGCTGCTGTTCAGGGCCATCTGTTTTGTTTCCGGCCTGCGGTACGGGCTGACCACGCTCGCCCGCCTGCGCAAGCTCAACCTCATCAACTGGGTGGACAGGCTCAAGATGGTCAATGCCGCGCTGGCCGCACTGGTTATCTGGCATCTGCCCATCAGCACCATGAAGCCCTTTCCCTGGACAGCCTACGCCATGGGCGCAGCAGCGGTGCTTGCCGCCGCATGGCTCGTGGGGCGAATGCGCCTGCCAAGACTGCTGCTTTGGGCTGTGACAACAGGAGCCCTTATTCTCGTGGACTTGGGCTTCATAGGCATGTAGAATATACGTGTTTTTCGGTAGTGGACACGCTTTGTCCCCCTTTGGCCGATAAAACGCTCATTAAGGTAGGATGATGGAAGAAGCCATTGAACAAACGCCGCGAGGACTGGCGCTACGGGTATGCATTGGCCTGCGCAACGGCCTGCACGCCCGCCCGGCGGCCCGTCTGGCGCAAGAGGCGCAGCGCTATGCCTCAGATATACTGCTTGTCAGCGACACCGGCGAAGTAGACGCCAAAAGCATGCTCGACATACTTTCTCTTGCGCCGCCCGCCAATGCGGAACTGACCCTGGTGGCTCAGGGTGACGATGCCCGCGAAGCTCTTTGCGGCCTGGCCCAATTTTTAACCAACCTACAGGACTGACATGGCCCGCGCGGTACTTTTCGGCACACCTGTTTCGCCTGGCGTAGCCATAGGCAGGGTGCGCTTCATGCACAAGACACGGCAGGATGACGAACGCCGCATCACTGCCGCCGAAGTGGCTGCGGAGCAGGAGACCCTGCGCGCCGCCGCTGAAAGCGTGCGCGCCTCACTGGCCGCCACCATGGAAAATGTGCCGGAAGACCTTTCGGAATACCGCGACGTCATTGCCGCCCAGATGGAAATGGCCCGCGACCCCAAGCTGCTCAAGGCCGCGCTGGCCCGCATAGAAAGCAACCTTGTGTGCGCCTCGTGGGCGCTCAAACTCACGGTGGATGAACTGTGCGCGCTGTTCAGAAGTATGGACGACGCCTACCTGCGCGACCGCGCCCAGGATATCCGCGCCGTGGGCCTGCGCCTGCGCGAGCATCTGGCGGCAGACCCGGCCCACAAGGGAGAGGATGAAACCCCCGGCGTGCTGGTGGCGGAAGACCTCTCCCCCGCCGATGTCATGGAACTCAACCTTGACCTGGTGCTGGGCATTCTGACCGCAGAAGGCGGCCCCACCTCCCACACGGCCATTTTGTCGCGCGGGCTGCACATTCCCTGCCTTGCGGGCGTTACCGGGCTCATGGACATTGCCCGCGAAAACGAAACCCTGGTGGTGGACGGTCTCGGCGGCAGCGTACTGCTCAGCCCCGATGAGGCTGACGAGGCCCGCTTTACGGCCCGGCGCGAGGAATATACGGCGTGGGAAGACCTCACGCTCAAATCTGCCCGCTGGCCTGCCGAAATGTGCGATGGCGTACGAGTGGAAGTTCAGGCCAACCTTGAAGGCACCAATGAACTGTCAGCTCTTGCCCAGTGCGGTGCCGACGGCGTGGGCCTGTACCGCACCGAATTTGCCTATTTTACCGACCGCCTGCCGTCAGAAGAAGACCTGCTGGCAGAATACGCGGCAGTGGCACAGCGGGCCGCGCCGGATCGGGTGGTGTTTCGCACGCTTGACGTGGGCGCAGACAAGATGCTCCACGCGCAGGCAGTGCTCAAGGAGCCTAACCCGGCGCTGGGTTTGCGCGGCATACGTTTTTGCCTGCGGCATCAGGGCATTTTTCGCACGCAGCTGCGGGCGCTCATGCGCGCCGGGGCTATGGGCAATGTGGCCATCATGCTGCCCATGATTTCCTGCATGGATGAAGTGCAGCAGGTGCGCCGCATCATGCAGGAACTGCATCAGGAGCTTGCGGCGCAAAACCTGCCCCACGCCCCATTGCTGCCCTTGGGCGTCATGGTTGAAACCCCGGCTGCGGCCCTTATTTGCGATGCCCTTGCGCGGGAGTGCGACTTTTTCAGCATCGGCACCAATGACCTTATCCACTACATAATGGGCATTGACCGCAACAACCGCCATGTGGCCTACCTCAACGAGCCGCTGCATCCGGCTATCGTGCGCTCGCTCAAGCACATAATTGACGCCGCCCACCGCGAGGGCATAGGTGTTTCCGTCTGCGGCGAGCTTGCTTCTGACCCCTTTGGCCTGGCCCTGCTGCTGGGCATGGGCGTGGACACTGTGTCCGCCGCCCCCCGATTTGTACCGGGCATGAAGCACCTTATACGCCAGTTCAACGCCCAGACCTGCATGGATCTGGCCAACAGCGTGCTGCTCAGCACCGATGTGGCCGCTTCCAAACGCATGGTGCGCGAAGCGTTGCAACAGTCACTGGGACAGGAACTGGCCTTTCACACCACAAGCCTTTTCACATACAGTCACCCATGAACCAAAAAATATCCCCATCCACTGTGGCCCTGAATAAAAAGGCCCGCCACCTCTATGAACTTTCCGAGTTCACCGAGGCGGGCATTGTACTGACCGGCCCGGAAGTCAAAAGCATCCGCGCGGGCAAGGTCAACTTTATCGACAGCTACGTAGACTTTCGCCAGGGAGAAGCCTGGCTTGTTTCGCTGCACATCGCGCCCTACGCCAACGCGGGCTATGTGTCGCAGGAGCCAGACCGCGCGCGCAAACTGCTGATGCACGAACGGGAAATTTCCAAATTCGCAGGGCTGGTGGCCCAGCAGGGCCTGACGGTTGTGCCCGTGCGCCTCTACTTCAAGCGGGGCAAGATCAAGGTAGAAATTGCCCTCGGCAAGGGCAAAAAACTGCACGACCACCGCGAAACACTCAAACGCAGGGCAGAAGAACGGGATATGGCCCGGGAGCTGTCCTAGCCTCCCGCTGTTCAAAGGGGCGCTCTTGCTGCAAGGGCGCTCCTTTTTTTACGCGCACTGCCCCGCCACAACCGCGCGGTACATCACTTTTACAAGGTTCGTCATGCGGCACCCTCCATTGCAAGCCCCCCTGCTCTGGCAGACGTATCTGGGCTTCTGGATAGCGGGCATTACCGCAGCACCCTGGCCTCTGCCCTCACTTTGCTGCGCCTTGCTGCTGTTTTTTGCGGATGCCCGCCTGTGGCGCGCCGCGCGCACGGCTCTTGCCGCCTTGTGCCTGCTGGCGGGATTTCTGACCGGATACTGGCAACTCTATGGTTGCCCGTGGCAAACGCTGCTCTCAACAGAAGAGCAGACAAGGCAAATGGGCCAGCTGCCCCAATGGCTGCACGAGTCTGCCCAGCCGCCGCGAGTGTGCGGCATTGTGCGCGATCTGCAGGGCCTGCCCGACAACCGCCTGCGCCTGCTGCTGGGCGATGTGCGCCCCGCCTGTGCAGACGGCAGAGACGGCTTGTCCTCTGCCTCTGATGCTGCCGCAATACCGCCAGACGCCACAAATTCAACTGTTCGCCCCCTGACCGGCAAACTGGCCTGGACATGGGAAGCCCCCACAGCCGCCATTGCCCTTTCTCCTCCGCTCCCCGGCCAGACAGTCTGCCTGACGCGGCGGCCCATGCCCGCGCAGGGCTTTGCCAATGAAGGCCAGACCGACTGGGGCCTGTGGCTGGCGGCTCAAGGCGTGCGGTGGCGCATGTGGACTCTGGGCAATCAGGGAGACCCGCGCATTTCCGGCCAGCCAACCATCTCCGCCCGCTGGCGCGAATCATTACGGCAGGATTTTGTGGGCGTGCTGTTTCCGGCCCAGGAGGCGGCACAGTCCCACGCAGACAAGCCAGACGAAACCACAGCGGCTGGCGCTTCCCCTCCGGCATCCCATAACAAACCCACGCAATACAAACTTTCGCAGGGCAAGGCCATCCTGCTGGCGCTGCTCTTTGGCGACAGGCAATACCTGAACCAGCAGACACTGAACAATTTTGCCTCGGCCACGCTGGTGCACAGTCTCGCCCTTTCCGGCCAGCATCTCACCGTGGCGGGCCTTGTGGGCCTGCTCTGCGTGCTTGCCGCCGCGCGCGTTCGCCCCGGCATCTACCTGCGCCGCCCCCGAGCAGTCTGGACGCTGCTGGCAACACTGCCGCCAGCACTGGCCTACCTGTGGCTGGGCGATGCCCCGGCGTCATTGCTGCGGGCTGCTGTCATGCTGCTGCTTCTTGCCGTCTATTTCTTGCGCGGACGGCCCCACACAACACTTGATGTGCTCTGCGCCGCCCTGCTCTGCATCAGCGTGGCTTCCCCCCTGAGCATGCTGGATACAGGCCTGCAACTTTCCGTACTGTGCGTGGCGGTCATCGGCATGAGCCTGCCCTGGCTGCGGATACTGGCCCCGGAGCCGGACCCGGCTGTGCAGATGCGGCGGAGCGGAGGCTTTGGCAGACGTATGAATCAGCAGCTTAAACGGGGAACGTGGGCCTTAACGCGGATATTTCTGGTTTCCCTGGGCATCCAGATTGCCCTTCTGCCTCTGAACATGATGCTGTTCAACAATATGGGGCACTGGTTCTGGCTCAATGTGCTCTGGCTGCCCGTGGCCGACATGCTGGTGTTGCCCGCCTCTGTGCTCGGCCTGTTCCTGTCCGCTCTGGGCCTTGACCTTGCGGCGCGGGCAGTGCTGGACACGGCGGCTCTGCCCTGCCAATGGCTTACAGACTGCCTTGCGTGGCTGGCTGGCGCGAACCTGTTGCAGCCCCCGGCCCTGCTGCGCCCGCACTGGACAGCCCTGCCTGCTTTTGCGGCTTTGCTTGGGGCCCTGGCGCTGAAGGCGGGGCGCGCAGACCTGCCCCGCGCGGCGCAACGTCTGCTGCTGGCCGGGGCGCTGCTGTTATGCGTTGGCCCGGCCCTGCGCACCGCTGAGCGCCTGTCAGACCACATTCGCCTTGATGTGCTGGATGTGGGGCAGAGTCAGGCCCTGCTGCTGCGTCTGCCGGGGCATGTGCGCCTGCTGCTGGACGGCGGGGGCAGCGCCTCGCCGCGTTTTGATCCGGGGCAGGCGCTGGTGGCCCCGGCCCTGACCTATAATGACACGCCGCACCTGACCGGCATACTCAACACCCACCCCGACCTTGACCACATGGGCGGCTTGCTGCACATACTGCGCGTTTTTCGTGTGGATCACCTGCTGGACAATGGGCGCGAAGGCAAGGGCAGCTGGGGCGAACAGTGGCGGGCGGCGCGCACGGCCCACCACAGCCGCGCCCTTGTGCGTGGGGATGTTCTGACGCTGGGCAAACCGTCTCTGGGTCTGCGCCTGGAAATTCTGCACCCTCCAATGAACGAGTGGGACGCATGGCAAGGCAACGATGCCTCTGTGGTGGCCCGGCTGACCCAGCATGGCCGTGGGCTGGCCCTGTTTTTGGGCGATGCGGAACGCCCTGTGCTGCGCCGCCTGCTGGATAACGGAGATGACCTGCGGGCCGAGGTGATTGTAGCGCCACACCATGGCTCTGCCACAGGGTTTCTGCCGGAATTTTATGCGGCGGTGCAGCCCGGCATTGTGGTCGCCTCGTGCGGGTTTGAAAACCGCTACGGCTACCCTTCTCAACCGCTGCGGGCGTGGTGTGATGCCACAGGCGCACCGCTGCACTACACAGGGCGCGACGGCGCTGTGCGGATTATCTGGCCCGCGCGCGGCGACAGCCTTGGCCAGCCAGCCATTCATTCCGCGCGGCCCTGAACGCGTACACCCCGGCGGCCTTTGCGGGCAACCGGGGTGCATCAGGAGGAACAATAACGCCTCTTGCAGGTCTTACCTATTTTTTAAGCCAGGCTTCTACCATCTGGGGATTTTCCTTCATGAAGCGGCGGGCGTTTTCCAGAGGATCTGCGCCCTTTTCCTGATTCCTGTTCATGAGCCTCTGGAGCTGGCTTGGATCTTCGTACCGAAAGTTGGTCAAAAAGGCCCAGGCATCGGGGTGGTCCTTTTTCAGACCCTTGCGGCCAACCTTGAAAATGCCTTCTTCCTTGCCCAGGCTGCCCAGCGGGTCATCCAGATAATGCATTTGCCAGCGGCCAAACATCCAGTGCGGCGACCAGGCCGTCACTACAATCCATTCCTGCTTGCGGATGGCCTCGGCCAGGCTGGAGGTCATGATGGTTCCACTGCCCTCCACAAGCTGCAACTTCTTGATGCCATAATCCTTCATGGCTTTTTCCGTAAGCTGCATCAGGCCGGAGCCCGGATCAATGCCCACAATGCGCCCCTGGAACTTGTCCGCGTTTGCGTCCAGTTCATCAATGGACTTGAGCGGCACATAGTCCGGCACGGCCAGCCCAAGGCGCGCACCGCCCACAAGCTTGCCCAGCATTTCCACCTGACTTTTCACCTTGCCGTACATGGCGGCGTGGGTATCGGGCAACCAGGCCGTGACCATGGCATCGGCATCGCCGGTAGCAATGCTCGTCCATAATATTGGCTGGGTAACAGGCAGCAATTCCACCTTATAACCGAGCTTGTCTTCCAGCACGGCCTTGGCAAGATTGCTGGAGGCGGTGGCGCAATCCCACTCGACATAGACGATTTTAAGGGTTTTGTTCTGTTTACTGTCGGCAGCGGCCTGAGCAGGCCACGCCCACAAAACCATGATGGCAAGAACCATTATAAAAAGTCTGCGTGTCATTGCGTCCTCCCGTCTAGTTTTGTCCGGCGCATTTTTGCGCCAACGCACGAAAGAGGCGATCAAGTGTGATTGCCACGATAACAATTCCAAGCCCGGCTTCAAAGCCATTTCCTATCTGCAATCTCTGGATTGCTTTCCAGACTTCGCCGCCAAGGCCGCGCGCACCGATCATGGCAGCAATGACCGCCATGGAAAGCGCCAGCATGATTGTCTGGTTCACGCCCGCCACAATGGTGGGCATGGCGAGGGGCAGCTCCAGCTTGCGCAGGCGCTGCATTCGCGTGAGGCCAAAGGCCTCGGCGCATTCCACAAGGTCTGCGGGAATCTGCCGGATGCCCAGGCAGGTAAGACGAATGGCGGGCGGCACGGAAAAGACCACCGTTGCCACCACTGCGCTTACCTTGCCGATACCGAAAAAGGGAATGGCGGGGATAAGATACACAAATGCGGGCATGGTCTGCATAACGTCCAGTACGGGCATGATGATCTGCCTGCCCCAGCGCGACACAGCCGCCAGGATGCCGCAGGGAACTCCCAGCAGCACGGAAAGCAAGGTTGCGGAAAGCACCAGGGCAAGCGTGCTCATGGTCGGTTCCCACAAGCCAAGGTTCCACAGCAGGGCAAAGCCGAGCATGGAGAAGGCGGGTAACTTGATGCTGCGCGTGGCCCACCAGCACACAAGACCCAGCAGGATGATGAACAGCCAGGGTTGGGGCAGCATGAGCAGGTTTTCAAATCCGTCCAGCAGCTTGCCCATTGCGGCAGAGCCAGCACGGGTAAAATCCGAGCAGGTTTCCACCAGAAAATCTACGGAGGCGTCAATGCTCTGGGCTAAGGGGATTCTAGGCAGCATTTTGACCTCCCGATTCCATGCCCTCCACCATTGCCGCCAGCAGCAGGCCGCGCACGATGACGCCCTGAAGCCGCTGTCGCTCGTCAACAACGGCCAGCGGATAAGGAAGCTCAGCCATGATGGGCATCACTTCTGCAATGGGGGTCGAGGGCGAAACTGTTGTTATGTCGCGCTGGGTGATGGCGGCAATGTCCGTCTTGCCTTGGGCCACCATGCGTTCGGCGTCGGCGGCATACAGAATGCCCGCAAAGCGCCGCTGCGCATCAATGACAAACAGTGAACTTATGGAATGCGCGGCCATCTTGCGCAAAACGGAATGCGGCCCGTCAAGGCCCAGCACGGCCCAGTCTTCTGACCGTTTCATGATGCCGCCAGCCGTGAGCACATGGGTCACGTCGGCAGAGGCCACAAAGCGGGCCACGTGACTGTTGGCTGGCGATTGCAGTATCTGCTCCGGCGTGCCGGTCTGCACCACCGCGCCGTCCTGCAGCAGCACAATGCGGTCGCCAAGCCGGAAGGCCTCGTTCAGATCATGGGTAATAAAGATGATTGTCTTGCGGATATCCTGCTGGAGCGTCAGGAGTTCTTCCTGCATTTCCTGCCGGATAAGCGGATCAAGCGCGCTGAAGGCCTCGTCCATCAGCAGCACTTCCGGCTCCATTGCCAGGGCGCGGGCAAGGCCCACACGCTGCTTCATGCCGCCGGAAAGCTGCCGGGGATAGGCATTGGCCCATTGGGAGAGGCCAACGCGTTCGAGTATTTCACCGCTTTTTTTCAGCCGCAGGGCCTCGCCCATGCCCATGGCCTCAAGGCCAAACGCCGCGTTTTGCAGCACTGTGCGGTGTGGGAAAAGGGCAAAATTCTGAAAAACCATGCCAAAACAGCGCTGCCGCACACGACGCAGCTCGCGCGGCTTCATCTGCATGATGTCCTGATCATCCACCAGCACGGAACCAGCCGTGGGCATGATAAGACCGTTGAGGCAGCGCAGCAGTGTGGACTTGCCGCTGCCGGAAAGTCCCATGACCACGAGCAGCTCGCTCTCTGCAATATTGAGGGAGACATCACGCAATGCCACGGTGGAGCGTGTCTGCCGCAAAATATCTTCGCGGGAACGCCCCTTGGATGCCAGTTGAAGGGCATGCTCCGGGTTTGGCCCAAAGACCTTGAACAGATTCTTGACGGAAATCTTCGCCATATACTCTCCTTCTGCCACAGCAGAAAACCGCTGCGGGTGTAGCCCCTGAGGAGGGACGAGTATATGGAAGCACGGCCCCAATGTGGCCGTCAAAACGAACGGGCTGGAGTCATCAGCGCAGACAGCACCAGCTTTTGAACGCCTCCTCGGTTATTACCGAACTTCCATAATGTTATAACAAAATCGTTAAACAACCAAGGCAGAAAAAAATCATAACTATACACGCAGCAGGTTATACTACGTCCATATGATTTTTGTAGTTTCTGCACCGACATTGCCACATTACTATAAAACAAAATTTTGTGCAAATATGGAAATTTGCTTCGCTATAATACATTATAAGTAATGTGCTGCATCATAAAATTACGCAATATATGCAAAACACAAAACAGCACTCTCGCGATGTAAAGCACATAGCTCAAAGGTGGGGAGGCAACAGAAAATGGGGAAAAACTTTTTCAGCAGCGGGCAAGCGGGAGTTCATCCCAGCTGGTTGTGAGGCGGGGGGAGCGGTGTTCCTGCCGCATATGCCAGGGAGCCTCGCCCATGCCTTGCGCGCCAAAGATAACCGTATCGCGGCCAAAACGGTTATTGATATTGTCCAGCGAGCGCATGAGGCTCTGCCGCCGTCCATCACCGCCGGATTCAAGCCCGGCCGCAAGGGCCAGCAAACTGCCCTGCACGGCATCAGCCCGCTCAAGGCCGTAGAGCATCACCCCAGCCTTTGCGTAGGCAAAACCGGGCAAAAACATACGCTCCAGCCCCTCCAGCGCCGTGCGGATGAACATCTGGCTGTCAGCCGTAGGCATGGGTAGGGGGCACTGGGCCGTCTGGTCGTAAAGCCGCTCCCCCGCTGCCGCCTGACCGGGGCGAGCCGTGCGGATATGAACGCCAAGCCCGCTGGCCACAAGGCCCTCGCGCCGCAGCCGCGTGGCCGCGCGCACGGCAAAGGTTGAGAGCGCCTGCGCCAGCATGGCCTTGTCGTGGATGCGCTGCGCAAACGAACGTGTGGACATGAGTGTTTTACGCGCCACAGGAGCGGTCTCGTTGCCAAGGCAGGGGACACCGCGCAACTCCAGAGCCGTGCGCCAGCCCGTCACGGTAAGCAGACGGCGCAGCATGATGTCGTCAGCGTTTTTCATATGCAGGGCCGTGCAGATGCCCTCGGCCCACAAGCGCCGCGCCTGCCGCCGCCCCACACCCCAAACATCCTCAACGGGCGTACCCGCAAGCACGCGGTCGATGTCGCGTTTTTGCCGTGCCAGGGAAAACACGCCCCCGTAGGACGGATGCTTTTTGGCCACATGTGTGGCAATCTTGGCAAGGGTGCGCGTTGCTCCAACCCCAACGGAAACTGTGATTCCCGTCCAGCGCTGGATGCGTTGCCGCACATCGCGGCAGAATTCAGGCAGATTGGCCCGCTGGGGGGCCTCAAGCCGCAAAAAGGATTCATCAATGGAGTACGGCTCCACCTGCGAGCAGCATTGCTCCAGAATATCGACCACCCGTGCGGAGATATCGCCGTACAGCGCGTAATTGGAGGAAAATACCGCCACGTTCAGCGCGCGCAACTGGGAACGCAGCTTGAATTCCGGCGCGCCCATGGGGATGCCCAGAGCCTTGGCCTCTGCCGAGCGCGACACAATGCAGCCATCGTTGTTGGAGAGCACCACCACAGGGCGATCGGCAAGATCGGGCCGGAACAGTTTTTCACACGAGGCGTAAAAATTGTTGCAGTCCACGAGCGCCCACAGGGACGCTGGCGAATCAGAGCTTGTGGACGACATAGGTGACAACGCCCCAAATGTGCACGAATTCGCTTTCTGTAATGTCGATGGGGTCAAACCGGGGATTCTCGGGGGCAAGCAAGACGCGCCCATCGCGGCGCAGCAGGCGCTTGACGGTCAGTTCCCCTTCCAGCGCGGCGATAACCACCTTGCGGTGCCCAGCCTCTACCGAGCGGTCAACCACCAGCAGGTCTCCGTCATGGATACCTGCGCCCAGCATGGATTCCCCATGCGCCCGCAAAAAGAAGGTGGCAGCCTCATTGCGCACCATATGCCGGTGCAGATCCAGCTTGCAGTCGAGGTAATCCTCCGCTGGAGAAGGAAAACCCGCCTCCACAGGCGTAAGATACAGGGGCAGCCCCGCCCTGTGGTCAGAAATGGCCGCTGCCGGAGCCAGCAGTTCCAGCGAAGACGAAATGAAAGCCATACCGCCTCCTGTGGATCGGTTCACCGCAGCCCAATGGGTACGGGTGGCAAAATCTGCAAAAATGCGGGGCAAAGCCACGCGGCCATCAGTTTTTAGCTTATTTTATCCTTGCAAGCAACGCCTGAGGTTGATATCCTGAATGAAAAGTTGAAACAACCCCGCCGAAAGCGTGTGCGGCAATCACCCATTCGCGCGGAAGCGAGGAACGCCATGCCCGAGAAATCAGACTTCAAAGAAACATTGCAAAGGCTTATGCAGGCCCTCAGCGTGGTCAGCGATGCGGAACTGGCAAGATCGCTGGGCATCACCCCGCAATCCGTGAGTGGAGCGCGCAAACGCGGCGAGGTGCCGCCTGCGTGGATTCAGACCTGCGCCGCCCAGACAGGCGTAAACGCCCACTGGCTTTTTTTTGGCAGCGGGCCCATGCGGCTGCCGGAAGCGGCGGATGGCGAACTGCCCAGCATTCAGGCGGATTGCGAAACGGATCTCATCAGCGTGCCGCTTGCAGAAGCGCGGCTCTCTGCCGGAACGGGCAGCCTTGAGGTCAATAATCACAGCCAGGGCAGCTATGCCTTCAGGGGCGATTTTTTACGCCGCAAGGGCAACCCCCGGCGCATGGTGCTCATGCGTGTTTCTGGCGACAGCATGGTGCCGGAAATTTTTGACAACGATCTGGTGCTGCTGGATCGGGGCCAGACGGAAATCAGCCCTGGGCGGCTTTATGCCGTTGGCTTTGAAGACGCCATCTATATAAAACGCATCGACAAGCTGCCCGGCAAGATTGTGCTGAACAGCGTCAACCCGGCCTATCCGCCTGTGAGCCTTGATCTGCGCGGCGACTGCGCCGACCAGTTCAGGGTTATTGGCCGCGTGCTGTGGTCTGGAAGGGAATACAGGTAAGAATGCTTGCGCACGGCACCCGGCGCGCGTACACTTTCAACATATAAGGTTTTTTCGCCAAGGAGTCTGGGATGTCGTCTGCTCGTCAATCCTTTGCAACGTTCTTTGCCAATCTTGCGGCATTCAGTGCGCTCTGTGCCGTGCTGCTTGTTGCCCACCCCGCCCTTGCCGCAGAGGCCATGCCGCAGGCTGCGCCGCCAGCTCAGCAGGATGCCAGCGCAGCTACCACCGCCGACAGCCCTGACCAGCAGGATTCCGCCCTTCCGGTGGAGAATCTGTTCAGCCAGACCTATCAGGCCTGCATGGACGAAGCTGCGGGGGTGACAACCGGCATGCAGGACTGCATGAATGCGGAACAGGAACGCCTTGAAACCCGCCTGAACGCGCAACGCGCGCGCATTGCAGCCGCCCTTAACCCGGAACGCGCCAAGGCTTTTAATGACGCCCTGAGTGCGTGGGATGCCCTGCGCAAGAGCGGTTCCCTTGCCATGTTTGACCCCAACGGCGGCACTCTTTCGCCGCTTATGGCTTCGCTCTGGTATCTGGAACAAACTGCCCGCATGGCGCGCTGGGTTGACGTCTTGCAGGAAAGCGCCGAACAGTAGCGAACAAGGTCCGGCATCACGGCTGGTACAAATCAATGACAGGTAAAGGCGCATCCTTGGGGGTGCGCTTTTCTTGTACCCGGCCTCTCGCGTAACAGGCAAAACAGCGGCGCTCTATGCGCAAATGGCGCATTGCCACGTTTATACCCAGAAGTAATTCAATAATTTCACATTATTGGTTTAGCAAGTTAGCACATTTTACCTTTCACAGGCTACGCAAAACAGACCAACAAGCTAGTAATCACATATCGTTGCGCCTATTATCAGTTACCAGTATACTCCCGCAATGCAAAATATGGGGGAAGTCTAACATGCTGCGCAACATACTGATGCTTGCCTCCATTATAATCATTCTTTCCGGGTGCCTTCCAGATTTGGCTGCTATTTCGACTGACCCACCTCCCAGCAAGCCTGTCATAGATGTCAATACCGGGAAAGTCCTTACCATGTGGATTCCAAAAGAAATGCGGCGGGTTGAAACGTGGAAATATATCGCCAGAGCCGAGGAGCGAATGTGTTCAGATGGTGACTATCTGGGGAAGTATATTCATGAGCTATCTTCATTCCAAAGATCAATATATAAAAAATATAATGATGATGGGGACAAAATCTGGGCATATTACTATTACTACGATTCCCCTGCTGCACCAAGCAGAATGGACTCTGTTACAGTTAAACGCATGACTGTTTTCAATCTGTACACGGACAGAAACGGTAAAATTTATGGCTGCACGTGGGCCAGATATTCCGGCGGCTACCACAGGGACCACGGCACGGACGATTGGCTAACCCCGTAGATCGAGACTCAGCAATCAAGACGCCCGATCATCAATAATATACTGTCAACGCACCAAAATGAACGCCTGATGGAACTCCTGCTATTCTGTAAAAGCATGCTTCTCGGCCTAGCGGTGGCAGCTCCGCTTGGGCCAATCGGCGTATTGTGCATAAACCGCGCGCTTGAACGCGGCTTTTGGGCTGGAGTAGCCGGAGGGCTGGGAACGGCCCTGGCCGATGCCATCTACGCGAGCCTTGCGGCGATCGGCTTTTCAACCTTAACGGCAACACTGGCCGTGCTTGCCCCGTGGCTCAAACTTCCAGGCGGTTTGTTCATGCTTTGGCTTGCCTGTAAAAGCCTGCGGCCAAATCCCCGGCGGGCGGCTACGCCTGCCCCCACCACTGAATTCAGGGGACTCTCCGGAACTATCGCCGCGACCTTCCTTCTTACGCTCACCAACCCGGTGACCATCTTCTCCTTTGCAGCAATATTCGCTGGCCTCGGCTTGACCGACACACCAGGGGCGATCAATGCCGTTGCCGTTGTTGCTGGAGTCTTTCTGGGGTCGCTATTGTGGTGGTTCTTGTTGAGCGGCGGCGTTGCTCTGGCTCAGCGGCGCTTGCCCGAAGAATTTTCCCTTTGCGCATCACGAATGTCCGGGATAATCCTCATGGGTTTCGGCTTTTATGCGCTCGGGTCTCTGCTTTATATGACAATCTGGCAATCTTGAGATGTAGCCTCGTAACTGAAAATTTCTCCTCCACAGCTTCACCTCTCCATTGGCGATAGAAAAATCAAAAAAAAAGGGCCGCAGGAACATGTATCATTCCTGCGGCCCTTTGCATAACAGCATGCTGATTACAGCTAACCCGCTGCAACACTCCCTTTCAATGCCCTGTAGTCCGTTTTGCCGCTGCCCAGCAGGGGGATCGCCTCCACCTTCACAATGCGCTTTATGGCGTACAGGGATGAAAGCCCCGCCCCGCGCAGGGCTGCGTTTACTTCCGGCAAGGAGAGCACCAGCGGGGTGAAGAGCATAATTGCCGAACCGCTTTCTTCCTCTGCGGCTTCCACTGCCAGCGCTGGGCCTTGCTCCGGCGCATCGCCCCGCTTGCCGAATATTTCAAGCAACACTGATTCGATCTGCGGCAGAGAAATCATTTCTCCGCCAATCTTCACAAAGCGCTTGAGCCGCCCCTGAAATGTCAGGCGGCCAGTTTCATCCATTCGCACAAGGTCGCCGGTGCGGTACCAGGTATGGCCTTCAAACTCCACAAAGGGCGAGGGTGCATCACTCAGGTAGCCGCCAAAAATGCTGGGGCCGCGCACCAGAAGCATGCCGGTTTGCCCCGCCTCCACGCGCCCGCAAATATTGCCGTCTTCTTCGCGCACCAGGGCCAGCGTTACCGAGGGCATTGCGTGGCCTATGGTTCCGCACACAATGTCGCCCGGCCTGTTGACGGAAACCACCGGGGAGCATTCCGTAACGCCATAGCCCTCACAAAGCGCCGCTTGCGGGCATTGCGCGGCAAAAGCGCGGTAGACGTGATCCTGGCATTTCTCCGCCCCCACGAAGGCACAGCGCAGGCTTGCCAGATTTTCTGTCCCTGCTGCCCGATCAAGCACTGCCCCAAGAAAGGTTGGTGGCGCGGCCATAAGCGAGAGTCTGTAATCGCGCACCAAAGCCGCCAGCGGGCCGGGTTCTGTGGGGTTGGGGTGGAAGGCGGCCCGGATGCCCAGCGACAGGGGCAACACAATATTCACCATGAGGCCGAAGGAATGGAACGGCGGCAGCATGGCAAGGACGCTATCGTCCGGCTCAAGGTGCAGTACCTCCACAATATCGCGGGCATTGGCGAGCAGATTGGCGTGACTCAAGGGCACGGCCTTGGGCAAGGATTCCGAGCCGGATGTAAAAAGCACCGCCGCAGTTTCCGGCACCGCGTATTTTTTCAAATTACGCAGCAAACGGGCTTTGAGTACGCCGCAAATTTTTTCCCTGATAGTCAGCGACGCGGCCAGTTTGTCCAACAGCACCCACTGCACAGGCAGGGATGCAAGGCCCAACCCCTGACGCTCCAGCCGCTCCTGCAGGGCCGTTGCGCTGAGAATATAGCTGACCCCGGTTATACTGATGCAGTGGCGGAGATTGGCTTCGCCCACTGTCCAGTTGAACAGCACAGGCGTCTTGCCTGCCAGCAGTGCGGCAAGCCACACCGTAACCACTGCGGGCGTGGCGGGCAGCATGATGCCAAGGCGCTCGCCGGGCAGCGTCCGTAAACGGGGAGCCAGAATCAATGCGCCCATGAGGATGTCCCTCCGGCTGCGCAGGCTTGCGCGGTCAGCCAGCAATGGCTGGACAGGGTCGGAACGCACCTGGGTCAGAAAGGCATCTGCAATGGTTGCGGCGTGTTCGGGTATGGCAAATTTATTGTCGGCGGCAGGCGCAAACCAGCCAGCAGGGGCGGGAGCGTCCGCATTGGCCTCGCCAAGCTGCCCACTCGCCGCCAGCAGGCAATCACGCACAGTAACCAGAAGTTCCAGATTTGCGATATTGGTGCCGTGCGCCCCTTCCAGACTGAGGGCCAGATCCATGAGTGCCAGGCTGTCCAACCCCAGATCGCCGCCCAAGGTCATATCGTCCGAGAGCGGCTGATCTTCCGGCAGGCCAGCCGCCTCACGCAGGGCCGCATACACGGCGGCGCGCACTCCCGCTGGAATATCCGTCTCCTCCGGCACATGGTTTTGCGGCACGGCATCCAGAATCCGCGCCTCGCTGCCCTGCCATAAAAAGCGGGGAATCCCCTGCGCCGGGCGCTCCGCCTGATTATAAAACTGCTCCAGCCAGAGGTTGAGCACACGCTTGTCGCCCGTGCGGGGCAGATCAGCGGCTTCCACAAACTCCACCGCCACGGGGCGGCGCGGTGTGAAGAACACCAGATTGGCAACTACCGCCAGCGCGCCACGCAGCAGCACCTTGCCAAAATGCGGCGCCTTGCCTGTGGCCCCATAGCCGAAAGCACTGCCCCACAATCCCGTTGTGCGCACCAGCACCACCCGCAGGCCGGGCATTTTTTGCAGAACAAGCGCTGCCCCGGAGTTGCCGCCAAGGCTCTCCCTGGCTGAGCGATAAATCCTCCCTGCGGGATACAGCAATACGTTGTCCCCGGCCTGCAAGGCATTCAGCACGGCCTGCATGCCAGCTTCAACGCCCTGCCGGGCCTTGGCCCCATCCTTCATGGCGTCAGGAATAAGCACTGCGCGCAGGGCCTTTGCTGCCAGCCGCCCAAACGGGCCTTCCATCTGGCGCTCGTCTGCCAGGGGGCGCGGCGCATGATCTGCCAGCAGTGAATATACAATAATAGGGTCAATCAGCGCGGGATGGTTGGGCATGAACAGGATAGGGCCGGGGCCGGATATGGCTTCAAGCCCGGTCGCGGTCACGCGGTAGCGCAGGCCCAGCAGCAGGCGCAGGCACAGGCCCATGAGGCTGAAGCGCTTGCCGCAAGAAAACATGCGAGTAATGCACACGGCGGCCCAGCCGATGAAAACCAGCGTTACAAGGCCACTGCCAGCCAGAAGCCAGGCCGGCGGCACCTTGCCCAGCCATGCGAACAGCAGCCCGGAAAGAAGGATGCCGCTGAAGCACGAAAAGTTGGAAATCCCCAGGGTTTTGCCTTTTTCCGTGGACGCTGGCTTTACCTGAATAAAGCTCACAAGCGGTATGAGGTACAGGCCGCCGCAAACGCCGGAAAACGTCAGCAGCAGAAAAAGCCAGGGGAATTGCAACGCCTCCGGCAGCAACGGGGCAAGGCCGGAAAGCACGAGGCCAAGGCCAAGCCCTGCGCCAGCCGGAACCATAATACGCCGCCAGCTTGTGGCCTCGTACCGCCCGGCCAGAACAGAGCCTATGCATATGCCAATCATCATGGCTACGGAAAGCAGGCTCGTAACAGTAAGCGAAAAGCCCAGCTGGATGATGCCGAGATTGTTGATGCACAACAGGGCAAAGGACGACAGGCAATAAAAAAATGCCTCTCCCGCTAGCGTCAGAAAAAGATGCGGGTCGCGTCTGCGGCACTCCAGCGCATGGAGTACGGAATGCATTGGCCCCAACAGGGGAAAAGGAGCGTTTGCCCCCGCAGAAACAACGCTCTTGCCAATACCGAAGGCGGACGCCAGCCCGATAACAGCGATAAATACAGCCACCGCACCCACTGCCAATCGGCCAAAACCGTACCCTCCCTGTGGGATGAATGCGGCAAAGGCTGAAAATTCCGGCAGATCCAGCACCATGCCCCCAGCGGCGATACCCAGCAGAATAGTTGCCGTGGTTGCCAGCTTGAGCAGTGCATTAACCCGTGGCACTTCCAGCGGAGGGAAGTTTTCCGGTATGGCTCCGTTAAGGGCCGGGCTGAAGATTGTGGATTGCAGGCCCATCAAAGAGACCACCGCCACCATGCCCGTCCAGCTCATGTTCACGAGCGCCCACACACCATAGAGCATGGCAGCCAGTTCCATGAATTTGGACCAGATGACCATTCTATTTTTGGGCATGCGGTCGGCCAGCCAGCCCGCCCAGGCAGAAAAAACCACAAATGGCAGGGCGAACATGGCGGAGGCAATGCCCTGAATGGACTCAAGCCCCGCACTGGCGGCAAGCAGCAGCGCGGCCTGTTTGAAAAAATTGTCGTTGAATGTGCCCATGGCGTAGGTGGTGCCCATGCTCAGCAGTATTTTTTTCCCACTGGCTGCCGGGAGTGATTCGGGCGGCTGGTTCATGCGTTTGTTCCCTTTTCTGCTTGGGGCTGCGCTGCGGCCCCTTCTTGCAGATCTTCTTCAATAAAAAGGCGAAGTTTTTCCAGAGAATCCAGCACAATATGGTGGCATACAGAATACAGTGCCTGCCTGCCCTCGCGCCGCACTGCGAGGATTCCGGCTTTTTCCAGCACGGTAAGGTGATGCACAATGGTGGAACGGCCAAAATCAAATTCTGCGGCAATATCCTTGATGGAAAGCTCCTCGCCAGGCTCAAACAAAAGCAGGATGCGCTGGCGTGTGGTATCCCCCATGGCTGCGAATACTGCGGCTACGGGCTGCCAATGGTCAGGGAGGGTATTCAGATACGTCGTTCTCATAACTATATAACTAGTTTTTTAGTTATAATAAGTCAAATAAAAATTTTCATCAATAATTCGTGATAATAATTTAGGATAACAGCGAATTGTATATCATACCCTGGGCTGGCGGCATGCCACCTCTGGCCAGGGCGACACTTCCTCAGATTGAAATGCCCCTGCTCTCCGATCTACGCCGCCAGAACATCCTCAGGACTCGTGGCCTGCTGGCCGCTACGCCACTGCACTACCAGCGCGCGGCGCAGCAGTAGAAGTACGCGTGATGAGCTTATGACTGTATTCCACGCGGGTGATATTTCGATCAGAGGCCGCTCCGCTGATTTTATTGTGCAAAATTTCCAGTGCGTTGCGTCCCTTATCGCGCATATAATGCTCAACCGTGGTCAGTGCCACGCCCGCAAAGCCTGAGGGAAATATATTGTCAAAGCCGCAAACACTGTAGTCGCCGGGAATGGTAAAGCCTGCTCCGCGCACGGCATCTATCACGCCGTAAGCCACCATGTCGTTCACCGCCACAAAGGCGGTGATTTTTTTGTCATCAAGGCATTTGCGCGTCAGCTCAAGGCCCACAATGTGTTCGATCTGCAAATTCTCCAGCTCTGTCTCGGGGCTGATATCCCGGCTTTTTACCAGCACCGTGCCTTGGGGGCACAGTTGGGCAAAGGTGTCGCGCAGGCCCTGCAATCGCTGCATGCGGATGGGGTTGGCCTGATCCAGCGTAGTGGAAATGTAGGCCAGATGCTGATGCCCCAGATCGTGCATATGCCGGGCAATGAGGCTGCCTGCATCGTAATTGTTCAATTCCACCGTATCCACATTAAGATTCTGCCGCCTGTCGCCAATAACAACCATGGGCAACTTGCGGTCAGCCTTTTCAAGCACTTCTTCCGGATGGGCCAGCAGGGCAAAAATAATACCTGCCATGCCCATATTGCGCGCAAGGCGCAGGGCCGACAGCTCGCTCTCAAGGCTGCGGTAGGTGGTATAGATGCTGGTGGCATAGCCCTTGAGCGCGGCGGCCTGCTGCATGGCCTGAATAACTGTGGAATAATATGGATTGGTGACGTTGGGGGCCACCACAAGCACTGAGGGAACGTTTGCACACCCAACGGCTCTCCTTGCATTCCGATAGCCCAGACTCTCCGCCGCCGCAAAAACTGCGGCAATGGTTTCGTCAGCAAACGACACACCTTCGCGCCCGTTGAGCACCATCGAAACCGTTGCCTGAGAAACTCCGGCTGCCTTTGCCACATGGGCAAGCGTAACTTTTTTTGCGGCGGTATGCCTGACGCGACTCTTGCTGCTTGCTTCTGCCGTCATGGCAGCCTCCTGTTCAGTCATGGGCGATTCCACACGGCAGACGCATGGCAACCAGGCCTAAGGCTTTATTCAGATTTTTATGTATCAAAAGAATTATTTTTTATTTAATAAATATTCAATTGACACAATTTTTTTCAGCGTGATATCAAACCCTAAATTTAGCCATATTCAACATTATTTTTGAAGTGGAGGCAATTAAAAAATTTTATATTAAAATTTTATTTCACCGCACGATTAAAATTCAATTAAAATTTTAATTGCACCCGCAAAAAAATTGCGGTGCTGACAGCCCACACGGAGGGTGTCTGTATGGACGACAGTTCACAGCAAAAATACGTTCCTTCCAAAAAAGAAATGCGCAAGGTCGTAATTGCCAGCCTGCTTGGCGCCACCATTGAATGGTACGACTTTTTCCTCTACGGCGTGGTAGCGGGCATTGTGTTCAACAAGCTCTACTTCCCCACCGCCGACCCCTTCATCGGCACCATCATGGCCTACAGCACCTTTGCCATCGGCTATCTGGCACGCCCCCTTGGCGGCTTTATATTCGGCCATTACGGCGACAAGCTGGGCCGCAAGCGCATGCTCATTCTCACCATGCTCATCATGGGCATTGCCACAATGGGCATCGGCCTTGTGCCCACCTATGCCTCCATTGGCATTGCCGCACCCATCCTTCTGCAAACGCTGCGCCTGTGTCAGGGCCTTGGCCTTGGCGGCGAGTGGGGCGGCGCGGTGCTCATGACCTATGAGTACGCCAGCGATCGCCAAAAGGCCTTTTACGCCAGTATCCCCCAGATGGGCCTTGCCACTGGCCTGTGCCTTTCTTCCGGCATGGTCGCCCTGCTCTCCTGGCTGCTGGACAACGAGCAGTTCCTGGAGTGGGGCTGGCGCTTTGCCTTCCTTGTGAGCGTGGTGCTCATCGCCATTGCCCTCTACGTGCGCACGCATATTTTGGAAACCCCCGAATTCCGCAAAGCCGAAGCCAAGGGCGATACCAGCAAAAAGGCCCTGCCCATCGTGACCGTGTGCAAAAACTACCCCGGCAACATTGCCCTGGGTGTTGGCGCGCGGTGGATTGACGGCGTGTTCTTCAACGTGCTGGCCGTATTTTCCATCACCTACCTTGTGCAGCAGATCCACACCACGCGCACCGAGGCCCTTACGGCGGTCATGTTTGCAGCCCTGCTCATGTGCCCCTTTATTCTGATCGCCGGCCACCTGGCCGACCGCTTTGGCCGGGGCCGCATTTACGGCCTTGCCAGCCTTGCCTGCGGCATTTCCGTCTTCCCCTCGTTCTGGCTTATGCAGAACAGCGGCGGCAACATGTTTCTGGTTGGCCTTGCCATCGCCATCCCGCTGAGCATCTTTTACGCTGGTGTTTTTGGGCCCGAAGCCGCGTTGTTCTCTGACCTCTTCCCTGCTGAAGTGCGCTACACGGGTATTTCCATCGTGTACCAGTTCCCGGGCTTTCTGGTTGCGGGCATAGTGCCCGGCGTGTGCACCGCCCTGATCCAGTGGAACGACGGCGATCCCTTCTACATCTGCATCTTCGTACTCGTAGCGGCAGCAACCAGCGCGTTCTCGGCCTTTACCATCCAGGCGCGACATAACAGATTGGCTGCGCAGGCTGCGGGAACCGCACAGGGTTAGCATCATGCGTATATTGCAACTTTCAGACACGCACCTGCGGGGCGACCACAGCCTGTCTTTCAGGGTGGTAGATACCCGGCGTTGCCTGGACGAAGCCGTGGCTCACGTGAAAAACCTGACGCAACAGCCCGATATTATTGTCATCACAGGCGATCTTGCCGACAGCGGAGACCTTAACGCATATCACATCCTGCACGACGAACTCTCACCCATTGGGGTGCCCGTGTACGCCGTGCCCGGCAACCACGACAGGCGCGACCGCCTGCGAGAGGTAATGTCCCACTGGTGCCCGGCCAAGGAAGATATTGCGCCCTACCTCTGCTATACGGTGGAAGAGGAAAACCTGCGGCTGATCATGATGGACAGCATGAGCCCCGGCTCCCATTCCGGTCACTTCCCCGCCGAAACCGGCGACTGGCTGGAACGTGAACTGGCAAAGCGCCCGGATACGCCAACCATGTTTTTCATGCACCACCCCCCGTTTGTTACGGGCATGGGGGCCATGGACGAACCTTTTGAAAATGTGGAGCGCTTCGCAGCAATTGTAGAGCGCAATCCGCAGATGCGGCTGAGTTTCGGCCACATGCACCGCCCCATCGTCACCGAGTGGCATGGACGGATCGCCATGACAGCGCCTGCGGTTTCCATGCAGATAGACCTTGATCTCTCCGCCGAGGGCGGCGACACCTTCCGCATGGAAACGCCGGGCTATCTGCTCCACCACTTTGACAACGGCGTGTGGAATTCCCACATTTGCCAGATTGCAGTGCAGGCTACGTTTGCCGGGCCGTATCCCTTTGCTGGCTCGGTGAATCCTACCCAATAGTGTTTCCCGACATGAAACACCCGCGCAAGCGGGCCGGGGCTGCCGACATCGGGTCGGCAGCCCCGGCACCCTCCAGAAATCACGCCGCTATCTGCCTTCCCCTCTTTTTTTCTGCCCCACTTGTGCCAAATCCACTCATTTTGAGATAGCTTTTCGCATTTGAGAGCGAGCCCCAGCCTCTAGTCGCCACTTGCAATCCAAGTGCACACTCCTCTTCACATTGCCCACACCAAGTTGATAAAAAACTGAACGCAGCAGATATTGACATCACTATCAGACCGGTCTAATTTTTAGATATGAAAGAAAGCGCACGAGAAAAAATCATTGCAGTAGGTGTTGAAATAGTCGCTGTTTCCGGCTTCAACGCCACAGGCATAGACGCCATACTCAAGGCGGCGGGCGTGCCGAAAGGCTCGTTCTACCACCATTTTGGCACCAAGGAAAACTTCGGCATCGAGGTCATCAACCTCTTTGCTGAAAACTATACAAAAAAATTGCACGGCTACCTTGATGACGAAGCGCTGGCCCCGCTCCAGCGCATCCGCAGGTATCTGGAAGAAAGCATTGAACGTACAGTGCAGGACAACTTCAGCAAGGGTTGCCTCATCGGGAATCTGGGGCAGGAGTTGGCCGCTCAGAGCGAACGATTCAGATGCCGCCTGGAAGAAGTCTTCCACGACTGGCTCGGACTGTTTGCCAAGTGCCTGCACGAAGCGCAACAGGCTGGCGAGCTGAACCCGGGGCTTGATCCCCAGCCGCTTGCAGGCTTTCTCCTCTCTGGCTGGGAAGGAGCCATTTTGCGGGCAAAGGTCATGCGCTCGCCCGAGCCACTGAAACAATTTGTGAACGTGCTGTTCACAAGGGTTTTAACAGCAGGGTAATTGTTATGCCGCAACAAGAAATCGGCAATCCTGAGGCAGAGCGGGGCAAGCCCGCGCATGCCTGGGTCGCTGTCAGCCAAAATCTGCGGCATCCCAACCCACACCACACATATAACAGCGAGCATTATTATGAACGCGCAGAAAAAAATACTTATGGTTACGACCAGCGCCGATGCCCTGACCAACGGCAGAAAAACAGGCGTGTGGCTTGAAGAAATCGCAGTTCCCTATCTTGCTTTGTCAAAGGCTGGCCTCTCCATAACCGTTGCCAGCCCAAAGGGCGGGGCGGTGCCAGTTGATCCCCACAGCCTTGATGATGCGTCCGTTGCCAAATGGCCCGACATCCTTGAACTGCTGAAAAATTCTGCACCCCTCAAGGAGATTCAGGCTGAAGGCTTTGACGCCATCTTTCTGCCTGGCGGGCACGGCACCATGATGGATTTTGCCACCGATGCCGAGCTGAAACGCCTGCTCAACGATTTTGCCAAAGCAGACAAGATTATTGCGGCAGTGTGCCACGGCCCGGCTGGGCTGGTCGGTGCCAAAAAGCCTGACGGCTCCCCCCTTGTGGCGGGCAAAACCATAACGGCCTTTACCGATGATGAAGAAATTGCCATGCAGCTGGAAAAGGCCGTTCCCTTTATGCTGGAGACAACACTGCGCGGCGAAGGCGCTAACTTTGTGGTCGGCCCCATGTGGGTGCCGCATGTGGAAGTGGACGGCAAGCTCATAACCGGGCAAAACCCGGCCTCCAGCGAACCCATTGCCCAGGCGGTTCTTGAACGGCTGCGGTAAGTTATCTCGTATAAAAAGCGGCAACGCCCGGTTCCCCATTACTCTGGGGAACCGGGCGTTTTCCGTTGGCCTTGGCCAGGCGTTAGCACACGGTCGGAAGTCCAGCCAAAAGTTATTTCACGTAGTGGATGCGCTCCGCATTAAACCTGTCCTGCTGCGTTTTTTTCTCCGCAGGATAGCCCAGTGGGAAAATGGCAAAGGCCCTCTGCCCCGCTGTCACAGGCAGAATTTTTTCCACCTTTTCCATCCGGTCTTCGTCAGGGGCCACACCAAGCCATACGCCGCCCAAGCCCAGTGAATCCACCGCCAGCCAGAGGTTTTGCATGGCTATGGCAAGATCAATCTGCGCATATTGGGGAAAACGGCAGCCCTCCTGCCGATAGGCGGCCACAATGGCCAGAGGGGCGTCTGCCGCGCACCCAGCATATGGGCTGACCTTGGCGAGCGCATGCAACTTTTCTCTGGATGTCACCACATAAAAATCCCACGGTTGCTGATTGCCCGCAGAGGGTGCGGCCATGGCGGCGCGCAACACCTGCTCGACCTTGTCACTTTCAACGGCGCGGTCTTCAAACTTCCGCACGCTGACCCTGTGGAAAATTTCTTTCATGGGGACCCCCTTGGCTAGTGTGCTGCCAGTTTAAATTATTGCAGAATATATGCGCTTACAATTTGGCCATAATAGGCGATGTGCGCATCGCGGTTTGCTCCAACTGCTGAACCGTCAACATCCTGAGGATAAAACTTTGACTGGTATTCGGTGATCAGGCTGGGGAGATCCTGCTTCTGCTTGTACACGATCTTGCACTCAAGGGTGAGAGGCAGTTCCTTGATGGCGGGGACAGAAATAAGTTCTGGATCCACAAGGGTCAGGCCAGCTTCAGAAATTTTATCCAGATTTCGCCCGCATTTTGAGCCGCAAATACCAATAATTTTTTTGGAGTATTCGCCAAAAGGCACGTTAACGGTGAATTCTGGGTTTTTATCCAGCAATTCGCGTGTAAAACGGTGCTCGCGCACATAGGCCACAAATACCGGGCTGGACCAATCAATGCCGAGTGTTCCCCAGCCAATGGTCATGCTGTTTACCCGGCCATCCGCCTTGGAAGTAAGCAATATGCCCTTGGGCAGAGCTTCAAGAATATTCTTGGCATATTCGGCAACGATAATTTTTTTTCTTTCCATAATTCAATCCTCATTTGGGTGGTAATATAGTGCGGGCTTAAAAGCCACTCTGCAGATTTGTGGGTGCAGCCAGAACGGGTTTGGTGGGGCATTGATGATTCCCACGAATAGGGCCTTGCATTCCCTTGAAAAAAATTGCCTGTTTCCCGTGTTGCGAATCGATTATTAGACCGGTCGTATAATAAGTCAAGCAGATTTATTTGTTCGCAGCATGCGGGGCATACTCGGCAGCATAACCATCTGCCCATATTATAATTTTGGAGAATAAGGCAAATAAACAGGAGAATCGTGCTAGCGACCAGCCCCTTGGCAGGAGTATGAAAATATCGGGATTAAGGCCTGCCCGCTCTTGGCAGCCCCCTGCCGCAGGCGGTATTCTCCTCATGGCAGCCCGTGCCCATGAAAGCGAGAAATAAAAATTTTGTAACCGCGCACAAGTTGCTGCACTTTTTGGCTCACGCTCAATTATGCAATACAATCCTTCCGGTTCATACAGCTAAACGCAAAGGTGAATACTTATGGAAAAAGCAAAGGTGTACTTTACAGATTTTCGCACCAAGGCTTTTGGCGATGGCTTGCCCACCAAGCTGAAAAAAATGATCAAAAAAGCAGGCATCGGCCATATTGATATGAAGGGTCGCTTTGTTGCCATCAAACTGCACTTTGGAGAACTTGGCAACATAAGTTACCTGCGCCCCAACTATGCGCGCGCTGTTGTTGACACGGTCAAGGATTTTGGCGGTAAACCGTTCTTGACCGACTGCAACACCATGTATCCCGGTAGCCGCAAAAATGCCCTGGAACATCTGGAATGCGCCTGGCAGAACGGTTTTACGCCCCTTACGGTGAATTGCCCTATCATCATTGGCGACGGACTCAAGGGCACGGACGAAGCACTGGTACCTGTTGTGGGCGGCGAATATGTCAAGGAAGCCAAGATTGGCCGCGCAGTTATGGACGCCGATATTTTCATCAGCCTCACCCACTTCAAGGGGCATGAAATGACCGGCTTTGGCGGAGCCATCAAGAACATCGGCATGGGTTGCGGATCGCGCGCTGGTAAAACTGAGCAGCACAGCAACGGCCAGGCCAACATCAACGAAGCACTGTGCGTTGGCTGTAAGGCCTGCATCAAGCAATGCGCCAATGACGCCCTGCACTACTCTGCTGAAACCAAGAAAACCACGGTCGATCACAATAACTGCGTGGGCTGTGGACGCTGCCTGGGTGCGTGTAATTTTGACGCCATTTCTTTCGCGCATGATGCCGCCATTGAAATGCTCAACTACAAAATGGCGGAATACACCAAGGCAGTGCTGGACGGTCGCCCGCATTTCCATATTTCGCTGATTGTGGATGTTTCACCCAACTGCGATTGCCATGGCGAAAATGACGCGCCTATTCTGCCCAACATCGGCATGTTTGCATCGTTTGACCCGCTGGCGCTTGATCAGGCCTGCGTGGATGCCTGCATGAAGGCAAAGCCCCTGCCCGGCAGCCAGCTTGCGGAAAATATTGCGAAAAAGGGATTTGTGGATCACCACGACCACTTTAAAAATTCTGGCCCTGAATCCGAGTGGCGTGCCTGTCTGGAGCATGCTGAAAAAATCGGCTTGGGTACGCGCGAATATAATCTGATTGTGGTAAAGTAAGCAGCAATTATTGCAAGCGCAATACTGGCCGGGGCAACCCGGCCTTTTTGCGTAATGCCGCATGAAGCAAAGACTCTAACTCTCAAGCGCCAAAGTACATGCAAACACTAGGGAACCAGCATTAGCGGAGTCACGTTCAGCGCATTCGGGCGAGATGTTGCTTTCCACGAGTCGCTAACATCCTGGCCTTTAAAGGGTCATGGTGAGGGACAGCTATAGCGTTACCTTTCCCCCCGCCTTTCGCAGGACGTGGTGTGTGATTATTGTGACGTAGCCTGCCGCCTTACCTTTTGCAGGTCGTGACCAGGAGATGGTTGTGGCGTCGCCTTCCTTAGACTCGCCGGAGCGTAGGCGGAGGCGATGTGCTGGTGTTGGGCGAGTTTGCAAAATACGCATTTTTGTGGACTGACAAGGAAAAATTAGTTTTTTAAGCGCAGCGTACTCAAGTACGTGAGCATTAAAAAACTAATTTTGACGCAGTCAGGCCCAAAAAGACGGGTTTGCGTAAATGCGCCTGACAGGCTCAGGCAGAACTGCAAGCAAGGAGGTTCAAGGGTTTCGGGCAGAAGGAGGCTGTGAAGCAAGGGAAAGAAGAAGAAGAAGAAGAAGAAGAAGGTCGCGCCAAAGGTAGCGTGGAGGCAGTAAGGGGGATGTAGATGCAGGCGAGAAGGCCGCGAGGAAGGAAGGAGCAAGGAGGGATAAAAGACAAAGCCCCTTGCGCTAGAAGCAGCAAGGGGCTTTGGAGCAATCGTTGACAGCGGCCTACTTTCCCACATGACGTTATGCAGTATCATCGGCGATGGAGAGCTTAACTTCCGAGTTCGGAATGGGATCGGGTGTACCCTCTCCTCCATGGCTATCAACGAAATTTGTCAAAATATTAATTGACAGGGACGGAAGGATTTTTTTCAAACACAAGCCTCACGGGCTATTAGTACTGGTCAGCTCCACACCTCGCGGCGCTTCCACCTCCAGCCTATCAACGAGGTAGTCTACCTCGGCCCTTTAGGGATTGCTCCAGGGAGAACTTATCTTAAGGCAGGCTTCCCGCTTAGATGCTTTCAGCGGTTATCCCTTCCGCACATAGCTACCCTGCTGTGCCGTTGGCACGACAACAGGTCCACCAGGGGTGCGTCCATCCCGGTCCTCTCGTACTAGGGACAGGCCCTTTCAATTCTCCAGCGCCCACAGAAGATAGGGACCAAACTGTCTCACGACGTTTTAAACCCAGCTCGCGTACCACTTTAAACGGCGAACAGCCGTACCCTTGGGACCTGCTTCAGCCCCAGGATGTGATGAGCCGACATCGAGGTGCCAAACCGCATCGTCGATGTGAACTCTTGGATGCGATCAGCCTGTTATCCCCGGCGTACCTTTTATCCAATGAGCGATGACCCTTCCATTCGGGATCACCGGATCACTAACACCTACTTTCGTACCTGCTCGAGATGTCTCTCTTGCAGTCAAGCTCCCTTATGCGTTTGCACTCGACGGCTGGTTTCCAATCAGCCTGAGGGAACCTTTGCATGCCTCCGTTACTCTTTAGGAGGCGACCGCCCCAGTCAAACTACCCACCAGACACTGTTCCCTCACCGGATAACGGTCGAGGGTTAGGGACCTGAAAAAACAAGGGTGGTATTTCAACAATGACTCCCCCCATACTAGCGTACAGAGTTCACAGTCTCCCACCTATCCTACACATGCAGTTCCAAATCCCAATGTCAAGCTATAGTAAAGGTGCACAGGGTCTTTCCGTCTTTCTGCGGGTACACGGCATTTTCACCGCGACTTCAATTTCACCGAGTCTCTGGCCGAGACAGTGTGGAGATCGTTACGCCATTCGTGCAGGTCGGAACTTACCCGACAAGGAATTTCGCTACCTTAGGACCGTTATAGTTACGGCCGCCGTTTACCGGGGCTTCAATTCGAAGCTTCGCTTGCGCTGACCTCTCCTTTTAACCTTCCGGCACCGGGCAGGCGTCAGTCCGTATACGTCGTCTTTAGGACTTCGCACAGACCTATGTTTTTAGTAAACAGTCGCCACCACCATTTCTCTGCGGCTCCCTCAGGCTCGTTAAGTGAATTAACTTCACCCGGAGGAGCACCCCTTCTTCCGAAGGTACGGGGTTATTTTGCCGAGTTCCTTGGCCAGAGTTCTCTCGAGCGCCTTGGATTATTCATCCCACCCACCTGAGTTGGTTTGCGGTACGGTTTGCACATCCTAAACTTAGAAGATTTTCTAGGCAGTATAGGCTCAACAGCTTCAGACCTTACGGTCACGGACTCGCGTCTCGACGTAGAGCGGTACGGATTTGCCTGTACCACACGTCTACCTGCTTGCACCGGGACAACCAACACCCGGCCTGTCTACCTTTCTGCGTCCCTCCATCGCACAGATGTACAAGTACGAGAATATTAACTCGTTTCCCATCAGCTACGCCTTTCAGCCTCACCTTAGGGACCGACTAACCCTGGGAAGATTACCTTTACCCAGGAAACCTTGGGTTTACGGCGAACGGGTTTTTCACCCGTTTTATCGTTACTCATGTCAGCATAATCACTTCTCCACAGTCCAGCATGCTTTACAACACACCTTCAGCCCGTGAAGAACGCTCCCCTACCAGACCACATACGTGGAATTCAAAGCTTCGGTACTATGCTTAGCCCCGTTACATTTTCGGCGCAACGTCATTAGACCAGTGAGCTATTACGCTTTCTTTAAACGATGGCTGCTTCTAAGCCAACGTCCTGGGTGTCTCTACAACGTCACCACCTTAACCACTGAGCATAGATTTGGAGACCTTAGCTGTTGATCTGGGCTCTTACCCTCTCGACAATGGACCTTAGCACCCACTGTCTGACTCCCATGGTACATCTGACCGGCATTCTGAGTTTGAAAGAGTTTGGTAATCTGGTAGGACCCCTAGCTCTGTCAGTGCTTTACCTCCGGTAGACAATCCATGAGGCTATACCTCAATATATTTCGGGGAGAACCAGCTATCACCGGGTTTGATTGGCCTTTCACCCCTATCCACAAGTCATCCAAAACGTTTTCAGCCGTTAATGGTTCGGTCCTCCACAAGGTTTTACCCTTGCTTCAACCTGCTCATGGATAGATCACCCGGTTTCGGGTCTAATCCGCACTACTAAACGCCCTTATCAGACTCGCTTTCGCTACGGCTCCACTTACGCTTAACCTTGCAGTACAGATTAACTCGCTGACTCATTATGCAAAAGGCACGTGGTCACACCACAAGGGTGCTCCCACAGCTTGTAAGCATCAGGTTTCAGATTCTATTTCACTCCCCTGACAGGGGTTCTTTTCACCTTTCCCTCACGGTACTGGTGCACTATCGGTCGTCGGTTAGTACTTAGCCTTGGAAGATGGTCCTCCCAGATTCCCACGAGGTTTCACGTGCCTCGCAGTACTCAGGTACCGGCTGTGTCCTTTTCAGTTTCGGGTACGGGGCTATCACCCGCTCTGGCGAAGCTTTCCAGCTTCCTTCCCCTGCCTACTCCAGAATCACGTATGCCGGCCCTACAACCCCGCATGGACGGATCCACACGGTTTGGGCTATTCCCCCTTCGCTCGCCGCTACTGAGGGAGTCTCGTTTGATTTCCTTTCCTTCAGGTACTGAGATGTTTCACTTCCCTGAGTTGGCACTTGGCAGACTATGTATTCGTCTACCAGTGACGGGACATGACTCCCGCCGGGTTTCCCCATTCAGAAATCCTCGGATCAAGGGATGTTTAGCTCCTCCCCGAGGCTTATCGCAGCTTACCGCGTCTTTCATCGCCTTCCGACGCCAAGGCATCCACCCGATGCTCTTATTTTGCTTGTATCTCGAAAAAAACTTCCTTCCATCCCTATTCAATTGTATAAGAGCCGACCCTTTCGGGTCCGCCAAGCTCAGCGCTTGGTTCACATTCGCGTGACCATCTTGTCACTCGCCTGTTGCCAATCGCGGCTTGGTCAAGAGTATGTTTGAGGTGGTGGAGCTGGACGGAATCGAACCGACGACCTTCTGCTTGCAAAGCAGATGCTCTCCCAATTGAGCTACAGCCCCAACCGCATGAATTCTCAGCGGCGTCTGCTGCAAGGCCCGGTGACGCCCCTGATAAGGTGGTGGGCCTGGAAAGACTTGAACTTTCGACCTCACGCTTATCAGGCGTGCGCTCTAACCACCTGAGCTACAGGCCCGAAACATACTCTCTCAATTCTCAAAGAGCGTAGTCGCTCATTGAAAGTGAGCAGCGAGTGGGAAGTTTTAATCCATAAAGGAGGTGATCCAGCCGCAGGTTCCCCTACGGCTACCTTGTTACGACTTCACCCCAATCATCGGCCCTACCGTAGACGGCTGCCTCCATTGCTGGTTGGCTCACCGGCTTCGGGTAAAACCGACTTTCGTGGTGTGACGGGCGGTGTGTACAAGGCCCGGGAACGCATTCACCCGAGCATGCTGATCTCGAATTACTAGCGATTCCAACTTCATGCAGTCGAGTTGCAGACTGCAATCCGGACTGGGACGCGTTTTTTGGGATTGGCTCCACCTCGCGGTCTCGCTCCCCTTTGTGCGCGCCATTGTAGTACGTGTGTAGCCCTAGGCGTAAGGGCCATGATGACTTGACGTCGTCCCCACCTTCCTCCCGGTTAACCCGGGCAGTCTGAATAGAGTGCCCAACATTACTTGCTGGCAACTATCCATAGGGGTTGCGCTCGTTGCGGGACTTAACCCAACATCTCACGACACGAGCTGACGACA